>Ga0315291_10012337_pt1 | contig 10372 bp, 9 predicted proteins | sample YL17G12_20_MG_FD_203070 | JGI IMG/M metagenome (GOLD analysis project Ga0315291, IMG submission 203070) | Sediment microbial communities from Yellowstone Lake, YNP, Wyoming, USA - YL17G12_20 | ecosystem: Environmental > Aquatic > Freshwater > Lake > Sediment | place: USA: Wyoming | collected... | reverse complement strand
CCATGCGGACGCGGTCCGCGGCTGTCCGCTGATCGAGGGCGACCTGAGCGATGAGGCGCAGGTCTCCGCCGCTCTGAAGGGGACGCGCGCCCGGGCGGTGATGCACTTCGCCGCCAGCGCCTACGTGGGAGAGTCGGTGGAGCAGCCGGAGAGGTACTATTTCAACAATGTGGTGAACACGCTGAAGCTGCTCCGCGCCATGCGCGAGGAGGCCGTGGACGGGCTCGTCTTCTCCAGCTCGTGCACGGTCTACGACCCGCCGGCGGTCATGCCGATCCGCGAGGACTGCCCGGTGAAGGCCATCAGCCCCTACGGCCGGACGAAGCTGACCGTGGAAGGCATCCTGGCGGACTACGCCGCGGCCTACGGCCTGAAGTACGCGTCGCTCCGGTACTTCAACGCGGCAGGCGCTGCGCCCGACAGGAGCGTCGGCGAGGACCACGACCCGGAGACGCACCTGATTCCGCTGGTGATCCAGGCCGCCCTCGGCAAACGCGAGAGCATCGCCATCTTCGGGACGGACTACCCGACGCCGGACGGCACGTGCATCCGCGACTACGTGCACGTGACGGACCTGGCCTTGGCTCACGTCATGGCGATGGAAGCGTTGGACGAGCGGAAGGCGATGGTCTACAACCTGAGCACGGGACAGGGGCATTCGGTACGCGAGGTGATCGGCGTGGTGAAGAAGGTGAGCGGGAGGGGCTTCTGCGTCGTGGAGAAGCCGCGGCGGCCGGGCGATGCGCCCGCGCTCGTCGGCTCGCCGGAGAGGATCGAGCGTGAGCTGGGCTGGAAGCCCCGGTACCCCTCGATCGAGCAGATCGTGAAGACGGCATGGGAGTGGCACCGCACGCATCCGAACGGCTTCGGCGTCCCGCCCGCTGAGGCGGACGGAAGGGCTCAGTAGCCGGCCTGGAGTTCGGCTATCTTCTCGTCCGGGCCGATGACGACCAGGATGTCGCCCTCCTCGATGACGTCGCCGGCGCGGGGCAAGTCGTTGACGCGGGGCTCGACCTTGGGGCCCTCGGGGCCGGTGGTGACCTCGCGGGACTTGATGGCCACGACGTTCAGGCCGAAGCGGTTACGGAAGTCGAGCTGCGCCAGGGTCTTGCCGACGAACTCGTGCTTGGCCTTCACCTCGGCCAGGGAGTGGTCGGCGGTGATGGGGGCGAGGACCTGGGTGCTGGGCATGACGATCTCCTGCGCGACCTGCCGGGCCATCTCGCGTTCGAGGCTGATGACGCGCCGCACGCCCATGGCCTCGAGTATCTGCGCCTGGTTCTGGTCAATGGCACGGACCCAGATGTCCTTGACGCCGAGGCGCTGGAGGACGGCCGTCACGAGCAGGCTGGCCTCGATGTTGCGGCCGATGCAGACGAGGGCCAGGTCCACGGCCTCCAGGTTCAGCTTGCGCATGGTGAACTCGTTGGTGGCCTCCAGGCAGACGGCGCGCGCGACGCGCGGGTCCACTTCCTGTACCACCTCGGCGTCGGAGTCCACGGCCAGCACTTCGGCGCCCAGCTCGGCCAGGCGGACAGCCACGCCGAACCCGAAGCGGCCGAGGCCGAGGACGGCGATGCGCTGCGGGGCCTTCTTGCTCTGTGCCGCGCTCATTGTCACTCCGTCATGAGAGGTGGGGGAGGCGGCCTCAGGCCGGCTTGGCGGCCGGCGGGCCGTCCTTCCTCAAGCCTTGCAGGTAACGGCCGTGCACGCCCTTCAGGGAGCGGCGCAGGAACTGCACCAGGTAGACCGCTTCGGGACAGTGGTTCGCCTTGTTCTCGATCATGTCGTATATCGGCGCGCGGTTCAGTTCGCGCGTGCGCCAGATGGCCCGGTAGGCCTCCCCGAGTTCGTCAATGGACTTCCCGTCGTAGCCGGCGCGCTGGAGCCCGATCTCGTTGACGCCCCGGACGCGGGCGGGGTTCCCCTCGACGATCATGAAGGGCGGCACGTCGTGCACGATGCGCGTCAGGCCGCCCACGTAGGCCTGCTTGCCGATGGTAACGAACGGGTTGACGGCGGCCCCGCCCATGAGCTTGGCGCCGGCCTCCACGTGGCAGTGGCCGCCCAGGAGGACGCCGTTGACCAGGATGACGTCGTCCTCCAGGACGCAGTCGTGGCCGACGTGGCTGCATATCATCAAATAGTTGCGGTTGCCGATGCGGGTGACGCCGTTGCCGGTGACGGTGCCGATGTTCACCGTGACGAACTCGCGGAACACGTTGTCGTCGCCGATGACAAGCTCGGTCTTCTGGCCGTGGTACTTCAGGTCCTGCGGCGCGGTGCCGAGGGAGACGTACGGCGAGAGCATGTTGTTCCTGCCCAGCGTGGTGCGGCCTTCGAGGTGACAGCCGTGGCCGATGACGCAGTCCTCACCGATGGTGACGTCGGGCCCGACGTAGGCATTCGGGCCGATCTCGACGTTCTTGCCGATCCGGGCCGCGCTGTCCGCGTGCGCCGATGGGTGAATCTTCATAGTGGTACAGAGGGCCTCAAGGGAGCGTGGGGCTGGCGACGCGGCGGCGTCAGATGGCATCGGCGTCGGCCAGCATGAAGGTCATCTCTGCTTCGCACGTGAGTTCTCCGTTGACGGTTGAGCGGGCCTTGACCACGGCCATGCGTGATCGGAGGCGCACCGTTTCCGCCTCCAGCAGCAGTTGGTCGCCCGGCTTGACGGCCTGGCGCAGCTTCACACCGTCCAGGCTTACCAGCAGGGCCACCTTGCCCGTGTGCTCCAGCTTGCGCAGGAGCAGCATGCCCGCCGTCTGCGCCAGCGCTTCGAGCTGCAGCACGCCCGGCATGATGGGGTAGTCGGGGAAATGGCCCTGGAAGTAGGGCTCGTTGGCCGAGACGTTCTTGAGCCCGATGATCTTGTTCTCGCCCTCCACCCTCAGGATGCGGTCCACCATGAGGAACGGGTAACGGTGGGGGAGGACGTTGCGTATCTCGCGCACGTCCAGGTAGCGCTGCGGCCTTTCTTCCCCCAGGAGCCGGCGCAGGCGGACGGCGAAGGCGGCGTTGAGCCGGTGGCCGCTCTTGACGGCCACGATCTTCGCCTCCAGGTCCGTGTTGGCCACGGCGATGTCGCCCAGCAGGTCCACCACTTTGTGCCGGGCGGGCTCGTCAGGGAAGCGCAGTTCCGCCGGGGCGCCGCTGAGCGGCTTGCGCGCCGAGCCGTCGCGGCAGAGCACCAGTGCGTTGTCGTCGCTGACGCCGCCTCCCAGGGAGAGGCGCTTGAACTCGTCGTAGTCCTCTTCCAGGCCGAACGTGCGGGCCGGGGCCAGCTCCTGCCGGAACGCATCCGCGCTCACCGAGACGCTGAAGGCCTGCGTCGTCCCATATCCCTCGTCCAGGTCGAGCACGTAGCTGACGGCGAGTCCGTCTTCGTTCGGCATGGCCACGATGGCGGACTGGCCCTGCCAGACGGCGATGGTGTCCGCCAGCTTCAGCACGGGGCGCTCGGCGCTCTGCTCGGTGATGCCGGCCTCTTCCAGGGCCCGGGCGTATTCCGCGCTGCATCCGCCGAGGGCCGGCATCTCCTCGCCGTCCACCTCAATGATCAGGTTGTCCACCTGGAGGCCGGTGCAGGCGCTCAGCAGGTGCTCGACGGCCTTGACCTCCACGCCGTTCCAGTTGAGCGACGTGCACCGGAACCCGTCTCCCACGGCCTCTGTGGTGGCGGGGACGACGGGCTTGTCGGGCAGGTCGCTGCGCACGAATAGGAAGCCCGTCGAGGTCTCGGCGGGCATCAAGCGGACCTTCACCGGCCGCCCGGAGAACAAAGCGGTGCCCGAAAGCGTCACGGCGCGGCTGATGGTCCTCTGCCGGCGCGCCAGCTCACTTCTCCTCGATAGGGCCCGAGTACTGCGCGTTCAGAAGCTCCACCACGTCGGCGCTTATGTCCAGCGCCGGGTCGGCGTAGAGCACGTCCATGGTGGCCATTTGCAGGCTCTGCTCGGGGGTCTGCGGCTCGGCGACGTCAATGCTCTGCTTCTTCAGCACCAGGCTGATGCCGTGCTCCCGCGCGTAGGCCGCCACGACGCGGCTCAGCTTGCCGAACAGGTTCCGCACGGCCTCGTCGTGACGGCGGGCGATGGCGCCCTCGAGTTCCTGCTCCGTCTGCTGGTACCGCCGGAGGGCTGCGTCAACCTCGGCGGCTTTGGCCTGGCGCTCGTCGGTGCCGGGCGGGAGGTTCTCATACTCGTTGCGCAGCACTTGGTTCTCGCGCGCCAGTTTGGCCAAGGTCCGCCGCGCCGTCTCCTGCATGCGGGAGCGCTCGGCGACATTGTCCTGCCATTCCCTGGAGCCGGCCAGCACGCGCTCCATGTCCACGACGGCCACGCGCAGCTCGGCAGCCGCGAGGGCCTGGGCGCTCGCCGGCGGCTGCTTCTCTCCGGCAACGCCCGCCGCGCCCAGCCAGACCGCGATGGCGAGCGCGGCGCCGACCACAGGAGCATAGACCCACGCCACCGAGCGGCACGCGCGAGGCAGGTCCGGCATACGTCCTCCCTTCTCCGGGGGGGGCCTGAAAGCCCCCATACTGTAAACGAAGGGGGCTTCTGGCTCAACGGTCAGAAGCGCCGTTCAGCGCCCACGGAGAAGCTGAGGATCTGTGTGTCGTCGCCGGACTGCTTCAGGACGGGAGCAGCCAGGTCCACCTCGACTGTGGCCGGGCCGAGGAAGGGCGCCTGCCATCGCACCCCCACGCCCAGCGACAGGCGCAGCTCGTCCCATCCGGTCAGCACGGCGCCGGCGCTCTCCTTGACGTACCCCGCGTCGCAGAAGGTGAGCAGCCTCAGGCGGTCGTCCTCGGTCACGGGCAGGCTGTACTCGACGGAGCCGACCAGCATCGAGTCTCCGCCGACCCGCTTGCCTGCCACCGCCGGGGAGACGCCCTCGAAGGCGAAGCCGCGCAGGCTGGTGAACCCGCCGGCGTAGAACCGCTCGTAGACGGGGACGTCCCCCGAGTAAGCCTGGACGACGCCGGCGCGGCCCCGTACACCCAGCACCTGCTGGTGACGTCCCCGGTCTTCGTGCACGGTCCAGTACTTCTCGGCCTGCCCCGTGACCTTGATGGCGTGCGCGTCGCCGGCCGCCAGCTCGACCTCCGCCCCCAACTGGTAGCCTCTGGTGGGCAGGAAGCGGCTGTCGCGGCGGTCCACCGACGCGCCGAGCCGTACGAAGGGCTTCGAATGGGTGCCCTTGGCGTTGAGAAGCTCGGGCGGCGAGCCGGCCGGGATGTTGTCAACGTTGATGCTCTCGTAGCCGAGCGTCAGCGTGCGCTGCACGGAGGCGCTTGGGTGCTGGGAGACGCTGACGCTGGCGCCGGTTCGTGTCTCGTCGAACTCGTTCCGCGTGATGCCCTTCGAGTAGAGGGCCGCGCCCACGCCGTACTGGCTGTCGGAGACGGCCGGGTTCTCCCAGGAGATGGCGTAGAAGGACCTCTCCGTGCCGGCCTGAAGCACGATGGAGAGCCGCTGCCCGGCCCCGCGGAAGGCATTATGCTCCCACAGGTCGCTCCAACTGGAGGGCCAGTTCGAGATGTCGAAGTTGTCCTCCTCGATCATGATGCCGGCCAGGAGGCCGGAGTCGCTCCCGACGCCTCCGCTGAGCATCACGCGCCCGGTTGCGCCCTCCTGAACGTTCACGATGGCGTCTCGAAGGGCGCCCTCCTGGGGCGCCAGGCTGATCGTCACGGGCTGGCGGACCTCCGGGTCGAAGTACCCCGTGTTGGCCAGAGCTTCCTCGCTGGCGCGGAACTCGGAGGCCAGGGCTCGCTGCTGCGGGTAGAACGTCAGGCCGCGCCGCACCACCGACTCCTTGGTCTTAGTCAGGCCCGTCACTTCGATGCGGTGGATGTAGACCGCCTCGCCTTCGATGATGTGGAACGCGACCGAGACCTCCGTCCCCTTCGGCGGCAGGACCTCTTCGGCGCGCAGGTTCCCCTTGGCGGGCGTCACATCCCAGTAGCCCTGGTCGGCGTACAGACGCGAAATCGCGTCCACGGCCGCTGCCAGGCTTCCCGGACGGTACGCGCCGCCCACGACGACGGGCGTGGCGGCCAGCAGTTCCGAGTCCAGGAAGATCGTGTTCCCCTCGAACGTGACCTCTTTGACGCGGTAGACTTCGCCTTCTTCGACGGTCAGGCGCAGGACGGCGCGCCGCATGTCCGGGCCGAAGACGGCATCCCCCTTGACCTCCGCATCGAGATAGCCGCGGTCGCGGTAGGCGGCCTGGACGCGGTTCACGTCCTCGCGGAACGTGTCCTCGTGGAACCAGCCCGGCCAGACCCATGAGAGCCACCCGCGCGTGCTGCTTTGCATCACGTCCTTTAGCTCGCCGGAGGGCACGTGCTCGTTGCCCTCGAACTCGATGGCCTCGACCCACGCCCGCGGCGCCTCGCGGATCTGGAACACAAGTTCGCGCCGCTCCGCGCCGGCCATGACGAGGCGCCCGTGTACCTGGGTCCCCGCGAAGCCGGAGTCCCTGTAGGCCGCGGCGATCCGCCGCTCGGCATCTGCCACGTCGGCCTCGCTTGCCCTCGTCCCCGGCATGAGGCCGGTGAGTTGCTCCAGGCGGAGCGAGGAGAACTCCTCGTTGCCCTGGAACACGACGCCGGTCAGGGCGATGCGTTCGGAGATGCTGACAACGAGTTCGATCTCTCCGTTCGGTGCGGGCTCGGCCCGGTAGGACAGCGTCCCGTATAGGCCTTCCTTGTTCCACCGTTCGATGGCCCCGTCCAACTGGGCCGTGTCGAGCGGCTGGCCTGCCTTGACGCCGAGGGCCCCTTCGATCTGGTCGGCCGGGAGGAGGTGGTTGTTGACGATGGAGACCTTGGCGATCCGCGGATGCTCGGCCTGCGCCAGCACGGGAAAGGCGCAGAGGCACGCGGCCAGGAAGCCCGACGCTGCCCAGACGATTGTCCGACGTGCGGCCCTCCGAGACGTGGGTCTCATCATGGCTCCTAGAATCCGGGCGTCGTAGGTTCTCTTCCCGTTGCGGCACTCTCGAACCGCAAGCATCGCTTATTGAACACAAGTCTGATAACGCCTGTTGGCCCATTGCGTTGCTTTGCGATTATCAGCTCAGCCTCGGCTCCGTAGATCTCCTCGGGCTGGTCCCAAGTGGTGGTCTCTTTCCCATGCCACTGGGTCGAGCGGTCTTGCTCAGCGGCGGCTTGGCTTGATACCATAGTTCTGTGCAGCAGGAGCACAACGTCCGCGTCTTGCTCGATAGCGCCGCTCTCACGCAGGTCGCTAAGCCTGGGCCGCCGGTCCTCCTGTTCGACTCGCCTGCTCAGTTGCGCCACGGCGATGACAGGGATCTTCAGTTCGCGGGCGAGCGCTTTCAGGCCCTGGCTGATCTCAGCCACTTCGCTGGCCCGGTTCTCCTGCGACTTGTTGGCCGACAGCAGTTGCAGGTAGTCCACGACGATCAGTTCCACCTTGTGGCGCTGGACGAGGCGGCGGGCCCGTGCCCGCAGATCCAGTATGCGAAGCGTGGCGCTGTCGTCGATGAAGATAGGCAGCCCCTGGAGCTTGTCTACCGCCAGGTCCAACTCCTTCCACTCGCGGTCTTCCAGAGTCCCGCGCCGGAAAGCGTGAGTGCTGATCCTCGTGTCGATGCAGATGAAGTTGCTGACGATCTGCTCGGCGGACATCTCCAGGGTATAGAGGGCAGCCGGGCGCTTCAGGGTGATGCAGACGTAGTGCAGTATGTTCAGGGCAAGGCTTGTCTTGCCCATACTGGGCCGTGCCGCGACGACGATGTAGTCGCCACGCTGGAATCCGCCCGTCGCATTGTCCAGATCATAGTAGCCGCTCGCCACGCCCGTAAGCTGGTCGGGACACTGGCTCAACTGTTCCATCCGCTCCACGATCGCCAGCAGTATGTCATTCATCCCGCGCGTTCGGCCGCTGTCCTTCTGGTGGCGCACGGCCAGGATGTGCGACTCGGCGCGGTCCAGCAGGCCGTCCACCTCCTGGGAACCCTCGTAGGCGTCCTTCTCGATGCTGGCGGCCGTCTCGATGAGGTGGCGGCGAAGGGCGTGCTCGCGGACTATCTCGATGTAATGCTCCGCGTTGGCGCTCGTGGGCACGGCCTCCATCAGCTCCAGCAGATAGCCGACGCCGCCCGCCTTCTCGAGCTTCTCCTGGCGGGTCAGCAGGTCGCGCAGGAGGATGATGTCCACGGCGTTGTGCGAATCGGAGAGCTCGACAATGGCGTTGAAAACGTCCTGATGGGCCAGCTTGTAGAAGCAGGCCTCCGTCAAGCGTTCCCGGGCAAGGTTCACGGCGTCCTGGGAGAGCATCATGGAGCCGAGGACGCCCATCTCGGCCTGGACGTCATGGGGCGGGGTGCGTGTTGCGCCGGATAAGGCGTCGCCGAATCTCGCTGATGAGCCCCGCGGCGCGCCGGGCATGGCCTCGCCTGACTCAGGTGATGAGCGGCGCGGCGCGCCGGCCGTGGCCTCGGCTGGCTCAGGTGATGAGCGACGCGGGGCAGCGCTGGGATCGGACATCGCGGGCTTCCGCGGGTTCGGGCGACCGGCCGGGGCGCGGGCCAGAGTTCCGGCGGATGCGGCCCGACCTCAGCAGGGCGCCGCCAGGACGGCGCGCCTTACTCTTCCTCTTCCTCTTCTTCGCCGGCGACTCGCACGAGGATGCGGGCGCGGACCTCGGGGTGGAGCATCACCTCCACGTCGTAGTCGCCGACTTCCGTAATCGGCCGCGCCAGGCTGATGTTGCTGGCGCGGACGCCTTCGAAGCCGCTCTGCACCAACTGGTCGGCGATCTGCTGCGCCCCCACGGAGCCGAAGAGGTGCCCTTTCTCGGTGGCTCGCGCGGAGAGGTAGCAGAGGAATCCTTCGAGCATCTCGGCCTGGCGGCTGACGCGGGCCAGTTCCTCCTGCGAACGGAGCCGCTGCGCCTCGCGGGCGGCCTCGACCTCCCGCAGGTTCCGGGCCGTGACGGGGACTGCTATCTTCCTGGGCAGCAGGTAGTTGCGGGCGTAGCCGGCAGCCACGTCCACCACGTCGCCCAGGCGGCCGAGTTTCTCCACGTCCTGTCGAAGCAGCACTTCCATATCCGCTTTTCCCCTGGCTCCGGACTCCGCTCAGCGCAGTGCGGGGCCGTCAGAATGGTATCTCGTCATCCGAAACGTCAAAGCCCTCTTCAGCTTGCCCTTCCGGCTCGGCCTCCTTCGGCTGGGGGCGTTCCTCCGGCTGGCCGGACCGCTTGCCGCCGCGGGCCGTCCCGCGCGCCTGGCGCGAGCCGCGGGCGCCCGGCTCCTCAGCGGTGCGTTCGCGTGGCTCTCCGGCGGCCCGTTCGCCCTGGCCGGAGCCGCGGCCGGCCAGGAACTCGAAGTTCTCCGCCACGACGGTCAGCTTGCTGCGCCGCCCTTCCGTGCTCTCCCAGCTATCGTACTTCAGCCGCCCCTCGATGAAGATCGGCTGGCCCTTCGTGAAGTACTCGCTGATGACGACGCCGCGCCGACCCCACATCGTGACGTCCACGAAGCAACTCTCATCCCGCTGCTCGCCGGCGTTGGTCGTGTAAGTCCTGTTGACGGCCAGGCCGAACTCGCAGACGGGCGTGCCGCTGGGAGTGTAGCGGAGCTCGGGATCGCGCGTCAAGTTGCCCATCAGGAATACCTTGTTGAGGCTTGCCATAGCGGCTCCCCCTTCGTTTCTGGGGTCCCGGGAGCTGTGCCTTCGCGGCTATTGGCGCGCTTCGCCGCGCCCCTCGACGGGCGCAGGCTCAGGGCCGGCAGGCTCTGGCCCTTCCTTCGCGGCGGCCGGTTCGGGCGCGGCCGGCGGGGTGGAGATCGCCTCCCCCTCCGGGGTGAAGAGCTGGCCCTTGACGGGGCTCTGCCGCTCGGCGCGCAGTATCTGCATGCGGAGCAGTTCCTCCGAGAGGTTGGCCGTCGTCCGGATCTCCGTGATGGCCGAGGAGTCGGCCCTGAAGTAGACCAGGATGTAGACGCCTCTCTTGGCCTGCTTGATGGGGTAGGCGAGCTTGCGCTCGTCCCATCTCTCGATCCGTTCGATGGCGGCGCCGTGGCGCGTCAGAATCTCGCCGATGTGGCGGACGATCTTCGGGCACTCCGAGCCGCCCTTGGCGCTGTCCACCACGAACATGGCCTCGTATAGGTTGGTTGCCAAGACGATCCCTCCGTTACCTTCCCAGGACGGTGCAATCCGTGCGGTCTATGACAAGAGCAAAGCCCGCCGGCGGTGACCCCAACACGGCCGCTTGCGGCGAACGCCCGCTCTCGGCTCTACGGGTCCCGGTCCTTCCGGTTGAAGCGCGTCATCGCCGCCTCCGCGCCCTCCCGCGCCCAGCAAAGGGCGGCTTCAGCGGCTTCCTCCGTC
>Ga0315291_10012334_pt1 | contig 10374 bp, 5 predicted proteins | sample YL17G12_20_MG_FD_203070 | JGI IMG/M metagenome (GOLD analysis project Ga0315291, IMG submission 203070) | Sediment microbial communities from Yellowstone Lake, YNP, Wyoming, USA - YL17G12_20 | ecosystem: Environmental > Aquatic > Freshwater > Lake > Sediment | place: USA: Wyoming | collected... | reverse complement strand
GTGGAGCTGGAGCATCTGGGTTAAGAACTCGACGTCGACCAGTCCGCCGCGGCCGGTTTTGATGTTCACGCGCTCGTGGCTCTCTTTCGCCAACTCCCGCTCCATGCGCCAGCGTAACCGGCGAATCTCGCGGACGTCTTCGGCGCTCAGGGGAGCGCGATAGACGAAAGCGGCGACAATCGCGGAGACTCGTTCCTGCAGCGCCGGTGTGCCTGCCACCGGCCGCGCTTTGATCAGTGCTTGTCGCTCCCACAAGCGCGCGCTGGTCTCGTGGTAGCGACGAAAACTGTCCAGGGAAGACACCAACGGGCCGGAGTGCCCGGACGGACGCAGCCGCGTGTCGATGCGGTACACGATGCCCTCGCGTGTCGTGACCTGCAACACCGTGATCAGCCGCTGCGCCAGTTTGGAGAAGAACTCGTGCACCGACACTGGCAGGGGCTGCGCCCCAGCCGATGCCCCAGAGCTCCGCTGCCCTTCGGGTCGCTGCATCCGAGAGTTCACGGCCGTCGCGACGACATGTTGGTTCAAACCGTCAGCCAAGGGACTGGGGGGCTGCGCCCCAGCTGTCGCGCCGGGGCCCGCTCGCCGTTGGCTCGCTGCGCACGTTTTTTGAGAACCGTCTCTCACAACATGTTGGTTCAAACCGTCAGCCAAGGGACTGGGCTGCGCCTCGTCGTACACGAAAATCAAATCGAGATCGGAGTTGTAGTTCAGCTCCCTCCCGCCGAGCTTGCCCAGAGCCAAGACAACCATTTGACCGGGCAGTTCGGCGCACCCGTAGCGTGCGCAGATGTCGCGGGCGGCGATCGTGCAGGCGCTGCGCAGACACACTTCGGCCAAGGTCGTGAGTTCGGCGCTGACTTCTCCCAGCCGCAGCACCGACTGCAGATCGTTGATACCGATGCGCAAGAATTCCTGGTTGCGGAAGCGGCGCAAGACCTCGAGCGACTCTTCGAAGTCGCCATCGCGCGGCAGCAGGGCTTGCAGCTCGGTGCCGAGGTCCTCGGGCGTGCGGTGCACCCGCACGAGGTCGGCCCGCACCAGCGTGTCGAGCAGCTCGGGGCGGCGAATGAACGCGTTGGCGAGGAACTGGCTCCCGCCGAACAGGCCCACCAGCATGCGCAGAGTGGCCGGATTCTCGCGCAGCAGGGCGAGAAAACTCGTCCGCGCGCCGACGGAGGAGATGAAGGTGACGACGTTCCGCAACGCCAGGTCGGGGTCCGCCGACTGGAGTATAATGCGCAGCAACGATGGCGCGATCTCGTAGAGCACCTTTTTGCGCCCGGCGCGAGCGGGCGCCGACGGCGGCCCATCGCGCAGCAGCAGCAAGTCGTCGTAGCTCGTCTCAGGCTGCGTGAACCCCAGCGCCTGCAGCCGCCGGATGCTAGCTTCGCGGTTGTCTAGTGTTTGCAACAATTCGATCACTTCGGCGTCCGCCGCGCGCCGCGTTTCGGCAGCTGGTTCGTAAAAGAGCTTCTCGAACGCGCGCCGTACCCGATCCCTGTGCCGGTCGAGGTCGGCCCACAACTGTGCCGCCGCGCCGTCGGCGCGGTACCCCAGCCGGCGTGCCAACGTCTCGCGCTCGCGCCCATCGGTGGGCACCGTGTGGGTTTGCAGCTGGTGCACGATCTGGATCTTGTGTTCGACGTTGCGCAGGAAGCGGTATGCTTGCATCAATGCCTCACCTTCCTCCGCCGGCAGGTAGCCGGCTTGGGTCAATTTCGCCAAGGTGGGCAGGGACCCACGGCCACGCACACGTTCGTCACGCCCGCCGTGCACCAGTTGCAGAACCTGCACCAGGAATTCGATCTCGCGGATGCCGCCGCGGCCGAGCTTGACATTGCCGCGTCCGACCTTGTCACCCATCTGAGTTTCGACGCGCGCCTTCATGTCCTGCATGTCGGCAATGGTCGTGTAGTCGAGATAACGGCGATAGATGAAGGGCCGCACCTCAGACAGGAAGCGCTCGCCCAGATCCGGCTCGCCCGCGATCGGACGCGCCTGGATGAGCGCCGAGCGCTCCCACGTCTGGCCGTAGGCCTCGTAATAGATGAGCGCGTCGTTGAGGCCATTCACGATCGGCCCGTTCACGCCTTCCGGACGCAAGCGCAGATCGACGCGGAAGGCGAAGCCCGCGGGGGTGACCTCCTGGAGCGTGCGGGTGATGAGTTCCGCCAAGCGAGTGAAGAACTCACGCGCCTGTAGCGTCCCGCGTGGTCCGCCAACAGTTTCCTCGTGCTCCGAGGCGTAGAGGTACATGACATCGACATCGGAGCTGAAGTTCAACTCACCGCCGCCCAGCTTGCCCAAGGCGAGGACCACGAAGGGGTCCTGAGCACCGAGCCTGTCGTCTGCGTCATCAACGGGCCCCGGGTGCTGCGGCGAACCGGTCACGAACTCGCCGTACTGGTCGTGCAGGTGGCGGCGCGCCCAATGGTAGGCAGCGCCAAAGAGGCCTACCGCCAGCTCGCTCAACTCAACCATCGTGGTGTCGACGTCGTAGCGGCCGGCGAGGTCCGCGAGTCCGATGCGCAGGTATTCGCGATGGCAGTGTTGCCGCAGGCGCTCCGAGAAGGTCTCCCACGGTTCGCCAACCGCGGCGCGCAGGTGTCGCTCGTGCTCTGGCGCGGTCCGCCTGGGCGCGGCGGCACATGCCCGGAACAGCTCGACCCATGGCCCCCCCGCGCTGTGCAACGTATTGGTGAGCGACTGGCTGCCGCCGATCACGGTGAACAGATCGGCCAGCTGATCGACAGCCAGCGTGCCGAGCGTCGTTGCACCCGGCATCACCTCGAGCAACCGTTCGCAGCCGGCAAGCGCCATGGCAGGATCGGCTGCGCTGGCCAGCAGCTCCGGCAGGCGACGGGCAAGGTCAGGCGCGGCCAGCCGCAGCATCTCAGCCAGACGCGCAGCACGCTGCAGGTCTATGCCGAAGTGCTGCAGGACCGCGGCTACGGATTCCATCGCCGCAAACTCTAGCTGAAGGGCCACGCATGTGCGAAGCGGGGAATGGGGTCGGATCAAGCCGGGAGAACTGCGCACTCGGCCCGGTGGGACGGCTCAATCTGGTGCGCCGTCATCCACGCCCGCAGGTCACTGACGGCGCGGGCGGCGAACGCCCGCCGCTTGTCGCGGCCGCGCTCACTACCGGTGAGTGGAGGGAACACACCGTGGTTGGCGTTCATCGGCTGGAAGTCGAGGCGATTGCGGTCGGTGACGTAATGTACCAGCGAACCAAGCGCCGTGGTCGCCGGCGGCACAATGCACTCCGCCCCTTGCAGCAAGCGGGAAACGTTGATGGCCGCCAACAGCCCTGCCGCGGCGGACTCGACGTAGCCCTCGACCCCGATGAGTTGCCCGGCGAAAAAGGTGTGCGGGCGCCCGCTAAGCTGCAGCGTAGGCCGCAACAGCCGCGGCGAGTCGATGAACGTGTTGCGATGCAGACTGCCGAGGCGCACGAACTCGGCACGCTCGAGGCCCGGGATCATACGGAGCACGCGGCGCTGCTCGGGATAGGTCATCTTGGTCTGGAAGCCGACCATGTTGAACAGCGTGCCCTCGATGTTGTCCTGGCGGAGCTGCACGGTAGCGAACGGGCGCCGGCCGGTGCGGGGATCGACGAGCCCCACCGGACGCATTGGTCCGAAGGCGAGCGTGTCGGGTCCGCGCCGCGCCATTTCCTCGATCGGCATACAGCCCTCGAAATAGACACAGCGCTCGAAATCTTTCGGGGGCACCGTCGCCGCGGTGCGCAAGGCCTCGATGAAGCGGTAGTACTGGTCGTGCGACAGCGGGCAGTTCAAATAGTCCTCGCCGCCTTTGCCGTGACGCGACGCGGCGAAGGCAACGCTGCGGTCGACGGACTCGCCGGTGACGATGGGAGCAATGGCGTCGTAAAAATAGAGGTGTTCACCCAGCAGCTGTTGCAGGCAGTCGGAGAAGGCCGGCGAAGTTAGTGGGCCCGTGGCGATGATGCTGAACCCCTCCGGGAGAGCACTGACCTCCTGTCGCACCACCGTGGTCTCAGGCCGCGAACTGACGGCAGCGGTCAGCTGGGCTGCGAACTGCTCGCGATCCACGGCCAAGGCAGAACCGGCGGGGACGGCCGTGCGATCGGCGATGCCCATGACCAGCGAGCCCAGGCACCGCATCTCGTGTTTCAGCAGGCCTACTGCGGAATCGAGCGAGGCGCTGCGAAACGAATTGGAACAAACGAGTTCTCCGAGACGGTCAGTGTGGTGTGCCGGCGTGGTGCGCAGCGGCCGCATCTCGTACAGCCGGACCGCCAGCCCGCGCCGGGCGAGCTGCCACGCAGCCTCGCAGCCGGCGAGGCCACCGCCGATAATCGTGACTGGTGCTCGTGACTCGTCTTCTGCCGCGCTCGACTCTCGGCTCTCGACTATCCACTGCATCTCACACCGCTTCCGCCTCAGCGACGGTTTCTTGGTATTTGCAACCTTCGCTGAGGCAGCGGCGCACGGTGCCGTAGCGCTTAGTGGTCTTCTCGACGACGAACGGGGCGTTGCACCGCGGGCAAGGCTCCGGCACCGGCCGATCCCAGGTGGCGAATTTGCACTGTGGGTAGCGGCTGCAGCTGTAGAAGATCCTGCCGGTGCGCGAGCGTTTTTCCATGATCTCGCCCTCACCACAGTCCGGACAGGTTACGCCGGTGGGCACTGGACGGACGAGCGGCCGCACGTTCTTGCATTCCGGATAGCCGGAGCAACCGAAGAACTTGCCGTAACGTCCGAAACGCACCAACATCGGCTGGCCGCACCGCTCGCATTTCTCGTCAACCTGCTCTGCCTCTTCGATTTTGACGTTCCCTTCGGTGTCGCGCGTGAAGTTCTTAGTGTTCTTACAGTCGGGGTAATTGGGGCAAGCGAGGAACTCGCCGCTGCGACCCCATTTGATCACCATTTTGGCGCCGCAGACCGCGCACGGGATGTCGGTCGGTTGCCCTTCGCGTTTGACGTCGGGCATCCGTTCTTCGGCGTGTTCGAGATCACGCACGAAGGGATCGTAGAAACGGTGCATCGCCGCTATCCACTTTTCCTTGCCGTCTTCGATGTTGTCGAGAACATCTTCCATGCCGGCGGTGAACTCGACGTTGAGGATGTCAGGGAAGGCGGCGACCAACAGATCGGTGACCAGGAAGCCCAGTTCGGTCGGGCGCAGCCGCCGTGATTTGTCCTCCACCACGTACTCCCTATTCAGGATGGTGGCCATGATGGCGGCGTAGGTGGAGGGCCGGCCGATGCCCTTCTCCTCCAGTTCCTTGATCAAGGTGGCCTGGCTGAAGCGTGGCGGCGGTTGGGTGAAGTGTTGCTCTGGCAGCAACTCGTGCAGCCGCAGGTGTTCGCCCTCGCTGAGCGGCGGCAGCTGGCGCTCGGACTCGTCGTCCTCATCACCGTTCTTGCGCTCGTCATCGCGGCCCTCGGTGTAGACGCGGATGAAGCCGTCGAACTTCAGGATCTGGCCCGTGGCGCGGAACAACGTGTCGGCAGCGGTAATGTCGACCGTAGTCTGATCGAACACCGCGGGCATCATCTGGCTGGCGACGAAACGGTTCCAAATCAGGGTGTAGAGCGCCAGCTCCTCTTTGGAGAGATAGCGCGCGAGCTGTTCCGGGGTGTTGCCGACGGCTGTCGGGCGAATGGCCTCGTGCGCGTCCTGCGCGCCCTTCTTGCTCGGATAGGTGACGGCATTTTCCGGCAAATAGTCTTTTCCGAAGCGTTCGCCGATGAACCCTCGCGCCTCCCGGATGGCCTCCGGAGCGATGCGCGTCGAATCGGTTCGCATGTAGGTGATGAGGCCTAGGGCGCCCTCGCCGCCGATCTCGACGCCCTCATACAGCCGTTGCGCAACGCGCATGGTGCGGCTCGGCGCGAAGCCCAGTTTGCGCGAGGCTTCCTGCTGCAGGCGCGAGGTAATGAACGGTGGCGTCGGAAAACGGCGCCGTTCCTTGCACTCAACTCGGTTGACGATCCAGGTGGCGCCGCGCAAGCGGTCGACCACGCCGCGCGCCGCCGCCTCGTCTTCGAGGCGGAACTTCTCGGGGTCGAGGCGCTCTTCGCCGATGTGGAACAGACGGGCCGTAAACGGCGGCGGAGTGCCGCCCTCGAGCCGCGCGGTAATGGACCAGTACTCCTTGGGCGTGAACGCCTGGATTCCGCGCTCGCGCTCGCAGATGATGCGCACGGCGACCGACTGCACGCGGCCGGCAGAAAGGCCGCGGCGCACCTTCTTCCACAGCAGCGGGCTGATCTGATAGCCGACCAGCCGATCGAGGATGCGGCGCGTCTGTTGCGCTTCGTAGAGATTGCGGTCCAGCTCGTGCGGATGACGGATGGCCTCCTGCACCGAACGCTTGGTGATCTCGTTGAACAGCACGCGCCGGATGGCGTGGCGGTTGCGACCGATCTTCTCGGCGATGTGCCAGGCAATGGCCTCGCCCTCACGGTCGGGGTCGGGAGCGAGATAGATGTTCTCCTTCCCCTTGGCCGCCCGTTTCAGCTCTTCGATGACCTTCCTCTTGCCCCGCAGCACTTGATACTCGGGCTCGAAGTCGTGCTCGATGTCGACGCCCAGTTTGTTCTTCGGCAGGTCCATGATGTGGCCGACCGACGCCTTCACCTGGAAATCTCTTCCCAAGTACTTCTCCAAAGTGCGGGCTTTCGCGGGCGACTCGACGATGACCAGATTCTTCGCCATAGACTCTATACCTGCGCCGGCACCCGCCGCACGTCAACCAGTGCCGCGACGAACTGCTTGCCGGGAAGCTGTTGCACCACACCCTTCAGCTCCAGGTCCAGCAACGCTTGCAGCACCGTGGCGACAGCGAGCCTACTGCGAGTGATGATGGTGTCGATGTGAACGGTCTCGTGCCGCATGCACTCAAGGATGGCCGCCTCCGTGGGCGTCACCTCGACGGGCCCGCGCACGGCCGCGCGGCTGAGCAGCTGCGGCGCGATTTCTTCCAGCACGTCTTCGGCGCGCTCCGTCAGTTTCGCGCCCTCCCGGATCAACCGATGTGTGCCGCGGGTACGTTCGCCGATGGCGCCGGGCACGGCGAACACGTCGCGGCCCTGTTCGGCCGCCAACGTCGCGGTGATCAGCGAGCCGCTCTTCCCCGTCGCTTCGATGATCACGGTGCCGAGCGCAAGGCCACTGATGATGCGGTTGCGGTTCGGAAAGTTCTCGGCGTCCGGCTGCGTGCCCATCATGAGCTCAGTCACTACTGCCCCTTGTCGTGAGATCGCTTGAAATAGGGCATGATGCTCACTCGGGTATACGACGTCAATCCCGGAACCCAGCACCGCGATGGTGCGGCCGCCGGCGCGCAGCGCCGTCCAGTGCGCTTGCGCGTCCGTGCCGCGCGCCATTCCACTGACCACGCAGACTCCGTAGCGCACCAGCCCCTCGCTGATTTCACGTGCCACGCGCAAGCCATACGCACTCACTTGGCGTGACCCCACTACCGCGACTGCCGTGGCGTCACGCGCCTCCAGCTTCCCATGGACGAACAGGAATGGCGGCGGATCGTGGATCTGACGGAGATTGACGGGATAGAGCGGATCGTTCCACGTCAGCAGTGTCGCGCCACTCCGCGCCAGCCGCTCGACTTGCTCGTCCACCGCACGCCAACCGTCGAATCCATGGATAGCGTGCGCCAAGTCGCTGCGCACCCCTGCGCATTCGAGCGCGTGCGGACTCGCCTCAAACACCGCGGCGGGCGTGGCAAAGGCGTGAAGCAAACTCTGGAATACTATCGGGCCGACGCCATGAACCATCCTGAGCGCCAACCAAGGCCGCCACTCAACCGGGGATGCGTCAGCCATCGCGGCCTTGTAGCGTAATCAAACGGTTTCCATCAAGGCGATAGTGCATGGGGCCGGCGAGTGTGCCGTTTTGTAAACGCTGCAGCACCTGATTGTCACTTCTTCCACGCCCTTTTGTCAGTGGAAAGGTCCAGCAGCGCGCTTTGGCTAACCGGGATCTTTGGCACACGAACTGCATGTCGAACTGCATGTCAATGAGCAGGATTGAGAAGGACGAGGATATGCACAACCAAACGAAGGTCCTTGGGTGCGCCAGACGCATTCGCGTACGAACGCGTTTCGGGGGATATTGTCAGGCCTGGGACTGCAGGCCCTTCGGTTTCGGGCGAATTGTCGCACCGCGGGCAAGGGGTGCGATCGAGATTGCGCCGAGTGTGGAGCTCGATTTAGCCAACGGTGAGCTACGAGCAGAGGCGTCATTGGAGCGCCGTCTCGCCTGATGCGTGGGACAGCTGGAAGAATGAACGCCATGGAGACGCGACCCCGCTCCGAGGCAGTGGACGCCCGGTGGCTGGACACCCGGTGTAAGTCATGCGGCGCGCCGCTGACCTCAAAGACGCACGTCCACGACTGTTTGGGCGACCAGCTGGATGCGACCGGTTACGCTGAGCTGTTTTGGGAAGAAGCTTGATTTCCCGCTGCCGCGCCGCCGGTTGAGCGGGCGGTAACGTGCTGTCCCCCCCTACGGCCGCTACCGCCCGCGCCCTCCGTGTCGCTGTGGCAGCTGCCCTTCCGAGCGCGTGCCAGAGGCGCGCAAAAAAAGCGCGCGGGTTCGGCATGCCTCGTGAACACTGGAGCCGAAGCGTCGCACATGGCATGAGTTGGGTGTGTGCGATGTGCAAGTCCTACCGTCGGTGAACACTCCCCCGCCGGGCCCGCGCCCGGTTGTTCGGTTGGGTGCGGCAGCGGCGCTACTCGCGACCAGTGTGGCGCTGTCGCGCATATTGGGGTACGCGCGCGAGGCGTTGTTGGCGTACGAGGTCGGTGCGCGTGCGTCGACCGACGCGTACTTTGCCGCCTTTCAGATTCCCGATCTCCTCAACTACCTGTTGGCTGGCGGCGCGCTTTCGATTGCCTTCTTGCCCCTGTACACGCGCCGCCTGTCCCGGGGCGACGTCGAAGGGGCGGATCGGTTCTTCGCCACCGTGCTCGGCACCCTCGGAATGATCGCGGTGCTGGCGACGGCGGCGTTGTGGTGGTGGGCTGCACCGCTGGTGGCGCTGCAGTTTCCGCACTTCGATGCCGCCACTCAGGCGCTGACGGTGCGCCTCACCCGTATCGTCCTGCCGGCACAGATCTTCTTCATCACCGGGGGCATCGTGAACGCCACGTTGCTCGCCCGGGAACGCTTCGGCGCGGCGGCGGCAGCGCCGCTGATCTACAACGCCGCCATCATTGCCGGTGGCCTGTTGCTGGCACCGCGCGGCCTCGGCGTGGAGGGCTTCGCCTGGGGCGCATTGGCGGGCGCGGTGCTCGGTCCCTTTCTGGCGCCGGTGGTCGACGCGCGCCACCGCGTGCGATTGCGCCTGCGCGTCAGTGTCAGCGACCGCGCCTTGCTCGGCTACCTCTTCATGGCCGCACCGCTGATGTTTGGACAGACACTGCTGACCGTCGATGAGTGGTACGGGCGTTGGTTCGGCGCCTTGCTCGGCTCCGGCACGGTCGCGCATCTCGCGTATGCGCGGCGGTTGATGCAAGTCCCTGTCGCCGTGGTTGGGCAGGCCATCGCCGCAGCGGCGCTGCCGACGCTAGCGCGGCTGTGGGCACAGGGTCGGGAGGAGGAATTCAAGCGCTTGGTGTCGCGCACGCTGCAAGCCGGGCTCGGGCTTGCGGTGGTCGGGGGCGCTGCCTTCATCGTGTTGGCTCGGCCGGTGGCGCAACTCGTCTACCAGCACGGTGCGTTCACGGCGGCTGACAGCACCGAGGTGGCGGCGATCCTGGCACTGCTGTCGCTCGGGGTGCCGTCGTGGATCGCGCAAGAGATCGCGGTGCGCGCTTTTTATGCGCGCGGCGACACCTGGCGTCCGATGCTGCTCGGTACCTGCGTCGCCGTTGCCGCCATCCCGCTCTATCTTTCCTTGGCCGGCCGGTTTGGCGTGCTGGGGGTTGCCGCCGCAGGGGTCATCGGCATGAATGTGAACGCGCTGGCGACGCTGTTGTTGGCACGGTGGCTTCACGGCGGACCGGATTTAGGGCGGCTGCTAGCCACTACGCTGCGCGCCGCACTCGTCGCGTCATGCGCCGCGCTGGTGACGACGGTGGCGGTGCGTGCCGCGCCGTCCGGGAGCGCCGGTGCACTGCTGGCGCTCGGCGGCGGCGGGCTCGTGTATGCTGGCGTCGTCGCGTTGGGTGCGTTTACTCTGGGTGATGATTCCATGCGCGATGCCCTACGCCGCTTGTTGCAACGGCGCCAGCGCCACGACATCCGCCCGTAATGCGGTCCCGCCACCCCGGTGATTCGCACCGGCAGCCACTCCGTCATGTCAAAATTATTCAGTGCCCGGCCGCTACCCGTGCAAGGTGCTGCACA
>Ga0315291_10012333_pt1 | contig 10374 bp, 8 predicted proteins | sample YL17G12_20_MG_FD_203070 | JGI IMG/M metagenome (GOLD analysis project Ga0315291, IMG submission 203070) | Sediment microbial communities from Yellowstone Lake, YNP, Wyoming, USA - YL17G12_20 | ecosystem: Environmental > Aquatic > Freshwater > Lake > Sediment | place: USA: Wyoming | collected... | reverse complement strand
CGCGGATGTGCAGACTTGACGTGTCGACCTTCTCCTTGCCAGCCTTGCTTTGGAGCGGGCAAAGGTATCCCTGGACGATCAATTCTCGGACGCCGATTTCGTAACAGACGGCGTTCAGAATGTTTTCCGGCGCACAGATGGAGCCGGTGCTCATTCGGAACGGCGTGGCCGTCAATCCAATAATGCGCAAGCGCGGGTTCGTTTCTTTCAAGCCTGTCAGCAGCGTTCTGTACATCCCGTCGCCATCTGGCGGTATCATGTGGGCCTCGTCGATGATAACGAGATCGAACCGGCCGATTTCAGCCGCACGCCTGTAAACCGACTGCACGCCTGCGACGATGATGGAGTGGTCTTTATCCCGGCTCTTCAATCCCGCCGAGTACAGGCCAATCTTCAACAGCATTTCCGGCGCAACTTGGCGAATCTTGTCAACTGCCTGTTCCAGGAGTTCCTTCACATGCGCCACAATAAGGACGCGGCCCTGCCAGTGGCTGACCGCGTCCCTGCAGATTGTCGCCATGACGGGAGTCTTCCCGCCCGCGGTAGGAATGACCACGCACGGATTGTCGTCGTGCTCGCGCAGATAGCGGTAAACGGCTTCGACAGCCTCATGTTGATATGGTCTTAACGTGAGCATTGTCGTGCCTCGATTCTCACGATGACCATGCCGCCGGGTACGCAAGTGCATTCTTCAGTGCTGTGCTTTTTCACCTGGCTATCCTTGTGGTACACCCTTGCATGCTGGAGCGCATCAAAGAGCGCCTTTTCGATGTTGTCGTAATCGCGTTCCTGACCATTCGGCGGGTAGGCCAGGATTTCAACTTGGAGAGGCCCGGACATTGGGCGAAGACCCAATTCAGCGATGAGTGCGCAAACGCGTTCGCGGAACTTCCGACCTTCGCGGCTGATCAAGACCCGTCGGCCTACCCGCCGGTAATAGTGATTCACGGATGGAGGAAACGGCAATTCCAGTTCGATCATGGTTTTCCCCTCTCTTCAGGACTACCGTCTCCAGGGGGGCGTCGCGTTTGCATTCTGCGCAGGCTTCGCGCCGCTCGCGGTATCGCGCTTCGCGTAACCTTTGATCTCGTTGCGAATCTCGCCGTCCGCGTCGGTCTTCTGTTTCACAGCGACGACAAGTGGCAAGTTATGCAACTCGAGCGAGTCCTTAGGCTCCATCACGCCGACTGCGCGACAGATTGCTGACAGTTCACTTCGCGCAATTCGCACGGCCTGTTCGCTGGGATTGTTGAGATTAAGGCGCGCCCAGAGTTTCCTGCTTTTGAATTCGCCCTCGATGACTTCGAAAGTCAGTTCGAGATAACTGCCGTTCCCCGATTTCGTGGCTTTCGTCTCGCTTTCAGTAATGACTGCGAGATACTTCCCGGCCGGGATCGGCTCGAAGTCGCTTGCTGGATCGACGTTGTTAGCGTTGAAATTGTTGAGATTAGCCATGGGCCACTTCTCCTGTCATTAAAAGGGTTGATTGGGTAAGACCCGCATACAGCGCGGGCCACAAAAGAGGTAATTCTGCAGGAAGGTTGTAGCGGTTCTTCGCCACGCAGGCCGGAGAGCCGACGCAGCGCAGGATGCGTTCGCCGCCGTCTTTTCCGAGACCGGCAGCGATTGTGCGGTCGCGTCCGAAGCCGGTATCTTCCGTCTTGGTAATGATTTTGCGCGTTGCAAAAAGCACCGCGTCGGCCCATTCCGTTACGACGCCCGTCGCGTGACGATTCAGCCGCGGGGAATAGCGGTCGTATGCCATTGCCTCCGGGTCTTCGTACCTCTCGACTCTCGCGTGCGCCAAAAGGATGACACACATTCCGCGCGTGAAGCGCAGTTCATTCAGGTCGGTCAGCATATTGCGCCAGTGGTTGAGCGCGTGCGTGTAGCCTTTCGCGTAACCGCCGTCCACTTTCTCGATGCACGACACACCGTACTGCTCGCACAGAGCGTCCCAGATTAGGCGCTCCAGCCAATCGAGAGAATCGATTATCACGGTTTCGTAGTCGTGCTTCTGGTGAATCAGTTCCTGAATCGCGGCTTGCACGTCGTCGAAACGCTTGGCCAGCGGAAAACTGTTGCACGCGATCTGGTCGAGGCCGTCCTCAGTCGCGATGAAAATCGGCTTGGGGGACTGCGCGGCGAGAGTACTCTTGCCGATGCCCTCCGTGCCGTAAATCAGGATTCTGGGCGGTGTCTGACGCCTGCCACTGTGGACTTGTTCAAGCATTGACATTTGTTACCTCCGACTTAGTCTATGGAATCGATGGACAGGATATTCTCGTATCCGGTTAGCCAAGTGTTGCTTTGTCTGCACCTTATCAGGCGTGTGATGTCTTCCTCGTTCCGCTTACTGGCTGTTGCTAAGGCTTGCGGTGTAAATACGGAGACACCGCAACGGAACGGTTCTACTCTCTCGATGCTTATGATGTACATTCCTGGTATGTCGCCGGTTAAGGATGCATAAATGGCATGGTCAAACGCCAACCCGCGCCCCATGCGTTGCGCATGCCACTTGAGCATGTCCAGCGAGTGGCATACGTCAATTGCCACAATGCCACGCTCGGGGTTAACCCAGTCCAGACTTGCCTCGCAGTCCGCATCGGCATGGAGACAGCGCACGACCTTGTTTGGCTCACCCCGCGACAGAAGAGCGGATGCGTGCGTGTGTGCCCTCACGCTTGCCGCCATTTTCTCAACAACTGCGGCGTCATCGTCATGAAGGACTGATTTGTCTTGTGCCTTCGCCCAATCCTCGAATTTGCATGAGTACTTGGAGCAAGGTTTCCCGGTTGATTTGTCAATGGGCCCGCCGACCACATATGTGCGCGCGAAGACCTCACGTCCCTGAAGAATAAGCATGCGCGTGGCACATACGACATCGTCCTGCTTTTCAGGCAAATCCGGCACAAGTCCCAGTTCCTTGTGGCGGAAAAGAAGCGGATTGGAATTGAATTCCGCTAGTTTTGCGCTTGTCAGGGATGAACCGTTTGTTTCTGCTTCACCCGATTGTGCTGCTGGTATTGAGTAGTTATGAGGCTTCTTGTTTTTGTTTCTGCCGAAGAGTTGCATAATGCTCATGGTTTGTGCTCCTTAGGTTGTGGCGCACGTTGTGATTTGTGCGCGCTGAATAATAAATGCCTTGTGGCCATACTCACGAGTCGCGTAGCCAGTGAAAATGCGACAAATGTCTAGGCCGACCCGCGTGGTTGCGTCGATTACGCAGATATGTTTCTCTGCGTCCACACCATATGACGCCTCCATCTGTACTCGCGACTGTCCGTGCAGGCTTTCCGCCGCGAGTACAGACAGGAGAAGCGCCCCTTTGACTTCCGATATTTGAACTGTTTTGTGAAAACATATTTATTGGATTTGACTATTTATGCCCCATGCACTTTAAAGAACATGTGCATGCCGATACTTCTTACTTACCCGGCGGACTGACGAAGTGACGGACGATAATTAGAAATATTCCTCAAAACCGGCTTCGAGGAAGACTTGGCGCAGTTTATGGACATGATCGTTTAGCGTTGTTCTGGGAACCCCTAGACGTCGCGCCGCCTGAGCGACATTCTCGTGCATCAAAAGCTCGCACAACTGTTTCAGAGAATCGGGTAGGTGTGCAAGGACCGCTTCGATGGAGAGACGTGTGTTTACTTCTTCTTGCATGCTAATATTACGCCCGCCTTTTCTGGCCACCTGTTCCTCATCACTGAGGGTTGCGGTGCGCTCGATCTGTCCACCTTCCCCATCGTCGATGTACTCGTTGATGGAACAAGACTCACGCAAATAGTCACGGGCTTCTTGCCTTCGATGGCGAATAATGTTGTACGTTTTGTTGCGAACGACGCGGGCAACAAAGGTCTTTAGCGTAGCCTTATTGGGATCGAACTGTGGCAAACGCGAAATGAGGTCGAGCATTATTTCTTGCTCGATGTCGTCACTGTCAGACTTTGTGAACCCGGCGTTTCTGATGAGTTTTTGCGTCTTCGCCTTAATGAGTTTTCCGGCGTAGTCGAGTATTGTGTGCTGATTATAAGTGGTTAACATGTGTACCTTCCTTGGCCAGGAAGGCGTCGGTGGGCGTCAACCAAATCAGCTATTACGGAAAGGAGTCGTGAGTTCGCCGATTGGCGACACCCACGACTCCTTCCACTTTGTGGCCAGAAAATCGTCTGGTGTTATGAGACTGTTGCTGTAAAAGAACGTTGTTTGTGGAAGCCCAATCCGAAACTAGGCAATTTCCTCCAAAATGGTCATCTTGAAAGGCAGACCATTTTTGACTTCTAGAGCCAAAATTATGCCGTTGCCCAGCGCCAGAATACGCTCGAATAGTTCGCGTACCTGCGACTTGAGCGCGAAATCTTCGACGCTTGTCATGGCATGCGGGCCGTTCGCACCGCCAAACTTTACTTCACGGATTACGCGCGGCGGTGGGTCGAATACTGGTTTTCCATCGTGGATACTTATTTCCTCGATGTAACCGAAGTTGATTTCCTGCATTAACTTGACAAGATGCTTCCACGCAGGTGAAAGAGAAGCCTTGCTTACGGTGAGAGGCATAATCCCTCCTTTCGCGAGTTGTTCCCCAATCAGCACCATGCATGGTCAGGCAACTCACAGTGGCATAAGCGCCGTGCCCGCAGTCTGTCTGCGCATGAATCACGCGCTTTACGACTGCATTTTCGTTCACTTGTGGGATTCATTGAAGCCTGTGATAATGCGGTAACAGTGTGGCTGGAAGTGCCTGATATATAAGAGGTAATGAAAAGCAAGCGGGTGTGAATTTGTCACACCCGCTGGATTTATTGCGTGAAAACAGCCATGGTATGATTACAGATTGGGTGGGTCGGCTGCTTAGACCACATTCTTCTTAAGAAGTGCTTCAACGCTGTGAACTAGTATTTGTTTCTCGCTGGGCCGGAGGCGCAGGCCGTATAGTCTGCTACCCTTTTCCTTGTGCTCGCTCGCAAAGAGATTCTTTAGGTTTGTTTCCTTCTCCATTTGTCGGACAAACTCCAACCACATTTTCTGAACACGATGTGCAGGCTTGCTGACATCTTTGCCGGTCAACCGAAGATATCCATCTTGGCTCCATGCCAGCAATTTCTTGACCACTTCGTCCTCGGTGACGACCGTGATCTGCTCTCCGCCAACGTCGAATGCGCGTGTTGACTTGAATAGCAGATATGTGAAAAGAAACTGTCGCGCCCCAATCTTCTTATTTACGCCATCAAATCGTCCATGACCAACAATCCGGGCAAGCAACCCCCGATTTGTCTCGCCATCTGTTATTTCATCTAGAACCAACAGAGGCTGGACCTTCTCCTCGTCATCAACTTTTGGTTGCTTGTATTTCTCTGGGATCGCAATTATAAGAAGAGACGAGGGATCTAACTTACTGTTAGTGATATCCCTAGTGTGCGACCGAATCCCTTCGTCAATGACGTCGCACACCTCCTTTGCATGCCGTCTATAAAGGTCATATATTCTTGATCCGACTTCATCGACGGCTACACCTTTTACATATTTCGTTACCCGGTTTGCCTCGCCAAACTCCGTGAAGAATGCGGTATCTGAGATATCTTTGACCTGCCTCGCCCTTCTAATGAAGGATTCCAACAAGGTGCGATCTTCCACTTTTTCTCGTGCCCCTTTAAAAAGATCAACCGCATAAATGCTACTGGGGTCTTCTTGATCAGAGCACCCAGCGGCCAGCGTTGCAAACCTTCGACCCACACATTGTGAGCATACGCCACAATGCGTGACATCAGCCAACATTTGCCTGACGTGCGAACAACTAACCGTGTGTTTTATGAGATTCCCGACACCCTTGTCTCGAACGAAACGCACCACTTCACCTCTTGTCATCCACAAGAACGGATTCTCAACTACAAACGCTTTCTCGAAGAGCGCGGTAAAAAAGTCAGTTAGACCACTAATCACTTGAGGGTGGGTCGTGCGGCTGGCGCGACTCCCGACGAGTTGCGGAGATATTGGCAGATTGATACTCATTACCCCATTTTCGTAAAAGCGGATCCGCCAAAGGTCAAAAAGCCTAGCCACGACCGCAGCCATAGACGCATAAAGAAAAGAGCGAGTACGTTGCGTGTGTTCTACCCCCAACTCCTTATCCTTGTTGATCCATACAGGTACATGCAGAGGTGGAGAGGGGCAGTATTTTGTCAATTCGTGTAAGACACTCTTCTGGTGTTTGGCGATTTTGGGTGCAGCCCTATGACTGACCAAAGCAATCTTCTTTTTCCCCACAATGGCTTCTTGGACTGCGCCCGCTAAAGAGTCGATCCCACCAGAAAACAAAATTACCTCATCAACCTGTGCTTCATTGGTGCTGTATTCCAAATACCTTGAAATAGGCGGCGGGTCTTCGAGTTTCTCAAAAACAAATTCGTATTCATCATCAGATAAGAACCACAGAGTATCGCATAGCAGATTCTTCAACGCCTTCGATGACCAGATCGCTGGCTGCCTCACCGGTATGTGAAATCTGAAATGGCGTCTCCATTTGGCACCGTAATTAATCACTCCATTTCCGCCACGCGTCGTCGCTTGGTCAGCACAATATACATACGTTGCCACTTCCAAAAGGTCCTCCAGTATCGGAGGGATATTTGCGACCATGGTTTTGCTGATATCGCTGATCTTAAGATTGACGTTGGCGTGTCTTCCCCATGGCCGTAAATGAATCGCGTGCCTTTCGGAGATGTTGGAGGGGGAAACTCCGCCACAAAGGATGACACGCTCGTTACTCATTAGCATGCCCTCCCTTTGCTAGTTCCTTCCGTATCTTTTCCACCGCAACGTAAAGGAACCCAGCAGCCTTCTTTGGCGTAATTCCTCCTTCGTATTCAGTCTTGGAAAACCATTCTCCGGAAAAATCCTCTACAATGCGAGATACTTGGTGGCAATGAACACCGAGGGCTTCATTAAACTCAGTGTGTCTGTCAATGTTGCTGAACCGCCCATCAGATTGAACGTGGTTTGAGAGCTCTCGGCTAAGAAAGTATGTCAGATACCTTTTTGTCAGGCGGGCAAAGAATCCTCTGGCGAGTATACCGAACTGTTTTTGGGTAGCGTATTTTCGTAATGCTTGTTTTGCTTCCGCATCCGTAGTTCTAAACAGACCAACTGTATCAGGTTTTGCAAACGCCGTCAAAGCTTCGGCAGCGGCCATCTCCGCCATTTCACCCAAATCAGTGCGACCACCTTTATGTCGAAGGTGTGCGTCGACAGCATCAGTGAATGAAGCAACAACCTCCATAAAACTCGGGCTGTCCGATACATCAAGTCCGAGCTCGCGGAGTTCGCCAACAAAATTCTCCTTTCGGGCAGCTAAAGGGACCTGCGTCAAAAGCCAAAAGGCATAAACCAGCCCCTGGTCATCGGCGGCATGAGCCAAGCCACCTTTCGAGGCATCAATTGTGGCGACTGCAACCTCAGCCGTCCCCGCGCCTCCTTCGATAAGCGCGATGACTTGCTTCCACTTTCGTGTATGTGGCAATCGTCCTAGTCTATTATCTCCCATGCGGCGATGCTCCAACCTTTCTATGGGATCAAGTTTGCCTCTCTTAGTGGTTCTATTACGCCATTCTGCAGTTTCCCCTTGTCAAATCCCTTTTCCGATTCTGCGCGCAGGGTTACACTAACCTTCCCGGCCATATCGGCGAGATTGGCAATGGCGTTCCAGGCTGTGAAGAGCTGGTTACGGTCGGCCACAAAACTTAAGGCCACTTCCTTCTCCACAACTGTCGGAGGCTGTGGCGGCGTAACGACCTCTGTCGTACCCGGCTGAGGTGTACCGCCCTCCGTACCCGCGCCGGTGGCCGTCGGCTGTTCTGTCTGAGCAGGCTTCGGAATTGCCGATGGCATGATAAGGAAACCGCTCTCCAGATCAATCTCGTCGTCGGCCACACTTGCGCCAAAACGGACTTTCGCTGGTGTCACCTGGTACTTGCCATCCAGCCCAAGATCAGGGGCGTTACCACTCACGTATCCAAAGGTTCCTTTCTGTACCCCCTCCGCGATACCCCTGCGAATTCCCACGTCCGTCAAAACGCGCGTGAAACCCAGAAACGAATACAGCCCGTCCACAATCTCAGAAGTCTTAATGCCCATTTTCGGCGGCGTTCCCTCTCCCAGTTTGAACAGTTCAACAATTTTCGTCGGCTTCACGTTGCCAAAGACACGTTGTTGAATGTTCGTCAGGAGTTCCATTACCCTCTCATGAATCATGGCCTCTTTTTTCTCGTTGAGGGTAGTTTGCGGCGTCCGTCCGCCGAAAGCAACTTTCTCAATTCCTACTCCGCCATTCTCAACACGCGGCAACCAGACTTCCGTGTAGAGTTTGAGGAACGCCGCTTCGGCAGCATGCCTCTCTGTTGCCTCGCGCTCGCGCAACTGGCTCCTCTGCTCATCCGTGAGATTGTGTTGCTTTGCTTTCTCCTTCACGCGCTGGACGGCCATGAGGTAACGCGCCGCGCGCCGTAGCACCTCAATCTGGTCAGCGGAAGGCACGGCCAAGCCAAGACCATTCCGGTAATTTCGCGGCTTCTCTCCGTATTTCCCCAGGAATTCCTTCGCCTGTGTTTCTTGCTCAGATTTCGGTTTGCCGCCAAACTCTAACGGCATGTATGCCACCAAAAATGCCGGGTCTTTGTCTGGGATGTCAACAGACTTCTCCGGCCAGACAATTGCGGTACGATGTCCCGCGATGCGCGCCTCCAGCATTTCCTTTATCTCATCACGAACCTTGCCTTCATCACGAGCCACAACATCGGCCTCCTGTTCCACGAGGAGCGTAACATTCGGGTCTTTCTTGAAGCAGTATCTAACCCCATCAAAATGCAGATATAGACACTGCTCCTTTAGTTCCTTCAAGCACGCCATGGCCGTCGTGCTGTCGAGGTCTGGCCCGACACAGGCTGAGAGAAGTTCCTGCTCACTAATGCCCGGCGGCAGCATGCCATCGAGGCCTTCCCTGCGAAGTCCGCCGAACGAATACATGAGAATGGCCGTGGCAAGACGAGTCGCTGGTCGTTTGGCCGCTTCGGATGAAACCTCCTTCGCTCGCCGCTCATCAATACGACGCGCACGCGCATTCACGCCCGTCAAGTCATGTTCAAGCACAGCCTGGAAGTCCGCCTGTTGGCCCACTTCCTTGAAGAACGCTTGCCGTACCTCGGCGTCATGCATGGGAACATCGCCGGGGCCAAGAAGTGCGCGGCTCTTCTGCTCACGATGCGCAGCACGGAGACACGCCGCGAGAAACCGAAGCGCTCCGCGTGTACGCTGGAAATCCGGGTTTGCCGCCCACCGCTCACGCATCAAATCAATTAGCGCCGGGTGGAACGGGTATGCCGAACGTATGCGGTTGCGCAGTGCAATGCCTTCCTCATCCGCCTGATTCTCCTCGGATACGCTTGGAGCGTATGCCCGCCGCATTTGCGTGAACGCTTCCTGATAGACAGTGGCCGCAGGCATGGACTGTGCTTCGTCGGGAATCTTGCCCAAAAGCCTTCGCTGAATCACGGCAAGAATCTCATTGCCCTCGACCGGTTCCCGCCGCTGGTCTTTTCGCGCGGCAAGGTGGTCCACCATATTGAGGAGACCCACATATTCCAATGATTCCCGCTTGCTTGATTGTAGGGAGAACACAAGCGCCGTGTTCGTCGTGTTGCTTACTGCTACCGTCAAGCGCTGCAAGAACGTCAATGTTTCGTCTCGGAGTGTGGTCTGCTGTATCTTTATCCCGCCAGCACTAATCAGGTATTGCAGCACTTCGTCGAGCAGAATGAGATTGGGCCCTTTGGCGAGGAGTTTAAGTATCTCATCACCGCCCGGTGCAACGCGCTGTTCATCCTGATTCCGCAGTATCTCATAGCCTTTCTGCCCGCCGAGTGACCATGCAATCCATCCCCACAGCGTATTGGCGTGGAAATCGCCGACGGTCTTGCCGTTCGTTGCGTCGAAGAATTGCCCATCAAAAACCGCCGTCCGCACTTTTCCTATTTGCGGAAGTGCACGTCCTTCGGGAATCACATCCAGCGCCTTCCGGTCGCGGGCGGCGTGGTAAAGTGCGGCCAGTGTGTGCGACTTACCGCCGCCGAACGGCGTGATGAGTTTAAGCACGCGGCTGCCTGTGCCCCCTGAAAGCCGTGAAAGAACGTCCTCAAGAAGCGACTTCAGCCCCTGCGTTATGTATGATGCCTTGAAGAAATGCTCAGGATCGCGGTACACCGCAGGGACGTTCCTGTTACCGTCTGCCAGTGGGCCAAGGTCCAGTGCGAAAATATCCTCAGAAAAATCCTTCGAGACAACATCAGGGTGGAGTGAAACCACCTCTATCCACGG
>Ga0315291_10012330_pt1 | contig 10375 bp, 6 predicted proteins | sample YL17G12_20_MG_FD_203070 | JGI IMG/M metagenome (GOLD analysis project Ga0315291, IMG submission 203070) | Sediment microbial communities from Yellowstone Lake, YNP, Wyoming, USA - YL17G12_20 | ecosystem: Environmental > Aquatic > Freshwater > Lake > Sediment | place: USA: Wyoming | collected... | reverse complement strand
TCGTGGTTTCATCAGGAGTCACTCCACCATCTGGTCTCTGACTCCTGCTTACCTCCAATCGCATACTATTTCTAATCCAGAACGTCAAAGTGTTTAGACGGACGTGGGTTTCAGTCGGCTACCCATCGTACCGGTGAATCCGCACGACTGCCGGAACTCGTAGGTGACCTCCACAACGGACTGTGGTGGGCCTAGATCGGCACTTCGAGGCCGACTGAGTGGAGCGGCTCTACATGTCCGCGGGCCCATGCTGGTCCCCACTACCGATGCAGTGCTCACAGTACTGCTCCAGGACTGCAGCGTACTTGCCCCAGTTGCTGGGGTTCCAGACCGTCGGAGCGTCGCGCCTCTCCTCACCAGGGTGCGCCCCCGGGTGTATGTGCCACGTAGTGTGCCACTGCTTCCCGAACACATCGCTGTAGTGGAACACAACAGCCAACTCCTCACCGCGCTCAGGCTGTATCCAGGCGGGCGCGTGTGCCACTGGGGCGAGCCGGGTGGGCTCGCCAGGCAGCAAGTATTGCTTGGCTGGCCGGAACGCATTGGCGGGGCGCTTCGTGCCGCTTCCCGGCCTGACAAACCATGTGAAGACTGACAGGTCGAACGCAGGACCGCTTCCGAGGTCCTTGATTGTGAAGCTGGCGCTCTGATGGCACGGCGTCTCAGCTGAGTCGGCCGGCACTACCTGCGGGCTGTGGTCAACAGTCACTATGAGCTCCTGCAGGGAAGCCTGCCGAGCTGCTATGCGCGCCTGTGACTCCATGATCTCCGTCTGGCGACGCATTATGCCAGCCTGCTTCCTGTACACCAGCCATATCATGAGCGTGATGAGGAGGATGGCAACTCCTGCCAGCGCCTGGACCTGGGCATCGTTCTGGCCTAGCCATGCCCATGCCTCAACGACCCACCTCAGGCCAGCCTGTCTGCCCGCAGGCACGGTTGCAGCCAGCATGAGATCACCTCCCCGAGAGCCCTTCGCCATGTGACCCCCCGGACCCCCTCAATGGGTAACCCGTCAGGTCCCAAAGCCGGCTTGTGCCGCTTCCTGCCCTGCTCGACGTTGGCCGCCGCTGACACTGAACCGAAGTGCCAGCGACTGCGCCGGTCACATCTACCTTGGGCCGCCTCTGGTGGTTGAGTACCCGTGGGACCAGTTCAGTGGCTTCTGGCACACGTGTCCTCTGTGTGGGCCCATACGGAGCGTTCTCAGCCAAGGCCGTCGGGAGCGGCGCTGATTCCCCTCTCCCAGGTGCTCGGTCCTCTTTGCCGCGCCCTTTGACACGGTCACGCTGGCAGGCCGCATCCCGTCTCGCGCTGAGCCGACTTCCCGCCCACCAGGGCAACGCCCCTCGCCCTAGCCAAGATTCGTCGTGCGCTGCCGTCAGGAGCGAACCGGAAGGGGTCCTCGCCGAGTTCTCCTGTGGCGCTCCTTCTGGCTGTCTGCCCTCGTAAGTGGTACTATGGGCGCGGGCCGAGATGGAGCCGAGGCGAAGCGCGTACTGCTTGAGGGGACGGTGACGTGGGCAGTGGTGCCGACCAGCTCATAGGCAGAGAAGTGCCGCTGCGGGGGCATTTCGCCGCGCCGGTGCGTGTCGAGGCGGCGCGGCAGTTGGGCACGGGTTGGGAGCTCCGAGTTCGGCTGCCAGACGGCCAGCTCGAAGAAGCCGTCCTGTCCGACGACGAACTGCAGGAGCTTCTGGGACAGGTGGGCGAGGCGCAGGCCGCGCAGGCGCCCGCCGACGCAGAGCAGGTAAGGCTGCTTATCGAGTCCGCCCGCATCCGTCTCGCCTACACTCATGATCCACAGTTCGCCGTCAGCCTCTCGGGCATTCGCACACTCCCGCACCAGATTGAGGCCGTCTGTGGTTGCTAGGCGGCGATGGAACCGGCCTTGCAGGTTCCGGCCATGCGAAGTATGGGCCACCGCGGACAGCACCTGGCGCTGTGTGCCCGCGCTGCCTGTGCAGCTATGCATATGTGGGATCTATGTCGGACCTGGCCGGGCTGGCGTTGCCACCGGTGCAGCACCCAATCGTCGAGCGACGCCGATCTGGGCGGTTCCATCGGCGCGTAACAAGGACAGCCGGGAACGTCAGTCGCGGAAGGGGAACACGTCGTCCATGGGCGCGTCGCTCAGATCCTTGAGGGCCGTTGCGAGCCGGTCTACGGCGGCTTCGATCATCCGCCTCCCCTTCTCCGCGGTCGCCTTCGTGGGATCGCCGATCCCGGTGTTGATCGTGTAGGCGTGCCAGGGGCTGACGAACGAGAGGCCTCGGCGCTGTGTGAAGATGCTCTTACGGGTGCGCGTCGGCTCGGCCGCCTCCATGCGCACGTGCTCGGGACTGAGGTGAAGCATCACGGAGGTCTCGATCTCGCAGGCGTGTCCGGTCTCCTTCGTCTCCCTCACCTCTTCGTCGACATCGGACGAGGTCGCCCACTGCTCGGCGAGGGCGACGAACGCGCCGCACGTGCCGTGGAGTTCGCGCAAGCCCGAGAGGAGGGTGCCCGTGTTGCCCCCGTGCCCGTTGATGACGAGCACCTTGCGGACGCCCTGGCGGACGACGCTGTCGATCACATCGCGCACGAAGTCGAGGAGCGTGCGCGGACGCAGGCTCATCGCCCACGGGCAGCCGTCGAGGTTGACGTTGGTGCTGTAGGGCATGGCCGGCAGCAGCAGGCAGCGGGCCCCGCGCTGGTTCGCCGCCTCCACAACCTTCTCGGAGAACCTATCGACTGCGAACCAGTCGGTGCCGTACGCCAAGTGCTGCGCATGTGGCTCGATCGAGCCAATGGGTAGCACCGCGACCTCGAACTCCTTCTCTACGACCTCCGGCATCCGCAGATGCGATAGCCTGGCCTCTGGCATGGTGTGTGACCTCCTCGAGATGGGGACCGCGTTCGCCGGGCGATCGGCCATGCCCTCCGTGGGGGTGCTGGGTGGGTGTGTCTGCGGGCTTGACTGCAAACGGAAGTTCGATGCAATGGTCGGGCGAGACAGAGCGGGCATAGACTTGGGGCGGAGGTGCGGCGATGGGCTGGGGTCATCGCCCCAAGGATACCCGCCCCCTCGCTGCTGTCAAGTGAGGACACAGGCGGCAGTCCTGCCGGCCCCGCCTAGGTGGCCATGAACGAGAGGTTGACGCCAAGCAGGAGGGAGAGGCAGCGGCGCAGCATGGCCTCGCCCGCTCCGCCGGCCAGCAGACCGAGGAAGAGAGGCAGCGCCTGGCGGTGAGCGCGGAGGCCGCCGTAGCGCAGGAGCAGGCCCTTGCACAGCCAGGTGACGAAGATCTGCAATCTCAGCGCATCGACTCCCGCTGCAATCGGGAAGGCCACCGGGTGCAGCGGCCACCACTGGAACTGGAGCTTCAGCCAGAGCAGCACCAGTGTGAACACCATCCCGACGCCCATGGCGAGCGAGGAGGAGGCGTCCGGCCCGGAGGGGTACTGCACTGCCTCCACGAGGTTCCCGGCGGCTATCTGAGGAACGTGCAGGTACGGGTAGAAGCCGACGGCGGCGCTGGCCATGCCTAGCCGGTAGCCCACGTGGATGGCGGCCCAGAAGTAGCAGATGATCGCCAGGGGCGGCACTAGGGCGAGCGCAATGGCGATGCGCCGCCGCTCCATCCGCCCCCCCTCGGACATCTTGAGGGCCTCGAGCTGGAGGGGACTGGGGTTGTTCCGCTGCTCGAGCAGAAACGGACTGAGCGCGCAGAACATGCCCATCGTCCGCGGTCCCAGGGTGCGCGTTCCGGCCAGCGCCGGAAGAATCCAGTTCGGCATGGAGGCCGGGAAATCGTGCGCCGGAGGGCCGAGCTGGGCCCGCAATCTCGAGATCACCAGGGCCGTCGGGAAGTAGATGGCAACGAATGCCAACCCCACCCAGGGTTGCATTCCCCCGCGCGCCAGGAACCACCACAGGAAGGCCACTCCTGCGAAAGCCCCCAGGAACGCGAAGCGATAGGTGAAAGCCTCCCGACCGTCTTCCCGCAGGGGGGAGGGGAGACCCAGCGCTCTCTCCACCACCTCCACCAGGTATCTGCGGTCCAACCAGGCCGCCGCCAGCAGGAGGGCGATGAACCCGCCGGCGGTCTGCTGGTCTCCGTATGGAAAGCCCCACCACCCGCCGATGCTCCACCCCAGGTGGCCGGAGACGACGTACTCGGCCACCCAGAAGAGGTCGAACACGATCAGAGAGAGGGCGAGATCGAGCGGGATGAGATAGCAGAGCCCCAGGGTGAAGGGCTGCCACTCCACCACCGTCCATCGCACGTAGCTCCAGGGCGGACGGTTCCGCACGTAGGCGCCGAAGTCGCCGGCGATAGGGATGCTGGGCAGGGTCGGCACCAGCCCCGCCAACGTGTTCCAGATGCCCAGCGCCAGAGCGAATCCCACTCCCGTCCAGAACAGCTTGTTTCGGAACAGGCCGGCTCGCTCGTCAACCAGTTGCACCGGCAGGGTGACGATCGGGAAAGGCAGCCTCTCTTCGTCCGCCCACCGCCGCCGCACGATCGAGTTCAGGCAAAGGCAGACCCACATGATGGTTCCGACGAAGGCCGCGAACCAGATGGCGGGAGTCGCCCAGGCCCTGATCACGTCGGCCGTGTACGGGGTGGAGTGGCCCAGGTAGAAACCCGCCAACACGTCGTGGTCCCGGACGGTGAGCCAGGTGGGCAGGTTCGGCCACAGCAGGTCCTGCCATCTGTTCTCCGGACTGGCGAACCAGAAGGGATAGGTGATAGTGGTCGAGAGCGCCCCGCCGAGATCGAAGGCGCTGCTGATCAGCCCGGTGCTCATCCCGAGCATCAGGTAGATGGTCAGCATCTCGCCCGCGCCGAAGCGCCAGCGCGATCGGCGCCGCTTGAGAACCTCGTTGATCAGGGTGAGCAGGAACAGCACCGCCACCGTGTTCACGAACAGGCTGTGGCGTCCGGTGAACCTGAACCCCCCCGAGGATACGGTCGCGTTCACCATGAAGAAGACATTGAGCGGCGTCAGTATCAGCCCGGCGATCACGGCGCGGGCGGTGACGCCCCGAGCCCGGTCGGAACCGGGCCGGGCGGCAGCAGGTTGTGAGATATGCTGAGAAGGCAAGGAGGATCCTCTGCCTTGTCCGGTATCAAGGTCGTGGAAGGACCTGCGGGCACCTAGCTGCTGCTTCGGAGACTCGTCATCCTCGCTCTGCGACCAGGCCCCTGGCCTCCATCACCCGGGTTTCGCAGGCTGCGCCGCCAAGGCCGCGCCTCAGCCCACTGGCACCCGGTAGATATGCACGTCATAGGCGAGGTGTACCAAAACCAATCTGAAGCATCCAGGAAGCCACGGGCCTCGGTCCCTGGCCGCCGTCGGCGTTGACTTCTCGCCATCGCTGAGCCTAGATCCGGTCTCACGCCGGCAAGATCCGGTATCACCCCAGCGCCAGCCGCTCACCGTTCACCGGCGAAGGCCGCCTGCCCAGCTGTCGCTGCAGGACCAGCACCTGCTGGTACAGAGCCACCACCAGCCGCGCACGATCATCCCGGAACAGCAGCGCGAACATGAGATAGAGAGGGGACAGGAGAACCAGAATCAGGTGCCATCACATGGGCAGAGCATGCCGCAGACAGGACCCGAAGTCAACCCCTGCTCAAGACCAGCAAAAGCCAGACGATTCCTGGACATCTTGGGGCGCTGGATGAATTCTGGTACACTACGGGATCACCAAGCTTGGAGTAACCAAGTGAACGCTCTCTATGACCACGGACTCGCCCCAGCCAGACTGGATCGCGCGGTCGGGCGGCCGCTCGGTGAATGGCCTGAGAAGGAGGAGAGACGCTGATGAAGCGGACCGCTATCGTACTGCTGGTCGTGGTCGTGATTGCGTGCATTGCCGGCTGGCGGATCGCTGCAGGCCGAGGCCATGCGGGGCGCGCCAAAGGCGCCGTAGAGACTGTCCGAACCAAGCCAGTGAGAACCGCGGTCGCCGAACGCGGCGACATCCAGCGCGTGTTGGCCATCACGGGAAGCCTGGAGGCTGAGCGGCGAAGCGATGTGGCTTCAAAGCTATCAGGCAAGATCGATCGGGTTCTGGTTGACGAAGGCGCCGCGGTAGCCGCGGGTCAGCCGCTGGCAGTCCTAGACCAGAAGGACTCCCGCGCCCAAGTCGCCCAGGCAGACGCAGCGGTGCAAGCGGCGAAAGCGAATGTGAGCGTGAGCCGGGCACTTCTCGCCGCTCTGCGGGCGGGGTCCCGGCGGCAGGAGCTTCAGCAGGCCGAGCAAGCCGTCCGGCAGGCGAAGGCCAGTCTGGACAACGCGTCCGCCGACTATGACCGGATGAAGGAGCTGGTCGCTCAGGGGGCTGTCTCCCGCCAGCGAATGGACGCTGCCCAGCTGCAATTGGACGTGGCGCGGGCGCAGCACGAGAGTGCCGTGCAGCGACTTGACCTTGCCAGGGAGGGCCCTCGCCAGGAGGATATCCAGGCCGCCGAGGAGCAAGTGCAGCAGGCCCAAGCTGCTGAGGCCCAGGCGCGGGCGGCCCTTCGCCTGGCTCAGGTGAACCTCGACAGCACGGTCGTCCGGAGCCCTATCTCCGGGGTAGTAGCGAAGCGCCATGTCGAGCCCGGGGAAGCTCTCACCATGGCCAACCTCACCGTGGCGACGGTGGTGGATAACAGCAAGCTCTACGTGCGAGGCGATGTGGGCGAAGCGAGCATCCGGGAGGTGCAGCGCGGTCAGACCGCGTCGGTCACGATAGACGCGTTCCCGGGCCAGAGGTACAGGGGCCAGCTCGTGGAGATCCTCCCCGCCGCGGATGTCAGAAGCCGGATGTTCTCGGTGAAGATCCGCATCCCGAATCCGGGCGGCCAGCTCAAGGAAGGTATGTTCGCGCGCGCCGAGATCGGCGTCGAGCGCCGGGCAGGCGTGATTGTTATCCCTCGCCGGGCTGTGATCACCCGCGGACAGGATCAGATCGTGTTCGTGGTCGACGGCAACCAGGCTAAGGAGCGGAGGCTGGGGCTGGGGCTGGCACAAGGTGACCTCGTGGAAGTACGCCAGGGGCTGAGGGCAGGGGAACAGGTGGTGGCCGAGGGGCAGCACGAACTGCGGGATGGGGAACCCGTGGCGGCAAAGACGGAGGAGCGACGCTGATGTTTCTCTCCTCGCTCTCCATCCGCCGCCCTGTCTTCATCGCCATGGTGGTGGTGGCACTGGTAGTGGTGGGGCTGATCGGCTACTTCCGCCTGGGCCTGGACCTGTTTCCGACCCTAAGGATCCCCTACGTGACGGTCACTGTCACCTACCCAGGCGCGGGCCCTCGTGAGGTTGAGACCAAAGTCACTAAGGTCGTGGAGGACGCGGTCTCCACCGTCAGCGATGTCAAGCAGATCCGCTCGTTCTCCTCAGAGGGCATGTCGAACACGGTGATCGAGTTCCAGATGGAGGCCGACCCCGACGTGGCGGCACAGGACATCAGGGATCGGGTGTCCCGGGCGCGGCCGAAGCTGCCGGATGACATCGATGAACCGGTGGTCTCCAAGGTGGACATCACGGCGATGCCCATCATGGACGTGGCGGTATCGGGGGAGATGCCACTGCGCGAGCTCCGCACGTTGGCAGAGGATGTGATTAAGCCGCGGCTCGAGCGTGTAGGCGGCGTTGCCTCCGCCACTGTTACCGGTGGCCTGGAACGCGAGGTGCAGGTTGCCGTAGACGCCGATCGCCTGCAGGCTTACGGTATGGGGATTCAGCAAGTGGTCGCGGCGATGGCGGCGGAGAACCTGAATGTCCCGGCCGGGCACATTGACGAAGTTGGGCGGCGCTTCACGGTGCGAGTGCCAGGGGAGTTCGAGAACGTCGACCAAATCCGGCAGGTGTTACTCAGCACTCCTGCCGGACCGATCGATCTCTCCGATGTTGCCTGGGTCCTGGACACCCACAAGGAGCGGGAGAACATCACCCGCCTGGATGGCAAGGAGAGTGTGGCCCTCTCCGTGCAGAAGCTGCCGGAGGCGAACGTCGTTCGGACCGCGGATGCAGTCCGTTCCGCGGTGAGTGAACTCAACCGCACGCTCGGCGGCCGGGCGCACTTGGTCGTCGCGTCCGACACATCCACCTTCGCGAAAGACTCGGTTGCTGATGTCACCAACAACCTGATCCTGGGCGGACTCCTCGCAGTTGTCGTGGTCTTCCTCTTCCTGCGCAGCCTGAGCAGCACGCTCATTAGCGCGGTTGCCCTTCCGACATCTGTCATCGCGGCCTTCGGGCTGATGTACTTCGCCGGGTTCACCCTCAACGTGATATCCATGATGGCGCTGGCACTGGCCATTGGGATGCTGATCGACGACGCCATCGTGGTGATTGAGAACATCTACCGGCATGCGGAGGAGGGTGAGCCGCCGCGGGAGGCCGCCAACAACGGAACCGGGGAGATCGCGCTGGCGGTGATGGCGATCAGCTTCACCATCGTGGCTGTCTTCGTCCCCATTGCATTCATGAGTGGACTAGCGGGGCGGATGTTCCGGGAGTTTGGCCTGACTGTGACCTTCGCGGTACTGGTGTCGTTGTTCGTCTCCCTGACGCTGACTCCGATGCTTGCCTCTCGCTTGCTGCGCCCTCATGTCCGCGGGCAGAACAACAACGGCCGCAAGAGCCTGTTGGACCGTCTTGGCGACGGGTATGACCGGATCGACGCGGCTTACCGGCCCATGCTGGCCTGGGCGCTCCGGCACCGCAAGGCGGTCGTCCTGGCAGGAGTCGCGCTCTTCCTCGTCAGCTTGGGCCTGCTACGGCTCCTGGGCACGGCCCTCATTCCGCAGGTGGATCGAGGAGAGATCAACCTGACTCTCGAGATGCCGGCCGGCACCGCGCTTGCCGACACCGACCACATCGCCCGTCAGGTAGAAGACGCGTTGCGCGCTAAGCCCGAGGTGGAGCATGTGCTCTCCACGGTCGGCCGCGTCGGCGGCATGGGGGTCCTTGGTGGCGGGGCCTCGGGCGCTGATACGGCCATGCTCAAGGTGAAGCTGGCGCCGAAGGACAAGCGGCAGAAGAGCAGTTGGCAGTTCATGGAAGAGCTGCGGCAGGAGCTGGCACAGATACCCGATCTCAGGGCATCGGTGCAGCAGGCGGGGCTGATCTCCGGAGCGACGCAGTCCCCTGTTGAGATCAAGTTCCAAGGGCCGGATGTAGACCGACTCCTTGCCATCGCCTCCCAGGCGACCCAGCGCGTCTCCGACGTCCCCGGCCTGACCGATCTTGATATATCGCTGCGGCCAGGGCAGCCAGAAGCCCAGATGCGCGTAGACCGAACCAAGGCGACCAATCTTGGACTGAGCGTGGCACAGGTCGCAGGAACGCTTCGCACCGCGGTGGATGGGACGGTTGCCGGCCAGTATCGGGAGGGGGGAGACGAGTACGACATCCGGGTGAAGTTGGCCGCGGCTGATCGCGAGCGAGTGGCGCAACTCGACAGCCTACGAGTCGCTTCCCTTAATGGGGAGTTGGTTCCGCTGCGCGAGGTCGCTCACGTCGCCATCGCGGAGGGCCCGACCCAGATCACGCGGACCGACAAGGTGCGCACGGTCAGCGTGACGGGAAACATCCTCGAGGGCTACGCTTTGGGTTCCATCATCCAGGAGGCTCAGAAGCGCATCCGACAGATGAACCTGCCAGCAGATTACTCCGTCGACTATGCCGGCGAGGCACAGCGAATGAAGGAGGTTTTCGGCAGCATCTTGTTCGCGCTGATGCTGGCCGTGATCTTCGTCTACATGATCCTGGCGGCCCAGTTCGAATCCCTTATCCACCCCTTCACGATTGGCCTCTCCCTGCCGTTCGCGCTCATCGGAGCGGTACTGGCGCTGCTGCTGACCGGCAGTACGCTGAACATGATGTCCATGATCGGCATCGTTATGCTCATGGGGCTGGTGACCAAGAACGCCATCCTGCTGGTCGACTACACCAATACGCTGCGGGCGCGCGGATTGGAGCGCAACGAGGCCGTACTGCAAGCCGGACCAAGACGGCTTCGCCCGATCCTCATGACCACGGCAGCCATGGTCTTCGGTATGCTGCCGGTCGCTCTGGGGCTCGGCGCAGGCGCGGAGCTTCGGGCGCCCATGGCCATCTGCGTCATCGGCGGACTGCTGAGCTCGATGTTCCTGACTCTGCTCATGGTGCCGGTCGTCTACACGCTTCTGGACGACTTCGGCAAGCGGCTTCATCTCGCCGGAGCCCGGACTCCCGGGGGCTAGGCGTGGACGCGTCGGACAGGCGACTGCCAATGGCCGTGCCGTCGGGGCGCTCGCGCCTCTCGCTCGAAGAACGGACGGGTGGCTCACAGGGCCAACTCGAAGGAGGCGAGGCAAAATGTCAGAGACCGCAGGCAGGGCGTTTCTGG
>Ga0315291_10012327_pt1 | contig 10376 bp, 9 predicted proteins | sample YL17G12_20_MG_FD_203070 | JGI IMG/M metagenome (GOLD analysis project Ga0315291, IMG submission 203070) | Sediment microbial communities from Yellowstone Lake, YNP, Wyoming, USA - YL17G12_20 | ecosystem: Environmental > Aquatic > Freshwater > Lake > Sediment | place: USA: Wyoming | collected... | reverse complement strand
AACGATTGGAGTCCATTTTGATGAAACCGAATGTGGATTTCCTACTTACGGGCATCTACTCCATCTACAAGTCACTGAAAGGATAGGAAATTTTGTAGTTTAGACATACTTATAGGTAGTAATCCCATAATGGAGACAAATATGGCACGACAATTCAAGCAACTCGTAGAAGAAATCGGTGATATGGCGATGCGTGGTAAGGAAGAAACCATGCGTGAGCATATGAGTTTGAACCTCAAGGAGTTTGCAGATAAGGTAGCTGCCTTCAACAAACTCGGAGAGTCACTCTATGGTAGTAGCAACTTCTCCAAACTCGCAGAGGACTTGGAAGAAATTGCGACACACGCCGAGGCATACACTCTTCGTGAGACGGAAGAGGCGCCCTTCGACCAAATAACCATCAAGAGGAACATGAAGGAACTTCGCGGGTACACAACCGAGTTCAAGAAAGTTGCCTCTGAAGCTCGTTCTCTCCAAGAGAGAATGACGGCACTCTACGAAGATTCTGGTAGAGTTTTGGGACGATACTTCGAAATCAAAGAGATGGGGCAACCAGATGGTATGAGTGAGTTGCAACCGAAGTCTGAGGAAGAGAAGATTGTCAACAACAATCCAGGACTTCGTGAAGGCGGGCCTGGCAGTGGAGTAGTTGGACATAAGTCAGGACAATCAGTTCCTAAACCAAAGTACTCAGACACGGACGAACCATGGGCATCAAAGATTAGACAAAAAGATGCTGAGAAGGAAAGATTCAAGAAGGCGTCTGCAGGAACAAAGTTTCAAAACGAATCCGTTGACGAGATGTGCGAAGGTTGCGGTAAACCAATGAGTGAGTGTACATGTGAGAGTGTAAACGAGGCGGACAAGTGGATTCAGAAGGCAGTCAATCCAGAACACAAGGGGTACTGCACTCCGATGAGTAAGTCAACTTGCACACCTGCACGAAAGGCACTTGCAAAGAGATTCAAGAAGGGCATTGATGAAGTCGCACCACCTAAACCAATGAAACCAAAGTTCACTTCGGCGAAACCAACTGGAAATAAACCAGAAAAGAATAAATGGAATCAAGCAAAATGGGATGATATTCAGAACACAGGTACTGCAGCTGATGAAAAAGACCATCTTACAGCATATTTTGCTGATAAGAAACCAAAAAAAGAAAGCGTGAAAGAAGGTGTCTCCCCAACGGGCGGAAAGAACGCGTTCAAGTCCATGAAGTTGACACACATTATGAAAGAGGATGTGAATGACGACCGCCCAAAGGATGACTGGATGGTACTCGATGTTCCTAAGTTGCGCTACGATGTTGCAAAGGACTTCGAGAAGGACTTGAAGAGACAAGGATTTGAAGTCAAGCGTTTCGATTGGAAGGAGCGCACCGGTGGTGGACAAGAGTTTGCTGAGTTCTTCGTTCACAAGAAAGACTATGATGAGGCAAACAAGTATGCGGTGGGCATATATCAGTCATATGCCAACAACAGCAATACCGATGGAAAAAAGACGGGTGTTGTTCATAACTAAGAGTGTAGAATGGAGAAAGGCTAATGGGAACACAAGGCGAGTTCAAAGAGTATCAGAACACAAGTTCTTACAGCTCTATTTATAGTGTGGCGTATCCTCCCCCACCAGACTCTATATTAATTACAGATACGATTGCTCATACGGGTCAGTGGAGAGAGGTTCAAATCCTGAGCGCATCAGTATTTACTGATTTTTCGGGGTCTATGGGAGGCACCGTAGGAACCACGGCAAACGTAACGCTTTTTGGTGGTCAACTACACACTGCACTTGCATCAAGAGCACCTGGTGCCTTTGCAAGTGGAGCGATTTATGAGTTGATTGTACCCGCATCTTCATTCTCATCGTCTCTCACGCAGTATGAGACTCAGTTTGTTATCACAACGTTCACATCAGCTTCTGCTGTACAAACAATCACCGCACTACCGGCGTCTTTTGCTCACGTTGGTAGTAACTATAGATTCTACTTCTCTTCATCTCTTGCGATGACGCCCGGACGAACTACTCTCTTTCTAAGTGGTAGTAATACATTGAGTATTGTATCGGGAACTGGTGAGGTGTCTAACGACCCAACACTAAGTTCATTCATCGCAGCGGGAACACTCTACAAACTAGTGGTTCCATCAATGTCTCTATCGAGTTCAATGATAGACTATCTACCACAGATTATACTTAGTAGTTCATTCCTATCTGCATCAACGATGGTGCCGATTACCAATATATACCCAGATTTCTTCGGTCAGCAAGGTACATCATATCAGTTCTTCCTTACCGCCGCAGTTGGAACAACGGGAAAATATGCGGCTAATACAAGTGGAACGGCAAGTTTCGCAGTATGGAGTGATGTAAGTAACGATGCGGCACTAAGTGCATCTGTCGCTCGCGGACAAATATACAAACACATAGTAACTGCTTCGGCATTCACTAATGCGCTTCCACAATACATTTCTCAGTATGTCGTGACCTCATTCGCATCATCATCCACGGCGAGGACGATAGTTTCACAATATCCGGCCTACTTCACCACTGATGGACAGACATATACGTTTTATTTGTCTGCATCGAGTGGAATGATGGCTGCAACGGCATCGGTTCGCGGTGATAGTCTGCGTCTTGCATTGTGGAGTGAGATTGGTAATGATGCGGGATTAAGCGCATCAATGGCACGTAGAGAAATCTATCAGTACTCATTCCCATTCACGGCTCTATCGGGTTCACAACCACAATACATAAATCAGTTCACTCTTAGTAGTTCATTCACCTCCGCATCGTCAGCGGTAGTACCGATTGTCGCACAATATCCGACATACACAGCACTAAGTGGTTCGACATACTTATTCTATGTATCGGCGTCAAGTACGGCAACGAATTTCAGACAAGTGATTCGTGGCGCCGAGGTATCTCTTGCAAGTTGGAGTGATATAAATAATGACGCCGGACTAAGTGCGTCTGCGGCCCACGGAGATATCTACAAGATGGTGGTTCTAAACTCATCACTATCGGGTTCGATACCACGGTATGTCGCTAATTTTGACACCAGTGCCTCATTCAACTCGGCATCAACGGTGATACCAGTGGTCGCTCAGTACCCTACATACTTTGCCGCAAATGGTACGACTAATTATGTATTCTACTTGTCTGCATCAAGTGGTACAACAACCGTTCGTCAGATAGTTAGTAGTGGTTCAGTAATACGTCTTGCAACTTGGAGTGATATAAATAATGACTCATCACTGAGTGCATCCGTATCCAATAGAGAGGTGTACAAACTTACCGTTCCAGCAACATCTCTATCTGGTTCATTGTCACAATGGGTATCTAAATTTGATGTCAGTTCCTCAATCTACTCGGCGTCAACACTGATACCAGTAGTAGCTCAGTATCCCTGGTACTTTACGGCGGTGGGAACCGACTATCAGTTCTACCTATCTGCATCGAGTACATTAACGAATCTTCGACAAGTAGTTCGCGGTGCTGATGCTCGACTCGCAGTATGGAGTGATGTACGCAACGACCCAGGATTAAGTGCGTCAATAGCACAGAGAGAGATTTACAAATTTGCGTTATCCGCATCGTGGTTGTCTGGTTCATTGGTGGAGTACTTACCTCTGTTTGAAGTTAGTACCTCTATCTATTCATCATCAACGGTCGTGCCGGTTGTGGCGCAGTACCCGACGTACACCACACTATCAGACTTAAAGTATTTGTTCTATGTGTCTGCATCGAGTACCTATACGAATGCTCGACAACTTGTTAAGGGTGTCGATGTAAGACCCGCACTATGGAGTGACATAAATAATGACCAGGGACTGAGTGCATCCATATCTAACAGAGAGGTCTACAAACTCTCCGTTTCAGCGTCAAATCTGTCTGCATCATTGTCGGAGTACTTACCACAATTTGATGTCAGTAGTTCACTCATCTCATCATCACTTACTGCGTCGGCCGCACTACCGATTGTGGCGCAGTACCCAACATACTTCACACTAACTGGTCCAAACTATGTATTCTACTTGTCTGCATCGAGTAACATCTCGGCACTCAGTGGTAGTGTTCGCGGAGGATTTTTAAGTAGTGCATCGTGGAGTGATGTAAGTAATGATGTAAGTATGAGTGCATCGGTAGCTGCCGGGGAGGTTTATAGACTTGCGGTTTCATCTTCATGGCTATCGGGTTCATTGTCGAACTACTTACCTAAGTTTAATCTAAGTAGCTCGTTCCTGTCGGCGTCAGTATCATCACCGATACTTGCAACATTCCCGACATACTACACACTAACTGGTACAAACTACTTATTCTACCTATCGGCTTCAAGTGGTAGGGGTGGTGGTAATAATACTACAAGTTCAATTACATATGTCGGTGTACCTACTAATATAAGCAGTTCGATAGGGTATATTTGGACTCTAAACAACACGACCAGTTCGGTCGGATACTACGCATCGTTGAGTAATCCTCTTAGTTCAGTTGGATATGTCAATACGATGACCAACACCACCAGTTCGATTGGGTATGTTGGAACGCTAACCAATATAAGCAGTTCAGTCAATTATGTTTGGACATTAACCAACGCCACCGGTTCGGTAAACTATGTTACAAGTAATACATTAAATGTCGTGACTGCATCGGTGAGTTACTTCCACTCATCATCAACGATTTCGACACAGACGACTGCATCGTTTGATTTCATTGTACCCGCAGTCGTTGCATCCACCGCCGGAATAAATGTATTCAGAGGTATCTTTACTAAGATTAAGTTGGCAAGTGGACGAGTAGTGGCATACAATAAGGAGCAGTGGTAAAATAATCGAAAGGGTTTTTATATGACGGGAAACAAGAGTAAGCAAGGTTTCATCGAGAGGGAGAAGCAACTGCGTCCACTGATGGTCGATGTTAATGACCCGGATAGGCTGGAGGCCGCACTAAAGAAGTTGAAGAGAATGATTAAAGACTCGCGGATTATGGTTGATTTACAAGAGCATGAGGCATTCAAGAAACCATCCGCGAAGAGGCGAGAGAAGGTACTCCGCGCACGCTCACGGATGCGGAGGGCAGTCCTTGAAGAGAAGGGTAGGGGTCTGTAGCAGACCTCTACTTATTTTCTGGAAACTTATTAAATTTCATACGTTTCCGGGAATCCGTGATATTTATATAGTACAAAATGCACTGCCGTTGTTCCCCATGCGGTGCGAGACGCCAAACAAAACACACCTATAACAGTCCCCAATGATTGTTGATTCCAAAGACTCAGTATTTGGAGAACTATATTATGGCAAAGAAAGATAACTTGTTGAAGGATGCCATCGCAGATGCAAAGGCAGTCAGAGCGACCGCACTTGCAAATGCAAAGTTGGCACTCACCGAGGCTTTCACACCGAAATTGCAGTCCATGTTGTCTACGAAACTTCGTAACGAGATGGAGGGTGATTTTGAGGGTGGAGACTTGAATGAGCCGGGGCTTGGGAATGAAGTTGACCCAACGCTTGAACGAGAGGCAAAGGATGTAACATCGGGTGCAGATAGTGACCCAGAGAAGGGTAAAGGCGGTGATGTTGGCCCCAACTCTGGTGGTCAAGGACTTGAGAAACAAGGAAATCAGTCCCTCAAACTGACGGAAGTCGGTGAAGAGGAAGAGGAAGTTCCCGGTGAGGAAGAAGTTCCTGGTGAAGAAATTCCTGGTGCCGAGGGTGGAGTTCCACCGGAAGGCGAAGTTGCACCGGAAGTTGGTGCAGAGGGAGTCCCCGGAGAAGAAGGTGGAGAAGTTGGACCAGAAGAGGATGATATGGAGCTTGAGGCAATCATAAAAGAACTTGATGCTGAAGAGAACCCAGAAGTCGCAGAACCTTTCGCTGGTGAAGAGTCACCTGAAGAGGAAGAGGCAGAAAAGGGACAGATTCCACAAGAGGCAAAGGATGTAACCGCAGACGCAAGTCAAGACCCTGAGAAGGGGCTTGCAAGTGATGTTGGTCCAGAGAGTGGTTCCGAGACGGCAATTGATACGACTCCGACAACGGGTCAGGATACTGTCGGTAATGAGGAAGGCGAGCTAGACCTTGAGTCACTTGTGAAGGAAATTGAAGGTGAGATGGGTCAAGAGGGAGAGGATGAGGAAGAGAAGGAGTTTGACACGCTCCGTCAGGAGAATGTAATGCTTAAGAAGTCGTTGAAGGAGCATCGTGATGTAGTAGTTTATCTACGCGACCGTTTGAATGAGATTAATTTGCTCAACAGCAAGTTGCTCTTCTCGAACAAGTTGTTCCGAAGCAACACTCTTACTGAGGCACAGAAACTCCGTGTTGTTGAATCCATCGACCGCGCAAATACGATTCGTGAAGTCAAGTTGGTCTACGCTACATTGGCGGAGTCCTTCAAGACGAAGGGTTCAAAACTCAACGAAACGAAAAAGCCGGTTGCTTCTGCTTCAAAGACCGTAGCATCCACAAAACCAACAACTAAGGTATTGACCGAAGGTGCAGACCTCGCGGCAAGATTCCGTCAGTTGTCGGGTTCGGGTTCAAAGAAAGTCAGTAGGATTCTGTAAGTAACAATTCAATAATCCATTGGAGAAAATAAATGGGTAATCTAAATGAATCCATTTCGAAGTTACTGACGGGTGCAAATCCGCGTACTTCGTTAATGGAAGCAACCAAAGTCCTCGTAAAGAAGTGGGAAGGAAGCGGACTTTTGGATGGTGTCGAGAGGGAGTATGATAAGCACGGAATGGCAGTCCTTCTTGAGAACCAAGCGCGTCAGTTGATTGACGAGGCGTCCCGTACCGGTACATCCGCAGGTGCTGAGGAATGGAGTGGCGTTGCACTACCACTCGTCCGCAAAATCTTCGGTGAAATCGCGTCAAAGGACTTCGTGTCAGTTCAACCGATGAATCTTCCATCCGGTCTCGTGTTCTACCTCGACTTCAAGTACGGTACGACAAAGGCAGGATTCACGTCCGGTGACTCCATCTACGGTATAACTAACACCAGTGCAGATGCATCGGGTGGTTTGTACGGTAGTGGTCGGTTCGGATACTCTGTTAATAGTCAGTCGGTGACTGTAAGGGGTAGTGCGTATGCCCTTGCAACATGGTCTGATGTCAACTTTAACCCAGCTCTATCGTCATCCATCTCGGCTGGTTCTATTTATGAACTTGCAGTTGCAACGAGTTCATTCACGACCCCCGATTCAGAGGGTGTGAAGGCATTCCGTCTTGCAACGTTCACAACCGCATCTACGGCAGTAACAATTGTCGCGCAGTTCCCGGCATACTTCCAAGTCGCTGGTGCGTACTATCTGTTCTATTTCAGTGCATCGTCCGGACTTGCAGTTAACACAGTCTCGACCGCATCTATCTACTACAACTACCAACCTGCAGCCGCATCGCGCGGTGACTATGAGCAAGGTTCCTTCACAGTGCCTGGCCCATCCACGACAGATGACTTGCAGATTCCTGAAATCAACGTAGCAATGAACTCAGTACCTATCGTTGCAAAGACCCGTAAGTTGAAGGCAATCTGGACTCCAGAATTTGCACAAGACTTGCAGGCATACCACTCGATTGACGCCGAGGCAGAGTTGACCTCAATGCTATCCGAGTATGTTTCGATGGAAATTGACCTCGAAATGCTCGATATGCTTATTGTCAACGCCTTGACGACCGAGTACTGGTCTGCAGCAGTTGGTTCAGAGTACAGTGCAGCGAACTCATTGTTCATCGCAAGTGCAGCTACAAACAGCAACGCATACACCAAGATGACATGGTTCCAGACCCTCGGTACGAAACTACAGAAGGTCAGCAACAAGATTCACCAGAAGACAATGCGTGGTGGTGCAAACTTCCTCGTATGCTCTCCTGAGGTCGCAACCATTCTTGAGTCCATTCCTGGATTCGCAGCTGACACTGATGGCGATAAGATGAAGTTCGCTATGGGTGTTCAGAAGATTGGTTCTATCAACAACAGGTACAATGTCTACAAGAACCCGTATATGCTGGATAACATCATCCTGATGGGATTCCGTGGTACGCAGTTCCTAGAGACTGGTGCGGTTTATGCACCGTATGTGCCGCTTATCACTACACCGCTCGTATACGACCCGCAAAATTTCACCCCCCGGAAGGGAGTTATGACGCGCTACGCCAAAAAGATAGTGCGTCCGGAATTTTACGGCAAGGTAGTCATTGGTGATGTTGACCAGATATAACCTAACAAATTAACCACTTAAAACGAAAGAGGGGAAGAAATTCCCCTCTTTTTTTGGCTCGTTGATACTTATACTAAGAATATCATAGGAGACGAATATGGATAATAGAGGCAAATTGAAAACCACATATGAAGTCATGTGTAAAATTTGTGGGGATGAGTTTTCAAGCATGGGATTACACACACATCTCTATGATACACATAAGATTGATGTGATTGACTATGTGAATCAATATGGAGAATATCGTAAAAAGTGGTTGAATTACAAGCTTCGTGCCGAAAAAAATAAGTTGGTATGTAAGGTATGTAATCAATTTTTTGCATCGAAAGTACATCTTGGGCATCACATACATAAAGTACATGATTTGTCGGGAAAGGATTATGCAGTACAATATGTGTTCGACGGCATACATCCGACTTGTAAATGTGGCTGTGGAGGTGAAGTCATATTATTGAAGTGCGCCCCATACAAACGAGATTATTTGTTCGGTCATTGGCCTACACCAGATTTGAAAAAACACATCACACCCGCAATACGGAAGGTCATGTCCCAAAAAGCCATCAGACGAATGAAACATATACAAAGAAGTGAGATAAGTGGACGCATCCGTTCATCAAAGTCTGCAACTATGTTTCTCGATGAAGTTGAGAAGAAGTATGGTGTTAGAATCGAAAGAGAGTTCCGCCTTAGCAACAGATTTTTTGATGGTCGCGTGGGCAGAATCTTATTGGAAGTCGATGGAAAATACTGGCATGAGAAGAGTAGGCAGAGAAGGATTGATATTGTCAAAGATACACTCGCGGCGAAAAATGGATTCACGATACACCGATTCATTGTTAGTAGAGAGGGAGAGGTACAGAAGAAAATTACAGAATATGATGGTCAACTTCGTGTGCTCGCCCACCGAAAACCCATACGATAGAATAGTTATAGGTAAGTACCACTCAGCGGAGAACCGATATGCCAGCACGAGTTCCAAAAACAACGAGAGAGGCCCTCAACATGATAAAGCGCGGATGGATGTTTCTCATAAAGAAGAACCCGGCGGTGTTCGCACCACTGACATTCTGGATGCTATTCGGCGGATTCATTTTCATTTACAAGTACATTGACGCCGACACGTTCCAAGTCAAAGAGGCGAAACCCATAGGTCAAGTAACATCGTTCAGTATAATGCCTCAGGCGTTTGCTGGAGAGAAGAATGGCCCGCCCATCGTATTCAACAATCAGGTGTGGGGATATGAGGACACGACATTTACCGTCAAGGCGGTGAGTGACCGACCGATTCTTCTGGTGTACGATAAAGTCACCAAAAAGGTCTATGAGGTCGAGTTCGCCGGTCGAAACTACAAGATGCAGCTGCAAATGAAGAGGTAACTCCTTGATTTACAACGACTTAGCGCGATAAACTATTTTTCGTGCCCCTATTGACATTAGACGGGAAAGTGTGTATCTTATAGTGTAATGATAACCACACAAAAAGGTCGAAAATGAGTTACGAAGTCGCGCTGCAGAGATTTATCGAGGCACTCACCAATCGTGAGAAGGTTCACAACAAAATGAATTATCCGTCACTCACACCCGCGACATTCTCCGTCAATCCCGGACGAGTGTTCGACAAGGTTGTGAGTAATCGTCAGGGTTCACGCTCGGTCTATGCGTTCATTCGCAAGTCGGACGGTGCAATTGTGAAACCCGCCAGTTGGAACGCCCCCGAGCCCAAGAAGCGCGAGCGCGGAAACATCTACCGTGAGAATCCCCTTGAGGGAACCGGTATCTACGGTGTTGACTACCTTCGATAACATTTAATCACACTTTCAGAACATAGGTGAAATTATGTCAGAACCACGATACTCAATTTGCTGCAACGCCCTTCCTCTCGGTGAGTTAGACGACACACCGATGGATGGAAAACCCCTCTACACGGGTCGCTGCTCAATGTGTCAGGATGGCTCGGAATTTCTCACGCAGAGTGAGGGAGACGCCTGGGAGCAGGACGAGCAAGAGTGGTATCTCATACCGAAGCATCTGCCCGAGATTCCGATGGGCGATGAGCAAGAGATGGACGGTTGATATGTTCAGTCGAAAAGATGTGGATAACAAAAAGCATCCCTTCCGCGAGAAGGAGTCACGCAGACCTAAGTTGTACAAGAAGGTTC
>Ga0315291_10012326_pt1 | contig 10376 bp, 6 predicted proteins | sample YL17G12_20_MG_FD_203070 | JGI IMG/M metagenome (GOLD analysis project Ga0315291, IMG submission 203070) | Sediment microbial communities from Yellowstone Lake, YNP, Wyoming, USA - YL17G12_20 | ecosystem: Environmental > Aquatic > Freshwater > Lake > Sediment | place: USA: Wyoming | collected... | reverse complement strand
CGTTGGGGGACAGGGCGGCGAGGAAATCGAGGATCTCGCGGCCCTCGGCCGCGCCGCCCGGCATCACGAGGTGCCGGACGAGAAGCCCGCGCACCGCCACGCCGCGCTCGATCACCAGGTCGCCCACCTGCCGGTGCATCTCGCGGAAGGCGGCGCGGGCCGCGTCGGGATAGTCCGGGGCGTTGCACCAGCGGGCGGCGCTCGCGGCGCGGATGAACTTGACGTCCGGCATGTAAATTTCAACAAGTCCGTCCAGGAGGCGCAGCATCTCGACCGACTCATACCCGCCGCAGTTCCAGACGATCGGCGCCGCGAGGCCCTGGCGACGCGCCTCGACGATGGCTTCCAGCAGCGCCGGCGCCACGTGGGTGGGCGTGACGAAGTTGATGTTCTCGCAGCCTCTGGCCGCGAGCCCGAGCATGAGCCGCGCCATCGCCGCCGCCTCCGCCTGGCCGCCCGCCACGGCGTGGCTGATGTCGAAGTTCTGGCAGAACGCGCAGCCGAGGTTGCACCCCGCCAGGAAGATCGTGCCGCTGCCGCCCGCGCCGACCAGGCAGTCCTCCTCGCCGAAATGCGGACCCAGGCTCGCCACCACGGCCTCCGGCCCGGCGCCGCAAAACCCCCTCTCGCCCGCCAACCGATTGACGCCGCACCGGCGCGGACAGAGCCGGCACGGGGCCATCAGACCGCGGGCACTGCGGACGCGCTCGGCGGCATCATTCGGACTCAACATCGGACTTGGCGTGCTCTCGCGGCGTACCCTCGCCTTTTCTGTTCCCGCCTTCATCCTTACGTCAACCTTCTGCCCGCCGTCAGAAGGGCGAGGGCCTCGGCCCGGGTCGCCTGCTTCTGGCGGAACTTGCCGCGGACGACGCTCGTCACGGTCACGGTGCCGGGCTTGTGGGCGCCGCGGATCGTCATGCACAGGTGCTCGGCCTCGATCACAACCATGACGCCGCGCGGCTTGAGGGTCCTCACGACGTCGTCGGCGATGGCGCTGGTGAGGCGTTCCTGCACCTGGAGCTTGCGGGCCTCCAGTTCGACGATCCGCGCGAGTTTCGACAGGCCCGTCACCCGCCGCTTCGACGGCATGTACGCCACGTGGGCCCTGCCGATGAACGGCATCAGGTGGTGCTCGCAGACGCTCACCAGGGGGATGTCACGCAGCAGGACGATCTCGTCGTAGTCCTCGGCCGGAATGACCGTGACGATCTCCTCGGCCTTCTGGTCCATCCCGGCGACCAGTTCCTGCCACATGCGCGCGACGCGCTTGGGCGTGTCCCTGAGGCCCGGACGCTTGGGATCCTCGCCGATGCCTTCCAGCAGCAGCTCCGTCGCCCGCGCCACCTTCTTGAGGTCAACCATGGGGTCCTCGCTCCTGGCGTCCGTGTGTGCGCCACGTGCTAAGGATACGGGCTGGGCCGGCGGTTGTAAAGCACTTGGGCGAGGGGGGCACTTGGGCGAGGGCGCATGCTGCCCAAGACGCGCCCAGCCCTCCCGCGGCGACTCTTCGACAAGCTGGGCGGCCAAGTGGCGTGGCTCGTTCAGCCGTTGCCGCCTGCGGCGACGGTCCCTTCCTGCCTTTGTTGCCTGCTATTGACAACCCGGCCGCGCCGAGTAGCCTATTGGCCTGCAGGCGACCAGGAGTCTCACGACCATGCCGAAAGAACACGTGCCGGTCAGGATCTACCCGGACGACGTGGGGGCGTCCCGGGCGGTCGCCCGGCGGATCGCCCAGGTGATCCGGGACCGGAGTGCCGGGGGCAAGCACGCCGTGCTGGGGCTCGCGACCGGGCACACGCCGATCAACGTGTACCGGGAACTCGCCCGGATGCACCGGGAGGAGGGTCTCGACTTCTCGCGCGTCGTCACCTTCAACCTCGACGAATACTGGCCCCTCGAGCCGCGGGCCCCCCAATCCTATCATACATGGATGTATGAGAACTTTTTCCGCTTCGTAAACGTGCCGCGCGAGAGCGTCCACATCCCGTCGGGCACGGCCGCCAACGCCGACCTCGACGCGCACTGTGCGGCGTACGAGCGGGCCATCGCGGCGGCCGGCGGCATCGACTTCCAGGTCCTCGGCATCGGCCGGATGGGCCACATCGGGTTCAACGAGCCGGGCTCCGACCGCGCCAGCCGCACCCGCCGCGTCCGCCTCGACAAGGTCACGCGCAAGGACGCGGCCTCCGAGTTCTTCGGCGAGGAGCACGTGCCCGAGCTCGCCGTCACGATGGGCGTGGGGACGATCCTGGAGGCCCGCGAGATCGCCCTCCTGGCGTTCGGCGAGCACAAGGCCCCCATCGTCCGCCGCGCGGTCGAGGGCGAGGTCACGCCCGCCGTCGCCGCCAGCTTCCTCCGGGAGCACCCGCGGGCCGCGTTCCACCTTGACGAGGCGGCGGCCGCCGACCTGACGCGCCTGGCCGCGCCGTGGCTCCTCGGCCCCTGCGAGTGGGACGAGGGGCTCGAGCGCCAGGCGGTCATCTGGCTCGCGCGGCACCTCGAGAAGCCGATCCTCAAGCTCACCGACGAGGACTACGCCGACAGCGGCCTGGGGGACCTCATCCGCCTCCGCGGCGGCGCCTACCACGCCAACCTCGACGTCTTCCGCCGCCTCATGGGCACCATCACCGGCTGGCCCGGCGGCAAGGAGGAGAAGCACAAGGTCCTCGTCCTCAGCCCGCACCCCGACGACGACGTGATCTCGATGGGCGGCACGCTGGCGCGGTTCGTCGACCAGGGGCACGACGTGCACGTCGGCTACATGGTCAGCGGGTACCTGAGCGTCTTCGACCACGACGTATCGCGATACGCCGATTTCGTGCGCGAGTTCAACCGCATCTTCGGCCTCCGGCCCGACCAGGCGGCGGCCCTGGAACAGCGGATCGACCAGTTCCTCCGCCAGAAGCGCCCCGGCGACGTCGACGCGCCGGAGGTCCAGGCCGTCAAGGCGCTCCTCCGCCGGACCGAGGCCCTCGACGCGGCGCGGTTCTGCGGCCTGCCGGAGAGCCGCGTCCGCTTCCTCGACCTGCCGTTCTACAACACCGGCACGGCCGAGAAGCGGTTGCTCGGCCCCGACGACGTGGCGCCCGTGCGGCGCTTGCTCGACGCCGTCCGGCCCGACATGGTCTTTGCGGCGGGAGACCTCTCGGACCCGCACGGCACGCACCGCCAATGCCTGGAGGCCGCGCGGCTGGCGCTGGAGGAGTACGAGGCGTCGGGCGCGCCGGCACCGGAGCTCTGGCTCTACCGCGGCGCATGGCAGGAATGGCCGCCGGAGCGGATCGACATGGCCGTGCCCCTCTCGCCCGACGAGCTCAAGCGCAAGCGGTTCGCCATCTTCCGCCACCAGAGCCAGAAGGACCAGGCGATGTTCCCCGGCCCGTACGACAGCCGCGAGTTCTGGCAGCGGGCCGAGGAACGCAACATGGCCACGGCGGCGCTGTACGACGCCCTCGGCCTGCCGGAGTATCACGCGATCGAGGCGTTCGCGCGGTGGCCGCTGGTCCGCTCCGCCCACGCCGCCGCCCAGCTCGAACGAGAATGATATGGCAAGCTCATACTCACCAGCCCATTTAGCCGCCCAGCTCGAACGAGAATGACATGGCAAGCTCATACTCACCAGCCCATTTAGCCGCCCAGCTTGCTGGGCGCGTATTGTTATGTGTGGCGCCGATCGTGGTGCTCGGCAGCGCCTTCACCCTTGCCGCCGAACCTGCCGACGAGTTCAAGCCCTTCATCTTCGTCCTCACCGGCGACCCGGAGCTCGGCAAACCCGACGTCAAGAGCACGGCCGAGCGGTTCGCCCTGCTGGCGAAGCGCGCGGGCGCGATCAAGGCCGCCCTGGTGGTCATCCCCGGCGACATGACGCACGACGACACCGACGAGGAGTGGAAGATCATCGAGGACACGCTCAAGCAGTTCACGATGCCCGTCAAGGCGGTCCCCGGCAACCACGACAAGCCCGAGTCCTTCGCCCAACACATCGGCGAGGACCATTACGTCTTTACCCTCAATAACTGCGACTTCGTGTGCCTGAACACGAACCTGACCGGGGCGCTCTCCGGCAGGTCGAAGAAGGCGAAGGCGCAACGGGCGTGGTTCGAGAAGGCCCTGAAGGACGCCCGCGAGCGCCGGCGCACCCACACCTTCGTGGTCATGCACCACCCCGTCGCCAACGACGAGCCGATCCGCGGGCTGCTCGTCAAGTACGGCGTCAAGGTCGTCCTGGCCGGGCACCGGCACATGACGGAAGAGATCCGCGGCAAGGGCTTCGTGACCTACATCGCGCCGGGAACCGCGCGGTTCCGCGACGAGGGCGGCCTGGGCTACCGCGTCTTCAAGGTCTACCAGGACCGCGTCGAGCAGGAGTTCGTGCCGCTGGAGAAGGAGGTCGCCGAAGCCAAGCTGGCGCCGTGAGCTTGGCGGCGCTTCGAAGCGGTTTCTTCATCGTTTAGCCGCGGCCGGCACGGCCGCGATCGTTGTTCGTCGCCGTACCGGCGACGGCTGAACAACGGCACCTGCGTATCGACGATAAACCATACCTTACGCGGAGACCCCGCCATGAAGACCCTCCACCTCATCGGCAACGCCCACCTCGACCCGGTCTGGCTGTGGCGGCAAGCAGACGGCGTCGATGCCGCCCTGGCCACCGCCCGAAGCGCCTGCGACCGCCTCGACGAGTACCCCGAGTTCGTTTTCACGGCGAGCTCAAGCTGGTTCCACGAGCAGGTGGAGCACCTGGACCCCGCCCTGTTCGACCGCGTCCGCGCGTTCGTCGCGGCCGGCCGGTGGCAGCTCGTCGGCGGCATGGTCATCCAGCCGGACTGCAACCTGCCCTCGGCCGAGAGTTTCGCCCGCCAGCTTGCCGCCGGCCAGGCGTACTACCGCCGCACGTTCGGCCGGCCGACCACGGTCGGCTACAACGTGGATTCCTTCGGCCACACCGCCTACCTGCCGCGGTTCCTGCGCGATGCAGGGATCGATACGTATGTATTCATGCGCCCGGGGCCGCACGAGAAGACGCTGCCGGCCCCTCTCTTCCGATGGCGGAGCCCCGACGGCCATGACGTCACGGCCTTCCGCATCGCCGGGGCCTACTGCACGTGGGCGCCGGACCTCAAGGGCCACGTCGAGACCGCCCTGGCCGCGATGCCCGACGGCGTCGACCACACGATGTGTTTCTTCGGCGTGGGCGACCACGGCGGCGGGCCGACGCGGGCCCAGATCGACTGGCTCCGGGAGCACCGCGGCGACTGGCCCGGCGTGCGGCTCGTCTTCTCGCACCCGCGGGCGTTCTTCGATGCCGTCGCCGATCACGTGCCTCGCCTGCCCGTGGTCGAGGGCGAGCTTCAGCACCACGCCATCGGGTGCTACAGCGTCGAGCGGCGGATCAAGGTTGCCATGCGCCGGGCCGAGTCGCGCCTCGTCCAGGCCGAGCAGGCGGCCGGGATCCTCGCCGACGCCGCCGGGCCGCCGGTCCGCGAGCGGATCGACCGGGCGTGGAACGCGGTCCTCTTCAACCAGTTTCACGACATGCTGGGCGGAACGTGCATCGCCGGGGCGAGCGCCGCCGTGGCCGGCGAGCTGGCGGCGGCCGAGGCCGAGGCCGACGCGGTCCTGACGCATCTGACGCGCCGCTCCTTCCGCCGCGAGGCCCGGCCCGGCGAGCCCCGCCTCGTCCTCTTCAACCCATCGCCCGAGCCGTTCGACGGCTGCGCCTCGCACGAGCCGTTTGGCGCGCCGAATCCATGTCAACTTCTCGATGAGCGCGGCCGGCGCGTGCCGCACCAGCGGATCGAGGCGCGGTCGAAGGGCGACGGGATTCCGCGGCTCCTTTTCCCCATCACGATCCCCGCGCGCGGCTGGCGGATGCTGCGCGTCGTTCCCGCGGAGGCGCCCACGCAGGATGCGCCCCTGGCGTTTCCGTACGAGATGACCGGCGAGGTTGTCCGCGCGGGCGGATGGACGGCCACGCTCGACGTGTGCGATGACCCGTCCGACACGTGGTCGCACTCGTGGATCACACGGTTCGGCGGCGAGCGCCTGGGGGGCATGAAGTTCAGCGACGGGTGGGAGACCGTCGAGTCCGGCCCCCTGCGCGCCGCGGTTCGGGGCTGCGGGAAGTTCGGCAACTCGCGCGTCTGGGCGCGGGCGATGGTGATGGCGGACCAACCGGCCCTGCACCTCAAGCTCTCGGTCGTCTGGGCGGAAACCCGGCGGCTCCTGCGCCTGCGACTTGCCGCTCCGGGGAAACTCGAGAAGCGGATCGACCTCGTGAGCGGCGGGCCGCTCGCACGTCCGCTCGACGGCGAGGAGTACCCGCTGAACGGTGCGCTGGCGGTGGAATGCACGGCCGGACAAGACCGGCCGCGGCCCGCCGCGCACGGGCCGTGGCACACCATCGCCGTCATCTCGCCGGAAGTGTTCTCGGTGAGCGCCGACCCCGCTGGGGTCAGCCTGACGCTCCTCCGCAGCCCTTACGTCGCGCACCACGATCCTTACCCAGCCGCGAAGCGCCCCGACCATCCCGTCACCGACCAGGGCCTGCACGAGTTCGAGGTCCTCGTCGCGCCCGTCGCGGCGCCGGACCTCGCCGAGCCCGCGTGCCTGGCCCGCCGGATGCTCATGCCCCCGATCACCTGGGACCTGTCAGGATGAGCTTGAAGGCAGGGGTTCCATCTCCTATAATCGCCGTCTTGGCCTGGCGATTTTAGGCAAGGAATGCGCCAATGAACATCAGTTACCAGTGGCTCAAGGAGTACGTTCAGACAGACCTCGCGCCGCGCGAGGCCGCGCGGGTGCTCACGCGGATCGGCTTGAACGTCGACAACATCACGGACGTCCCCGGCGGCGACGCGTGCCTGCTGGTCGAGGTCACGAGCAACCGGCCCGACTGCCTGGGGCACCTCGGCGTCGCGCGGGAACTGGCGGCGGCGCTCGCCGCGCGCGTCAAGCGGCCGGAGGTCGCGTTTGAGGAACTCCCCGAGTCCGCCGCCGACCTGACGCGCGTTGCCATCGAGGACCTCGACCTCTGCCCGCTCTACACCGCCCGCGTCATCCGCGGCGTGAAGGTCGGGCCGAGCCCCGGCTGGCTTCAGGCGCGGCTGGAGGCCGTCGGCGTCCGGCCGGTCAACAACGTCGTCGACGTGACGAACTACGTGATGATGGAGTGCGGCCAGCCGCTGCACGCGTTCGATTACGCCAGGCTGGCGGATCACTGCATCGCGGTCCGCCGCGCGCGCCCGGGCGAGCATTTCGTCGCCATCGACCACTCGGAGCACTCGCTGTCGCCCGACCGGCTCGTGATCGCCGACGCCCAGCGGCCGGTCGCGCTGGCGGGCGTCATGGGCGGCGCGGATACGGAAATCTCCGGCCGCACGACCGACGTGCTGCTGGAGGCGGCCGTCTTCGATCCGCTCAGCATCCGCACCACCGCCCGGTTGCTTGCCATGCCGAGCGAGGCCAGTTACCGTTTCGAGCGCCGCGTGGACCCCTGCGGCACGGACTGGGCCAGCCGCCGGACCTGCCAGCTCATCGCGCAGGTGGCGGGCGGGCGGGTCGCTCGGGGTGTGGTCGCGGCCGGCCGGCCGCTGCCGGCGCCGCCGGAGCTTGCCCTGCGTATCCCGCGGATCGAGACGCTCCTGGGCATGCCGATCCCCGCCGACGTCGCCGCCGCCATCCTCGCGCGGCTGGAGTGCGAGGTCCTGGAGGCCACGCCCCAGCGCATCCGCGTCCGAGTCCCCTCGTGGCGGCCGGACCTGGAACGCGAGGTCGACCTCATCGAGGAAGTCGCGCGGCACTATGGGTACGAGAAGATTCCGGAGAGCCGCCAGCCGCGCATCACCCTCGCCACGCCCACGAAGACCGAGCGGGTGCGCGAGAAGGTGAGCCACGTCCTGGCGGCCGCCGGGTACTTCGAGGCCGTCACGTTCACCTTCACCAGCCACGACCACGCGACGCGCCTCAGGCGGCGCGACGTGACCGCCGAGCCCCTGGCCTGCCGCGGGACACCCCTCGTGATCCGCGAGTCGGCGGCGGTGGGCGTGGTCGAGTCCCTGGGCGTCAACCGCAACGCCGGCGAGGCCGACGCCCGGCTCTTCGAGATCGCCAAGCGGTTCATCCCCCTCGAGGGCAAGGAGCTGCCGCAGGAGGACCCGATGCTCGCGATGGCGAGCGGCGACGATTTCCAGGCGGTGCGCGGGGTGCTGGAGGCGCTCTTCGAGGCCCTGCGCGTGGGCGGGCGGATGAAGTTCGTCGCCACGGACCGCTACCCGGACCTCGATCCCGACGCCTCGGCCGAAATTCTGATGGACGAGGAACCGATCGGCATGATCGGCCGGATGACGCCGCCGGCCGCTGCGGCCTTCGGCCTGGATGAGCCGCCGATCGTCGCCGAGGTCCTGTGGGCGCCGCTCGTCGGGGCGGCCGTGCTGGCGCCCACGTACAAGCCGCTGCCGCAGTTCCCGTCCATCGCGCGCGACCTCGCCATCGTGGTCGGCGAGGCGGTGACGTGGGCCTTCATCGAGGAGACCGTGACGGCGGCAGGCGTGGCGGACCTGGAGTCGCTCGAGCCGCTCGACGTGTATCGCGGCAAACAAGTGCCGGCGGGCAAGAAGAGCGTGGCCTTCCGCTTCGTCCTGCGATCGAAGACCGAGACGCTCACGCACGAGCAGGCCGACGAGGCGCAGGCCCGCGTCCTCGCGGCCCTCGGCCGGGCCGTCGGCGCGACGCTGCGCGCGTAAGCAAGCTGGGCGCCGCTCCGAAAAACACGCGCCCCGCAAGCGGGGCGGCTAAGAGACTATCTCAGAACTGTGGCACGCCCGCCCCCGGGCGTGCAGGTTGGCCACAAAGCACAGCCGAGGGCGGCTGTGCCACAGTTCTGAGATAGTTTCTAAATGGGTAGGTAATTACATTTAGCCGTCCGCCGCGGCGGGCGCGTGTCCTCGTCAAGCGCAGGGGTGTACGGCTGACACTCGACGTGCATGTCTTTCGGGTAAGGCGAGCGCGCGGGGTGGGTGACGGGTGGCATGGTCGCCCGCTCTTGGGCGGCCCTGCCGGACCTGGCCCGACCTTCCTGCATGGCCGCGCCAAGGCGCGTGGCCATGCCGCCCGCCACACAAGCCGGAGCGGCCGCGAGCGCCTCCAGGAAACTCCGTCGTTTCATCATTGCCCCCCCGGCAGCACCACGAAGACGTTGAACTCCGGCCCCGTCGCCGGCGGCACGTACTGCTCCTTGCCGATCGGCGGAACGGCCCGGTACTCCCTCATCGGCAGGCGCACGGGCTTGCCGTCGTACGCGCCGGCGAGGACCGGCTCGCCGAAAAAGTCCTGGGCGCTCACGACCCTGAACTTCGCCCCCACTTTGAGCACTTTCGAGAGGTCCACGTCAACCGCGCTCTGCTTGTCCCAGTTGTAGACGATGACGTTCGCGCGGCCAGGCTCGTACGCGTTCGGCCGGACGATGACTTTCACGCCCGTCGGCCGGCCCGCCACCAGCGTGTTCGACGCCCGCCAATCCCCCGCCGCCGCATCCACCTGCGGCGCGCCGCCGATGAACGTGTTGCCGGTCACCGCGAGCTTCTCCCACTTCCGCATGCTCACGCCGCCGACGAAGTAATTGTCCTTGACCACGGCGTCCTTGTTGCTCGCCCCGTAGCCAAGCTGGAGCGCCGCGCCGCCGTAGCCGGTGGAGTAGGTGCAGTTGGCGATCACCTCGATGCGCTCCGACGGGCTGCCGCCGCCCACGAGGATCGCGGGGGCGAGGCTCGTGGGGCTCTTGGCCGCGCCGTTGTTGAACGAGACGTTCCCCTCGACGCGGAACCCGCTCAAGAACGCCCGGCTGGACCCGTACGCGTGAACGCCGTAGCAGAACTGGTTGAACATGACGTTGTCGACGAGCCGCTTCGTGCCCGTCCTGTTCTGGGCGTAGATGGCGTGGCCGTGGCCGCGGTCGGGGGCTTCCCATCCATTATTGTAGATGATGCACCCATAGATCTCGCCCCCCTCCCCGCCCGACCAGAACCCGAAGCCGTTCGAGCCGTCGTGCACCGCCAGGTTGATGAAGGAGACGTTCGCGCCCTGGCAGTTCACGCCGCCGCGGTTGATCTCCGCCGGCGCCGAGCCGGTCGTCTCGGTGCGGCGCTTCGGGTTGGAGGACATGACCTCGAAGCCCCAGTAGCGGGTCCACTCGCCGGAGACGCTGAAGAGGGCGGACTTTTCGCTCACGCAATCGATCGTCGCCCGCTCGCCCGGCGCCTGGCGGACCGTGATCGGGGCGGCGGAGGCGCCTTTCAGGCGGCTCTCGAACGCCCCGGCGTACTTGCCGCCGAGGAGCCAGATCGTGTCGCCCGGCTTGACGGCCGCCGGCTGCGCAA
>Ga0315291_10012324_pt1 | contig 10376 bp, 9 predicted proteins | sample YL17G12_20_MG_FD_203070 | JGI IMG/M metagenome (GOLD analysis project Ga0315291, IMG submission 203070) | Sediment microbial communities from Yellowstone Lake, YNP, Wyoming, USA - YL17G12_20 | ecosystem: Environmental > Aquatic > Freshwater > Lake > Sediment | place: USA: Wyoming | collected... | reverse complement strand
CTGGCTGGCATTTTTGTAGATTGTGGTCATAATGATTTTCAATTCGGCATCTGCCTTTTCGAATGTCCAGGGGATGCGCTGGCTATTTTGCGCCATTTCGAGACCCGAGACAGCGACGCCGCCGGCGCTTGAAGCCTTGCCGGGCAGAAACAAAACCTTGTTGGCGTGGAACACATCAACAGCTTCCGGCGTACAGGGCATATTGGCACCCTCGGCGACGGCAATACAGCCGTTTTTAGCGAGGGCTTTGGCGCCGGTTTCATCAAGCTCATTCTGTGTCGCACAGGGCAGGGCAATGTCACATTTGACATTCCAAACTCCGCTGCAACCTTCGGCATATTTTGCCTTTTTATGGATTGCAACGTACTCTTTTATGCGTTTTCGTTCTACTTCTTTGATTTGCTTGACGGTGTCGAGCTTAACGCCATCGGGGTCGTAAATGAAACCGTTGGAGTCGCTCATTGTAACGACCTTGCCACCGAGCTGCTGGATTTTTTGGGCGGCATAAATAGCGACATTACCTGCACCTGATATGGCAACGGTCATACCATCAAAGCTTTTGCCTTTGGCCTTTAACGCTTCCTGCACTATGTATGTAAGGCCGTAGCCGGTGGCTTCGGTTCTGACCGGCGAGCCGCCCCACTCAAGGCCCTTACCGGTTAAGACGCCAGTGAACTCATTGCGGATTCGCTTGTACTGGCCGAACATAAAACCGATTTCGCGTCCGCCGACGCCGATGTCACCTGCGGGGACATCGGTATCAGGACCAACGTGACGGAAAAGCTCGGTGATAAAGCTCTGGCAAAAGCGCATTACTTCGCCATCGCTTTTACCTTTGGGGTCGAAGTCGGACCCGCCTTTGGCGCCGCCCATCATCAGGCCTGTGAGGGAGTTTTTCAGAATCTGCTCGAAGCCGAGGAACTTGATAATGCCCAGATAGACGGTTGGGTGGAAGCGAATGCCGCCTTTGTAAGGACCGAGGGCGCTATTGAACTGGATGCGAAAGCCGCGGTTCACGCAGAAGCTGCCTTTATCGTCCTGCCAGGGGACACGAAAGATTATTTGCCTTTCCGGCTCGACGAGGCGGTCAAGAATCTTTGCCTGGACGTATTGGGGGTTTCTGTCGAGGACGGGCCCCAAAGAATCGAGCACTTCTTTTACGGCCTGGTGAAATTCGGGCTCGCCTGGATTGCGTTTCAAAACTTGTTCATAAACGGTTTCAATAATATTCCTTAATATCATAAGTAAACCTCTCGGACAGCATGATAGAATTCGGTCTCGCTGGACGGCTGGGAAATGAGCCGTTCCATAAAGGAATTGATCAAATGCTAAATAGCAGACTGCTCCTTGACTTTATTCGATACGAACTCTAACATAAGGTTTTCTCCTTCTTATTGACACAACATGCAGGTAAGCAATCTCTTGTAGGTTCCACTCAATATTGCGCCGGCTGCTTCCGCCTTGCCAACGGGACCTAATGTTTCTTTTTACAGATTCGCTGAACGGAATCCAAGTAGTGCTTCAGCAACCAGAATTTTTCTAGAAACTCAGGCCATCCACAGGAAGGGACAAATCCGTCTTTCGCTTCGTCGAGAATCACGCCTGACGAGGTAACAATTCGTTTAAATTCCCCCCAAATCTCCGCCCAGACTTTGTTTGCATCCTTAGTGACCGAATCAGCCACTTTCAGTAAATGCTCGAGCTCTGCCATGGGTGTGAAGGGTAGGATGTCAGGTTCCTCATTCGAACCCCCCACGTCAGCCGTTTCTTCTCTCTCGTTCATTTATCACGACACTCCCATTCTTAGGTAACGCGAACCACATCCGAGCGGGCAGATAGCATGGCGGCAACGCTCTCGATTCTTGCTATGACTTTCTTTTAGCAGATTATGTATCTACCTAAAACTGGATATATCATGCACATATACCCCATGCTTTCTGTGGCTTTTAGTCCACATATAATGCCCATAAATCGCCCATAAAACTGTCAAATTTCTGTTCCATATTGACTCGTGTCAGAATAAGTGAGCACGTAAGATGTTGTGGCTCAATTAGTTATATCTTAACCTGCCGCGAGAAAAAATTCTTGACTTATCAGGGGTTTGCGGCGATAATGTTCCTATTAGATGTTTAAGGTTCGAAATCAATATGTATTCTATGGGTGAAATAAAATGGTCAAGAAGCTTACCCGTGCTGAACTTTTAGAGGAAGTAGATGCTCTCCATAAGCGTGTGGCGGAATTGGAGTGTGCTAACGCTTCGGGCCAACCGCCTTCAGAACTTGAGTGGGCTTTGCGAGAACGTGTCAAGGAATTGAACTGCCTCTACACGATATCCACACTTCAGGAGACACACTTTCATTCTGCAGAGCGGTTCCTACAGAGCGTGGCCAATTGCCTGCCAGAAAGCTGGCAATTTCCCGAGTACGCGTGTGCGCGGACCGTTTACGGCAACAGAGAGTATGTGACGGTAGGATTCAAGGAGAGCAAATGGCGAATGGCCGCGGACGTATTTGCCGACGGCAATCCTGTAGGCGTTGTGGAAGTGTTCTACCGGAAAGTGGTCCCTACGGCCGCCGAAGGCCCGTTTCTGAAGGAAGAATATGCTCTAATTCGTGCAGTGGCTGAGCGGGTTGGCAGCGTTTTGATGCACATGAAGGCCGAGGCCAACCTACATGCGGCCCACAAGGCCATACAGAGAGAACACAAGGCACTGCAAGAGGCAAACACAGCACTGCGTGCAGTCCTCTCCCGGCTTGAGGAAGATAAACAGGAGATCAAAGCATCCATTCTTGCCAACATTCAGAAGATCCTTATGCCCATCGTCTTTGAATTGGAGCTCGAAGTCAAAGGACCTCAGCGGTCCTATGTGACACTGCTACGGCAGAGCCTCCAGGACATCGCCTCGCCATTTCTGACGCAGATATCCAGAAATCATATGCAGCTGACACCAGTCGAGATTGCAATCAGCACGATGATTCGCAACGGGCTGACGAATAAGGAAATCGCACAGTTGCGGTCCATCGCTCTGGCAACGGTCCAGCGGCATCGAGAGAACATACGACGTAAGCTGGGCCTGAAAAACCGCAAGATCAACCTCTCCACATATTTGCAGGGTTCATTCTCCCGAGAATCTGCACCGAGCGCCGAGGATATGCAGGCGTCCATGGGCCGGAGTCAGATGCGAGATGAAAACATCTGATAGTTCCTCCGTGAGTATAATCCCGTTCACGAATGCAGGTTCCATCCAAATGACATGCCCCATCATCGGCATCTCAGCCAACCCTCATTTCCACGGCACACTGAGAAATGTAAGTTAGGCGTTTATAATCTTTTCTGCCTCTTCTCTGTAGGCATCCATCACATAAGGTATGCCGGATACTTGTGCGGCTTCAGGCGTTAGGGCCATAAGGTCATCTCTGCTGATAGTGGAAATCCTGAAGTTTCTGCTGCCAGCCATCAGTTGCTGCAAACCAACTCTGAGCTTATCGATGAACGTGTAAAGGCCGATAGCTCCAAGCGGCATCTGTTTAACAGTATCCTTGCCATATCTGGCAACAAGGTCCTCATAGCAGATGAAAATCTCCTCAACGGTTGAGCCAAACTCACTAATGGTCTTAGGTAGAGCATTTGATCCTTCCTGCAGCCATAAGCCGATATTCTTGCCGACCATTCCCGGGATCATAAGGGCTCGTCCCATACAAACCGCCTTTGTAAACGGAGCACCCACAGCCAGGGCTTTGAAGATATGGTCTTCAGTGCTGAAACCACCCGCAATAGCGATGTCCGGCACAAAGGCACCTTTGGCTGCCAACTTTTGGCACAACTGGTAGGCCATCGACTGCAGATAGAATGTCGGGATGCCCCATTCTACCATCATTCGCCAGGGACTCATACCTGTCCCGCCTGGTGCACCGTCAATAGTGAGCAGGTCAAGTTTTGCATCCGATGACCACTTGATGGCCATTGCTAACTCGCGCATCGGATAGGCCCCTGTTTTAAGCGTCACGCGCTTAGCACCAAGCTTGCGTACGCGTTCAACCTCTTTCATGAAGCCGTGCTGATCCACAAAACCCAGGCGTGAGTGCCTTTCAAAATGCTTCAAGGCACCATCCCTGAAAGCGGCCTGGTTTGTCTCGACGGAAGGGTCAGGAGTAACCAGGTATCCTCTTTTCTGGAGTTCGAGGGCACGTTCGAGCGAATCAACCTGAATCTCACCCCCGATACACTTCGCACCCTGGCCCCACTTAAGCTCGATGCTCTCAATGCCGAGTTTTTCAATAACATATTCAGCAACGCCCAGGCGCGTATCCTCTACGTTCATCTGGACAATCATATCGCCATAGCCCTCATGCCATCTGCGATATTGCTCGACGCGCTGGGCCATATTGGGGGCTTTTTTGATTTTGCCTTTTGAGTCCAGCTCCAATTCGGGGTCGATTCCGCAGACATTTTCACCGCAGACTATCGTGATACCAGAAATCCCGGCACCGGCGGCAAAATGCTCCCAGTTTTTGCGGGCTATGTCTGTTGAACCTAAAGCACCGGTGAAGACAGGCATACGCATTTTCACTTTGTTTTTGCAGCCATACTGGGTCTCGGTATTGACCATCGGAAACAGAGTGTTGTCCGGATTGCCGATTTGGCCATCAGGCAGACCTTTTGCTCCGAAGGCATACCCCTGGATATTCAAATGAGAATAATCGACAGGATAGTCCTTATCGCCACCGGCTGTGAGAGTGCCGAATGGTCCGGGGTAAATGACCTCTCGACCACGGAAGGATGCCTTGAAAATTTCGCAGTTGCCGCGACAGCCATCAATGCAGCGTGTGCAGATGCCCGAAACAGGCGAAACACTTCTCGAACGGTTCGAAGTCTGCGTAACTTCGTTAGAGTTGGGTTGTTGCAAATTCATATCATTGCTCCTTAAAAATAAATTTTTAGCTTGTCTTTATATTAGGGTAACTTATAGTATAAGGATGTTCGACTAATGGAGCAAGTATATTATCCTGATAGAAATTATTAGGAGAACTAATAATGCATATAGAAATGCTAAAAGTGTTCTGTGATATTGTCGAACTGGGAAGCTTTTCAAAGACGGCTGAAAAACACTTTCTAAGTCAATCAGCGGTCTCGCAGCAGCTTGCACAATTAGAGCTTGCACACAATTGCCAACTGTTAGATAGAAAAAAGAGGCCGCTGGAACTAACCACAGCAGGACAATTGTTTTACCACGCGGCCAGGGATATTATTGAAAGATACGAGCAACTAAAGACTGAGCTAAATGCTCTGAAATCCTCCGCCGGCGGCAGAATAAATGTAGCTGCGATTTTCAGTATCGGAATGCACACCCTGCCGGACTACATTAAAAAATTTCTGGTCAGCTATCCTGATGTCAATGTCCACGTTGAGTACATGACCAACGATAAGATTTACGAATTGATTCTAACTGGCGACATCGATATCGGTCTTGTGGCGGTTCCGAAGCGAGACAAACGGCTGGATGTGTACGACTTTGAGAGCGAGCCGCTTGTTCTGGCCTGCAGCCAGAGACATCCTTTATCACATGAATCACAGATAGATATTCACCGGCTGCAATTCGAAAGATTCATCGCCTTTGAGAAGGACACGCCTACACGTACGTGGATAGACGGCATTTTAGACCGTTATAACATCGCTGTGCGACCGGTAATGGAATTCGACAACATCGAAACCATCAAACGAGCGGTGGAAATAAATTCAGGCGTAAGCATATTGCCTCATACAGCAATACTTCAGGAGGTTAACAGCGGGACGATAAAGGCGATACCGTTTTTGAATGAAAATTTTGTCAGGCCAACAGGAATAATCGTTCGTAAGGAGAAACTTTTAAGCCAGGCGGGTCGATACCTTATTGAACTGTTGCGCAAACAAGGCAAATAAACGGAACGCCGAATATTGCTATGGCCATTGAAGCAGTAATATTTGATTTAGACGGCACAATAACGCAGCCATATTTTGATTTTGATGCGATGCGGGAAGAAATCGGTTTAGCCAAAGATTCCGGGCCAATTCTGGAGTCGATGGAAAAAATGACAACCGAGCAGCGAAACCGTGCGGAGCAAATCCTGCGTTCACACGAAGAAAAGGCAGTAATGAAATCCACCCTCAACCCGGGTGCAAAACGGACGCTCTCAGCGCTTCGCTCTGCTGGAATCCGTATAGGGGTATTGACTCGCAATAGGCGAAGCAACGCTTTTGCCATCGCCAAAAAGCACAGGTTGAAATTCGATGCTGTCGTCGGCAGAGAAGATGGGCCTATCAAACCCGATGCTTTCGGGGTATTAAGACTGTGCGAGCAGTTCGGCATAAAGCCGAAGAACACTTTAGTGGTAGGCGATTATCTATTTGACTTACAGTGTGCGAAGGCAGCGGGAGCAGTAGCAGTGCTGTTGACAAATCACGAGCGGGCAGATGAATTTGCCGAGCACGCGGACTTTTGTATTGAAAACATAAGCGGGATACTTCAAATTATAAAAGAGAAAAAGTAAGGACCAAAGCAGACCAATGGATAAAAAGATAATCGCTAAAATAACTATCGCATTATTATGGATGGTGACTTCCTGCTGGGCTTCTGAAGGCGGCAAAAGCTGCGAGGACCCAAACAGTTCAAAAATACAGGAGCCGCAAAAAGTTGAGCCTAACTCGGTCGATGCGGTCCTGCAACAATTGAACAAGAAGGCCTCGGAGCTTAAATCATACGAGGGACAGATTGAATATAAATATATCCAGCCGTTACTCGAATCGGAGGCGCTGCGGAAAGGGGTCCTGTATTATGCGAAGCTCGAAGGCAAATCGGTACTGAGGATAAACTTTGAAACGCTTAAACAAGAGGACGAAGAGGAGCAAAAATACATCGAGCACTACATCTTCGACGGCACCTGGCTGACCCAGATAAATTATCAAATCAAAACGGTTACACGCTATGAGCTGGCTGAGCCAAACAAGCCAATGGATGCCTTTGATGTGGCAAGTAGAAATCTGCCGATAATCGGGTTCACAAAGATAGAAGATTTGAAAAAACAGTTTGAGATTAAATTGGTTGAGCAAGAAAAGGGCAAGCCGGAAGATTCCAATTTCATCGGGCTTCACCTGAAGGTCAAGCCAGATTCGATTTATAAAGACAACTATATTTATCTCGACTTCTGGATTGATAAGAAACTGGGACTGCCGGCGAAGGTAATCGCCCTCTCAATCGAAGAAGATATTTGCGAGATAAAACTTCCCAGGCCGAAGGTCAATAAAGGAATAGATAAAAAGGTCTTCGAATTCAAGATTCCGGACGGTTTTGGTGAGCCGGAAATAGTTCCGTTAAAGAAAAAGACAATCCCCCCAGCAAAAACACAACAGTAAAACTTGGGGCTTAATATATTTTAATTGGCGGGCAAAAAGGAACTGGCCTGATGGGTGTTGTGGGTATCGGTGAGAAAGATTTTCAGGAACTAATCGCAAGACGCGCCCAGAGATTACTGGCCCTTGCGAGTTATTTATCGGCGTGCGAATCGAGCAAGGGCGTGCTGACACGACCGTTCTTAGGGGAATTGTTATCGCAATCCACACAGGTTGAGGAGCTGCTTGACGCCTACGGTGCGAGAACCAATTGCCGGTGGTGCGCATTTCGGTCGCTGACGGCAGCGATGAAGCTTTTTTCCGACCTGAGTTACGAGCTGCTTCATATCCAACACGTGCTGCCTGCGTATCGGCTTTTGCCGATTGAAGGCGACTTCGTTAAGGCCACGGAAGAGACACTGGTGTTTACCGGCGATGTCCTCCTTCGAGCAGCGCAACAAATGCTTATCCTGGCCGGCCAGCTTGGTCTTCCGGCTCCATCAGGGAATATGGAAGACAGGCCTTATGCTGAACATCTCCCACCAGGCCGATTACCGCACGAGTGCGGTGCACGCAGAACAGAAACGGTCTCTGAAACGGTAACTTTACTTGCGACTGCTTTCTTAAATCTGGCAGCGGAAAGCGGAGATGTTTGTTCCGCCAGCAAAGCCAAACCCCAGGAATACTCCGCTTATGCATCGGACCAGGTCAGCGAGGAAAAACTGCGGAGTCTGGGGTTTCGATTCCATAATCTTCAATCGTTATACGATACGTATGTGTCAGGCACGGAAGTTGAAAAATTAGATGCAGATATGGCTGTCCTGAGGGGACATATAAGCGTCGTGTTCCACCTGTTAACAACGGCAACGCTGTTCTCTCACTACTACGAGCGGCACGTGAATAAACATCCCTGCGGTTCGGCTGGGTGGCAGGAGCCGGTGGTCAGCGCCGAGGCGCTGCTGGGAATGCTGATGAACTACTCCATTGTGCACATAAACCTTTATATAAGGAGCGCGGAGCGTCTTTGCCGGGATATGCTAAAGCGTTATGTAGAAGTAGGAGAGATTGAGGTTCCGGCACCGCGGTACCGCGGCTTCCATGTTCGGCCCTGCACGCTGATTGCCAAGCTGGTGCTGCATTATGGAAGTGACATCCAGATGCGATTAGATGACGAGGTCTATGACGCAAGTGCGCCGCTGCAGCTATTTAGGGCGAATGAAAAGATAAACGCACAAAAACGACGGTGGCTGGCTGTGGAAATCGTCCGGCTTAAGCTTGTCGATAAAGGTATAGGGAAAGGCAACCTAAGTAACATCGTCCGTGATATTGTGATAGCGCTGGTTGAGCAAAGCAAACTAATCCTCTACGAACAGCCCCTGCAATTACCGGAAGAACCGGCACGAAAAGAAGGGACGATGCTGGAGAAGGTTGCCGATGAAATAGGACGACTTCTGGCGCTGGGGAAAATCGACGTTGATACAGAACTTATGGTAACGTTTGTCGGCGATAAGCGAGTGTTAGCTGACATTAAGCTGCTGGCTGAATCCGGATACGGTGAGGACAAACTCGGCAACAATATCCCGCTGCCGGAAAAGCTCGCTTACCTGCGGCGGTGAAAAAGACGCTGTGCGTTATGCGTATTTATGCGTATTGCGCGAAGCAGTGGTCATCCCTTGTCATTGCGAGGAGTCCCGCCTGTTTCTGTTCTACCATTGCTTTGTCTTGTTGCGCAATCCCAACTTGCGACACCTCACACAGCCAACCCGAATGAAAACGTTCACCGATTAACGCCCTTTCTTAGACAGCTATTGAACCCGCCCCATCACCATTGGTCAAGTCTAACTCGCCTCATTTGTCGTAAGGCCTTTGCTTTTATAGGTTGTCACGCATTTGCTGGGCCTTGGTTGCTTTTTTAAGCGTCCTTTTTTCTCTGTGTGTCAAACTGTGGAGGCCGGAGTCGGAGACCTTTTGCAGAATGCGGTCAAGCTCTACCTGAAGTTTGTGCTGTGCGGCCATTTTCCTTTTCCATCGGCCGGTTCGCATTTTCAAGCCAAACTTATTTCGCCAGGACTGCGAAAATACATAAATTGCACCTGCTGCCATACCGCCTAAGTGTGCGGCTTCGCCGCCGGCGTTTGAGCCTCGACCCAGTATCGCGGCTACCGCTATAAGGATACATATTATTGCCGCTACTCTAATCGGCACGGGGAAAAATATTATGAAAACCACAAAATGGGGAAACATTATTGCACAGGCCGCCAGCATACCCAGTATCGCTCCGGAGGCGCCTATAAGAGGCAAAACCGGATGAGGGGAAATTATTCTTAGTGCCAGCAGGACAGGATAAACCAGACCTCCCACCACGCCACAGCCAAGATAAAATGCCAGGAATTTTTTGCCGCCCCAGTGTTGTTCGAGCGTCGGCCCTAAAAAGAATAGGCCGAGCATATTAAAAAGGATATGAGAGATATCGCCGTGGAGGAACTGGTAGGTTACCAGCCGCCAGAGCTGCAATGTCAGCCACGGGGATGCCGGATAAACCGAAAACCATAGTTTCAACAGCGAATCGCCGCCCAAAATCTGCGCAAAATACACGACTACATTGATAATCAAAAGCCACTTGACCGCCGGCGTGAGCTGAGGAAAGCCCAGCCGCATCTGCGGCGAGTAGCGGAACTGCCGCTGATAATTTTCCTGTGTGTAATCTCTGTCGTAAAAACCCATCTATTTATCTAAATCCGAAATCCGAAATCTCCATCCTCCGAAGTAGAACTTCTACGGAGGACGGGCTAAACAAATTCAAAGCACGAAATTCAAAATTCAAAACAAGTCTGAAGCACAAATCCGCCGATGGCGGGCGAGAGCAATTGTTCATATTGCGTACATCGTAACGGCAACTCTTACTTTATCGTCTATACGCTACTTCGGCTGTTGAGTTTTCATTTTTTGAAATATAACCATTAAAATAAGGCCGACTGCCAGCATAGCAATGGCGATAATCTGTGAGATTG
>Ga0315291_10012323_pt1 | contig 10377 bp, 13 predicted proteins | sample YL17G12_20_MG_FD_203070 | JGI IMG/M metagenome (GOLD analysis project Ga0315291, IMG submission 203070) | Sediment microbial communities from Yellowstone Lake, YNP, Wyoming, USA - YL17G12_20 | ecosystem: Environmental > Aquatic > Freshwater > Lake > Sediment | place: USA: Wyoming | collected... | reverse complement strand
AAAGGCGCCGATGCGGTTCCCGAGAAGAGCCGACGGGGCCTGACCGATGTTCTATCTGTTCGCCTTTGTGGTCGGTGCCGTCATTGGAAGTTTCCTGAACGTCTGCATCCACCGCTTGCCAGCAGGGGAGTCCGTCGTCTACCCACCCTCCCATTGCCCTGGTTGCGGCGTGCGCATCCGTAGCCGGGATAACATTCCGTTACTGAGTTATGTGCTCTTGCGCGGGCGCTGTCGGTCGTGCGGCGCGCCCATTTCGCTGCGCTATCCGGTTGTGGAAGCGCTCAGCGGCGCCCTGCTGATGCTGCTGTTGTACCGCTTTGAATTGTCCCATGTCGGTGTGGACGGCCAGCAGCTCGGCGCCGTGTTGCCAAAGCTGGGTGTATACGCAGCGTTCGTCGCGGCCTTGATCGTCGTCAGCTTTATTGACCTGGATCATCAGATCATCCCGGACGTTATTAGCCTGCCGGGAATCGTTGTCGGCCTAGTGGCGTCGGTGCTCGGGCAGGGGCCACCGCTGCTCGACAGCCTGCTCGGTGCCCTCGTTGGTGGCGGCATATTATACGCGGTGGCCGTTGGGTACCATGCGTTCACAGGGCGTGAGGGCATGGGGGGCGGCGACATCAAATTGCTAGCCATGATTGGCGCCTTTCTGGGCTGGCGCGGGGTGCTGCTCAGCCTCATCATCGGTTCCTTCACGGGCGCGGTTGTGGGCATAAGCTTGATCCTCGTGCGGCGCACAGACAGCCGGGTGCCGATCCCGTTTGGCCCTTTTCTGGCACTCGGCGCGGTCTGCTCGCTGGCCTTCGGCGATCGATTGATCACCTGGTACCTGCAGATGGCGTTTCGGCTGTAGACCTGATGCTGGTAGCGCAAGTCCTTCGCGCTGGGTCGCAGCTCTTTACAGAGACTGCTCATAGAATCGCCCCGATCCTGACCTTCCCCCGTTGCCGAAAGCCTGTCTTGAGCCCAGTCGAAGGATGGCAACAGGGGAAGGGACCCGAGCGGGCGCCGGGTGTATTTTAATGGCGCGTGGGTGAACGAGGTTCATGAATATTGTCGATTTTCTCGCGAGGCGCCCCTCAATACGCCGGCCCAAAAGAGCCGGCGGGCACTACCAAGGAACCGTTCGTCGAGGGTCCCCCTCCTTACGAACTGGTCTTTACCCAAGTTTTTCATTGCTGGACACGGACGGTTCTGGCCTCGTTCATGCGGCGCCTCAACCCAGGGCGTTGCCCTGGGCTTACGAATTGCCGCCCTTTCAGGGCTGACAGTCCCAGGCGCTCGACGGGCCTCAAGTCTTCCGCCCCAACGGGGCAGCCATTCACCAGCCCGGGGCAGCGCCCCGGGCAGTTCCCGCGTCCAACGAGCTACGCCGCTCCGTGTCCAGCAGGCCAAAACTTGGGACATGGTCAGCTCGTAAGGAGGGGGTTCATTGGCCTAACATACTCGCGCCGCGCGGGTCGGGTTCTCGGAACGGTTGGGAACTATTTGCCGGCAAGGCCAGGAGGCAGGGAAGGGGGAGGCACTGGGGGCTTGAAACGCATCCACGTTGTGCAGTAGTGTTCTGCACGGTCAGCAGAACTGTCAGTCCACTGATCGGTAAGGGGGGAACTCTAATGGGCAATGCGAGGGGGTTGTCCCTGTTGGAACTCGTGATCGTCTTGTCGTTGCTCTCGATCCTGGCTGGGATCGGCGTGCTGGGGCACCAAGCGTTGCGGCCCCGCCTGAACCTCGGTCTGGCCGCCCGCCAAGTAATCATGGATTTGAGAATGGCACGCATGCATGCGGTCACGGATCACGTCAACTACCGCGTTGTGTTTTTGAACGGCAGTCGCACCTATCAAGCGCAGCGGAAATCCGGGCATGAGTATAGCAACGACGGCCTGCCCGTATCACTGCCCGAGGACACCGTCATCGCGGACTGCACGGCAAACGGCCACAGCATCAGCTTCGTGCCCCGCGGGAACGCGGGCAGCTTCGGAACGATTACGATTCGTAACACCATGAACGAGGTGCGCCACGTGAGCGTGAACATCGCCGGACGGGTGCGGGTGTACTAATGCACTCAGACGATACTAGCCGCGGCTTCACGTTGATCGAGGTGATGATCGCCCTCACTCTGCTGTCGGTGGTCGCGCTCAGCCTCAGCACGACATTGATCAGCACGCACCGGGCACTCACGGCCAGTGGGAAAAGGATGCAAGCGACGCAGTTGGCGGCCGAGGCTATGGAGCAGCTGCGGGCGGGGCAGATGCCTGAGGGCGTGCACTTCGCGGAGGGCTTCGACCGCTCTGCACAGGCGACGGTTTGGGGCGGGCAGGCCGGGCTACGCCGCCTCGAGGTTACGGTCTCATGGAACGACGGCGACGCACATACGCTGCAGCTGGTCACCTTGGCGCGCCGATGAACCGCGTCGCGGCCTCAGCCGGCAGCAGCTTGGTCGAGCTGATGATCAGCACGATGTTCATCACCGTCCTGATGGCGATGTCGTACACTTTCGCCCGAGCAGCGTTTCTGAGCGTCAAGGCCCAGGACGCCAAGAGTGACACGCAAGAGTTGCTGCTGATGGCGACCGACTTGCTGACGCGTGACTTGCGCCTGGCCGGCTTCAGCGCATCGGGACAACCACTGGAAGCTGTGCGGGCGGCTACTCGCGAGCGCGTCCAGGTGGCCGCGGACTTCGATGGTGATGGCGCGACCGACGACCCCAATGAGCTCATCGCCTACAGCTATAGCGCAGAGAAGCACGAATTAATGCGTGCCACCGGAGGTGCGAGTCCACAACCGCTAGTGCCCAATGTCCCTCCCGGCGGCTTGCAATTCACGTTTTTCGATGCGAACGGAAGCGAAATCCCCGGCGATGGCGCTTTAGCAACCGAGCAACGCCGGCGCATTCACCGGATCGACGTGGTGCTGCAAACCGAGTTGTCCAACACCGACGCTGCCGGCCGCGAGCCGACGGTGTCGGCCGTGTCAACCAGCATCTGCTTGCGCAATCAATGATCGGTGCAATGGGCAACCGCGGCACGGCTCTGATTGCGGCTTTGATCATCATCATGATTCTGTTCCCGCTCGGCGCGTATGTCGCGCTGCAATGCCGGACTGACTTGCTGATCGAGCGTAACTTCCGAGCTGAGGTCGAAGCCTTCTATGCTGCAGAGGCCGGACTGGAACACGCCATTGCCGAAATCGATCCCGGACAGTCATTCGACGCCGTGCTCGCCGGCCCCGATCGGGTCCCCGGCACGGCTGACGACGGGACCTTTCCTTTCCGCCACGGCCCTCCGAGCGACTTCGCATCTCCACAGCTCAGCTATGACGTGCGCGTCACGCCGGTTCCCGGCAACATGCTCTCCCTCGTGAGCCGGGGGACCGGCCGGTACGGCGCGACGAAGGTGGTCGCCGCGTTGGTGGGGCGTTCGCCAATCGCTTTCACGCCTGCGGCGCTCTACGTCGAGGGCGATATCCGCCACCTCGATCTCGGCGGAGGGCTGCTGCTGTCGGGCCTGGACCATCGGATCGACGATCCACCGGCGAGCCCGATGGGAACTGCGGCGCCTATAGCGGCGCTCGCCAGCCCGGATGCCGAGGCGGAACAGGATCTCCGGCGGCGGTTGCCCGAAGGCCTTGCCGCACGGCTCCCTGGCGCCGGGGGTGCTCCGAGCATAGCTACCAGTCCGACCTTCAACGTTCAGAGCTACGCGGACCGCTTTGCAGCACAACCGAGCTGCGTGCATCTGTCCGCTCTGGGCGAAACGCTAACCCTGGGTACCCCGGGAACACCCCAGATATCGGTCGTCGAAGGCGACGCGCGCATTTCGGGATGGCTGCGCGGTAACGGTGTGCTGGTGGTCCGCGGTACGCTGGACGTCACGGGCACTCTTGAGTTCACCGGCCTCGTCGTGGCGCTCAACGGCATCCTTTTCGAGCCCGCCGGCAACATCACGATCAGCGGCACACTTTGGCAAGGGCCGGCGATGGATGATCGGCTTCAGTTGCGTGGCAGCGGCGCCATCGGGTATAGCAGCAGCGCGCTTACGGCCGTCGACACGGCGTTTCCGGGCATCCTGCCACACGCGGCCGTCGTGAAAGGGTGGGAAGAGCAGTTGTGAATCGGAGGGCATTCGAGGCGTTTGCTGTGTGCACTGCGGTTTCGCCTCTTTGCAAGCAGCCAACTCGAAGATATAAGATGGGTTCGCTGTGGTGCCGATTGGTGGAGGCAAGATGCCAAAGAGAATCCTCGTTGTCGAAGATGATCCTGATAACCGTCGCATCGTCGCCAAGGTACTTTCTGTCGAAGGCTATGATGTCATCGAAGCAATCGATGGCATCGAGGCGCTGGCGCAAGCGCGGGCGGAGCGCCCGGACTTGATTCTCATGGACCTCGCGCTCCCTAACGTGGACGGCTGGGAAGCGACGCGACGGCTGAAGAGCGATCCCGAGACGCGATCGATTCCCGTGGTGGCGCTGACCGCGGTCGCCATGCGCGGCGACGAAGAACAGGCGCGGGCTGCGGGCTGCGATGACTACTTGCCGAAGCCGGCCCGGCCAGCCGCCATCCGCGCGGTGGTCAAAAAGTATACGGGTGGGCCAACACCCTGAATGCAGCGGGCCAGCTGGATTGCTATATAAGACGATCTCCATGAAGCACAAGGTTCTCATTGTCGATGATAATCCGGACAGCGTCGCCATCATGCGCAGCATACTGGAAAGCCGCGGATACGACGTGGCCGCGGCACAAAGCGGTGCCGAGGCGCTCGATTTTCTCCAGCGGGAAACCGTGAACCTGGTTCTCCTGGATATCATGATGCCCGAGATGAGCGGGACTGAGGTGCTGCAACGCATCAAGGACAATGCAGCCACCGGTCGCCTGCCCGTCATTCTGGTCACCGCCAAGACGCAAGACGAAGACGTCCTCAGCGGCTACCAGTACGGCGCCGATTATTACATAACGAAGCCGTTTACAGCCAAGCAACTCCTCTACGGTATCGAGCTGATCCTCGGCAAAGGGGAGCCGGTTGGCTGAACGCGGGCGACTGATCGCTTTTGAGGGCATCGAGGGCTCAGGCAAGTCCACTCAAATCCGCCTCACCGCCGCCGCCTTACGAGCGCGCGGCGTCGGAGTGGTGCAGACGCGTGAGCCCGGCGGCACGGCCTTCGGAGTGGAGGCGCGCCGCCTTCTCATGCACACGCCGGAGAGTGCGCCGACGCCGCTCGCGGAGCTGTTCCTTTACCTCGCCGACCGCGCGCAACACGTGTCGCAGATCATCGCCCCGGCGCTGGCAGACAACCAGGTGGTGCTCACCGACCGCTTCTCCGCCTCGACCATTGCGTACCAAGGGTACGCCCGCGGATTGGATCGCAAAACTATCACCCGACTGGATACGATCGCGCGCCAGGGAGTTGCACCGGCTCTCACCTTACTCCTGGATTGCCCGGTCGAGGTGGGACTGACACGCGCACGCGGCGACGACCGCTTCCATCGCGAGGAAGAGCAGTTCCATCAGCGGGTGCGCGCCGGCTTTCTGTCACTTGCTCGTGAACATCACGATCGCTATTGCCTGATCGATGCCACAGCTTCACGTGAGCAGGTTCAAGAACAGGTCTTGGCAGCGGTGATGCAGTGCCTAAATTTAAGTTGATCCGCTTTACAGATGTCCGCGGTCACGATCGCGCGCGTGAACTCCTGCGTGCCGCTCTGGCGCGCGACCGTTTGCCGCATGCTTTGTTGTTCGCCGGAACGGACGGCATCGGCAAGCGTTCCTTGGCGCTGGCGTTCGTTGCCCGGCTCCAGTGCGAGCACGACGGCGAGGACGCGTGCGGCGACTGCGCCTCCTGCCGCCAGATTACGGCCAAGAGCCATCCCGATGTGCAGGTGGTTTCGGTTGCACCTGGAAAGAAGGAGATCGGCATCGATCGGATCCGTGACCTGAAACGCTTCATGCAGCTGCAGCCGATCCGCGGCAAAGTGAAGGTTGCGGTCATCGACGAGGCGCACCTGCTGACGATCCCGGCGCAAAACGCGTTGCTCAAAGTCTTGGAGGAGCCCCCCGGGCGCTCGTTGTTGCTGCTGGTGTCGAGCAATCCCGAGGCGCTGCTGCCTACCGTTCGTTCACGCTGTCAACGGCTGCAGTTTGCGCCGCTGCCTACGGACACCGTGGTCGAGATCTTGACCGCGGCGGCGGACATCGACGCGGACGGCGCGCGGGAGTTGGCAGTGCTGGCGGAAGGCAGTCCGGGCCGCGCGCGGATGTTGCAGGCCTGCCTGGACGGCGTGAGCCGAGCGGACTGGCGCCAGCGCCTTGCCGGCTTGGAGCAAGCCCGTTATGTTCGGCTGGCACGAACGGCGAACGAGTTGAGTTCACCCGAGACCCAAGTGGCGACAAGACTCGAAATGCTCCTGTCCGACCTTCGCGACGAGGCGGTGCACAGGGTGTCGGCAGAGACCTTGGATGCTTCGCCGGCGTCGGCGATCGAGTTACGCAGCCTTTTGCGCCGTGCCGACGCCGTCGACGTGGCCTGGAACCTGATCCGCCGCGGAAATCCCAACCGCCAGCTCCTGCTCGAGGCCCTGCTGCTGCGCCTGGCCGACTCATGATGCGCTGTTCTGTGCGTGCGTCTTGGTGCGTCCAGTCGGCCGCGCCCGAGGCGGGCCAGCATTTTTCCGGAGAGTGACCGCGTGGATCGTTTCTACGTCACCACACCGATCTACTACATCAATGCCGAGCCTCATCTCGGTCATACCTATTCGACCGTGATCGCCGATACGCTGGCGCGCTTCCATCGCTTCCGCCGCGATCGGACTTTCTTCACCACCGGCACCGACGAGCACGGCGACAAGGTGGCCGCGGCGGCGGCGGCGGCGGGATTGGAGCCACGTGCGTACGCCGATCGCGTGAGCGGGATCTTCCGCGACACCTGGGATCAATGCGGTTTCCGTTACGACCACTTCGTCCGCACCACCGACGAATACCACGTCCGTACCGTGCAGGAGTTCCTCAGCCGCATCCACGCCCAGGGCGACATCTACTTCAGCCGCTACGGCGGCCTCTACTGCACCGGCTGTGAGCGCTTCTACACTGAGAGGGAGCTGGTCGGCGGCAACTGCCCCGATCATCTCACGCCCCCGAGCTTCATCGAGGAAGAGAACTATTTTTTCCGCATGACGAAGTATCAGGAGCGCTGGATCGCGTACCTCGACGCGCATCCGGACACGATCATGCCCGAACGCTATCGCAACGAGATCCTGTCGATCCTGCGCAGCGGGGCGCTCCCGGACCTGTGCATCTCGCGGCCCAAGTCGCGGCTGCAGTGGGGCATCGAGTTGCCGTTCGATCGGGACTACGTCACCTACGTCTGGTGGGATGCGCTGATCAACTACATCAGCGCGCTGAAGGCCCACGGAGACGAGACGTTTGAAGCCATGTGGCCCGTCGCCCATCACGTCATGGCCAAGGACATCCTGAAACCCCATGGCATTTTCTGGCCGACGATGCTCATGGCCCTCGGCCTGCCGTTGTTCAAACAGTTGCTGGTGCACGGTTACTGGGTGCGCGGCGAGAGCAAGATGTCCAAGAGTTTGGGAAATGTGATTCGCCCGTTGGACATTAAAGCGCGCTACGGCCTGGACGGCTTGCGCTATTTCCTGCTGCGCGAGATGGCGTTCGGACAGGATGCGGTGTTCAGCGAGGATGCGTTCATCACCCGCTTCAATGCCGACCTGGCCAACAATCTCGGCAACCTCGTCAGCCGCACGCTGTCCATGCAGCAGCGCTATTTCGAAGGCACGGTGCAGCCGCTCGGGACGTCGACGGCGGATGATGACGCGCTGCAGGCGGCATTTGCCGAAGCCTACCGCGAGGCGCCGCGGCTGACCGAGGAGATGGCGTTCCATCGCGCCCTCGAAGCCTTGTGGCGTGCCATCGACCAGGCGAACAAGTACGTCGTCGTCACCGCGCCATTCACCCTAGCCAAAGATCCGGCGCAGCGGCCGCGTGTCGGCGCCATTCTCCATCATCTCCTCGAGGCGCTGCGGGCGGCGGCGTTGCTGCTGACCTGGTCGTTGCCGGAAACCAGCGCTCGCATATTCGAGCTGCTCGGACTCGAGCCGGCCGCCACGCTGCCTGCTGATCTGGCTTGGGGCCGCAACTTCGCCGCTGGGCATCGCACGCAGCCCCCGGTCATCCTCTTTCCGCGCATCGAGACAACGGCGTGACGGGATCCGTCATTCCGAGCGCAGCGAGGAATCTCACCCTGACCATGCCCATCACCCTCATCGATTCCCACTGCCACCTCGACGAAGCGCGCTTCTATACCGACCGAGATGCCGTCATCGCGCGGGCGCTGGCCGCCGGCGTGACTCGGATGGTGACCATCGGCGCCAGCGGCGGCATGCAAGCAAACCACGATGCGATCGCCCTGGCGGCGCGGCACGCCGGCATCTTCGCGACTGTCGGCATCCATCCGCACGAGGCCAGCATGGTGTCACCAGGGGTGATCGATGAGCTTGCACGTCTGGCTCGCGCGCCCAAGGTCGTCGCCATCGGCGAGACCGGCTTAGACTACTACTACGACAACGCGCCGCGTCCGGTGCAGCGCGAGGTGTTCCGGCAATTCATCCAGCTGGCGCGCATGCTGCGCTTGCCCATCGTCGTGCACCTCCGCGACGCGTACGAGGATGCGCTAACGATCTTGCGCGAGGAGAATGCCGCCGAGACCGGCGGCGTGATGCACTGTTTCAGTGGCGACCGCACCCAGGCGAAGAGCGTTTTGGACCTAGGGTTCGACATTTCCTTCAGTGGCGTTGTGACCTTCAAGAACGCCGATGAGTTGCGAGCCGTCGCCCGCATGGTGCCTGCCGATCGTTTTCTGGTCGAGACCGATGCGCCCTTCCTGGCGCCGCTACCCTACCGTGGCAAACGCAACGAGCCGGCCTACGTCCTGCACACTGCCGCTGCGGTCGCCGAGGCGCGCGGACAAACTCTGGAGGAGATCGCCGCTGTGACTCGGGCCAACACGGAGCGGCGGTTTCGGCTCAAGCCTGAGCCCTGAGATTTTGTGAAAGAATCGGAGAGCCGTGGAGGCTCATGCTTCGACATGCCTGTCCTGAGCGTGGTCGAAGGGCTCAGCATGAGCGGTGATTCCCTCGGATTTTATTGGATTTTTTCCGCTCGCCCTGAGCCTGTCGAAGGGCGAGGTCCGATTGACTCACAGGCTCTGAGCCCTGGGCCGATCACGGGCCGATGGCCTTAGACGACATGGTGTCCGGTCAGTGACGGTCCCGTTGCACGGGGCTTTCGTGGCCGCGGTCGGCTGGGGTCGGCTGAGTTAGACCTGCCTGTTCTGAGGCGCCGCTGTGGACTCTGATACCTGGCTTCGTGCCGCTTTGATCAAGACACGCAGCGCTTCGTTCACAGCCTGAGAAGTCGGGAAGACCTCCGCGACGTCAGGATCCAGCACAACGACGTTGGTACCCGCGCGGTAGCGTTCGTAATACTTCCCGCGAACCGCGCCGGTAAAGTCATATTCCGGACGCATTTCGTCGGGCTCTTCATCCTTCGGACTCATACTGCCTCCGTTCCTTTGGAGTTGGCTCTCGCGCACTGATGATACGCACCTCCTCCTCTTCTCTGTCGCAATGCGAGACCACCACAAGGCGCTGAGCGCTTGAATATCCCATCGTCAAGAATCGCATCTCTTCGACCGAATGATCGGGGTCGTCCCGAGAACCCCCGGCGCGGCGCTGGTGCGTTGGGCCAAGGAACCCAGCCCTCGGTGCTCTCTTCCGTCATTCCCGCAGTCTTCAAGGGAATCCATCCGCCCCGCCCCTCCTGGATGCCCGCCAGAGGATTGCGGGCATGACGGTGCTGAAACAGACTGTTCCTTGAGAGTGGCCGCCAAGGGATCGCCGAACACAGTGGACGCTTCCTCGAACGGCACCCCGTGCCGGCGAAGATTACTCTCCGCCTTGTCGGCATCCCATTGGAACCGCACGCTTTTCGAGTATCACATCTCCGGGTTCGACACGAGCACAGTCGCAGTCGGCCGGGGTCGTCCGCATGATCACCATCGGCGCCATGGGAGGCATGCAAGCGAACTACAACGCCATCGCTTTGGCTGCGGGGCCTTCAACAACGCGGATGAGTTGCGAGCCGTCGCGCGCATGGTGCCTGCCGATCGTTTTCTGGTCGAGACCGATGCGCCCTTCCTGGCGCCGCTACCTTACCGTGGCAAACGCAACGAGCCGGCGTACGTGGTGCAAACTGCCGCTGCGGTCGCCGAGGCCCGAGGTCAGACTCTGGAAGAGATCGCCGCTGTGACTCGGGCCAACACGGAGCGGCGCTTTCGGCTCGAGCCTGAGACCTGAGCCTACGGCCG
>Ga0315291_10012321_pt1 | contig 10378 bp, 8 predicted proteins | sample YL17G12_20_MG_FD_203070 | JGI IMG/M metagenome (GOLD analysis project Ga0315291, IMG submission 203070) | Sediment microbial communities from Yellowstone Lake, YNP, Wyoming, USA - YL17G12_20 | ecosystem: Environmental > Aquatic > Freshwater > Lake > Sediment | place: USA: Wyoming | collected... | reverse complement strand
GCGATAGAGTCTGAGGAAGAGCGCTGTCAAGAGTATGAGAGCTACGTAGAGACGCTGATGGCTGTACTCACCTGCGTACCGGTCAGATTGGTCTAAATTGCCGAATATCGTCGAAGGCGAGGAAGAGCCTGGCGGTGCGTCGAGGGAAGGCGTGTATCGAGAAAAGCCCTGATTTGTGCGGGAAGACATCTTTACTCCGTTCACCAAGTGCTCAGGTTCTCCCGGGAACAGTTCCTGCTCATTAACACAGTCCCGCTGGCACATTATCATGCGACGGTTTTACGGTCAATTCAGATGTAATACGCCAAACTTAATGCCGTTGACACCACGTGGAGAATTGTGGGAAAGTTATATGTTTCGGCACTCACGGGTCTTTGAGTTCGTTGGCCCGAAACTGAAACCTCACGATCTCGCGACGGCTTCACAGTCTGATGGAGACTCAGTCGGCGATATTCAACAAGGCTTTGCTTCAACGCACCTAGAGCAATCGAGCAATCCAGAGGGGTACGAACATCATGAAAGAGCGGAAACGAGGTTTTGCGACACTGGCGGTGCACGGTAAGGACGAACACGGCAAGGTCGAGAAGCAGGTGCATGTGAACCCGCTTTCCACCCCGATCTTCCAGAGCTCAACTTTTGCATTTGAAAGCGCAGAGCAGGGTGCTGCCATATTTGCCGGCGAACAAGAAGGTTACTACTACACACGGTTAGGGAATCCTACGCAGACAGTGCTAGAAAAGCAGATGGCTCTTCTTGAAGGAGGGGAAGCTGCTGTTGCTACGGCCTCTGGAATGGCCGCAACAGTTTCCCTTGCCGTTAGTCTCGTCAAGAGCGGCGAGAAGATAGTGGCTTCTGACACATTGTATGGAGGCACACATCAGCTTTTTAGGAACACCTTCGAACGCTTGAATCTCGAGGTCGTTGAGGTGGACGCATCAGTTCCCGAGAACATCGAGCGAGCAATTGATGGACGAACGAGGTTGGTTTTCATAGAAACCCCTGCCAATCCCACCTTGAAGCTCGTAGACATATCCGCCGTCGCGTCCATCACAAAAAAGCACGGGATAGCGCTTGCGGTGGATAACACATTCAGCACCCCTTACTATCAGAACCCTCTTCAACTCGGCGCTGACTATGTAATTCATAGTGCGACGAAATACATAGGCGGGCACGGCGACACTGTTGCGGGTATTGTCGTGGGGCCCGGCCAGAAGATAAAGCAAATGAAGAAGGAGTTCGTGAGAGACCTGGGAGGGTGCATAAGTCCCTTCAATGCATGGTTGCTCTTGAGGGGGCTCAAGACACTTCATATTCGCATGGAAAGACACTCAGAGAATGCTCTGGCAGTGGCGCAGTTTCTGTCTGTTCATCCCAAGGTGGAGAGAGTGTGGTTTCCTTGGTTGAGTTCACACCCTCAGTACGAGCTGGCAAGGAGACAGATGCGCGGTCCCGGCGGCATGATTGCTTTTGAAATCAAGGGGGGAAGGGAAGCGGGGCGCAAGCTCATGAACGGCGTTCAGGTGTGCGTTCTGGCCGTGAGCCTTGGAGACGTCGCGACACTGATTCAACACCCCGCGTCAATGACACACACGGGCTACTCGAAACAGGAACTTGCAGAAATAGGTATTACCGAAGGTCTCATAAGACTCTCCGTGGGTCTGGAAGATGCTGAAGATCTGATCTGGGATCTCGGCCAGGCGATGGAACACATATAGAAACGCCCGTGACCTCTAATAAGATTTCTCTTGCCGTCACTTCTGCTACGGTCTCGTACCATAACCGGGCAACGGAACACATTTGGACAAAGGCGGGCCTATTTCCCTAGGCGCTTCTTGAATCTCTCGGTGAGGAGTGGGACTACCTTGAAGAGGTCACCCACGATTCCGAAGGTGGCCACTTTGAAGATGGGTGCGTCGGGGTCCTTGTTTATCGCGACTATTATATCGGATGTCTGCATGCCAGCAAGATGCTGAATCGCTCCTGAAATCCCGCAAGCTATGTAGAGCTTGGGTCTCACGGTCTTTCCGGTCTGCCCAACCTGATGGGGATATGGAATCCAGCCCGCATCTACGGCGGCCCGCGATGCTCCCACGGCGGCGCCCAAAGTTCTGGCGAGTTCCTCGACAATCCTGAAGTTCTGCGGGTCTCCCAGCCCCCGTCCACCCGAGACTATCACGTTGGCATCCGCAAGATTCACTGTCGAACCTTCTTCCTTGATGAACTCCAGCACCTTGGTAAGAAACTTCTCTTCATCGAAATCGATCTTCTCGGCGACGATCTCGCCCTTCTTCCCGTCGACTCGCTTGGGAAGCTCCATCACCTTGGGTCTCACTGTCGCCATCTGAGGTCTGTGTCTGCGGCATACTATTTGTGCCATGATATTGCCGCCGAAGGCGGGTCTTGTCTGTATGAGGTTCTTGGTTTCCGGCTCGATCTCAAGACCCGTACAATCCGCCGTAAGACCCGTGCCGATTTCCGTAGCAAGGGCGCCCGCAAAATCCCTGCCAGTAGTCGTGGCCCCTATGAGCACAATTTCGGGTTTGTACTTTCTAATCAAGAGTGAGGCTGCATCAACGTAAGGATCAGTTCGATACTTACGGAGCGCCGGATTCTCAACAACGTAGGAGACGTCGGCACCATGAGCAAAGATATCCTGCGAAAGCTGAGACACCGATTCACCTAGTAACACACCGCAGAGCCTTGAACCCAGTGAGTCAGCAAGCTCTCTGCCTTTGCCGAGAAGCTCAAGTGCTACATGAGAGACGCCCTTCTTCTCATATTCTATCACTACCCAGACGTCCTTGTATTTGGACAGGTCGACCGCGGGTGCCTGTTCGGGTCTCTCGAGAACAAGAGCTTCGCTCGGACATGAGCTGACGCAAGCACCGCAGTCGTTGCAGTTGTCTCCGATGCGTACAAGCTCGCCCTCGAGTATCAATGCACCGAAGGGGCAGCTCTCGACACAAACACCACACCCTGTGCAGGCTTCTTCGCTAACCCTCAGATTCGGCACAAGACTCCTTTCGTCGATTTCCCATGCATCATAGAAACTTTGGCGCCGATCACAGGAACTTTGCGTCCATCAACTTTTGAACAAGTATCTCGCAGGTCTCTTCGGGTTCGCCTTCGAGCACCTGTCCACCCTTGCGAGGCTCGGGCGTAAAGATTCTGACGACCTCGGTGGCCGAGCCCAAAAGGCCTATCTTGTCTTCTTCGCAGTTGATGTCTGTCGGTTTTATCACGGGAATCTGAGCCTGAGTGGCTTTCCTGATTCCGATCAACGTTCTGAAACGCGGCTGGTTTATGTCCTTGACCACCGTGACGAGGGCAGGGAGTTTCGACTCTACAACTTCTTTTCCGGCCTCCAGCAGCCTTTCGACGACTATTCTCTGTGCTCCGGGATCTATTTCTCTGATCTTACATACGTATGTGAGCTGTGGAATGCCGAGGCGTCTTGCAACACCTGGTCCTACCTGGGCAGTGTCCCCATCGATGGCCTGTTTACCGCAAAAGATCAAGTCATACTGACCTATTTTCTCTATGGCCTTTGAAAGTGCGTACGAGGTAGCCCACGTGTCTGAACCTGCAAATCCTTTGTCACTCAGAAGGAACGCTTCGTCTGCGCCCATGGCCAGCGCCTCACGCAGCGCCTCCACGGCCTGTGGAGGCCCCATGGTTATGATGCTGACCTTCCCACCAAACCTGTCCTTCATCAGGAGAGCTTCTTCAATCGCGTACATGTCAAACGGGTTAATAATGCTGGGGATTCCCTCTCTGATGAGAGTATTTGTGCGGGGGTCTATCCCAACGTTTGGCGTCTCCGGGACTTGTTTTATGCAAACGATCGCTTGCATGCTTTCCTCCGTGGAATTGAGAGAAGCAGCCTTAAACAGTCAAACTTAACACCATTAACTCAAGCCTGTCAAGAAACACTCTCATTATCCTCTTGTCTTTGGCGGGTTCGCGTGTGACAATTGGCAGCAATAACAGTCGGTCGGGAATCTCAGAAACCGCAAGGAGAAGCGACATGGAGCAGAAACCGGTAAAAGTATACGCACTGAGCACGTGCAGTTACTGCAAAGCCGCGAAGAAATTTCTTGATGAATGCAAGGTGAAGTATGATGTTACAGACGTGGACTTGCTCCAGGGCAAGGAGCGCGAGGCCGTACTTGAGGAAGTCAGGAAACTGAATCCCCAATGCTCGTTTCCCACGATCATTATCGGTGACAAAGTGATCGTCGGCTACAGGGAAGATGAGATAAAGAAGGCCTTGGGAATAACATGAAGCTAATCGGAGACAGAGGTAGTCAGGCATGAGCGAAGCCGAGAAGCTGTACGAGGCCCTGAAGAAAATACAGGAACCAAAGGGTTACTACTTCAACAAGGACATGAAGAGGACCTTCGAGGTCATTGAGGCGCTTTTGGTTAACAAAGAGCGGTACGGCTACATGAGCTGTCCCTGCAGGTTGGCGTCTGGCAATCGCGAGTTTGACAAGGACATAATCTGCCCGTGCGCTTACCGCGAACCGGACGTCAACGAGTATGGGACGTGTTTTTGCAATTTCTACGCCTCAAAAGAATGGAATGAGGAGAGAGTCCCTCACGTTTACGTCCCGGACCGAAGACCTCCTGAAAAGGTTCGCTTCTAGAGAAATCGTTTGCCAAAAGCCGACCTCTCTGTGAGTCACAAGTTCGTCCGACTTCTCTAGCCCGAGTCCTTTAAGGCGACAGAACTGAAGAGTATGCCCGCTGGAAGTCTAATATTCTCCCTGTCGAACCAGGCCACTCCACGCCGTCTGCCTCGCATAGTGTCCTCTGAACTGGGTTTGTTCATATTCGCATACCTTGTGCACCTGGCAATCGCCCAACTGCTAAGAGGGGAACAAGGTTCTGGAGTGGAGTGGGCTCTGGTGGCCCAGAACATCCTTGCGGGCAAGGGCTTCGTTTTTAACTTCTACGGGACTGAGATTCCTCGTCATGCCTTCTTCCCACCGTTCTATCCTTATTTTCTGGCCTTTTCTAAGACCCTGCTGCCGGCCCACTGGGTTGGATTTGTTCAACTGACCCAAGGGGTCTTTTTCGCTCTTGGTATCGTCTGGGCCCGACGGCTTGCGGCCAGGTTTGTGAGAGCGGATTTGTCCTGGCTCGCGGGGTACGTTGTTGCTGTCTGGCCGCCACTGGCGATCTACTCGACCAGGTTGACTCCCGCTTGTTTTCACGCTGCTGTGATTCCTGGGTTGCTCTTGCTTCTGGACGGAGCTGTGAGACGGCCTGGCTTCTGGCGCGCCGCTCGCGCGGGGGCAGTGTACGGGTTCTTGAGTTATTCATTGCCCTCCTTTCTGGGGTCGATCGTGCTTCTGCCCTTTGCCCTGCGCTGGACGCGTCTCGGCTGGTTACGCAGTCTTGCCGTCATCGGGCAGATCTTGCTTGTCGCCATGCTTGTTCTTTCACCTTGGACGATTCGGAACGCCGTCGTTCTACATAGCTTCGTGCCCGTAGCAACCAACTTGGGTTTCAATCTGGCAGGATCACATAACGCCTATGCCAGTTCCAGCTATAACGTTCTTTGTCTGGGTGGCGAGGTTGAGGGGAAACTTGTTAACCATGCTGAACTCGCGACCATGAACGAAGCCAGTTTCGACAGAAAACTACTCCGCCAGGGTTTCTCCTACATGCTCCACAATCCGCTCCAGACTGCACAGCGAAGTCTCACGCGGGCCTTGTTCCTCTGGTGGACCAACCCCAACGTCATGAGCTACAGTTTTCTCGAAGGGGTCGCAATCATCATTCTGATGTCGTTCTTGTTGCCGCTATTCCTGCTTGGAGTGACTGTGTCCCTCAGATTGCCTTGCAATAATCCGCTCTTTCTGATTTACTGCGTCTTTATCTGGCAGACATTTTTCTACGTGAACTTCGCCGTTCGAGGGAGGTACAGTCTGGAGTTGCACCCTTTGATGATTATCTTCGCCATTCTGGGCTCAGCAGCCATTGTGGAGTGGTTTCGTAGACGGAGGATGAAGCGAGACGCATAGACAAGAAACTCAGGATACGGATCCCCAAAGAACAGGATTTGCTTCTTCGTTTCTTTGCGTTTTAACCTCGTTCGCTTTTTCTGATTCTGCCAAGACGCAAGGAGGTAAATGAAAATGCTAAAGAAATTCACTTTCTGCGAAGGGAAGATCGTTGAGAGTTCTGATAAAGAGTGTCCCATATACGTGTACATTTGTCCTGATGATACTGAACGGAAATATCTCATCGAGAGTCTCAAAATTGACGAACATACGCTTCACTCTTCCTTGGATTCAAACGAGCTTGCGCGTCTGGAGATGGAGCCTGACCACGTGGCGCTCATCATCAAGCAGCCGAAGCGCTACACGGGCAAGGACAGTTTCCTGTTCAACGTCGAGTCCATCGGCATCTTCATGTTCGCCGACCGACTTATAGTTCTGCTCGCAGAAGACATTCCGCTGTTTTACGGTCGACAGTTTGCCAAGGTCGATTCTATCCCGGACATAGTTCTGAAACTCATCTACATGTCGACGGCACATTTCCAGGGACACATCAAAGCCATCAGTATGTGCAGCGACGAACTGGAACAACAAATCAACGTTTCCATCAACAACAGGCAATTGCTCAACATGTTTACGTTGGAGAAGAGTCTTGTTTTCTACCTGGAGGGTATCAGCTCTAATGGCCGGGTCATCGAGAGGCTCAAAACAAGCGCGTCCAAGCTCGGATTGTCCACGGCCCACCTGGAGTTTCTTGATGACATAGCCATTGAGAACGCGCAGTCGTATGAGATGGCGCAGATCTACTCCCAGGTCATCTCTAGTCTCATGGACGCCCGCGCTTCGATAATCAGCAACAATTTGAACGTCATGATGAAAAACCTGAATGCTCTTGTCATTGCAGTTGCCGTTCCGAGTTTTTTCGCCGGCGTCTTTGGCATGTCAGAGTTTTCGTCCATGGTCGGCTTTGAGAAGACGTGGAAGCTCGCGTATCCACTTTTTACCGTTGCCATGTTAGCGCTCGGTATTCTCACATACCTCTTAATCCGAAAAATAGAAAAGACATGGAAATAGCGGTGCTGTTGCCGCGTTTTTCTAGAACATCCGGAACGTTAAGCATAAAGATGAAAAAAAAGGTACTTCTGGTGGTAACGGTCTGTATGTTCGTTTGTATCGCGTGTATCGCGCCGCAGAACGTATGGGCGGACCCAGCAAAAACTGTGGTTCTGAAGAAAATTCAATCTCCCATGACCCTGGACGGGATTATTGATCCCGTGTGGAGTCAAGCCGATTCCACTCTAGGCTTTGTGCAGTTTGCGCCTTATAACGGCAAGGATCCTTCCAGAAAAACCCAGGCGAAAGTTCTGACCACGGAGGATGCGCTTTATTGCCTCATGGTCTGTGAGGACGAGAGAAAGAACATCCAACGCAACACGGGCACGCTGGATAACGCCGAGGGCGACGTCGTTTCATTTATGCTCGATACCTTCGGTGACAAGCGCACCGCATACAAATTTGCCGTATCCGCCTCGGGGGTGCGCAATGATTGTCGATTACTAGACGATGCTCGAAACCGTGACTATAACTGGGACGGGGTTTGGTTCTCTGCCACCAAAATCTACGACTGGGGATTCATCGTCGAGATGAAGATTCCTTATCGATCGATCCAGTATGATGAGCGGCTCACGGAGTGGGGTCTGGATTTTGACCGCTGGATTCCGACGCTCCAAGAGGACATCTATTGGTGCCCCTATGAAGAAAATGAAGGACAGCGGATTTCGAAATTCGGCGGCCTCGTTTTCGAGAATTTCCGTCCCTCCGTCAAAGGACTGAACCTCGAGATCTATCCTGTGGGTATTTCCAAAGTTGAGTACTTGCACGATTCAAAATACAAACTCAGCCCCAATGCGGGCGTTGACGTCTTCTACAATCCGTCGCAACGGTTGACATTCCAACTAACCGGTAACCCCGACTTTGCACAGATCGAAGCGGACCCGTTTGCGTTTAACATCACGCGTTACGAATCGTATTTTGACGAAAGACGGCCCTTCTTTACCGAAGGAAACGAAGTATTCATGCCGTCCGGGCGTGAGAGCGGTTCTGGATTCTATGAACCGCTGGAGCTCTTCTATTCAAGGAGAATCGGGAAGAAGCTTCCGGACGGAAGCGAGGTGCCTCTGCTTCTTGGCACAAAGGCATTCGGACGGATCGGCGAATGGGAATACGGCGGCTTCTTGGCAATGACTGACGAAAAGAACTATGAGACAGATGGAGAAAAGCTCACAGAACCAGAAGCTCTATTCAGTTCAGCGCGAATCAAGAAGCAAGTTCTGAGCAATTCATCCATTGGCTTACTGTACGTTGGGAAGAACAGTGAGAGCGAGAAAACAGGTGTCATCGACGTAGACGGAGCCTTCCGCGGAGCAGATTGGCAGCTTGCGTACCAAGTCGCCCGGTCGTACAAGGATTCGCAGGGAGATTTCGGCACATCAGTGGGGTTGAAGATACCCAAGGAAAAATGGCTTTTTGCCTTGCGGAGCCGGTACGTTGGCGAGGACTTCGATGTCAGTCAGGTAGGCTTTGTGCCATGGAAAGGGACGGCCGAACTCACCGCAATCGGCGGTCCTCGCTGGTACTTCAAAGAAGGCTCTATTCGACAAATCCTGATCTACACGGGCGGTGTCTTGCAATATGAGAAGGTGGATGCCTTTACCGATCGAATGGGCGCTTTGGGAATCAATATGCAGTTCCGTAACAACTGGGGATATGAGCTGTCGGGAACTGCCGGGCGTTCGAAAGAGCTGGAAAGAGAGTTCACCTCTTATCAGGTCAACCTTTCCACATGGTACAGTGTCTCTCCCAAATGGGACGCATCGCTATCCGGAGGCTATGAGAAAACATACAATTTCTCACGCAACTATCTTGCCCCTTATTTCTGGGCGTCAAGCGAAATCGAATGGCGAGCGTTGGACATACTGGAGGTGGGTACTGATCTCAATGTTTTTGTCGAAGAGAATCCGAACAATCAAGTTGAGGACGTCACCCTCAATTCTCGTCCCTACTTTTCCGTGACACCCGTGAATAACTTGAACGTCCGCGTGTATCTTGACAACGTATACGTGCGTTCTACCGAGAAAATACAGCAGGCGATCGGTGGGTTACTCTTCTCCTACAACTTCCGTCCCAAAAGCTGGATATATCTGGCCATCAACGAGATTCGAGACCGGGGTGACGAGTATGATAGCCTTGGGCATTTGCTTCCGAATAGATTGCACGTTACTGACAGAGCCGGCGTATTCAAGATCAAATACCTCTTCTATTTCTAAATAGCTTGCTTTGAACACCTGAAGGGCGACCGCCGGGAAGCGCCAATCTTCAGGAATATGGCTGATCGAGTGGAATATGACTGATCCTGAAGCGCTACGAACAAGACTCGAGAATTTGTTCTATCACCTGGCAGGCCTGGTATTCCTGTTTCTGGCGAAGGCCAAGAGTGTGCTCAAAGGATATTCGACTCCGAAGCCATTTCCAACCAGTGATTATCCCAAATGCACTGAGTATGACCTGGGGGTGGTTGAGAAATGGCTTTCTTTTCTAGAGAATTACATTGGCAGAAATGACCATGCCGTGGGCAAGAGTGTTCTGGAGCTGGGTCCTGGCTCAGATCTTGGTGTTGGCATATACCTGTTGTCAAAAGGGATCGTGCAATACAACGCGATCGACGTTAACAACTTGGTTGAGAATGTCCCTCGGGGTTTTTATGAGTATTTCTTCGAGCGTTTGAGGAGAGCGCATACTGCCACGGATATCGAATCCCTTCGGGAACAGCTCGAGAGGACGCAAAAGGGAAGTAATGACAAGTTGAATTACGTTTGTCGCGACGACTTCGATATGGTGTCCGCCTTTGGAAGAGAGAAGATGGATATCATCTTCAGTCAGGCCGCTTTTGAGCATTTTGACGACGTCGAAAATACCGTCAGGCAATTGAGCCTCGTTTCCAAAAGCGGCGCAGTAATTGTCGCAGAAATAGGTATGATGACCCACTCAAGATGGATACGCGATAAAGATCCGAACAATATCTATCGGTATAGCCAGAGTGTCTACAACCTGTTTAGGTTCAGAGGCATTCCAAATCGGATTCGACCGTATCAGTACAGGGAAGCCCTCGAGAAATACGGTTGGGAGAACATTGTGATGATCCCGCTGCTGACTCTTGATGACGACACGTTTGGGAAACTTGAACGTCATCTGAATAGAGAGTTTCGTGACAGGCGAAATCAGATGAATCTTCTGTCGGTGATGCTCTGTGCGAGGAAAGGATCACGCAACAGTAAGTGCGGGGATTCGAGCACTGGCGTTTTCCCTTGTGG
>Ga0315291_10012320_pt1 | contig 10378 bp, 11 predicted proteins | sample YL17G12_20_MG_FD_203070 | JGI IMG/M metagenome (GOLD analysis project Ga0315291, IMG submission 203070) | Sediment microbial communities from Yellowstone Lake, YNP, Wyoming, USA - YL17G12_20 | ecosystem: Environmental > Aquatic > Freshwater > Lake > Sediment | place: USA: Wyoming | collected... | reverse complement strand
GCGAGCGGCAAGAAGGGGCTTCCTTGAAGAGCTTGAGACTTGGTAGTCATTAGAGAAACCGTCTGGACCAAGAAATCCGAACGCGAGCTGAGGAAGCTTAGAAACGGAACTATCAAAGATCGCGTGAAGGACCAGATCGAGAAGATACTAGATAACCCAGAGACTGGGAAACCGTTGCGATTCGACCTGAAGGGTGAACGTTCCATCTACGTTCCGCCGTATCGACTCACCTATGCTGTGCAAGGCGATACTCTGTATCTACTTAGATTCGAACACAGAAAAACAGTGTACCGATAGCTCTGATACCACCGTCGATGCTGAATGGAAATAACTTCGGGGAATTACTGCCTCGGAGGTGACGAGCCAAGCGACAATAGACCTAGCTAGATATTGTCGACGACGTCGAGAAAGTCACCCAGATATTCTTTCATCTGTTTATGAAATTCAGCTTCAGAGATGTCTTCCCTTAGGGCGACCATGAATTTGTTGAAGTAGCTAAACTGCATGGCGGCGCTCGGTTTGATTTGATTCAGGAACCGGTCGTTGCTTAGTTTCGCCTTTTCGATCCACCCTTCTGCTATCCTATGCCTCTTCATGTTGCTAATTGCGAAGGAGTTGTTGAGCAATATGGATGCATTGATCCATTGGTCTTTTCGACGCGCGCCACTTCTTGCAGGTTCTTCTTTGATCCAACCCGAGAAGAATTCACCAAGCTGCTCCAGACGAGGCGCGATGCCGTGGTGAGCTGCGAGGACTTTGATTGCTATGTCATCTGCATACAGATCCTGTATGTGATTTATGGCTTGATGCAATATTTCCTGCTCGTAATCCCGGTCAAGCTTGTGACTATCGATGAAAGAGTGCGCGAGACTCGCGATCAGGCGTTCGCTATGTGACGGATGATCTGTTATGGTTCTGTATATGTGTGAGAGTTCGTGAGCTAGCAAGCCCTCAAGCATGGGGGATTTAAGAGCGAAACCTGAGACCACAATTACGTGCCTTTGCCACTTACGAGAGGTGTACCCCATGAAAGGGAGCTTCTCATCTACGACGACCTCAACTTCTCGATTGATTCTGAAGCCAGCCTGCTCCATCATATTCAATACGTTTCTCAGCGCTTCTTCGACGCTCTCCGTCATGATAGGTCTGGATGCAGTAGATTTGACCGGGCTAAAATGTTGATTACGAGTCGGACTTTTGGATTTTTCGAGCTTTGAAGTTCTGAGAATCGAAGCGGTTACCATACTTGCCAAGGAAGACAATTTCGTTGAGCGGTTTACGGTTCTTCTTTCCAGTGATCTTCTTGGCTGGATATCCGAAGCCTACGATGATGCTCGGATTCAATTCGCTCGGTATGTTGAAGTCTCGACGAATGGGCTCGTCTTTTACTCCCGTGTAAACACGTGAAGCAACTCCGAAGTCCCACGCAGCAAGTTGCATGTCTTGAGCTACTCTGCCTGCGTCGATAAGATGAAATGGATACCTCGGATTAGTGAGCACTATCACTGCAAAGTTGGAGCCTTCAACCCAAGCTCCCGTGCTGCTGTCTTCAGCTAGTCTCTTGAGTTGATCGGGGCCCTGCACAAGTATGAACCGCCAATGCTGAACATTCATTCCACTCGCTGTAAGCCTCGCAGCCTCAAGGATCTTCAGCTTCACGCCAGCGGGCACGTTCTTGGAACTGAACTCGCTGATATCCAGTTTGGTGGCAATACACGTGTAGGCATCCATGCGGTTCACCATCTAGTTAATTCGACAAACGGCGTAATACAGCTATCTTTCTTGGGTGCTGTTAACTTGCCGGCTCACGGTGACGAATGTTCACTGTCGGCGCACAAGCACTGCTGCATCAGCGATTGGTAAGCCCGAGCCTAGTCATCGGTATATCATTAGACGTTTGTCCAACTAGTCCGGTTTCTTCAGATTGCAGGGCTATCATGACCTTGCGCCAAGCCAGTTCTGCGCGATGAAAAATGAGACTTGCACAAAGCACATTCGGCATATCAGAATCCAAGGTGACATGAACAACAAGATGGAGCACATGAACGGAGAGATTAGGGATCGGGAAGGTGTGGGTCGCGGCCTAAAGAAAGAGGATGACCCACTAATCAAAGGACTGCAAATGTACCACAACAAGTGGATAACTCTCATTCAGAACGCCAGCCGAAGCCGCCGGAATCAGCTTCAGCGTGAAACAAATCCACTCAATAGGCGCGAGATGTCAAGGCAGAAGTTTAGATTCATGGGAGCACGATCCGATGTCGAGTGGGCTTTGGTCAGCACCATTGAGGAGTCTGGTCGCACCGTTTTCCTTTGTGATGTGTGCGGAGTCGGCTATCCAGATGAAGCAACAGCTCAAGAATGCCAGAATTGGTGTGAGAAACACTCAAGCTGTAACTTGGCTATTACGCGGAAAGCGATTCATCGCCCAAGCTAGGAATCCGCCCAGAACATCTTGATGCCATGCGCCGACTGTTAACGGCCACATCCATGGTCCGACAAGTTAGCAGAACTCTTTCTTGGGGCTCACAAGGCGTTGAATCGAACTCGGGCAGTCGGCTGGATCCTGAGAGTATTCGCTCAGCGGTTTCGTGTCTGGATCAGGACGTACTCGTTGCCGTAGAGATCTTCAAAGAGCGCCTGAACTCCATACCCGATGTCTTCCGGCGGACTGGTGAACTTCACCCCGCGAGCCTTTAGCATCTCGTAGGTTCTGCGGCAGTCATCGGTATTGAATCCAAGGTGGCTCTGTTTGCCGATCTGCTCAACCTGCTCCTTCTCAACCGCCTTCAAGAGAACGAATTCAGGTTCCTTCTGATCCTTCGGCGCGACAGTCAGCCAGCGGAAACCTGGCATCGTTTGAGAATCGTCCCCTCGCTTCTCGAAGCCTAGTTTCTCCGTGTAGAAGCACAGAGCTTCAGCTTGGTCACGCACAAAGATCGTAACCAACGCGAGTTTCATCATTCACTTCACCTGCGTGAAGAACGGGACATGTAAGAAGGGGAAGATAGAGAATGGAATTCAGCCTGAGCCTATTGCATCTTCCGTAGGTTAGCGTTGTCTTCATTGAAGGATCGCGTGAAGGGATGCGTCTCGTTTCGGATTGGCAGTGCTTCTATCTTGCTTAGGCACATTGATTCAAGGCTCTGGATTGAGCGCATTGATGTGTCGGGTGCGGAACATTGATATACCCAACGGGCTCACGCCATCCGTATGAACTGGGCTCAACTTGACATCGGGAGCACTTTCCTAGTCCTATCAGTACTCGCCGGCGCCGGAGCCGCCGCACTCCTTCTCCACGCCGCTGCACGCTCAAGGCCACGCAAAGCTACATTCATTGACTCAACGCTGCCCGTTCAACTCTACAGTGGAAGCAGCGCCGATAGACGGGGGCCGAATCTACTCGATAGAGTCACCTTACTCAACAAGAATCTCGTTCAATGCCGCAACTGCTCCATGATCGATTATGCAAATGCACGATTCTGTATTCGATGTGGACTGCCGATGCAATCACAGGTCGAACCGTTGAGAGGATATATTCGCGACGTTGAGGCTCGGTATCTAGCACAAGATGGATCAAATCGGATGGTTGGACTTTCGATAGGGCTTGATCCCGAGACCCGGCTCGGCGTTATCATTGGCATACAGAAACGAGAACCTCCGCAATCAATGAATGAAAACCGAAATTGAGTCTCGAAGTATACCGAGAGAATTGCCGTGTCAAGAAAGGACATGGACAGAGATGGTGTGCACACAGTCGTCATAGGCGCAAAGCCGTCAAGTCCCAGAGACACTGCATCTCAACCCTGAAGCGAAACTTATCGTGACCATTCAGGATTTCAAAGTCTAAATGTCGTTCCAACTTGAACGACTAATCGAGGCCTAGCTATTAGGGAATTTTCGCCCTGACTCGTTGGATTTCTCATGTGTGCGCGAAATGCAAATCTTTTAGTTATTTAGAATTGTCTTCTGCGCGATCAAGCAGATGATGCAGCGTTGAAGTGCGTCACAGTCTCTGCAAGGCTGGACAGGAATCTCTCCACCTCTTGAACAGTGTTGAAGTGCGCAAGGCTGGTCCGAACCGCAATGGATTTGCCATATGTTTTGAGAGTTCTTGAATAGAAGCCGCCACCGTCTTCCGCCAGAACAGCAATCGCATGCTTGTTCCAAAGGTATTCGGCCACGTTCGATGGGTCTGCGGTAGTGATGTTGAAAGTAAAGGTAGGAACACGCAAGTGCACTTGCGATGGATCCTTCACTCCGTAAAGCTCCAATTCCCCAACTGCCCCCATGCCATTGACATCGCTCGTGCCACCAAGCATGGCATCCGTAAGTGTTCGTTCGTACTTCTCGATCCATGACATGGCCGCTTTGAGCAGCCGTCTTCTCCCCGCATAGTTGGAGATCTCGTCTCGAACCTCCTGTTCCACCATACTTCCTAGCCAACTGAGATAGTCCATCACAGCCGTGATCGAAGCGAAGAGCGCTTGATCCCGCGTACCAAGCTCCCATTTCTCAGGTCCATGATCCGGCGCGGGAACTACCTTGTACGGCTTCAGAGTCTCAAGCAGCTCCTCTCGACCAAACATGAAGCTTCCGCGTCGGCTGAACAGTTTGTATGCTGAAAAGACAATGAAATCGAAAGGATACTGCTGTACATCAACCGGAACATGCGCGACAGTGTGAACCGCATCTAGAACCGCGTAGGCACCAACCTTTTTGCTGATCTCGAGAACCTCCCTCAATGGTGTCTTAGAGCCTAGCACATTAGAAACTCCGGCAACGGTGACAACCCTTGTCTTGTCGTCAACCAAACTCGCGAAATGGGACACGTCCAGCAACCCGTCCTCAGGATTGAATCTTGCGAATCTGACTTCTTTGACAATCCCTCTGCGCTCAAGCTCCAACCAAGGGCTGACATTCGCGTAGTGCTCGTATTCGGTAGTGACAATGTTTTCGTCTCCTGACATCTCCCTTCCAAGGGCATAGCTGAGATGGAAGAGCAGGCTTGTAGCTGACTCACCGGAGACGATACAATTTTCCGAAGGCGCGTTTAGGAAATCTCCTACTGACCTTCTGCCTTCAAGTATGATCTCCTCGTTTTTCTTCGATTCCCATGATGGACCATCCACATTCGCAGAACAATCCAAGCGAACCTTTGCTTCAGCCTCCGCCACTCGCTGCAGAACCAATGATCCAGCTGCATTTTCAAAGAAGATCCGTCGTCTTCCACTCGCGTCGGCTTCAGCGCGGGGAAACTCTTTCCTGATGGCTTGAAGAAGTCCGCTGATCGTGCTACTTTGCTGCGAAGCTAGGCTACCTTCTCTCACGGCCCATTACCTATCCATAAGTCCATTACATCCACCAGAAATCTTTGACCCTAGCGTTGTCATGGGCCTGATCGATCGTCACTGCTTTCTTCGCGCGCGTACAGCTGGAAGGCAAAGTATTGCCAGGATAGTCCCCAAAACAGCCCCCTCTTCCCTCCCCAGCAGAGACTAGTCGAGAGTCGTTCACAGCCACAACTAAGGCTAAGACACCGTTTGACGACTTGCTTAGCCGAGTCGCCTCAGATTCATAGAAGGTAGAAAGTATGTCCAAGAGAGTCAGACCAAGTCTCCCGATACCCCCTGCCGAGTCTCATTTCCTTGGCTGGAAAGAGCGCTTTGATCACAGGCTCCGCCACGGGCATTGGTGAAGCGATAGCTTGCAGATTCGCAGAAGCAGGCGCAGACTTGCACCTAGTCGATATAGACACTGAAGGGTTGAACACCGTAAAGCGTCACCTCTCACGATTCAACGTACGAACCGAGATTCACAGTCTGGATCTCTCTGAGAAACATCAGAGAGACAATTTGTGGAGGAAATTGGAAAAAAGAGAGCCGAACATACTGGTCAACAATGCTGGCATCTATCCCTTCATGCGCTTTCTAAAGGTAGATGAACACTTCCTCAACAAGGTCATGGAAGTCAACCTGAACTCAGTCTTCTGGATGTGCCAGCACATGATACAGAGACGATTGCGAAGCGGAGGAGTCATCATCAATGTCAGCTCCATTGAAGCCATATTGCCCTTCACCGAAGATTTGGCTCACTATGACGTTAGCAAGATAGGAGTCATCGGTCTAACGAGAGCTCTAGCCAAAGAATACGGCAAACACAATTTCAGAATAAACGCCATAATACCTGGGGGAATAGTGACATCAGGATTCAAGAAGACAGCAAAGGAGATCCTCAAGCTAAAACTGAGCCACATTAGGCGCGGCGTAGAGTTCAGCTCTCGGCTGCCTATGGGAAGGTTTGGTCAACCGGACGAAGTGGCGCGCATGGCCTTGGTTCTAGCAAGCGACATGTCCAGCTACGTCCATGGCGCATTGATACCAATCGACGGAGGATTCCTTTCAGCCTAAACGAATCGCCCAGCTGAAAGCTAGAGCCTGATTCTCCCGACTTGTTGACCACAGTAGTGCGGGAACTGCAGTCTGAGCCCTGCCGCGAAGACGATTGGAACGCTTCATCATTTTATGGTCGAGGCCCAATCGACAAGCCGCTTTGATATTTCAGATGACATACAGATATGACATTCATGTCATGGATGAGGCGACAACTCAGGATTCCTTCCTGTCAGCGCATAGCAAAGTTCCGACAACGGGAAACTTGTCTAGGACATCTCCACCGTGCGGGGCTTGCTCCATGACATCTGTTAGATCCACACCGGCGTTGTGAAGAACTTGGTGGTCTCCATTCTTCCAAAGAAAACTGCCTGATACATCGTACACTTTACCCTTGTACGCTGCATAAGCTGGAGCCCCATTTTTCCCATTGTATAGGGCCAGCTCTTCCTTTCGGAATTCTCTCATGCATCGAATCCTCGTGATGTTTCCGTAAGAAAAAGGGGAACGGAGCGCGTAAATCGCGCCCTCTGTTCGCTGAGTTCGAATTCACCTGAGAAACTTGGACACGAACGGTGAGTTTTCACCCTTGCGCATGAAGTGACCAGATGGGCCCTCGCCCAAAAACTCTGAGAACCAGGATTCATGCTCGATTTCCTCGTTGAGGATCGACTGGGACAGGTCGTAAGTCCGATGGTCCTTGCCAGTGGTTAGGTTACAGATGTGGGTATATCCTCGTACCGCACACCTTTCTGCTTCCACGAGCACCTTCAGCATTGCTTGGGTGTCGGTCAGGTCCTTTGGGAGCCTGGCCGGCGGACAGGCCGATGCATCGTGGAAGGCTTTCATGTCGTCCGGAAGCTTGCCTCCGAGTTCGTATATGCGAGGAACAAGAGCCTCGAAATGATTACGATCTTCTACTCGGGCTGCCTCTGCGATCTCCTTGATGCCTTCACCTTCGAGCCCTATTAGATTGCATCGAAGGATCGTATAGTAATAGTATGTCGTGAGCTCCGCTGCGGCGTTCTTAACCAAGAGTTCGACAAGCTGATCAACATTGATACCAGATTTCTCCACCATTTCACGTGCTACCCTAGCCATCATATCACCTCCATTGGGTTGTTGAGGTGAGTTGCGTGAGGATTTATTTAAGAGCCATTATTATCTAATAATAGATACGAACATGCACAACGCGACCTCCGATGTCTCCATAATTCAGGCTCTTCGCAAGAAAGGATACAAGGCAACGTCTCAGAGGATAGCGATCTGTCGATTCGCACTCCGCAGTCGAGATCATCCTAGCGCACAGAGAATCTACAAAGAAGTCAAATCGGTGCACCCCACAGTCAGCCTCGCGACAGTCTACAAGACTCTTCATGTTCTCAATGAGCTACGTTTGGTTCAAGAGCTGGCCTTTGCAGAGGACGAGACAAGGTTCGATTCGTATATGGAACCTCACGCAAACCTAGTTTGCCGACGATGTGGAAATATCAGTGACGTAGACGACCCTGTGACTCGAGAAATGGTTGCTAGAGTTGCTTCAAGGGCAAGGTTCACTTTGATGGGACAACGTCTTGACATCTATGGGATTTGCGAAAGGTGCAGCAAGACCACCAAGTCTGTACTAGTGACACCTACGATAGACAAGAATCGATCGGGATACTAGGTTCCTTTTGATTGCAGACATACTGCTGTTCGCTACCTGAGGTCGCAGGGGAATCATGGAGGGTGCCGCGATTTCGGTCTGTATCATAGATTCACCGGTTTGGGCTCTGTTGAAATCATGTCTGAGACAGTCGTTCGCGGGTATTCTTCCGACCATCGTGACCTGCACTAGGTGCTAAGGCATGGACGACCCGGCACGTGTGAAGAACGAAACCACGGAGCCGAAGGCAGAACCTTTCGAAGGATCATTTCTCCGAAGGCTACTCACGTACTTTGGCCCTGCCTTGATCGTAAGCGTTGCCTACATCGATCCTGGCAACTACGGGACTGACATTAGTGGTGGAGCGTCATTCGGCTACAGCATGCTCTGGGTTGTTTGGCTAGCAGGCGTCATGGCCATGTTCCTACAATACCTCTCTGGAAAACTCGGCATAGCAACTGGGCACTCTCTACCCGAGCTGATTCGACTGCACCTGAAGAAGAGAATCTACATCCTACCGTACTGGCTCGGCTCAGAACTTGCAGCGGTCATGACAGACCTAGCGGAGTTTCTCGGCACAGTGATAGCCTTGTACTTGCTCTTCGGAATTCCCTTAATCTATGGGACTTTCATTTCGGTGCTTGATGTTGTTCTGATTCTTGGGCTGACGGGGGGCCGAATGCGTCGCCTTGAACAAATGTTCGTACTGTTCATCTCGACAATTGGATTCGGATACGTCTACGAAATCTTCGTCGTTCGACCTGATCCTATGCCCCTGATCATGGGATCGATAATTCCGAACTTGGGTTCAGAAGCGAGACTATTGGTGGCGGTGGGAGTTATAGGTGCCACCGTAATGCCGCACGCACTCTTCCTTCACTCTTCATTGTCTAACGACAAGGTGACTGACACGAGGGTCGAGCAGAAATTGAGGGTCCTTCAGCTTCACCGTGCAGAGAGCATAATCATGTTCACGTTTGCGGGCGTCGTGAATGTGGCAATAATGGCGATGGCTGCAGCTGCGTTTCGCACACATGGCGAAGACGTGGCCACGATCGAAGGTGCCTATCACACGCTTACTCCACTTTTTGGACCCACTGCAGCTGTCGTCTTCGGCATAACATTGCTACTCTCAGGGCTCTCCTCTTCCACCGCAGGAACGCTCGCAGGACAAGCAATCATGGAAGGAATGCTGGATAAGAAAATCAATGTCTGGTTACGGAGGATCGTTACAAGAGTAATTAACACGATTCCGACTACTGTCGCGATTCTAAGCGGAATAGACCCGCTGATGATGCTCGTTTACAGCCAAGTGTTCTTGAGCTTGATGCTTCCTCTGCCGCTTCTGCCCTTGTGGAAGTTTACCAGCGACAGAAATGTGATGGGAATCCTTGTCAACAAGCGAATTACCACAATTCTCGCAGGAGTTTTCATTGTCATCATCTTATCTCTGAATGCGCTTCTTCTCTACTTCACTTTAGTAGGCAAGACATAATCCTGTCTGGTAATGGGGTATTGTTGGGGGATTCCTAAAACGTTGCAGGCCCCAGTAGGCAATTTGTGTGCGCCATCCTGGGTGCGCAACACACACAAGCAGCACAGGTTTTCAAAATAACCTCACTGCTGGACCGATGAGCCCGTCCATTCCTAAGACGCCCCTGCTTTCTGCGATTCTTCAGCGCCAGCCGCATGCATGCGCAAACTTGTTGCCAATGCTCCACTGTCATTGGATCGGAGCAGAGATGTCCGCTTACTCGCCGTTTGACTTCTGTGTCAGGTCTACTAGACGGCGTTATCAGGCCAATGCGCCTGATTGTCTACGGCTCTCTTCAAAGCATCTGGTTCGCTATTAGCTCCTTGAAGATGCCTCAGTCAAGTAGGTTCTTGACGAAGCGATTCCTGGTACCATTTCATTGCCATCATCATTCGGCCCATTCCAACGAGTGGAAGCAGTTGGATAATGGCATGTTCTATTTCCGCCCGTGTAGCACCCGCCCCGACGGCCTTTCGCACGTGAGTCTTGAAAGCCGTTTCAAGCATCTGACTACCAGTGACGGCTAATTTGATCAATTGAACTTGTTTCTCGCTCAACGGTCCTGCTTTTGCAGATTCGATGCCAAGCTTCTCGTGGGCCGACCAAACCTCAGGATGTGCTTTTATGAAGTCTCGCAGTGTTGGAGGCAGCTCTTCCAAATCGGTCTTCTTGGACAATTCCTTATCGCGAGTCAAGGTGACTCACTAGCTGAATAGACTTGCGGTCACCGGTCTGCGTCGTGCCAACGGTGCGCACACATCATGCTTGGTGCAGGTGAAGGAATTTGAACTGTTATGCACTTGGGAA
>Ga0315291_10012319_pt1 | contig 10378 bp, 3 predicted proteins | sample YL17G12_20_MG_FD_203070 | JGI IMG/M metagenome (GOLD analysis project Ga0315291, IMG submission 203070) | Sediment microbial communities from Yellowstone Lake, YNP, Wyoming, USA - YL17G12_20 | ecosystem: Environmental > Aquatic > Freshwater > Lake > Sediment | place: USA: Wyoming | collected... | reverse complement strand
CAGAAACTATGATGAGGCGATAAAATGGGCTCAAAAAGTCTTAGAGATAAGACCGGTGGATAAAGAAGCGTTCCTTCTGATGGGAATAGCCTACTATGATCAACAGCTTTATGATTCGGCTTTAGAATCTTTCAACAAAGCTATAGATTTGGCGCCGGATTACAAGACTGCTTTTTATCACATCGGAAGCACTTTTCTGAAATTAGGTAAGTTTGACCGAGCTTTAGAGAGGTACCAAAAGTGCATTGAAACCGGGGGTGATCCCAATGTTTATCTGGATATGGGGTGGATTTATCTTCTTAAAAAGGATTATCAAAATTCTTTGAAGTCTTTTCAAAAGTCGATTGAGGCAGGACATTTTGATTTTTTGGCTTTTTATTTCCTTGGCTTAGTGCACCAACAGGTAAAGGATTTGAACAAAGCTGAAAAATGCTATAAAAAAGCGATCCGGCTATGTTCTAAGGAACTCAAAAGCGATCCGGAGAATCCCTATTTTCACTCAACTTTAGGCTTGGCTTATCTGGCTTTAGGGGAGAAGGATAAGGGGGGAAAAGAAATAAACAATTCAATAAAACTCGCACCGGATAATGGTGCTATTTTATATGACCGGGCTCGTTTTTATGCTTTGAGAAAAGATGATGAAAAGGCGATTGAGTTCTTAAAACAAGCCTTGAAGCTCCCTTTAAGTCCTTCCAAATTTGAGGTCCGATTAGACCCACACTTCAAAAGTCTTCAGAAAAGCTCTGCGTTTGTCAGGTTGGTAAAAAAAGAGATTTGTAGTGGAGGTCTTTAGACCTCCAATCTTTTATGGAAGGCTGAAGTCTCAAGACCTTGACGGCCTTCCGCTACACCTCTGTTGGGGTAGGGGTTGAACCCCTACCCCAACTAGACTGATAATGTAAGTTTTTCAAATATTTCCCTTGACAAATCTTTAAAAAATGCTATATTTTGCGAAGATAGCTGTAGGAATTTCCTGTAATTTTAAGGGAATTACCTGAGGGGGAAGGTGTTCAGTTCAAAAAATTAAAAAGAGAGGTGCAAAATGAGAGGAAATAGGTTAAAACTCACCAGTTTTATTATTATTGTATCTTTGTCTCTCCTTTTGATCATTAGCTCAGGTATTTTGGGCTTTTCAGGGACAGAAGACCCAATTAGGATCCCGGAAGAGTCAAAAATTTTAGAGGCTCAGCCAAAGCCTATGAAGGCTGGATTATTAAACAGGATAGATAACGCGCAGCCACTTTCATTAGCTCGCCCGGGGGGGTTCTCACTAATAGAGTGTGATACTTTACAGTATGACAATGGGGTGGCAAAATTCTATTTTCCGCTCCCCGATAAATGGAATGATGACTACTTTAATGTTCGTTTCACTGCTCCGGTTACGTCCCATTTGAACTCAGTGGCTTTATGCTTTTATAAACCAGGATCTCACGTTAATCTAGCAGCAGGAACATACATCTACATCTGGAATAGCGACGGCACATACCCCACTACAGTCATAGATTCGGTGATGATCGAAAATACTTCCTTGAAATGGTATCCTAATTTTACTTGGGTAGATTTAACCTCGGAAAATATCATTGTTTCGGGGGATTTCCATGTAGGCTATTCTCCGTATGGCGTAAATGACACCTTAGCCATCATAAGCGATAGCTCTTATTATGAGGGGGAGAGGAGTGTAGAAAACTGGAATGGAACCTGGGGCACAATGAAAGATGATTGGGGAGATGACATTAACTTTTTCATCAGAGCGGAGGTCTGTCCCGATACTGTGACCGAAGTGTGTGATGTTATACAGTACGATAATGACTGGGACAAGTTCTATTGGAAAAACCCCAACAGATACTACAATGTCCGGTTTACACCTCCATCGACGGGCTTGCTTTACTCTGCTGGATTTCTTTTCTATGAGGAACATTCTTATGTCACGCAGGGCGCCAGAGTTTATATCTGGAACAGCGATGGCACTCATCCAACTACAGTAATCGATTCGGTGGACGTGCCGCCCAGCGACATCAAATTTTCTCCGGAATTTACCTGGGTTGATCTATACCAGAAGGATATATGGGTCTCCAATGATTTCCACATAGGATATAAACCTTTAGGTTCTGATACCATTCCAATCTTAAGCGATTCTTCCTATGAAGTAGTGAATCGAAGCGGAATGAATTATGGAGGAACCTGGTATACTCTAAATGAATATTATGGTATCGATTACAATTTTTTCATACGCTGTGACATTTGCTATTCAGATTCCTCTCTTGGGCATATTGCAGGTTTTGTTAAAGATACTTTAAATCAACCGATTTTCAATACTGAGGTAAAATTGTGTGATTTGCCTAGTGTGACTTATACTAACTCTCAAGGCTATTATCAATTCCTCAAATTAATCCCTCAAGACTATACCCTAATCGCTCATGCAACAAATTATTCTTTGGGCGAGGGTTCAAATGTAACGGTGGTAAAGCAAGAGACAACCTGGGTCGATTTTACCTTAAAGCCCGAATATTTCTCAAGATTAGACTACCACGTGTCTGGGGGGTTCAACTGGAGTCTTGAAACTGGGGATTTCAATGCAGATAACAACGTGGATTTAATTGCCCTAAGTGTTTTTGATACCAATGGAGTCAATAGACTTTGGGGACTTGGGGACGGAACTTTTAACAGACAAACAACCATTCCTTCCGACTTCGGAATTGTCCTTGTAAAGGGATATTTTAACTCTGATGATTTTCTTGACCTTGCTGTCGCGGAATGGGACTCAATAGCCATCCTACTTAACAATGGGAGTGGCAATTTTCTAACTCCGAAACGTTTCGGTGTGCACGGAGAGCAACCAATGTCCATTACTAAAGGTTTCCTAAATTCTGATGCTAATGTGGACCTGGTTACTGCTAATACTGGGACACAGAATCTTTCGATTTTTAGAGGCGTTGGAAATGGGGATTTTGTCTTTGTCAAAAACCTCAATATAGGTTGGACTGCTTCTGTAGATGTTGGAGATTTTAACAAAGATGGAAAGACGGATCTGGTGGTGGGGGCTAATGATAGTTTAATAGTTCTTTTAGGGGATGGGAATCTTAACTTTACCCGATCTTCCGCAACATATTTTGGAAGTATCTGGGCAGTGTCCACTATGAACTCTTTAGCTGATTTCAACCACGATGGAAACTTGGATGTCATTTTTGCTCTTCCCGTTGACTGGGCAACAAGCCACACAGCGCGAGTCGCTATCCTTTTAGGGGATGGGGCGGGTGGATTTAGCTTTGTCACTATTCTTTATGCGCCATGGGCTCAGGTCTATGCACTTGCTCCTGGTGACTTCAACGGAGATAACAACCTTGATTTCGCTGCTTCCTACTCTGGGCGCTTTACTTCAGCAGTTAAGGCATATTTCGGCGATGGGACAGGGAACTTCCCACAGAACATCATTACCTATATAGGTCATAGCTCTATGGCCATTGCCACCGGTGATTTCAACAAAGATGGAAACGCAGATATCGTCAGTGGAAATCTGGAGGATACCGTTTCTGTCCTTCTAAATCTTAACCCACCAAAACCTACTATCGAAGACGAGTTTGTGCTGACCGGCTACACCTCGGTGAATTTGAATGTAACCGATATGTATGGAAGCTCAGCTAATATCTTAGCCAATGCAATTGCTGGAGCGGATTATTATCAAAAAGACTGTAACTTAGATAGTGCCTTAGATGATCGGGTTTATAACTTTAATGCTTTTCCAGGAAGATACGTGGTTGGAGTCACAGCAAGGCCGGGCACTGAGCCAGGGAGTCAATACTGTTTAGGGATTCGCATCGATGGCACCGACGAGGTCATGGTCTCCAAGAGTGCAATGATGGCCAAAGGAACCCAGAATCCTTTTCTCGGTGATACTATCTTCTTTATAATCACCGACAGCCTTCCAACACTGCGCCAGCCTCGTAACGATTCATGCCTGTGCAGAGTTATAGATACTTTGACCTTCTTCTGGAACAAAATCGAGGGAGTTACACAATATAATTTTCAGCTGGATGATACTATCAAGTTCTCTTCACCCATTGTAGACGACTCTGCAGTTGTTGACACCTCATTTCGTATAACTACTCCTTTGGGCTCCGGGAAATTCTACTGGAGAGTTAGGGCAAATGGAGGGGTATGGTCGGTCTTTTCTAATCCCTATTCCTTTATCACATATCTACGTGGGGATGTAAACTGTAGTCGCAAAATTGACTTGTCAGATGTTATCTATCTGGCAAATTATATTTTGAAGGGTGGACCACCTCCTATTCCCTTGGAATCCGGAGATGTGAATTGTGACGGTAAATACGACTTAGTAGATGTAATTAAGTTAGCCAAATATGTTCTGTTAGGTGAGTCTTTTCCGTGTTAGGAGAAACTTGAGGATCTAGCGTCGGGCTTCATACCCGACGATAAGAAAACATATTCTTATAAAAAAAATAGAGGTCTTTTGACCTCCGTTAAAATACCTGGAGTAGCAGAGCTTGCTCTGCATTCGATTGAATGTAACGTGAAACAAGTTTCGCTACTCCAAAAACGTCCGGGACAAACCCGGACGCTACGGATTTTTTCAGGAAAAAATCAGGTTTTCACTAAAACCAAAGTGATATCATCACCCTGGGGGATGGTGCCCTGGAAGGAAAGGACGGAATCGACAATTTTTTCGGAGAGGTTTTGGGCTGAAAGGTCCTGATTATCTTTAAGAAGTTTTAAAAGCCTTTGCTCCTCGAACATCTCATCTTTTTCATTCATCGCCTCGCTTATACCATCGGTATATAAAAGCAGCAAATCGCCCGGATTCAACTGGACAGTTTCCTCCTCATAAACCGAATTATCAGAAATCCCCAAGATTATCCCACCTTTTTCCAATGTCTTTGAATTGCTATCCTTATCCAGTAGAAGAGGAAAGTTGTGCCCAGCGTTGGTATAAGTAAAAGTTTTCTTCTTGACATCTAAAATACCATAAAATAGGGTAATGAATCTCCCCATATCCATAAATCTGGAGAGCATAAAGTTGGCTTTATTCACTGTATCCTTTACACTCCGGTTTATCAAAGCTTGACCTCTTAAACAGGCATGCAGATTTGCCATCAACAAAGCCGCAGGAGTACCCTTGCCAGAGACATCGGCTATAGCAATGCCCAGATGGTGCTCATCAATCTGGATGAAATCATAATAGTCACCACCAACTTCTTTAGCTGGGATAGAAAGACCAAAAATGTCAATACCTTTGATAATTGGATTTTCTTTGGGCAGAAAGGATTGCTGAATGCGGTGGGCAGTTCTCAAATCCTCCTCTAAATCCAAAAGTTTGCGCTCCTCCTCATAGAGACGAGCATTTTCTATGGTCTGAGCTGATTGAATGGCAATGATGGATAAAAGCCTCTGGTCATCCGGTGTAAAATCGGCATCATCTTTTTTGTTAAAAAGACATAAGACGCCTATCATTTTGTTTTTGAGCCTTAAAGGGACAGCTAAAAGGGATCTTATGTCAGCAGATTCAATTTCTTTTCCTTTGAATCTTTCATCTTTGGTCAGGTCATTGATCAAAAGAGGCTTCTGGTATTTGAGTATCCAGCCGGTGAGACTTACCCCCAGACGATAAGGAACACCGACAAAGGTAGGATCGACGACTCTTTTAAAGGTTTCAAAACGAGGAATTTCCTCTTCCCTACTCACCAACCAGATAACACCCTGTTCTGCTTTGATATATTTGGTGCACTTTTTCAAGATCAGCTCGGTCATCTTCTGCACCCCCATCGTTGAACTGATTGCTATGCCTATCTCGTTAAGAATAGAAAGCTCCTCAACTGCTCGCTTGAGCCTTCGGTTTTCCTGCTCCAATCTTTCCATCATTTTTGCCTATCCTTTTTAATCCCGCCAGAGGCGGGATGGTAAGAAGTCCAATAACTATATAAGCTTTAAATCAAGATTTTTCAAGAGTTTTTTTCTTGTATTTTTCGCAGTTTTTAAAAACTCGACCAGCTACAAATCTTTTAAGCGTCCGACAGAAATGTCGGACGTTACGACCGCCGTAGCGCCCGGTCCGCCTCAGGCGGATGTGGGGTGAAAATCAAACTTTAACTTCATAATGAAACTGATGTCGACAGAGACGATGTAATTTTTCAAATCCAACCTTCTGCAGTTTTTCTTCTTTTTTTCTTTTCTCAAGATGCATTCGCAGAATTTCCATTGACAAAGAGAAGCACTTTGCTTTAATTAGTTATAAAAGGGCAACCTTTTATCAAAAGAAAATGATAGGCAGAACGGTTTCTCACTATAAAATCTTAGAGAAGTTAGGGGAAGGGGGGATGGGGGTGGTTTATAAGGCTCAGGACACTAAGCTGGCTCGGATAGTGGCTTTGAAGTTTCTGCCTAAGCATCTTTTGTGTGATAGCGAAGCCAAGACCAGATTTGCTCATGAGGCCAAAGCCGCATCGGCATTAAACCATACCAATATCACCACAATTTACGAGATAGATGAAGTAGAGGGTGAATGTTTCATCTGTATGGAATATGTCGAGGGCAAATCTATCAAAGAGCTGATCAAAGAGAAAGCCCTCTCCATCCAAGAGATATTGGACATTTCTATTCAGGTAGCAAAGGGGTTGAATGTCGCTCACAAGAAGGGTATCGTTCATCGGGACATTAAGTCAGATAACATCATGCTTACGGATGAGGGTTTGGTCAAGATAATGGACTTTGGATTAGCCAAGCTTAGAGGGGCTACTAAGATCACTAAAACCGGCTCAACTTTAGGAACTTTAGCCTATATGTCTCCGGAACAGGCACAGAGTCTGGAAGTTGACCAGCGTTCAGACATTTTCTCTCTGGGTGTGGTTTTATATGAGATGATAGCAGGACAACTTCCCTTTAAAGGAGAACACGAAGCCGCCATAATCTATTCCATTTTGAACGAAACACCAGAGCCTCTGGCAAGGTATAAAGCCAATGTCCCAGAGGGATTGCAGAGGATAATTGACAAAACTTTAGCAAAAGACCGAGAGATTAGGTATCAGAGTTCGGCTGATTTAATAGCGGATTTGAAAACGATTCAAAAGGAAAGCACAGCTTCTTTCACACCTAAACCTTTCAGGCCAAGGGCTAACGCTCGCAAAGTTGGTTTAGTGACAATTACTATTTTAGCCCTAATTGCAGTTTATCTCCTCTATTCCCGCTTTTTAGCTCCAGGCAAAAAACCACCTGTTTCCGAAAAAATGCTCTTAGCAGTTCTCCCTTTTGAAAATTTAGGTCCAAAAGAGCAGGAGTATTTTGCTGAAGGTGTCACCGACGAAATCAGGTCACGTCTTTCCAGTGTGAGCGGTATAGCAGTTATCTCACGGCTCAGCACCAGCAAATACAAAAATTCAGACAAATCCATTAAACAGATTGGCAAGGAACTCAATGTCCATTATGTGCTGGATGGAACCATTCGTTGGCAGGAGACCCCAGAAGGAAAAAGAAGAGTGCGCATAGTTCCTCAACTGATTAAGGTCTCTGAGGATATCAATGTATGGAGCCAGCCCTACGACACAGTGATGAGCGAAATTTTGACCATCCAATCTGACATCGCTGAGAAGGTGACCAAACAGATGGGTGTGGTCCTGCTTGGGTCGGAAAAGGAAAGAATCTGGGAAAAATACACCAACAATGAGCAGGCATATGACTACTATCTCCGCGGCTATGAATATGCCTATAGATATACCCAGGGTTACGGCGAAAAGAAAAATTATCTTTTGGGACTGGAGATGCTAAAGAAAGCAGTTGCCTTAGATTCAAATTTTGCCGGTGCTTACTCACAGATGTCCCAGATTTACTCCCGCCTATACTTTTTCGGATTAGATAAAAGCGACTCCTGCCGGGCCTTGGCAAAGGGATTGGCGGAAAAAGCCCTGGAACTACAAGAGAAGCTAAAATTACGAGGCTTCTGGGGCCATTATGCTTTAGCCACATATTACTATCGTTGTTTAAGGGACTACAAAAAGGCACTGGAAGAATTGGATATCTCATATAAAGGGTATAAGGACAATTATGGTTACCTCTGGCAGACCCATCATATTCTTCGCAGGATGGGAAAATGGGAACAGGCATATTCCAATATGAAACGTGCAGTGGAGCTTGAGCCTTCCAATGCGAATGCTAAATACGACCTGGCTCAAACCTGCTCTTATATGCGCAAATACCAGGAAGCAGAGATGTATTTAGACCAGGCTCTCTCTTTGGTACCTGATTACTTTTATGCCTATTGGGAGAAATCGAGTCTCTATGTGAATTGGAAGGGGGATACCAAAAAGGCCAGAGAAGTTATTCAGAAAGCAGCAGAAAAAGTAGATACTACTAATGTGGGATGGCAGTGGCTAAAAGTATGGCTTGATATGCTGGATGGGAACTATCAGTTAGCTTTAGATAAAATAACTATACCCCCTTATGATAGCATCCGGTATTTTTACGACAAAGGGCAGATGTACAAGTATATGGGGAAAACTGAACTGATGAGAGCTTACTTTGATTCTTTAATAGTTTTTCTCAAAAGCACTATAAAGAAAGATCCGGACGACGCTGATGCGCATAGCAAGCTCGGTGTTGCCTATGCTGGACTGGGTCGTAAAAAGGAAGCTATTAGCGAGGGGAAAAAGGGAGTCGAGCTTATGCCCCTCTCAAAGGATGCTGTGGAGGGCATTTATATGCTGGATTATTTGGCCATAATCTACATTATGACTAAAGAATATGACCTGGCAATGGACCAAGTCGAATTGCTACTTTCTGTGCCGTCGGAATACAGTATGGCTCACTTTCAGATAGACCCTGATTACGCCCCTTTGCGCAACCATCCGCGGTTTAAGAGAATTTTAGAGAAAGCAAATAAATAGGTTTGAATATGATTGGTAAAACTATATCACATTATGAACTCACCCTGAATCCCTCTCTTAAGAAGAGAGGGACTTTAGCTTCCCTTCTCTTTGTAAGTCGAAGATCCCGCCAAAGGCGGGGAGAAGGGGCCGGGGGATGAGTTTAATCTTAAGAGGCTGAAAAACGGGATGATAAACAGAATTATCTCACATTACAATATCCTAGAAAAGTTAGGTGAGGGGGGAATGGGTGTGGTGTACAAAGCCCAAGATACCAAGCTGGATCGCGTAGTGGCTTTGAAGTTTCTGCCCAAACACTTTTTGGGTGATGAAGAAGCCAAGAGAAGATTTGAGTATGAAGCCAAATCCGCCTCCACTTTGAATCACCCCAATATAACAATAATTCATGACATAGATGAAGTGGAGGGTGAATGCTTTATTGCTATGGAATACATCAAAGGCAAATCGATAAAAGATCTCATCAAAGAGAAGACATTTTCCATAGAAGAGATTTTGAGAATTGCTATTCAGATAGCGGAAGGTTTGAATGCGGCTCATAAGAAAGGCATTGTTCATCGGGACATTAAGTCTGACAATGTAATGCTTACTGATGAGGGTTTGATTAAGATAATGGATTTTGGCTTAGCTAAGCTCAAAGGGGTGAGCAGGCTAACCAAAGCAGGGACAACTTTAGGTACGGTGGCTTATATGTCACCGGAGCAGGCGCGCGGAGAAGTAATAGATTACCGAACAGATATCTGGTCTTTAGGAATTGTATTATATGAGATGATAACTGGGCAATTGCCCTTTAAGAGTGAATATGAACAGGCGATGGTATATGCAATTCTGAATGAAGAGCTGAAGCCAATGGTGGAATTACGACCTGAGATTCCAATAGAACTAGAGCAGATTGTGAATAATGCTTTAGTCAAAAGTCCAGATTCCCGTTACCAGAACACCGGAGATATTCTGGCTGATTTGAGAAAACTTAGGAAGGAGTTTGAATCTATTATTTCGAAAAAACAACTTTCCCCAAAAAAACCTCAGCCCTCTATTGCTGTGCTCCCATTTATCAATCTAAGCGCGGATAAAGAGCAAGAGTATTTTTGTGACGGAATGGCAGAGGAGATTATCAACGCCTTGACTCACGTGGAAGGTTTGCGGGTGGTTGCCAGAACTTCAGCTTTTTCGTTCAGAGGGAAGGAAATTGATATTCGTGAAATTGGACGGAAACTGAATGTGGAAACGTTGCTTGAAGGGAGCGTGAGGAAAGCGGGTAACCGAGTCCGTATTACTACCCAGCTAATAAATGTGGCAGATGGTTACCATCTCTGGTCGGAGAAATACGATCGCAATATAGGTGAAACTTGCTGTCCAGAAGACATCTTTGCTATTCAAGATGAGATATCCCTGGCGATTGTGGACAAGCTGAAGGTTAGGCTTCTCGGTGGAGAGAAGGAGAATCTTGTGAAACGGTACACCGATAATATCGAAGCTTATAACTTGTATTT
>Ga0315291_10012315_pt1 | contig 10379 bp, 8 predicted proteins | sample YL17G12_20_MG_FD_203070 | JGI IMG/M metagenome (GOLD analysis project Ga0315291, IMG submission 203070) | Sediment microbial communities from Yellowstone Lake, YNP, Wyoming, USA - YL17G12_20 | ecosystem: Environmental > Aquatic > Freshwater > Lake > Sediment | place: USA: Wyoming | collected... | reverse complement strand
TGGTCCATTATTTATTACATTGATAGTATATGTAATATAGTCTCCAACATAAACAAAATTAGTATCAGCAGTCTTTGTTATACTAAGATCAGCACTACTACCTACGATTATTTGTTTAATAGCACAATTATTACCAGTTATTGGATCATATGTACTACTTGTTACATTTGCGTTGTTTATGATTATTGTTCCTTTTGGAACATTATTGATTATTACATTAATTGTTATAAGTTTATATTGACCTACTGCAAGAGAGCCAATATTCCACCAGTAAGTAGGACCACTCTTACCATTTTGAGAAGGATTAGCACTACTAAAAGTAACCTCAGCAGGAAGAGTATCATACACAACAACATTTGAAGCCGCATCTGGCCCATTGTTTGTTATATTTAGTGTATATATAAGATACTGCCCAGGATATGCAGTCCCAATGTTAGAGGATTTAGAAATACTTAGGTCAGCCATATGTACAACAGTTGTTTGTTCAGTATCTTCATTATCAAAAGGTGAAGGTTCCCGTGTATTGCTATACACGGAGGCAAAATTATAAATTATTCCTGTGAAACCTGTATCAATATCTACCGATATTGTGATATTTTTTGATTCACCAATATTTAAAGAAGGAAAATTCCACCAGTAAGTAGAATCACTAAATTCATAGGCAAAATTAGAACTAATAAAAGAAACCTCTTCAGGTAAAACATCAGTAACATTAACATTCATTGCAACATTAGGACCATGATTAACAACATTAAGAGCGTATGAAAAAAATCCACCAGAAGAAACAGGATCAATACTATCAAATTTCTCAATACTAATATCTGCTTTTGAAAGATCCTGCGTCCAGTAACTATTAGATCTGTCATTTTCTGATGTTGAATCTAAATTTGGATCTTCTTGGTCTGTAGCCCAGGTAAAATAGGGGTATGCAGGGTTACCAATGTTTTCTTGACGCATATATACATCTATACAATTATTCACTAACCTATAGCCTGCTATACTGGTATTTAAAATAGGTCCAGGTGTGTTTAAATAATTCGGCCAATCATTACCTGCGTATCCATCGTCATTAATATCATTTAGTAAGTAAATATCACCTGTGCCATCGCCACCTGGTTTTGGTGAATCTTCGACAAATAGTAAAAATTCTGCTTCATAAACTTTACCTCCACTCCACGCCATATTATGTGGGTCATCTATATCAATAAACCATTTGTATCTTGAATCATTTTCAGTGATAAAATCTGGATTTCCAAAACATTCCAATCTAAAATATATGTAATTATTATCTACATAATAATATGAATAGTTGACATCTCTATAATCGTCACTAGGTCCATTTTCTGTGGGATCTTCATCTGCTAATATCCAAGAAGTTGGCCATTGTGGTTGATCATCATCAGCAATTGCAGGTGTTACAAATAAAACAATTGCATTGGATACCAGCAACATTACAATTAAACTTATTACACTAATTTTCATTTTTATTGCCTCCTTTAATCATTAAAGGTCTAAGCATCTTGTGTATTTTAATTTTTGTTTTTATTTTCATATTTGGTGATTGTAATCATATTAATATATAAATATTTCTATTAAATTATTTTTATCTGTTGTAACAGTTAGAATTTATATCAATTATTTAGATTATTATTCTAAATAAAAAATTTAAATTTTTAAAGAATTTGTAAGTATATTTATATTATTAATTTTATTCCGGTACGTGGTGGAGTTGAAAATCTTGACAAATTATGACATTAAAGTTGGGGATAAAATCGAACTAATTAAAACTGATGATAGCTGGACTAATTTAAAAAAAGGATCAAAAGGAACCATTTTCAAAATAGAAAAAGATCAAGATCTAGTATGGGTAAATTGGGAGACTGGTGAAAAACTAGCTCTTATTTTTGGTGTTGATAAATTTAAAGTTATTAAAAGATAATTACTATAAAAAATGTTGGACTTTAAAATAAAGTTCTTTGTTTCATAGTATCTTTAAGACTTGAAAATTTTTCAAGGAAAGGCTCAATTCGATCTCTTGTAAATTGATGTCTTTCGCATAAAATATTTAAAACTTTTTCTTTATCTGTTTCAGACCAATTTAAAGAATATTTATCTGTTACATCAGGCTCTAAAAATATTTTTCTTATTTCTTTTATTTCATCAGAATCTGGTATATCTGGATCGCTTATTGTTTCGAGAGCTTTTTCTATTTTACCTGTTTTTTTAATAAGATCAAGGCTTTTTTTAGGACCTATTCCTTTTATTCCTTTATTAAAATCAGTTCCAACAAGAATGGCCATGTCAACAAGTTGGTTTTGAGTAATAGACAATTGTTCAAGGTTAATTTTTAGTCTTATAAGTTCAGGAACAACAGAAATATAAGCGGATTTTCCAGGAAGTTTTCTTTTTCCTGATGAAGTTAAATTTCTTATTAAAATAGATGTACCAAACAACAAACAATCAAAATCTTGCGAGCCTACTGCATAAGCATCACCTTTTTTAACCATGTAACTAGCTTGGGCTTCACCCTCAGAAGGTGCATCAACATATGGAATGCCTAATGCATCAAGTAATTCTTTACTTTGGGTTATAATTTCATCAGTAACTCTTGAGGTTTGTTGTGCTTTTAATCTAGCTGTTTCAATATCGCCACGAGCTTGTGCTTCTTTCCATTCTTTTTCAGCTTGTTCTTTTCTCATTTTTCTTTGTTCTAATGTTTTCATTTTTAATGGATGGGGGACGCCATCAAAAACATAAACTGGTTTAATACGAGCATCCACCATGTTTGCTGTACGATAAAACAAACCCGATAAATGCGATGTTATACGCCCTTGTGAATCCTTTAAGGGAGTACCGTCACGCTGTCTTATTATAGAAAGAAATTGATGAAGAACATTATATGCATCAATAGCAATAATCTTATCATTGAGTTTTTGAAAAGAAATCTCTTCTTTTTTAAATAGCCCTCCTATATCTACACCCATTGTTACCTTTGCGTATAAACCTTAATGTGTTTAAAAATATATTTAGAAAAAATATCTAAATGAAATTAATTAACAATTGTTTTATAAACACTATTTGTTTTAACCACCTTCTGGAAAACCTTTGATATGGATGATAAAAAAAAGATTTTATCAGCTGTTGCTCTATCACATGCGTTTAATGATGCATCAGTTGTAATAATACCACTATTATTTCCCATTTTTAAAAAATTGTTTAATCTTTCCTATACTGAAGTTGGGATTATTACGGGTGGTGGATTATTTATAACCCTTATTGCAGAGCTTCTAATTGGGCGATTATCAGATAAAAGAAATAGACGAGCGTTTTTGTTACTGGGGACTTTCTTATTAGGAATTACTTTTCTTTTTATTCCATTTTCACAAGGATTTTTAACGCTAGTTATTTTTGTATTTATGCATCGTTTTGCTGCTAGTTTCTTCCATCCAATAGGAATTGCTTGGATATCGAAGGTTTTTAAAAAAGATAGATTAGACTGGGCAATGGGTATACAAAGTGCATTAGGTGATTTCGGGGCATTTATTGCAATTTTAACCACACCATTAATTGTTGAATTTAAAGACTGGACATATCCTTTTTATGTTTGGGCAATCATCAGTATTTTCTGCTTGTTTATTTTTATTTATTTAACTCGTAATATTATAGATAAAAACAACCACGATTCAAAAGAAAAAATTAAAAAGAAATCTTTACAATTATATCTTAAAGAAGATTGGAAAGAAATAAAAAAAACTACCCTTTTTATACCAGGATATATAATTAGTGGTTTGGCTTGGAGCATAATTATCAATTACCTTCCATTGCTACTTGCAGAAAGAACTAATCTTTCATTAACTTCCATTGGAGTATTGATCTCACTTTGGGCAGGAATCGGAGTAATTGTCTGCCTGTTTTATGGAAAAATAATAAATAAATTTGGAAGGAAAAATGTAATTATTTTGTCCTATCTTACTATTGGATTAATGGGAGTTTTTCTTTCTTTATTTACAGATGTATTAATTATAATAATTATTATTATTTTACTTGGGATTGCTACATTTTTATCTTACCCAGCATTGTTTTCATTTATCTCTGAGATGACAGATGAAAATATAGAAGGAAAAATGTTTGGTTATATTTTATCTATAGAACTTGCTGGAGGAACCATTATATTATTTTTAAGTGGAGTAACATCTGACCTGTGGGGAATTTGGACACCATTTGCCATACTTGGTGCTTTGAGTTTTATATCTGCATTTTTACTCATTATTAAAAGAAAAAATATTCTTGTTAAATAATCTAATTATGCGGTTGTTTTTTAATTTATTTTTTCAAAAATTACATAGTCGATATCTTTAAAGAATGAAAAAGCATACGAACATTTTGATGAAACGCGATATACTTTCAATGCTTGATGTTAAGGCCGATTTGGAAAAAATAATTGATTTAGGCATTGATTTAAAAAGAAGAGGAAAAAGTGGAATGTCTATTGAGTTATTAAAAGGTAAAACTCTTGGTATGATTTTTGAAAAATCAAGCACTCGTACAAGAGTTTCTTTTGAAGTTGGAATGACAAAACTAGGTGGTCATGCAATTTTTTTAAGTAAAAATGATATTCAACTAGGTAGAGGGGAAACAATAGAAGATACAGCGCTAGTTCTTTCTAGATATTGTGATGTCATTATGTATAGGGCGATGAGTAATGAAGCTATGAAGGAACTTGCAAAAAATGCTAGTGTACCTGTAATTAATGGCCTTGATAACAAGGAACATCCTTGTCAGGTTATTACTGATTTAATGACAATTAAAGAGCATAAAGGTAAACTAAAAGGATTGAACTTTGTTTATATTGGGGATGGTAACAATAACATGGCACACTCATATTTACTTGGATGTGGAATTGCAGGTATTAATATAAAAATTGTTGCTCCAAAAAAATACTGGCCTGATGAATATTTTGCAAAAGAAGCAAAAAAATTTGGCATAAAAGTTGAAATTAGTGATAAAATTGAGAACTCAACCAAAGGTATTGATGTTGTTGCAACCGATACCTGGATTTCTATGGGAGATGAGATGGAAAAAGAAAAAAGAATCAAAGATTTTCAAGGTTTTACAATTGATAAAAAGCTCATGAGTCTAGCAAAACCTGATGCGATTTTTCTACATTGCTTACCTGCATATTATGGATATGAAGTTACAAAAGAGGTAGCTTATGGCCCACAAAGTGTTATTTTTGATGAGGCAGAAAACCGTCTATGGGCTCAGAATGCACTTATTGTAACGTTATTTAAATAGGAATTTTTTAAATTTGATTTACAGTTGACTAATATTTTTAAAAAAATAACAGGGGAGAGATCAATATTTTAAGTGCTGGAAATCTCTCCAGTATTTTTTCAAATAAATTAAGATAAACTATCTTATTTCTGGGTGTTGTAAGTGAAACAGTTATTATCTCAAAATCAGCAGGATTTTCTTTATTTATTATTTTTAATTCACCAGTAAACTCTTTGTTTTTATCAACTGGTGCAACAACACTTACATCAACAGTAATTGATCCATCCTCAGGTTTTAGATTGTCACCATTTATCGGATCAAAAGTCCAGACTCCCCACTCAGGATATTCAGATATTTCCCAATCAAGTTGTGAAAATGCTTCCCCAATATTTTCAACAGTGAAACTACCAGTTACCGTTTTCTCTGGCTTAACATTCGTCCATGTTAGTTCTCCAGTACAGTCTATATCAGGATTTGATGGAATATATTCTCCTATCAGTGCCTTGATACAGAAATTTGCTGATTCATCCCAACTTGGATCAGTAAAAGAATAATCATAAAGATCCACCCAATTTGACCCTGATTTATAGTAACTCTCACCAAGATTTGCATCTGATTCTACAATAACTCTTGAGGATGATCCAAGAAGAACTGGAACATCTGATGTTCTATCTATTGGTTGACCACCTGAATCAAGTTGAACATAAATATAGAAATTATCACCACTAGAAATGCTAACAGGAATGTCTAGATCAATTGTGTGATACCCGGTGTAGATAATATTTCCTGATTTTGAGGATAATTCATCTAGTAACTGGCCTCCTTCAAATCTATCATATACTTTTACTACATAATCAACGTCATCAACAGCAGTGAAAAATGATAAAGCTACTATGGCTCCATCACCGGTTGCAGTAAATGCGTTAAAAGCTTCCGATATATCAGAAATTGTATCTCTCCATCCATGGTAATCATGATAATAGAAAGCTTCAAATGGAGCATACTCTACATCTTGAAACGATACAGCACCCATCTCTGGATGTTGACCACACCATTTATCATAAAAAGACATCCAGAAATATCCATCTTCAGGTCCCCACCATTCTCCCCAACTGTTTTTACATAACCATGCGCCTGGTTGTGGTGCCATTGTAACTTTGGTATCATCCCAACCGCATATTGCAACAGCGTGATTTGGCATATCGGACGAGCTGGGAGGTTGATAATGAGCGTAATAACTCCCATAATTATGCATGTATGAGCCACTATAGAAAAATGCAGTACCTATTACTCCTTTTTCCATCAATCTAAATTTTATTGTATTAATGTTACTAAGGTCTTGGCCAGCCACATACCATTCAATATCATTTGCATAATAATGATGGTAACCGATATCATTTCGTGCACATGGAGTATCTATCTCATAGTAAGGTGCATCAATTTCACGAACTGCTCCTTCACCTCGAGTTATATATGCTGATGAAACCATATAATCTCCTCCCCAATGAGGATCTATACCAGTTCCACCTGGATCATCATCGTTATTATACGTGTTAAAACCATTCCACCAATCAAGATGAGCTTCAGATAAATCAGGTTCACCTGTTTCACCAGCTAATGCCCAGTTACCTGTCATAAGTAGGTTACCTTCCATTGAAGCCATAACCCCATGTGTCCAGCAGGTTCCATACGAACCTTGATCTCTTACACCTGTAACATAATTTTCACCATTTACATCTCTTAAATCAAATTGGGTTGGTGGATCTTCTAAAGACACAATATTTTCTTTGTTTATGTTATAAGTTTGGTTTGATATACTCATTGTTGTTGGAAATGTAAAAACAATACACACCAAAACAATCATTAAAAGCTTCAAAAAATATTTTTTTTCCTTCATTTTTCTACCCCCTAAAATAATAATTAACTATTGTTAAGCAGTAAGGGTTATATAAATATTAGTAAAAAAGCTAAAAAATGTTATTAAAAAATGATAAAAGTTCATTGGAAACAGCCAAAGCATTGAGTTTTTCCTCAAAAATTGAGATAATATCATCTGAATATTTTGAAATATCAGAATGAAAATCTCCGTGAGGAAAACCGCCAATTACACATAAAATATTTTTCATTTTTTTAGTTTTTAAATTAATTAAATAATCACGTAATTCTACAATTTTACCATTTTCTGAAAAAGTTATTAAAAAATCATGATCTTCATTTTCAATAATTTTTTCCAAAGAAAAATTTTCTTTTAATTCAATAAGTGTTTTTTCTTCAGCAACAATTTTTCTTTTTTCAAATAATTGTTCAAACAAACCAATAAATCTATTATAACTTCTCATAATTCTTGTTTTTGAATCAACGAAAATTGCCTCATTATTTCTTGTGTGAATTATAATTTTTAGTTTTTCTTTTTTATTTAAAATAGATTCCAAAGAATTTAATAAAAAAATATGAACAATATCAGGACGACCCCGTCTATTTCCTTCAGGTAAATCTTTCATCGCACTATGATGAAAACTAGAGTCTAAAATAAGGTTCCTAGGTTTCTTGTTTCTTTGGCTAGCATAAGAGGTTACGGCCGGGTGAGATAAAATATCATTTGGTATCAATTCCAGTTCTGATTCTGCAAGAACAATCGTAAGCATGTTTATCCTCGTTTAGCTTAATATTTCGCAAAGTAAATTCTTTTTATTTGCATACTTGATTTCTTGGGCAATTCTTCTACCTGTCGAAAGTCCTGGTTGAATTAATTCTGAATATGGCGAACCAGAAATATATGGATTTGTACCAGCAACAATTCTTGCTGATATCTCAAACACCTTGAATTGTAAATCCTCGGTTACAACAGTTTCTAAACAAAAAGAACCTATGATTCCTCCAAAAATTTCTAATGATTTCTCAACAACACATTCACCCATTTCAAACACTTTAGGTAAAAGTGACTCTCTCATAACAATAGGAATATTTCCTGTAACAACAAATGTTGGATGAATTCCTAGCTCTTCCAGTTCAGCTATAGAGCCCAGTCTTTGAACCTCATCTATTGTTGTTTCATCTCTTCGATCCATTGAAAGTAGCTGGAGACTACCTTTGCTAAGTTTATATGCATTATTCTGAATAGGTGAATAAAAGTAGTGGATATAGTAACGCGTCCCCAAAACAAATTCTTGGATTGTATATTGTTTGTTTTTCTCAATTCTTTTTTGAAATTCGTTATATGTTTTTGCAACAAAGAAACCTTTACCGCCTTTTGCTCCATGATATTTTACGATGACAGGTTTATCAATATCCCTTGGATTTTTTATTTCCTGAGGCATTGTTAGCCCGGCACCTTCTAGCCAAATACGCTCTTTTTTTCTATCTGATTCCCAATCCAAAACTAATTTATTACCAAAAGAGGGAAGCGCTAAATTCATAAATTTGGTTGGACCTAAATATTCAACAAAAGAGCCGTGAGGGATAATTATCACATTTTTTTCTTGTAATTCATCTGTGCAATCTAAGATTTCTTTGTATTTATTTACAATAAAAAAATCATCAGGTTTGCCAAGTGGAAATGCATCATATAATCTTTTTTTCTCACCAACAGAAATACCCAGTGTCCTAAATCCTTCTTTTTTTGCTCCATTAAAAATTTGCAAACTTGAGTGTGAACAAACTGTGGCTATTGTTAGCTTCTTTTTATCGTATTTCGCAAGCATGTCACGAATATTTATTTTAGTCATTTCGCTGACACCTTGCAGTCCTTTAATGATTACCTAGGTTTTATTAGTTTCGATGAAAAAAATTATCGATAACATTTGTACAACAACTCTTTATAAGCAAGAAAATAAACGTGCAATTGATAAAAATGTTGATAGTAGGGCAAGTATCAAGTAAAGAAGAAGCAAGTGAAATAACATTCATTGCAAAACTTTTTGTAGTCGGACAACGCGCAAGGTTACTTGCTCAAGAAATAAATAAAAAAAAGTAATAAATTTTTATTATATTTTTCTTAAAAACAATATAACATAATATTAATATATTGGAAAAATAATGTATGAGACTAACAATTGTTAATCTAAGGGGAGGATATAATGAAAAAAATCTTGTCGATAATTGTACTAGGGATTTTAATCCTTAGTGGAATTGAAGCTGTGGCACTAAACAATGATAAAGAAAATAATTCCACAACAATTAATTCAGAAAAACAAAATGGTGGTTCGAGAGATTACACCCATACCGTGTTTGTTGAGGTAGCTACGGGACAATTCTGTGGTCCATGTCACTTATGGAATACAAACATATATAACACATATAGTTCTGGACAGTATAATTTTGAGTACGTTGAGATGATTATATATGGTTTTGGTGGTTGGAGTGATATCCTTTTCACTCAGGCGGAAACCTGGAGAGCCTTGTATAGTATAAATGCTGTACCATGGTCAATAATGGATGGAAATTATAGAAACATAGTTGGTAATGCTCCTAGTGAGCTTCCAACAAAACTTAATGCTTGTGGAGCCAGAACTGTGCCAAATATTGATGCCAATCTAAATCTTACTTGGTTAGGATCAGCTACAATAAAAATCGATATAACGATTAAAAATAATGAAGCCACACAGTACAATGGATTTATCAGAGTCCCAATTGCAGAGGTCGTATCTCGTTACCTAACCTCTGGTGGCGATCATTATCACCATGGATTTTTAGATTACGCATTTCCCATGAACACAGCCATTTCAATTCCAGCTGGTGGTACATATACAAATAGTGTCAACTGGGATGGCAATCTCCATTGTGATAATCATGGAACATACTTCGGAGATGTAACTGCTGGTAATATTATGGTAATGATGGGAGTTTTTAACAGTAATACCAATTACGTCGATGAAACATCTCTCGGATTTATTCAAGTTCCACCAAATATACCTAGTAATCCTAATCCGGCGAACGGAACAACAAATGTACCCATAAACAAAGTTTTAAGTTGGATTGGAGGCGATCCTAATCCTCATGATATAGTTACGTATGATGTGTATTTTGGGACTTCAAATCCTCCTCCAATAGTAATAAATAATCAATCTAATACTACTTACAATCCTGGAGCATTGAACTTTACAACC
>Ga0315291_10012313_pt1 | contig 10380 bp, 7 predicted proteins | sample YL17G12_20_MG_FD_203070 | JGI IMG/M metagenome (GOLD analysis project Ga0315291, IMG submission 203070) | Sediment microbial communities from Yellowstone Lake, YNP, Wyoming, USA - YL17G12_20 | ecosystem: Environmental > Aquatic > Freshwater > Lake > Sediment | place: USA: Wyoming | collected... | reverse complement strand
AGGCGGTTCTTCTCCCGTCTGACGTCGCCTATGACGCCTATTATCAGGTCGCCGCTCCTCTCGGCCTCCGGGTCGATGAGGGCCTCGTCTGCGTCCGGCCACCTGCTCGTGTGGATGCTGTCCTTCGGCCCCTCGGCGTAGAGGGTGCCGTATATCTCCTCCGTGAGGTGGGGGATTATGGGGGCGAGGAGCTGCAGCTGCCTCTTAATGGCGTAGTAGATAGTCTGCTGAGCGGCGACCTTTGTCTCTCCCCCGCCGTAGAGCCTGTGCTTCACCGCCTCTAGGTAGTGGTCGCAGAAGACGTGCCAGGTGAAGTTCCGCGCAGCCTCCGAGGCGTTCATGAAGTCGCAGCCCTCCATCGCCTTAGTCGCGTCCCTCACCGTCCTCTCTAGCTTGCTCAGTATCCATCTGTCGAGGAGCTCTGGCTCCGTTTTGGCTGAAGGATCGTAGTCCTCTAGCCTCATGCTGGCGAACCTGCATGCGTTCCAGAGCTTCACCATGAAGCGGCGTCCGTACTCGACGTCCTCCCACCTGAACGGGATGTCAGTGCCAGTGCTTCCGCCCGCAGCCGCCCACTGGCGCGGGGCGTCAGAGCCGTGCTTGCCGAAGACTTCAGGCGATGCGACGAAGTTGCCGAGGCTCTTGCTCATCTTCCTGCCGTCTGCGCCGAGGACCATGCCGTTGATGAGGACGCTGTCATACGCGGTCTCTCCGAACAGTGCGAGGTGGCGGACCATGAGGTAGTAGGCCCACGTGCGGATGATGTCCTGCCCAGACGGGTGGATTGAGGCTGGGAAGAGCTTGTGCCAGTCCTGCTTTTCAGGCCAGCCCGCGTGGATGGCGCAGGTGAGGCTGGAGTCGAACCAAGTGTCCATCACGTCCCTGTCAGGCTCGAAGTCGGATGAGCCACACTTGGCGCACCTGCCCCTGGGTTTAGTCACCTTCGGGTCCACCGGGAGCTCGTCTGGCTCCGCCAGGTGTATCTCACCGCATTTCCTGCAGTACCACGCCGGCACGGGGGTGGCGAAGACCCTCTGCCTGCTCAGCACCCAGTCCCAGTCGAGGCTCGTCGCCCAGTCTATGAGCCTGTACCTCATCCAGTCCGGGTACCATGTGATCTCCTTAGCCTTCTCAACGACCTTGTCCGTGAGGGCTGTCGTCCTCATGAACCACTGGAGCTGGCTCACCACCTCAATCGGCGTGTCGCAGCGCCAGCAGGTCCCAACCTCCTGCTCCAGCGGCTTCTCGTCACGGAGTAGGCCGGCTGCCCTGAGGTCGTCGACTATCGCCCTCCTCGCCTCGGTCACGCTGAGACCGGAGTACTTGCCCGCGGCCTCCGTCATGTTCCCCTTAGCGTCGATGAGCTTGATCACCGGGAGCTTGAACCTGGCCACGTCCACGACATCGACCTTGTCGCCGTAGGTGCATATCATCATGGCGCCCGTGCCGAAGCCGGTGTCCACGTCGTCCTTGGCGATTATCGGAATCCTCTTCTTGAATAGGGGGGTAGTCGCCTCCTTCCTCATGAGGTGGCTGTAGCGTTTGTCGTCGGGGTGGACTCCTATGGCTACGCAGGCCGGGATGTACTCCGGTCTGGTGGTGGCGATGATGAGCTCCCCGCCGGGGACGCCGAAGGCGACGCTGTAGAGCTTCCCCGTCCTGGCGAGGCGCTCCACCTCGGCGTCTGCTATCGCAGTCTCGCAGCGCGGGCAGTAGTTGATGGGGTGCTCTCCCTTGTAGATGAAGCCCTTCTCGTAGAGCTGGAGGAAGCTGAGCTGGACCTTCCTCATGTAGCTCGGCTCCATGGTGCGGTACTCCAGCGACCAGTCGATGCTGACGCCGAGCCTGACCACGGCCGTCTTCATCTTGGCGATGTACTGCTCTATCCACTCCTCGCAGAGCTTCCTGAACTCGTCCGGCGGCAGGTCGCTGCGCCTGATCTTGTAGGCCTTCTCGACGGCGACCTCTGTGGGCAGCCCGTGGCAGTCCCAGCCCTGGGGGAAGTGGACGTTGTAGCCGCGCATCCGCTTGTAGCGGGCGCGTATGTCGAAGTAAGTCCAGTTTAGGACGTTGCCCATGTGGAATTCGCCTGACGGGTACGGCGGCGGCGTGTCTATGCTGTACCTGGGGCGGGTCTCGTCGTCCCAGTCGTACCTGTAGGTTCCTCGCTCCTCCCAGAGGCGCTCCCACCTCTCCTCGGTCTCGAGGAAGTCGATCTTACTCGGCAGGGTCTTCATGCTTATCCCTCTTTGCCTGCGGACGGCTGGGCTCGATACTGGTTGAGAAACCGTTCAGCCATAAAAGGTTGTCCGCGCCGGTCAGAATCCTGGAGCCGAATAGGTACGCTGCTTTAAGCCCCGGTGGGGGTCTCGACAAAGCGATTCCCCATTTTTCAGCCCTCTTCAGACCGTTCTAGCTGAAATGATACGGCTCCTGAATAAATATTTTTGTCCAAGTCTTTACCATAAAAACTACTATAAAGAAAGAGGCCCATTCAACACTTTGCGCGCCTTACAAGCACAACGTTTTAAAAAATATGAACGGGGGTTCTCATATCTTCCTGATCTTATCCGGAGGAGTCGGATACACGCTTTTACTGTGGGAAATTTTCATGTCGACCAGCGATTCCGCGATCTTCAGCGACGCCCAAGTCGGATCGATGACGGGGACTCCCAGTGCTTCCTGCAGGCCTCTGGCCATCCCAGCCATGCCAGTGCAGCCCAAGATTATGGTGTCGGCCTTGTCCTCCTCTATCGCCTTCTTCGACTCCTCCGTCAGGGCCCTCTTCGTCTCCTCCTCCTTCTCCAGTTCCAGCACCGGGATATCGATGGACCTTGCCGACGCGAACCTCGCCTCGAAACCGTAGGCTCTCACCATCCTGTCGAATATCGGAAGAACACTCTTGAGGACGGTGACGACAGAGAATCTGTGGCTTACGACATGCGCCAAGGCCATCGAAGCCTCCGCGGGGCCGATGACCGGGATCTTCACGATCTCCCTCGCCGCGTGTAATCCGGGGTCACCCATGCAGTCGATGATGACGGCGTCGAACCCATTCTCCTCGGCGTACTTGACCTTCTCCAATATGCATGGAGTGGCTATGGACTCGTCATACATCGACTCGATGGATGCTGGGCCTCTCTCTAGACAAGATACAGTTATTTTGGTATCCCTCCGTGCAGCGGCTTCGAACTCCTTAATCGTGATTTCCTCAAATTTTTTATTATATAATATCGGGATTATTACGTAAACTCTCATTTTTTTACCACCCTGAATATAGTATATCCACTCAGTCAAAAAAATATCGATATTTTATTCTAATGAATATAAAACTAAGAGGGTATCAACCCAAAAATGCGACTATAAAATATCGTACCATTAGTGAGCGTATAGCCAATCTTATTAGTCTGCGGACGCGATAATTTTTGACGTTTTGACATGTGGGAACTAACCAAGCAGGATGTTGAAGATCTGGCGACAGGGGCGGCTATCCTGGGCACCGGTGGCGGCGGCGACCCATACCTCGGGAAACTGATGGCTCTAAGCGTGCTTGAGAAGGGAATGAAGATAAACGTGATACCGCCAGAGGAGGTGCCGGACGACGCGCTCATAATACCATCAGCGGCGATGGGAACCCCGACGGTCCTCATCGAGAAGATATCAAAGGGCGACGAGGTTCTACACGCGTTTAACAGGCTCAAGAAAATTTTCGGGCGTGAGGTATTCGCCACGATGCCCCTCGAGGCGGGCGGAGTCAACTCAATAAACCCGCTCACCGTCGGCGCTAAATGTGGGATACCGATAGTCGACGCTGACGGGATGGGGAGGGCGTTCCCTGAGCTGCAGATGACCACGTTCCACGTCAACGGGATCCCTTCCACACCGATGACCCTCGCGGATGAGAAGGGAAACGTGGTGATCATAGACGCAGTCGACAACGTCTGGGCGGAAAAATTGGCACGGGTGGTCACCGTCAGGTTCGGGGGCACGGCCTGGATCTCCCTCTACCCGATGACAGGGAAGGACGTGAAGCGGGCGGGGGTGCCGAAGACGCTTTCGTTGGCCAGGGACATCGGGCGCTCGATAAGGCTGGCGAGGGCGGAGAAAAGTGATCCCATCGAAGCCATCCTGAAGATCACCCACGGATACAGGCTCTTCGAGGGGAAGATAGTGGATGTTCAGAGACGCATCGTCTCAGGCTTCGCGCGCGGGGAGGCGAGCATCGAGGGAACCGGGAAATATGGTGACAGCAGATTGGTCCTGCAGTTCCAGAACGAGAACCTCGTCGCTATCAGGGACGGGGAGGTGATCTGCTCCGTGCCGGACCTGATATCCGTCCTAGACATCGACACGGGTTTCCCGATAACCACCGAGTATCTCAGGTACGGCTACAGGGTGGCCGTCATCGGCATGCCCTCAAACGAGAAGTGGAGGACCGAGAAGGCCCTGAAGGTCGTCGGGCCCAGGTACTTCGGATACGAGATCGATTATGTCCCCATCGAGAAGAGGGCACGGAGGAAGGATTAGGGGGTCTTAAGAGATGTCTCTACGGATAGGCATAGATGTCGGCGGGACGCACACAGACGCGGTCATCATCGACAGGAAGAACCGCATCGTGAAGGCTGTGAAGACGCAGACCACTTCTGACGTGATAACCGGGATAAAGAACGCTCTGACCAGGGTGCTAGAGGTCAACGGCGTCAACACGGCCGACATCAAGGCGGTAATGTTAGGCACGACCCACTGCACCAACGCGATCGTGGAGAGAAAAGACCTCGCCAGAACCGCCCTGATCAGGGTCGGGAGGCCCGGGGCGGAGGCCATCGAGCCCCTCATGGAATGGCCTGAGGAGCTCAAGGAAGCCATCGGCGACATCAAGTATCTCGTGCAGGGAGGCCATGAGTACACGGGTGAGGAGATTGCTCCCATCGACGAGGACGAGGTCCGGGGCGTCGCCAGGGACCTGAGGGAAAAACACGTAGAAGCCGTGGCTGTGTGCTCCGTTTTCTCGCCTGTGAACGCTGAGCACGAGATCAGGGTGGCAGAGATTCTTGGGGAGATTCTGGGTCCAGACGTTCCGATCACCCTCTCCCACGAGATAGGGAGCATAGGCTTGATCGAGCGTGAGAACTCGGCCGTCCTCAACGCCTCAGTCGTCAATGTCGCGGGGAAAGCGATAGAGGCCTTCGAGAACGCCATGCACGACGTCGGCATCGAGAAGGCAGCGATGTACCTCTCACAGAACGACGGCACCCTCATGTCATCAGACTATGCGCGTAGATACCCGATACTGACGGTGGCGTCGGGTCCCACCAACAGCATCAGGGGGGCTGCGTTCCTGACAGGCTTGACCGACGGGGTCATCGTCGACATCGGCGGGACCACGACCCTCGTGGGGATTCTGATCAACGGCTTCCCCCGCGAGTCTGCGATAGCGGTCGAGATCGGTGGGGTCCGCACCAACTTCAGGATGCCAGACCTGATCGCCACCGGCTGCGGAGGCGGGACGTTGGTCACGGGCAGGGACGGGTCTGTCGAAATCGGTCCTCAGAGCCTCGGGTACGAGCTTGTCGAGAAAGGAACCGCGTGGGGCGGAGACACCCTCACGACGACGGACGTGGCCTTGGCGGCAGGTTACGCGAAAATCGATGATCCCAGGTGCAAACTGAACCGATTAAAGGGCTTGGATAAGGAGTTCGTCGCGAAAGCTGTGAACAAGATCACGGGGAACCTCGAGGAGTCGATTGACAAGATCAAGACTCAGCCAGGCAACGTCCTCGTGGTGCTCGTCGGCGGCGGCGGCCTACTGATACCTCCTGATAGGTACGACGCAATAAAGGGAGTTTCGAAGATAACTAGGCCGACGAATTATCAGTACGCCAATGCTCTCGGCGCGGCCATCGCACAGATCAGCGGGCAGATAGACAAGATATATTCTCTTGAGAACCTGAGCAGGGAGGACGCGCTCAAGGTGGCCAGGGAATCGGCTATCGAGAACGCTGTGGAAGCGGGGGCGGCCCATGACACGGTCAGAGTCGTGGAGTTAGATGAGATTGCCTTGCCCTATCTGCCCGGAAACGCGGTCAGGATACGTGTGAAGGCGGTAGGGGAACTCACCTACTATTGAGGGGTGAGGAGCTGGAGGAGTGGGCGCCTCATCCCTGGCTCGATCGAGGTTCCTTGAGACCCCCCAGCCGGTGGTTCGAGGGCGACGCCGCTAAGCTTCCACGAACCTAGGCTCGTCCCTCTTCCGGGGTCCCTTGAAGACGAGGCTCTCACCGAGGGTGGCGGTCATCCCGTCCTCCGCGGCGACGACCGGGACACCCGACTCCTCTTCGAGGTAGGCCGCCTCAGCCGCGGGGCCCGCGTTGATCATCTTCAGGCCGAAGTGGGTTACTACGACGCATCGCGGCTCCGCGGCCCTTATGAGCTCCAAGGCGTCGTCCGTGCAGAGGTGGGCCATTAATGGATTCCCCCTCGGCCACATGGTGCAGGCGATCATGATCCTGAGGCCTGAGTAGGCGGGGCCGAGCTCTGGGAAGAGGGCGGTGTCGCTCGTGTACCCTATCTTCCCCGCCTCGGCCTCAACCCTTAGCCCGATGCCGAGGGGGTCGCTGTGCCGCGCCTCGACAGCCTCGAATCCCAAGCCGCCGATCTCGAAGCGGCGCCCCGGCTCGAGCCTCTCGACCCTCCCCGCCAGGCCCTGGTGGTAGTGGCTGACGCTGAGGTCGATGCCCTCGCCGCCCTCGAGGACGCTGCGGGCCGCGGCGAGGACGCCCCTCCTCCTCGTGGTCCCCCCGGTCATCGCCTCTACGAGGACCTCCGCGTCAGTGTAGTGGTCGGGGTGGCAGTGCGTGACGACTACGCCGTCGAGCCTCATCGGTGTCAGGCCTGCGTAGATGCTGTGGACCAGCGCGCCGGGGCCTGGATCGAGGTGGACCTGCGTCTTTCCCTGGACCAGGCGTATACCGGCTGTGCGCCGTCTCTGGGTGCACATGGCGTGGCGGCCTCCGCCAGTGCCCAGGAAGTGGACCGTGAGGGGCTCCATGGCTGAGCCTTGACGCGGGAGAGTTAAATATTTAACATGGGTCTCGCATCAGAGAAGAGGACGCGGGCCCGTGGCCTAGAACGGCTAAGGCGTCTGACTGATAATCAGAAGATCATGAGTTCAAATCTCATCGGGCCCACCACTCTACCCACTATTCTGGCACCTCAAAAAATCGAGGCCCTCCTATCCCCCGGTCGGGCCTTCGTCGCCTGGAAAAATCAGGCCTGGTAGACGATCTCTCCGTTCAGGATCGTCGTGTAGGCCTTCGTCTTCTTCATCTCCCTCTTGGCCTTCTCGACGCTCTCGGCGTCTGTCTTCGCTAGATGGAACTCGGGTTTAGTGATATCCATCGGCAGGATCGTTACATCGGCCAATTTTCCAGGTTCGATCGACCCCTTGATGCCCTCCTCTCGGGTCGCGTAGGCGCCCTCCATGGTGTAGCAGTGGACGGCCTCCTCGACGCTTATCCTGCTCCCCGGAATCGGGTGGTTGACCGCGGACCAGATGCCGTATAGGGGGTGGAATGGCATGCCGTCTGAGCCGAAGGGGACGTGGAAGCCGAGGTCGAGGAGGCGCCTGTATGGGTTTGTCCTCCTGTTCCTCTCCTCGCCCAGGCGGGTCTCGTACATGCCGTCGGGCCACGCCCATTCGCCGACGAAGTTGGGCTGCATGGATGCGACGATGCCCAGCCTCCTGGCCCTCTTTATGTCGGCGTCTGTCGGGTACTCGAAGTGCTCTATCCTGTGGCGGTGATCGGCTCTGGGGGTCTTCGCGAGCACCTCCTCGATCCTGTTCACGGCCTCGGTGATCGCCCTGTCGCCGATCGCGTGTATCGCTATCTGGCCCCCGTTCCCGTGCTGCTCACCCGCGACCCTCCTGTTCCTCTCCTGGTCACCGACGTATACGCCTGAGGTCGACGGGTCGTTGGCGTAGGGCTCGTAGAGTAGGGCGGTCTGCGCCCCCATTGAGCCGTCGATCCCGATCTTCATGGTGCCGAAGCTCAGCCACTCGTCGCCGCTCCTCTCGTGGGGGTTCCCGGTCATCACGTGGCACCGGAGCCTCATGTCTCCCTCTCTGTGGGCGTCGACGTAGGGGCTCACGGACATGAGGAGCGAGGACTCGTCCGGCCGGCTGCAGTCGTGGATCGTGGTGGCACCGAGGCTGTGGGCTAGCTCTATGGCGTCCCTGAGCCCCTGCTTCAGCTCCTCGTAGGTCGGCGGCGGGATGTGGGGAGTCACTATACCTCTCGCGTCCCTGAGGACCCCGGTCGGCTCGCCGTCGGCGTCCTTGTCGATCACGCCGCCGGGCGGGTTCGGCGTGTCCCTTGTTATTCCGCATGCCTCGAGGGCCCTTGAGTTCAGGACGATCATGTGGCCGCATATCCGTGTCAGGGCGACGGGGTTGTCCGGCGAGGCCTCGTCGAGGTCGCGCCTGTCTGGGTACCTCCTCTCAGCGAGGTTCTGGTCGTCCCATCCCCTCCCCTGAGCCCACCTGCCCCTGGGCAGGCGACGGGCCCTGATGTACTCCCCAAGCCTCCCGACTATATCGCCTATGGACTCGGCGTCGTCAAGCTGGAGGTGGCCAAGCCTGTAGCCCATCGAGAGGAAGTGGGTGTGGGAGTCGATGAGTCCTGGCACCACCGTCCTCCCAGAGGCATCAACGACTCGTGCGCCGTGGGGCACTTCTACCTCGGATCTCTTTCCGACGGCCGCGATCCTCGGCCCGTCAATCAGCACGACGGCGTCCCGCAGAGCGGGTCTACCTGTGCCGTCGATCAAACTACCGCAGAATATGGCTATTTTCGAAATATTTTTTCGCCTTTTTAATCTGCGCCACGGCTGTTTTTAATGTTTACTCCCGAAGCCTGGGTTCGTCGTAGTGCAGCTGAATAGGGTGTCTCAGCTGGGCGTTCCTCATCGATAGGAGTCCACGAGGGCCCTCCACCTGCCCGCAGAGGGGGTCTGCCCCGCGACGCCGAGGCCCTCTATGGGCTCACCCTGCCCCCTCACCATGGCGGCGATGATCTGGGCCTTGGCGGCGTTCTCCAGGGCGACTGTCGCCATGCAGGCCTCCTCGACGCTCCTACCGACGATGACAGGGCCGTGGGCCTTGAGTATGATGGCGTTCGCGCCCCCCATCTTCCTGGCGAGTATCTGCCCCTGCCTCTCCTCCCGTATCAGCGTCCTGAACTTCGGGGAGAAGTACGTTGGGTCAATCGACTCGTCGTAGACCGGGACGCCGCCCGCGAAGGCGAGCGTGTTGTGGTCGAGCAGCTCCAGCTTCAGGCCCAGGGTCCCCATGAGGGTCGCGTACGTCTGATGCGTGTGGACCACGGCCATCACGTCCTCCCTCGACTTATACATCTCCACGTGGATAGGGAGTTCTATTATCTCGTACTCCGGGCCCGAAAGCCTCCTGTACTTGAGGTCGAAGGTAACGATGTCGTCGGCCGTGACCCTGTTCCACCCCACGTCCCTCGGCTTTATCAGGATCTCCTCGGTCCCCGGTACCCTGGCGCTGAAGTGGCCTATGGGGTCAGGGTTCTGGACCGACCTCACCTCCCTGTAGAGGATTCTGCAGGATTGAACAAGCTTCTCCACGAGCTCATCACGGGTGGGCTTCGGGGCTCCGGCGGTCAAGGCTTCACCACGACTCGATCACTAGTCACGGTGACTGTTTTTTAGTTTATGGAATTTTGGGGTGATCCATCGACTGGGACTAAAGAAAGCGAGGCTAAGGGGATACGTCCCCGCGTCGGCACGGTTCAAGTCTCAGTGCCTGATGGGCGCGAAGATTTGATGGCTCTTTAAAAAGGATAGTTGGAGGGAGTTATACGATGAATATTTCTCGCGGCGTCTTGTGCAGCCTCACGGCGCCTGAGCCGGTGACGAGGTAGTTGTCGCAGCAGAAGGCGTAGGCGTCGCCCGTCAGCGTTATCGGGTGTATCACTATGTTCATGTTCTCCTTCACCTTCATCGTCTCCTCCGGCCGTATGGCGGGGCGCTCCACGAGGTCGTATCCCTGCCCGTGGGAGTGGAGCCGCCCCTCGGGCGGGTACCCCATGCCGGCGAGCAGCTCGTTGTGGAGGGCGAAGAGTTCCCGTGGGTCCGCTCCCGGCTTCGTGAGCTCGGCGTCCCTGTCCTGGACCTCGACGGCGTCGTCCCATGCCTTCAGCAGCGGCTTGGGCGCCTCGCCTATGCAGGCTGTCCTGGCGATCTCGCCGTAGAAGCCTCCTGGGCCGTTGACCTCGATCATGACGCATACCTGGTCGCCGTACTTGAGCGTGCGGTTCTGGAAGAAGGCGCGCATCTGCCCGGCGGGCTTCCCGGCAG
>Ga0315291_10012310_pt1 | contig 10381 bp, 17 predicted proteins | sample YL17G12_20_MG_FD_203070 | JGI IMG/M metagenome (GOLD analysis project Ga0315291, IMG submission 203070) | Sediment microbial communities from Yellowstone Lake, YNP, Wyoming, USA - YL17G12_20 | ecosystem: Environmental > Aquatic > Freshwater > Lake > Sediment | place: USA: Wyoming | collected... | reverse complement strand
CCCTACCCCCTTTTGGTTTTCCCCCCTCTCTTCTCTCTATTTTACGGCCCGCAACCCGCTCTTGCCACGGCCGCCACATGATCGCCGCATCCCGCTCAGCGTACGTCAGGTAGCAGGCCAAGCCCGCCTTGATCATCCAGTCCATCCGCTGCGTGAACGTCGCGACGTCCAGATGCCATTCCCAACAGAGCCGTCCGGGATCGCCCCAGACGATGCCCCAATCGTCCTCTCTCGCAGCGTTCATCCACACGGCCAAGCAGAATGCCTTCTCGCCATCGCTCGCCCTTTGCCAGAATTCTTTGGCCAGCAGGCCCCTGCACAGCGGGATATACGGCGGATTCGCGGTGTCGTGCTTCCACACCGCCCAAGGGCCTCTCGCGTTCACCACTGCCAGGAATGGCGATGGCGACGCCAGCGAGTCGTACCGCTGATCTGGATTCGCCGGCCACGGGAACCGCCGATGCTTCACGTCCACCACGCCCGCCGCCGGGGCGACCTTTGCCGATTGTGCCATCCATATGCCTGCGTATTTACGATCTGCGATTTACGATTTTGCATTTGCAATCACGCCGCGCCATTGAAGTCCACGGATTCCCGGCTGCCGTCTGCCTTGCGAATCTTCCAGGTCCCGCGCCACCCCTTTCTCAGCAGGTGCCCGAACAGCCGCTCGGTGCACTGTTCGCAGAACCAATAGACGACGCCGGCGTTGCCGCCAACGTCAACGGCCGTGAGTATCTCATGGAGCTCGAAGGGTTGCCCACACTCGCAACAGGGCTTCCACGTGCACTCGACCTCCGTCGCGACGATCCGCCGATGGAGTTTCATCCGAGGGCCTCCTGGGTCAGGCTCACTTCGCGGCCCCATGATCTGTTTATGGATTTTCACGGCGCTGCTCTCCCTCCATTCGCTCCATGGCGAGTTCTTCCTCCGTCACCGGGTTCGTGGCGGTCGATTTCAGCCGCGTCGGGAACGGCAGATCCCAGTGGGCGGCGATCGCGGCCCAGTCGATCTCCTCGAATCGGGCGTCCGTCCCGGCCATCCGGCAGATTTCGAAGAACTGCCGCTGAATGTGCGGCAACGCCAGCCCCTTGGGCCCGGATCTCGCCAAAATCAGGTTCGCCGGGTACAGATGCCGCAGTTGATCGTGCACCGCGCAGTTGACGCACAGGCCTTTCGGCTTCGCACTTCGCTTGAGCATCCTCGCCCCCGACCCGGGCACCGGATCGACCTTGCACGGACGCCCACACCGGCCGCAGGAGCACCCCTGCCCGGAACCCGCAAACGCGAACGCCGCCTGTTTCTTCGGCATGGTCGATTTCCGATCTAAGATTCCTGATTTACGATTCCAAGACACGCCTTTATGAACTCCGCCGCGAGGATGGGCACTATGGCATTCCCGAACCCGCGGAGCGTCCCGACCCGGCTCTTGCCCGCAAGGGGGCCGCCAGAATCCAACTCATAGGCAGACCCATCAACCATCGGGAATGTTCCGGGCTCAATGCGCCTCGGGACGAACCCTTTGCCGGCGGCCCGCTCGTCACACCAGACGACGTCGAAGTCGCTCCAAGGACCTGCTGGGATATTTCGCCGCGCCAACTCGATCCCTTTCTGTTCTTGTGGGCACTGCTGTTCGGCGTGGCCCACGCCGCCAGAGAGACCGCGTCCGTCAGCGTGTTGCCCTTGTGGATCCCGGTCGGCGGGACCGTCTTGCGGTTCGCCGTGCTGTTTCGCGTGCTCCGGCTGTCGCACTCGCCTGGACTTGGCCAGGCCACCGTCGATACTGCCTGCCCCATAGTCATCCCAAACCCGTTGCCGTTCTTGTGCTCCGCCTTGAGTTTGGCCCTGCGTTCCTGCCAAGTCGTGTCGCCGTCGTTTTGTGGACCCGCATTGGACGTGGGCCATCCACCACAAACGTTGCCGCCTGTGGGGCGAGCCGACGCTTGCAGCCGGCAGATCACTCGTCCCGACGGCATAACCGAGCTCCTCCAGGTCAAGAGACACTCCGTCGAGCCATCGAGGTCCATCACCGCTCGCAGTCTGTTCGCCAAAGATCGTGACAGGGCGGCACTCGCTGACGAGACGGTAAAATTCCGGCCAGAGGTGCCGTTCATCTTTCTCGCCGCCGCGCTTGCCGGCACACGAAAACGGTTGGCAGGGGCAAGAGCCTGTCCATGTGACTCTGCCGCTGAATCGCCATCCGGCCAAAGTGAGAGCGTAGTCCCAACCGGCGATGCCAGAAAAAAAGTGTGCAAGGTCATACGGCCTCACTTCGTCTGGCGTCAGATCGGCAATCGACTTGTCGCAGATCACTCCCGGCCGGATGTGCCCCGCATCCATCAGGTTGCTCAACCACGCGCAGCAATACGAGTCGATTTCGTTGTAGAAAACTTTGATGCTCATGAACGCGCTCCACCCACGCAAGAAATTCGGCGCGCGACATGCCACGCTTGGCGTAATTGCAAGGAGCGCAACATGAGGCTACATTGCCAGTCACATATCCCAACGATGAGGCGATACGGTCGATGCCGCCGCCGGGACCGCCGCAGTAGTCGCACGCATGGGAAAGTAGCAGAGACGCCTCCGCAAACGATAGGGTCGCGGGCAACCCCTTGCGATGAGCATTTGCCTTGTACTCCGACCACCGATCCCGCAGCAGACGTTCCAACTCCGGTAGTCTTCGCTTCTCCCCGCCCCGACGCGCCGCCGACAATTTCGCGCACGATACGCACTGCGTCACAAGACCTCTGCGAACCTTGGTCGCGCGAGTTGTTCGCTCCGAACCGCACTCGCATCGAAATCTCACATGAGGGTGCCTGTTCTTGGCTCCCTTGATTGTTTCGAGAATGTCCGTCATTTGGTTGAACCTCCTTGATGCTCCGCTCATCCACGTCCCCTTCCATGATCAGCCCCGCCGCGATCAGGTTCCGCAGCCACTGAGCCGCGTAAGCCTCGTTCTCGTTGTAATATGCCTTCATCACGTCACGATCCCGCCTGAACGAACTTTTTCTTTCGATACGCCGCAGGTCGGGACCATTTGCGTTGTACCGCCTTCCATTCGGGCGAGTAATCCTTCCACTGCGCCACCTGATACAACTGGGCGAACGGCAGGAACCCCTTAGCATAGATTGCCGCACACCGCCGCTCTGCCTTTGCCGGTGTGTCCTTGTCGGGCCACAAATCGTAACCGACCAGGCAATAGCATCGTTTCTTCTCTTCCGGAAAGTCGCTCAGCAGATCCGCCGCCTTGTCGAGGTTCGCAATGGACGCCTCGCTGTCACAGGCAATCCAGATCTCCGAAACTCGGATGCTCCTGAGTAGATCGACGTGCCACGATCTGAGATAGTCGATGTCCAATCCACCCCTGAAGCACGCCGCGCGACTCTGCTCGCCAAGCATGGCGAAGACTTTGCAAATATGCTTCTCACTGCAGGCGAGCAGGTTATTGTCCTGGATGATATAGCCCGGTTCGATGGGCAGTTCGCGAATATCGTACTCCCTGAACTTCACATGACACCATGGGCAGCACTTCGGGCAACCACGAGAGGTAATCGTGATGCCCGGCGACAGAAACCGCCCCGGCACGAACCGGCCGGGCCGGGGCGTGATCGCCGGTCCGCCGATCCGCACGTTCTTGAACCGCTTTTGCCAGGCCCGATAGAGCATATGGCCGCGTGGAATATCCCATGTGAACGCGACCGAGACGCGGACCGGCAAGTCGGGCAGATCGAACAGCGGCGGCTCATCGCAGAACGCCAGCTCATCCGTCGGCGTCATGCTGGTCCGCCGGGCGAAGACCCGAATAATCTTGTCATTTGTCGTGGTCATCGTCTTCACCGACTCGCTGGTGCCGCGGCGGGCAGCTTGGCCTCGATGTAACTGATCGATCTATCCGCCGAAATCGAGCTCGTGTAGTTCTTCAATGGCATGATCTGCCTTCCTGGATTTTTGATCTTTGATTTTCGATGTTTGATGTTAGTAATGAATCACTCCCTGTGTTCATCGCCCTTACAACTCGCGATTTTCCGCTCATCGTCCTTCAAGATTTGCCTTGCCCACGCACATTTGGATCGGACGGGACAGATGGGACATGGCGGCTTGCCGCCGTCAATACATTCGGGTGGTACGATGCGTTGACCTGTCATAATCAGACTCCCTTCTTAATCAGTTACGATGCATCAAGTATCCAATGTTTTTGATTTTCCTACGGATTGCCCGGCTGCTTGCTGCCGGGGCAGGGCCGCTTTCTGTTGCCCCGACCAGCACAGTATCCAACGCCGTCGAGGTCATGCGGATAGATGCCGCGACTCGATACGCTGAAGACCCGCCCGCATGCCGAACATTTGCCCTTGGGGCGAGGCCCTTTGGACACGGGTTCCGTGGAGCATCGCGTCACACGGCCGCGCTTGGGCTCATGTTCATCTTCTCCCTCCGACTCGCCCTTGTCGGCCGAACGGATGCGGGCGGTACACGTCTCGCCGCCCCGGCGGGTCTTGCCGTACTGGGGACTCTTCGGGTTGGCGCAGGTCCCGTACATGCTGTTGCCGACCGTTAATTTGAAGGCGCCGCAGCCGACGCAGTGGCCCGCCTCAAGAATCTCTTCGTGTCTTTCGCGCTCTTCGTGGTTCACCTCCGATTTATGATTTACGATTTCCGATTTACGATTTAGGGTTCGGGGTTTCGGTTGCCCGCCCTTCCCATCGACCACCCGCACTTCCTCTTTCACCCGCGGCGTCGCCGGCATCTGATCGGCGAGCGACGTAGCGGGTGGGGGCAGGATCGCGACGATCCGGTTGCCGGTCCAGATGCCCCCGACCCGGAATGCAGCTTTGGGGATCAGGCCGAAATCCTTCAGAGCGCTGTGCGCGGCCAGTCGAATGCCTTGGGTCCCCCTGCGCATGATCGCAATGGAGCCCGGCTCGATCTTCGAATCCGTCGGCTCGAAAACCAAGCGCCTCGACTCGGCGCCGTAGCCGATCAGTATGCGACTGGCCGTTTTGGGGATGTTGCCGGCGAGCGATCCGCCGATGTAGACGCCGCCGTGCGTGTTGATCGCGATGGAACTCCCCGCCCAAGGGCTGTGCACGAAACCCCTGAAGAACACGATGTCATCCATGACTCAAACCTCAATTTTCGAAACCACGAAGCTCACGAAGAGCACGAAGGGTTCGGCAGATAGGCCCTGCCGATGATCCGCTCGAAACAGTTGCCGTGAAACTCCGCCCAGATCATGGCTTTTCCCTGAATGCGGCCGGCGTGCAGGCGAGGCTTACCATCGGGGCGACGCACGCAGTATTTGCGGGCGAACAATGGCATCCAGTCATATAGTGATTCGGCGAATAGACCCGGCCGGACCGGGAACAATCGCATGATCGGCTCCCGCAATCGCATCTCCCCCGAGTAGTCCCGATGATCAGGCACCTGAATGCTGATCCCCTGTCCGATCAGGTACGTCCACCACCCGTAATAGGCCACGCCGTCCACGCCGGGGCAGTGGAATACCCAAACGTAGAGCGCCCGCCGTTCCGTGCGTCCGCACCCTTCCCGCCGCCAACTCAAGGAGTTCGCTTGACGTTCCCGCTTTTGTCGACCCAGATCATGCCATGTCGTCACTCTCGGCTTCCCGCCCGGGTGGTCGATCTCCACCACCGCCGCATCCGGACCGAACCGGTCCCAGAACGATTCCGGTATGATCGAGGGGGCCTTGCGCCGGTCCCGTTTTCGCGAGTTGATGTAGATCGCGCCCGTGGCTTTCACAATCTCAACCCTTTCGGCTTTTCCTGAATCCGACACTCCGGCGGGAACTCCGCCGCGTCCTCCGTCACCCGCACCCGACTGCCTGTGGGCGGTACTCTCGGACCCTGCTTCATCCAGACCGGCACGCCCGCATCACGGCAGGCCGTGACAATCCCCTGGGCCTCCTCCCACCAGTTCACCGGGTCAATTCCTGTCCACCGGCCCGCCCTGCCGCCCGCCAGTTTCTCGCACCCCACGACGACCCAGTCGAGCAGCTCATCGAGCGGCACAGCGTCGGTATCCTCGCCGCACTTGGGGCATGGATATGCCTGACCATGCTTTGGATCTCCATCATCCTCGCCCCACCAATAGCAGGCGGGACAGACGTTGTAACCCTCCGCGATGAACGGAGTGACAGCATCGGAGACCCGTGAGATCAACGGTTCGAGACTCACGCCTCGCATCGCCGCCGGAATCCGCCGCAACGTCTCGATGCGAGAGATGTATTCCGGCCCCTCGACACTGACCATCAGAATGACGTGCGGGAAATCGTCGGGCCAGACCGGTATGCGGCGCCGCTGATACCATTCGATGAACTTCGCCATCCGCCACGGCTCTTTCGTCAGCACCATGAACCGATGCTGCCGGCAATTGCACATCACATCGAATGCCTGGGCGATGAACTCGAACGGCACCCGCTCATCGAACAGGTCGCTCTTGCTGTTGACGAAGATGAATGACGGCTTTCGCCAGTGCAGAGGCCGAGACAGATTGCACACCAGGCAATTGACTTTCGAGGTAAAAAGCCAATCCCCCCCGGTGCATGCCACTTGGTCCTCGTAACCAGACAACCCTCTGCCCGCCAGCCGGTGGACCGTCCGGCAGGCCCAGCAGTTGTCGCAGCCCGGCGACCGCTTGCGGCAGCCGATGGTCAGATCCCACGTCCGATCGCAATACGGAATGCCCGTTTCAGCCATGACTCAAACCTCAATTTTCGGAACCACGAAGCTCACGAAGAGCACGAAGGGAATTGCTATCCTCGACTTCGCAATTTGCGCAAGGTTCGCCGGGGCACCGGCACCCGCCGAATGCCGCCGTCCATCGTCACGACGCCCTTCGCCGGCGTCGTGTAGCCCGACTCCCGGACTGCAAGGATCGATGCCTTCTGCCGCTGCATCGACCGGATCATCTGCCCGATTACGGTCGTCCCGAATCTGAATGGTTCCATCGGTTCATGTCCTTCCCGGTTTACGTTCTTTCAATACAGCACCGGCTGCAGGTTCGTCGGCTCGGGGACGCGGAATAGAATCGTCACGACGCGCTTCGCGGGCAGACCGAATCGCGGCCGGTTCGTCGCCTCGAAGTACAAGAGCTGATCGCCCGGCACGAGTTCCGCCGCGCAGCTCCACGTGTGATCCGCGTTGTTGACATCGACGGTCACATTGCTCAGCGTCCCGCCGGCGTAGACCACGTCGACGTCATAGCCGTTCGGATCGCAGCAGATCGCCCGGGGCCGGTTCCATTTGCCCGGCCTCAACATCCAGATCGACGGCTCACCGGGCACCGGCGGCAGGAGCGAGCCGCGGACTGCTGCGGGATCGATGGCGTACGGAACCAGCCGAACGTCATAACCGACCTGCACGCAGTCCGCCCCGCCCGCCGCCAAAACAACCAACTGCCGAGCCATGCCGGAGCCCGCGAGGACCACGGCCGCCAGGCACAAACCTCGGATCGACGATTTACGGTTTATCATTTTCGATTTCCCTTCGTGTCCCTCATGCTCCTCGTGGTTTCAATCCTCTATCAGCGATTCCATCTGCTCGGCCAGCCGGCTCACGGCCTTCGAGAGCGCATGCAATGCCTCGCTCTCTTGGCGTCGGACCTCGGCGATTTCCGGATTGCAGTCGGCGTCCCGCAGATATTCCGCCGCCTCTTCGGCCAGGTTGCGAGCTCGTGAGTTCTTCGACATTTGTTCGTCCCTATCCTTTCCGTCCACTGGGTCCATCAAAGGTGCAGACCATCCCGCTTGGCCCGGGCCTCCTCAACAGACAATTGCTGATCGCGCAGGGCGGCAGTGAGCTGATCGATGACCGCCCGCGTTCCAGGGCACTCGGGCATCCCCTTCGCGGTTTCCAATTTCCGCCGTAGAGCGGTGTCTTTATCGAGCTGCCTCGCGTACTCCTGATTGGCCGCCTCACGATGGATCCGCAGACTGCCCCGGCGTTCAACTGTCAGAAAGATCAACGCCACAATCGCCCCTCCCCAGATAATCGCAAGACCCATTGCCACGATAGTGCTCATCCACGACTCCTTTCGACCGACGTTCCGATCCGTTCGCTCACATCACGCCGCCGGGGTTTTCGCCCGTTGGACCGCCTCGGCTGCGCCCGTGCCACTCTTGATCTGGCTATAGGCCAGGTCCTTTTTCGCCGCTGCCGCATCCGTCACGAGCGTCTTGTTGGCCAGCAGGGCATCGACGCTGTCCACGATTCCCCGTATCGATGCCTCCTCCGTCGCCTGGTCCGCCTTCGCCTTGCGGCCGCGCACGATGGCGCCGCCGAGGGCCCCCCCGAACGTCGTCACCAGACCGCCGAGCAGCGCCGCGTAGACGTTCCACGGCGCGGGCAGCGATGCACCGAAGGCGCTGATGCCCTTGCCGTACAGTTCCGCCTCGATCTTCGGGTCGATGCCGCCCGTGGCGACGGCCTGGTCGAGTGCTGTGCGATACGTGGCCAGCTTCTGGTCGAACAGCGCCTTGATCGGCTTCGCCGCTATCAGCTTCGCCTGGAGCGCAGCGTTCTCCTCTCGCAACCGCGTCATGACCTCACCCGTCGCGTTCGGATCGCCGAGCAGTTTCGCATTGGCCGCCAGCAATACCTCGATCTGCACAACCTTCGCATCCAGGGCCACCGATTGCTGCTCGATTAGCGAGATCGCCGACTGCAAGGCGGTGACCCGCTGCGTGCCGTCCATCCCACATCCGCCCACCGGCAATACCGCCATCAGAAACACCACCATTCCAAACGTCCGCGTCTTCATGTGAGAGCCCCTTCAAAGAATTTACGATTTACGATTTATGAATTACGATTGTCCATTTCGTCCGTGTCCGTTTTTTTTGCGAAGAGCGATCCGGATTGCGCCTTTGGGCTGCGCTCCAGCTCCACGATCCTGTCTTGCGCGTCCATGCCGTCTACTCCCCGCGTTTAGAGCCCAGCGACGCGAACCCGTGCGCCGGCCCGAGGTCCTCCTTCCGGCCCTCCACGATCGCCTCGACCTGGGCGACGTACGAGTCGTGCTGCTTCGCCGAACGCCGAAGACGCCGGCAGTCGTCGCACAGGAGGCTCTTGCCCGTCTCCCGGAACGTCTTTCCGCAGCCCGGCCAGTCCCCTATGCCCACGCACACCATCTCACACTTTCGATGCCGACCCATGTCGTCAATCCTCCATCAGCGATTCCATTTGCTCGGCGAGTTTGTCCACGGCGGCGCATAGGTGCCGCAGCGCCTCGCGCTCCATTAGCCGGGCCCCGCCGATTTGCATGGCGGAATCCGCTTTCTTCGTCCGTGTCCGTCCAGTCCTGTCCATAGCGTCCACTCCAGGTCCACTTATTGTCCATCGAACAGCGACATCCGATCGGCGGGCTTCCTGCAATGCGGAGAGAAGAACAGGGCTTCTCGATGCCGATTCCTTTGCCCGCGAGATTCGGCGCTGCCGGCCAAATTGCCGTATCCGCCTGCTGCAGACCATCTGTAAACGGTCCAGCCCTCTCGCAACAGGGACTCGTGCTCCTCATAGTACCCGGCCAGGACGATGCGATAGTCCGGGTCCGCCGCGCGCGTCCTGCACCACTCGCGAACGTCGTGGGCAACCGTCTGCGAATCTACGGCGTACACGGCTTTATAGCGGTCTGCCACGTCTGAATAAGGCGGATCGAAAAAGATTCCGCACGGCCTGCTCGGCTTGGTCTGCCAGTTGCCGCCGCAGACCCGGCTCCAGTCGCCGCAAACGACGCGAACGTACCGCAGGCGCTCGCTCAATCGCCGAAACCATGTGTAGACGTTCAGATTGTACGGCTCCCGGACATCCTTGCCGCCGCCGTTCCCCAGGTGAGGTATCTGACCCTTCGCGTGGACGCCCTTGCCGCCGTTCCCCAGGTGAGGTATCAGACCCTTCGCGTGGACGCCCTTGCCGTCCCCCAGGTGCGGTATCTTGCCCTTCGCGTGGACGCCCATGCCGCCGGTCCTCAGGTGCGGTATCGAGCCGGGGCGGATTAGGCCGTCCCCGATCCAGCATGAGGCCGCCCAGATGTAGTACCCGGCCAGTTTGGCGTCGAAATAGGAATCGTCGGCGCAGAGCTTTTCGAGCAGCGCCCCGTTCCGGTCGTTCAAGACCCGCTTACGGCACATCAAGTCCGCATGGTTCACAGGCCAGTCGCACCACTTGGCGACGGCATCGGGGTCCGTTTGCAGACTGCGCCACACGTTGCAGATTTGACCGTCGGAATCGTTCACCGTTTCCACATGCCGGGCCGGGTCCCAATCCGGCCTTGCCAGCAGCACCGCGCACGAGCCGCAGAAAGCCTCGACGTAATGCCCGACGTCGCCAAGTGCCGCCCAAACGATGTCCGCCACGAGACCCTTGCCTCCGAA
>Ga0315291_10012308_pt1 | contig 10383 bp, 10 predicted proteins | sample YL17G12_20_MG_FD_203070 | JGI IMG/M metagenome (GOLD analysis project Ga0315291, IMG submission 203070) | Sediment microbial communities from Yellowstone Lake, YNP, Wyoming, USA - YL17G12_20 | ecosystem: Environmental > Aquatic > Freshwater > Lake > Sediment | place: USA: Wyoming | collected... | reverse complement strand
GTGTACAGGACGTCGAGATCCCTCAGGTAATCTAACGAAACACCAGAATCACCAGACTGCTTACGACTTTTGATGTGATGAAATGCCACTTCAGGTGTCTTTGACAAGAAGATGTACAAGTCTGGGAACCATGCGTCCTTATCGTACTGGTAGCAGTATACGTCATTCTCCTCAGGTCTCACGAGCTTCTTTTGGAGCAGGTGTTCCCAAAACACATAGCGCGTGCTGAGAAGACACCGTTCGTAAATTACAACATCCTTGGTTTCAACTGGTTGAAGCGTCTGCAGAATTTTCATTTGAAGTAAAAGTGCCCATCTGGACTTGTCTTTGTAGAACAACTCCAGAGGCCAATTATCGATAGGTTCACGCTGAACCGTCCACCTCTTTTGTTCGAGGAGGTTCAACTGGGTGGTTTTGCCGGATCCTATGTTTCCGTCAATAACCACCTTCATTAGTATTTTATGTGAGGGAACTCTCTAGTTCCTGTTCGCGACCCCGCCGCCTAGTTCGTATTCGCCTGTGAGCTAAATGTGGGTGCGCGGCACGCGGCGTCCGAGGGGACGACGTAAGCCTCTGGTCCCTTCTCCTGAAGGTACCGGCGGTAGGACAGATTATCCTCATAGTGGATGCCCTGCTTCGCCATGATGACGTCATTATAGATGCGAGAGGACTCGTAAACATTGAAGCAGCGGTCAGCTCCCATACCAAGACGAGTCGACATTTACAATTGCATGAGAAATTAAAACATCAAGTCCGGTCTAAAACCTCACAACCCCCTCCTGCTTCAGCTTGCTGACCATGTCATCAAACTTGCTCCCCTTGATCACGTCAAACGTATCCTCCTTGGTCGCCTCAATCTTGGTCTTCTGTAGTTTCTCGTTGAGCACCTCGTACGCCAGAGCAATTTCTCGTAATGTCTCCGCCCCTGTGACGATGATTTTCCCTGTGCTGAAGATGCTCGCCGTTACCTGCTTGGTGTTGTCCGCTGGATGGAACTTCACCTTGACTGCAGAGTACCTCTCTGGGTTGAACGACACAACAAACTTTGTCTCGGCTGAAAGCGCGTCAATCACCTTCATCAGGTTGACTGACGAGTTCATGGAAAAGTTTGTATTAATCATGACGACCCGGAAATTATCCATCTTGAGCGGCTCTTCGCGTTCGAGACTTCGTTGCACAAGAAAAGACAACTGCTTCATTATTCTTTTACAATCCCGCAGATCTGAGCATCCTGCCACTTGCACAGACCCGTTCGGGAACATCTTTATTGATTTGTTCGAGTACTGATCTTCGTATCCGACAGTCACTTGGTTATAAAAAGCGGTACTTTTTAAAGACCACTCAAACCCATTCGTAAGCGCCCCCTTTCGGCGTATACGAATTGGTCCATCTGCAAACGCGGATCGAATCTTTTCAATGTCCACGTCACCCATAAACTTGCACAGCATCGTTATTGTTGTGATTCGGATCCACGAAGGCGGAGATGTATAGTTTTTCCGAACATCGTCGAGAGTGACGATGTATCGTTTGGTCGCCATCAGTGAGTAATCTCCTTTATAAGTACCTTACGAAGGTTGTTTTTCTTTATGTGATCTGTGAGCCTCTTGAATTGATATGGTGTCAATTTGATGTACTGCTTCCTTGGCTTACGGACGACACGTTTTTTCTTCGAGGCGACCGTCCGGCGTCGGCGACGCTGTTGTACGAGTCTCTTTGCCGCAACCGGACCGCCCATCGCGTAGATGTTTGTGAATGTGTTGTTTGGAAGTTTTGACGCTGCTTTCGCGCGTGCGACGTTCCCGTTTGCGGCGTTGAGCGCCTTGATACCCTGCTCGACCGCCTCTGCACCACCGGCACCGCGAATGAGCTGCTCGGACGTGGCAGCCACGCGACGGTTTCCATTTGGTGTCGGCGCCGAAACAGCGAGACGACCGGTACTCGTGTTGCCCGTCGTTACACGTGACCCACTTACATTGCCGGTTGTAGCACGCGAACTGCCCATTGTCTGACCACCCACACGTGTCCCACCGAATGTCTGAGCGCCGATGCGAGCCGCACCCACTGTTATTTGAGGTCTGAATATGATTCCGCCTCCTCTGTTGTACCCGTAGCGGTTCGGTCCGACTCCGATAGAAACACCAGTGTTAGCCGCTGGTGCTTCTCCTCTGTTGTTCCCTTTGCGGTTCGGTCCGACTCCGACAGAAACACCAGTGTTTGTGCCGCTCACTGGTTTTGGAGCTGGTCCTTCTCCTCTGTGTTCGATTTGAGATTCAAGTGCTTTATTGTTCTTGTAGTATCCTGTTTTACCTTTATTATTCGTTTTGAGAACGTAACCGAGTGGTATTCCATTCTTGCGTGGTATAAATGAGGGGGGTTTCGGAGCAAAAAGACGACTGAAGAAACCACCGCTTGTGGCTGGGGGAGCAGCACGGTTACGGAAGGCACCACCGACTGTGACGGCACCACGACCGAGGGCACCACCGACTGTGACGGCACCACGACCGAGGGCACCACCGACTGTGACGGCACCACGACCGAGGACACCAGCGCCACGCTGAAGCGCATACATTTTCGGAGACTGTAGACGCCGTCTCGTGTTGTTATTGAGCTCTGGAAGCTTGAGAATTGCATTTACGAGAGCTTTGTTGTATCTTGGTTTGACGGTTGCCACGAGGTAATTTTTGAGTGCGTTACGTGCTTTCTTCTCGGCGTTTGCAGCCACCCTAGCGTTGTTGGCAGCCTTTTTCTCCTCAGCCGCCTTTTTCTCCACAGCGTTGGCAGCCGCCTTGGCAGCCTTTTTCTCCTCAGCCGCCTTTGCGTTGGCAGCCGCCTTTTCCTCGGCAGCCTTTTTCTCCGCAGCGTTGTTCGCCGCCTTTTTCTTGTTTGCAGCCTCCTTGGCAACCGCCTTATTTCGTTCTTCTCGCGCTGCTCTATTGGCTGATTTCTCTTGTTCACTCGCCAATTCTACAGCAAGTCTTCTTTTCTCGAGTTTGTTGGCATTTGCTTTACGTCTGTTCGCTAGCAAAGCTTCTTTTTTCTCAGCAGCCTCTTTTTTCTCAGCAGCCTCTTTCTTCGCAGCGTTTCTCTTCTCGAGGTTTTTTGCCAAATTGTTGTACAGAAGCTCTATTCTCTTTCTGTCTGCGTTTGAAATATTTTCACCACTTTCAATCAGTTCTTTATATTTCTTTTTGTTAAATTCTTTACGCTCACGTGCACGTCTGTTTTCTATGTTCTTGTTCTGTTTGATAATCGATGCAATTGCACCAGCTGTTACGTTCTTAGCCGCCTTTTCAGCTTCTGCAGATTCAAAAAAGGAACCAATATTTACGTTTACAGCTGGAGTCTTTTCTCGTTTCACTGGTTTCAGTGGGTGACTTGAAAGACCGTTTGGTTGTGCTGCTGCTAAAGCGAGAAGTCCAGCTCGTCTGAAACCACCTCCAGTCTTCAACGGTGTTCTCATGTTGGAGACACGCTTCAGAGCACCTGCGATACGAGCTTTGTTGTTGGGGGTTTTTGTATATTGTTGTTTCTCGAGTTCGTTGATCTTCTTCTCGAGTTCTTCAGGTGTGAATTTTGACTTGAGATTCTTCAGAGATGCGCTCCCTATACGCTTGAGTTCATTTCGTGCAGCGACCATACGGGACAATCGCTCTCTTGTTGTTGTTCCTCTATAGTTTTCACGAGCCTTGGCAACTCGCTGAGCAGCTTTCGTTAGTATACCAGATCCTGCTCCACCAAACATCTGAGTAATACGCCGCCCCTGTATCGTACTAAAAGGACGTTTGTTACCGGGTGGATCCGTCATTACTACTGTGACGCAAGGAAAAAATCGTGTCCTGTCCCTGGGTGAAGACCGTGTGACCATGGATAGTTACTCAAAATGCCTCTGACGCTCCTTCCCCCGTTCCAACCTGCTGGCGTCAAGTGGCTCCTGGAACGCGAGAATGACAACGGTGTCCGTGGTGGTTTCCTATGCGACGAGATGGGTATCGGCAAGACGGCTCAGCTGGTTGCCATGATGTGCCGCAACCCACTCCCCAAGACGCTCATCGTCGTACCAAAGTCGATCGTGGGTCAGTGGCGCAACGAGATTCAGCGCTTCACAGACGGTCTGATGCCCGTCCGTATGTTTGACGGACCGAACCGTCTGGAGCGCATCGGGGACTTGACGCAGTTTGAGGGTGTTGTCCTGGCACCCTACTCGGTGATGAACGCCCAAAGCCTGCTGCACGATTGCAAGTGGGACCGCGTGATCCTGGATGAAGGGCACGAAATTCGCAACGCGAAAACCAAGCTGCACAAGAGTCTGGCGGCTCTGGATGCAGGCATCAAGTGGGTCGTGTCTGGCACACCTGTGTTCAACTCGATGAAGGACTTTGTATCTCTGTGTTCGTTTGTCGGTCTGACGCGCGGGGATGTCCTCCGGGATTACGATACAATCCGCCAAAAGTACGTGCTTCGTCGTACGAAGGAATCCAAGTCTGCAGTGGACACCATCGAGCTCGACATGTACCCCGAGGAGCAGCAGCTGTACACTAGGGCGTTCCAGTACGGTCAGGGACTTTTGGACAGCACGGACAATGCGATCATCATGCTGGAGGGTATCCTGCGACTTCGGCAAGTGATGACGTGGCCACAGCTTTTCACAGATGGACTCGCGGTCAAGGAGAACACAGACCCCGATCTGTACACTGGACGGTCCAAGAAACACGAGGTGCTGATGGAGTCGATCGAGTCCCACCCAGAGGAAAAGGCGTTGGTGTTTACACAGTTTACGGTTGAGACGGACCGCATCCAAGAGATGTTGACCGAACGCGGTATCCCAACATTTCGCATCGACGGACACGTCACGGACAAGGAGGAGCGCGAGACCCGCATCGAACAGTTCCGGCAAGCCCCAGCGAACGCGGTGTTTCTTATCCAGATTCGGGCGGGTGGCGTCGGGTTGAACTTGCAAGAGGCGTCCCGCGTGTACATCACGAGTCCGGCGTGGAACCCAGCGACGGAGTTGCAGGCGATTGGCAGAGCGGATCGGACGGGGCAGAAGCGTAAGGTACACGTCACTCGGATGGTGTACCGTACGTTTCCGGGGGTGAACTCGATAGAGGAGTTTATGATGGACTTGCACGAGAAGAAATCGAACATCGTCGCGGACATTCTGGGCGGGCAAAAGAAGGGGGGGTCTTCAGACCTCACTATGCGGACCATTGCGAAGATTTTCTCTGTCTAAAACTCCAACGGGCGCAGCCCGTTGTCCGTCACGTCTGAGGACAAGGGACACCCGTGTCCCTTGGACATTTTTCTCTGTGTAATGTAGATGGCTTCTCGTGCAATCGTCCTTCACAAGAAAGAGTCGACAACAACAGGTGGTCTCACGTCCAAAAAACTCACAGTGTCCAAGTCGAGTGGTGAAATTGTCAGCAAGGCGAAGATGAAGCAGGGGAAGGAGAGCACATGGGCTATCGACACGCGTCTGTGCCGCAATGGTCTCAAGCTCACAGGTATGGTGCTTTTCAATGTAGGTAAGGATGGCAAGGCGCTCTATGCATGTGTCAAGGACCGTCAGGCGAAGAGACCCTAGGAAGAATTTCTGGTTCTATATAAAGAATGCCTAAACTCACCCAGCAGCAGAAGGATGTCTCCAAGCGCGGCAAAGCGCTGAAGTTTTGCTATAAGAAACTCGGACTCGAGGGATTTGTGCCCGCCACCAAGGGGTCAGACCTCGGTCATTGTATCGAGGCGAAGCTCGCCAAGAAGTAAGTAGTCCAAGGGGTCGCGCAGCGAGCCCTTGTCCGCCACCTAGTAGGGAGAAGTCACTTCGTGACTTGGAAATAAATGTTGACACATAGAAATGCCCGATTACGTTCCAACGAAGTTCTATGCCTCCGCAGGCAAGCGCCTGTTCAAGTCCAAGAAGACCGGTAAGGTGTTCGTGCGTCGTGCCGATGGCGCTCGCAGCTACCGCTCCAGTGGTATCCAGGTGTCGCACATGGATACCAGCCACGGCAAGCGCGTCGTGCGCAAGCACCACACGTCCGTGCCATACGGCATGAAGCCTCTCGCCAAGTACGCATCCCCCATGCGTACAGGCTACAACAGCATGATCTCTGTTTTCCGTCCTCGTCGTTAAACAGGTCGACACCGCCGCGCCCCTTGGAAAATTTTCTCGCGTCACAATAAGATGTCTTCTTTTAATCTTCCACCACTGTTGAACGCATCCGGCAAACTTACCCTTGCAGGTGCAAGTGCTCTGCTTGCAGTTGCTGTCGCGAGCCAGAGCCTGATGAAGAAGCGCACGAACAAGAACAAGAACAACAAGAAAAAGTCTCCTCGCCGCCGTTAAGGTGTCGTTCACGACACCGCCGCGAAGCTGCAGCTGACTCGGGTTTCCTCGTGGACTCAACACCTAAATAAAAGCAAATCCTTTCAGTGCGTCATTTGACACCTCGCAATTCGCCACGACCACGTCATTCCGTTTACGGATGACAACCTGGTGCGCACGCACAATAAGCCCATACACATCCTGAAAAAAATAAATACCCGAAACCTCAATGATACAGCTGAGAACATCCCCCTTGAGGGTCCCTTCTTCGATGGCAGGAAACACACTCTTCTTCTGCTCATCAAAGAATTGCGTCAGTGGGTCCACCTTGACACGAAGTCCGTTATCTTTTACGTTTGAACGAAATGGTGTGCAGTCAGACCCAATCTCATCGAGTGTCTCTGTCCACCACTTTGTAAAATCTGCAGGCATTTCGAGCGTCATGGATTTGAAATCAGACAGACCGTTGTACATGACACGACCTGTGGGAATCTGAAAGCGAAGCACCGACCCATCAGCCTGTGTCACTTTCGTGCCCCCGCCGCGCTTTGGAGAAAAGACGAGCGTCGAAGTATCAACCTCGGACCACTTCATATAGTTTTTATGTTTCTTATATTTTAAGTATCCGTCATTGAACAAGAACAATCTGGGGTTTTAATCATTGTTTGACGTGGGTCTTCTCTTCTTTGTAGGTGCACGAGGAGCAACCAGATTGACAATGACCGGTTTTGTGTTTTTGAGGACACTCCTTGGTTTACACAGAACAACTTCTGCGTGGAATTGACCTCCATTTTTCCGCAAAAGACTGGGGGCTCTGTATCCATCGTAGCCCAGACTACATATAAAGTGAGCGACTCTACGGTCTGGACCAACATTAGAATTGCGCTTCACTTGGTGTCCATTTGAGATGTTGAATGTTTTTACAATGTCGTTGTGAATCGAAGGTGGCGCAAGTAACATTAATCGCGTCACCTCATTTACACTCCCCATGTTCAAAAGATTCAAACTCTGTTTCAGTTCATATGATCGTACAGTTCCATACAACTTTGCATTATTTTGGGTCGTCGCAAAATACGTTGGGATATTCTCGAGAGTTGCATTTCCGCTGGAATTACCTCTGTATAACAACATACTTAATGAGAATATTTTAAGACAAGTCCGGAGGACTTGTTTGCTGCGCGGCGGTGTCACACGTGACACCTGATTATTTTTCTTGGTGTACTTTAAAATGCCTAAGAACCCTGAGGAACTCGCTCGGAGAGCCTCATCAAGAACTGCAGGATTGTCTACTGCGAACCGCAAAGCAATACTCAATCGTAACATTACCGCGTTCAATAACAAATACGCTCGATATATGCGAGGTCAATTTGGACACACGCCTTCCATGCAGACAGAACAGTTGTACATGATACGCAAAAAGGAGCGCAACAACATGAACAAAGCTGCACGGAGGATTCAGACTGCAGTTCGTACTGTACAGGCGAAAAAGCCTGCGACTCGGCAGATGTCTTTTCTGAACAACTTTCGCAGACTGAACCAGAATGATCAACGTAAGATTATGAATCTTGCATTCAAAATCTAACCCGAACACATCAAACACCCCTCAGGGTTCGCCAACGAACATGCAAGTACCTCCTCCTCTGTCGGAACAGTCTGCGCAAGTGGAGAAGGAGTCACAGTCACCTGCTGCGGCTTCGCCTTTGCACGTGTTCGGAGGTAATACATACCAGTCTTGAGACCCTTTTTCCACCCATAGAAGTGCATCGATGACAGCTTTGCTACGGATGGATTCTCCATGAAAATGTTCAGAGATTGCGACTGGTCGATATACGCCCCGCGATCGGCAGCCATGTCCAGAATACTCTTCTGTGAAATCTCCCAGACTGTGCGGTAGATATCCTTCAGATTCTGTGGAATGTCTAGGGACTGAACCGATCCACCTGCTCGGATAATCTCATTCTTAATATGTGGGTTCCACTTGTTGATCTTCTGCAAATCATGGACCAAGTGCTTGTTGATCATCACAAACTCACCTGCAAGGGTTCGACGCAGGTAGATGTTGGTCGTGTACGGCTCGAACGCCTCGTTGTTGCCCATAATCTGAGCAGTCGAAGCGGTAGGCATCGGTGCCACAAGCAAAGAGTTACGAAGCCCGTACTTTTTGATCTTCTCTCGAATCATAACAAACGAGTCAAATGTGGGGTTCCACATGTGGGGTTGCAGAATACCCTGTGATGCGGGCGACCCCTGGTAGGTTTCATATGGACCCTCCTCTTTTGCGAGATCACACGAGGCATTCAAAGCTCCTCGATAAATCGTCTCGAAGATGACTCTGTTGATCTCATGAGCCTCTGCAGAATCGAACGAAAGTCCAAGCATCATGAAGACATCTGCGAGACCCTGAACCCCGATACCAATCGGACGGTGACGCATGTTTGACTTGCGTCCCGCCTCGGTTGGGTAGTAGTTCCGATCGATAACCCGGTTCAGGTTACGAGTCACAACCTGTGTAACTTCGTTGAGCTTGGTAAAGTCGAACTCACCATCCTTCACAAACGACGGCAGGCACAACGATGCCAGATTACACACAGCCGTCTCGTCAGGACCAGAAACCTCCATGATCTCAGTGCAGTTGCCGGTGATGACACCGTTGAAGATGCCCATGTGACGCTTGAGTTCGTTGAAGCAGTAGGTTGCATCCATGCGCCCATTGTCTTCGATCGACACGACGCGGACATACTGCCGAACATCACGTGTGACTGTAGTGAAATCACTGAGGTCAAGGCGGTGCGTCACGAACCCTGCATTGATGAGAGTCTCCACGCCAAGTGCAGATACAACGAGACGCCAACACGTTTGCGTCTCAAACATCTTCTTTCCACCTTTGCCGTCTGGAAGCTCCGTTTCACCCGCCTCATGTAAGAGACCAATTACCGAGCTCACTCCGAGTGTATGAAGCATGAGCTGGATGTCCCGAAGAAAACTCATGTGAATTGATCCAACAGAGATGCTCTTCTGACTAGGATTTCCAGGGCACCCCTGTGTATGACCGTCTGCGTCACATAGTCCGGCGAACCAGTCGAGGCGGGTTTTTACTGTACCCCGAAGAGGAACTTTGAATTTGTTGGGTAGGTCGTAGGGAAGCTGGACATTCAGACGACCAGATGCATCTTCGTTACCAGACATCGTTCGAACCTCCAAGTACTCTACGAGTTTCTTCTTTTCACCGTACAGTGAGACTGTTGGAATCGTTTTGAAACCTGCGTATGTCGAGTGATAGGTTCCGTCCCCACAGAAAAACCCGTGAGTATACGGATAACTGAAATCTTCTGTATCTTCGAATTCAACTGGATTTGGAGGTGTCCATTTGATGAGGCGGTCACCTGGAACAAGATTCGTGGTTGGCTTGATTTCCGTCTTTGAACCATATCCGATCTGAAGATGAAACTTGTGGTATTCGGTGCACTCGAGGAAAGTGCCGTCACTGAAATTGACACGGACCAAACGACTCTTGTCACTCGTCCTTGAGATGGTTACGGCGGACCACTCTTCACCGTTCCATACGTCCACTACTTGCCCGACAAGATCTGATATTTTTTGGTATCCATTTTTGGTTAGAATCATCGTCTCGGGTGCAACACAAAGATTACTGGACTTGACAACACCGATGTTCTTCTGGTTGCTCTTCTTGTTGACTGAATCCTTGTAGCACATGTACGGCGTTCCCGTCTCAATCTGAGACTTGAGTATCGCGTCCCAGATTGTACGCGCCTTGACCACCTTCTTGAACCGACCCTGAGCCACATACATCCTGTACAGTTCGTTGAACTCCTCACCGTAGACGTCAGGCAGACCTGGACACTCGTGAGGGCACATCAGATGCCAATCCTCACTCTTTTCCACCTTTTCCATGAAGAGATCCGGGATCCACATCGCCGTGAACAGATCGCGACAACGCATCTCCTCGTCACCCTGATTCAGGCGAAGCTCGAGAAACTCCATGATATCGGCGTGCCATGGCTCGAGGTAAATGGCAAACGACCCCTTGCGTTTGCCACCAC
>Ga0315291_10012307_pt1 | contig 10383 bp, 14 predicted proteins | sample YL17G12_20_MG_FD_203070 | JGI IMG/M metagenome (GOLD analysis project Ga0315291, IMG submission 203070) | Sediment microbial communities from Yellowstone Lake, YNP, Wyoming, USA - YL17G12_20 | ecosystem: Environmental > Aquatic > Freshwater > Lake > Sediment | place: USA: Wyoming | collected... | reverse complement strand
GATTTAAGATTGGAGCATGCAATAAGTATCGATGTTACAATTGCGGCATGCAAGTCATTGTGTTTATAAAATTAGATATCACATGGTGCTATCCATCAAATATAGGAAGAAAATGCTATTGCCTTTCGCTAGAATTGCTCAATTGAAGGAAATATGCGTTGAAATTGGAAAACGATATTGTTTTGAGTTTGATGCGATTGGAGCTGATGGCGACCACGTTCATATTTTCGTAGGATCTGAGCCTAAATATGCTCCATCGAAAGTTATGCAGATTATAAAAAGCATTGCAGCTAAACAGATGTTCAGAGCTTTTCCAGAGATTAAGAAAGACCTTTGGGGAGGCGAGTTTTGGAGCGATGGTGGCTATATTGGCACAGTTGGGGAAGGCGTAACTGCTGAGATAATTAGGAATTACATTGAGCAACAGGGAACCTCGGAGGAAAAAGAAGGATATAAGCAAATGAATCTCTTAGATTTCGATTGACCTGCGGCGGCGCCTTGCATGCCCCGCCAGCTCTGCTGCGGGGTGCGCCGCCGCAGTTTGACTGGTATGCCAAAAATCCTATTCGAGATCCGATCACTTACAATTCAGACTGGACTTTTCAGGATGTTCTGGAGGATCTGCGGTTCCAGGCCGGCGCAGTCTATTATTTCTCAGAAAAGAATGTCCTGCAGTTCAGGGATCCGGCAGCTTGGGAAGAGAGCTTCAATCTCGATCCTTATGTGACAAACCCGGACCAGACCGCCTCAATCATGCGGTTCTGCAATGTAGTCCATGTGGTGGGCAACCAAGCTCTGGTGGATACTGGCCGGGATGGTAAAGAGATTCCTGGATCTCAGCCTATCATAGGCGAGGCCCGGGACGAGGAATCCATAGCAGACGTTGGAGAACTAGTTGCACCACTCTATCCCGGCTACAACCTGCATACCCAGAAGGAAGTCGATGATAAGGCGGCTGAACTGCTGCGGTTTCATAAGATGCATAAAAATGCCCTGACAAAAGTCGAGGTTGCAGGCATGGCACCTTTTCTTCACAGCAAGGTAAGCTGGACTCCTTTCGTGCCCATCAGCGAAACTGAACTTGCCAAGGCCCAGGAAGCCGAAAATAACAAGCCTAATCCGCATACCCTAACCGACAAGCTCTACGGTATCGTGATTGAGAAGGAGGTCGAATATTCCATCGATGGCTTTGATACCACGCTCACGATCTCCCCAGGGATCCTCGACATGGAGACAGCCATCGGTGATGAGGATATCGGCCCATATACTATCAATTTTGACCCGGATGAGAAGTGGGATTGAATCGGAAAATAGTTCTGTGGCATTTTCAGAAATTTAAGGTAAGATGTCATAGAACTTATTTCTGGGATGAATGTTCATGAATTTGAAGAACAGACTTATGGATACTGTAAACAGGCAGATCCGCCGGTACATCCGCTTTGAGATCTGTGCAGTCGATAAGGTCTACTGGCACGAGACCAAGGACGATAAGGATTTCAATGTCTGTGATGTCGTTATGCGAGACCGCCGGGCTCTGTCCGATCCGGATTTTCATTATGTTCGAGAGAGGCTCAACTCCCTCCAGGGCATGGTCGGACATTGTTTCGGCTGGCCCTGGAACCCTCGCAAGGGCGACCTCGTGAAGGTTCTGTTCTATCAGAACCGGAAGGGCTTGATCCTCGGAACCGTTGCTTCCAGAGCCGAGCATCCCGTCTGTCGGCCTGACCCCTACACTCAGAGGATCAAGCTATGCCAGTGGCAGAAGCCCTACCAGGACGAGCGCAAAGATTTCCCCCGTCAGCCATATCCAGAGGGCAAGAAGCCCGTCTGCCTTAACTGGCAGCATGGCGAGCCCCTGGGGGAACCAGGCCCTGGTCGCGATGTCTGGATGGTCTTCGACTACTGTCATCAGGGAGATGATGATCCTTCCTGTGAAAACTGCAAGAACATAGATTACTGCCAGCGCCAGGCTAACCACTGGTGGAAGTTCTACTCGGAGCAGACCTTGAGCGAAGAGGCCTTGCCGCTGCGGGGCGAGTACCATGCTCCCTGCGGATCGTGTCTGAGGTTCGAGTCGAGCGACGACGGCACCAATGGGATTACCTCTAAAGAATATACCAAAGGCAGAGGCTTTGTCCGCCTCATGAACGCCACTTCAGAGGATGAGAAGAAGGGGCATATCGATTTCCATCCTGATGGCACAATAGAGATTCAGTCGACAACAAGCGATGATTCTGAAAACGATACAGGTACGCGAGTTAGGGTTTGCGCGCCGGATGATCCCTCTGGAATTGTCTTTGAAGCTCAAGATCTTGATACTGGTTCATCGTTGCGTATTCACCAAAATGGCAAGATAACGCTGCAAGGCGTCAACCTGGAGATTACGGCTTCGGAAAAGATTCTGCTCGACGCGCCGCTTGTCGAATATGCGTAGGATCTGAAGGTGAACGGGGATATGGTGATCTCAGGGTCGTGCACCTGCAGTAATCCGCCTTGTCCGGAGTGAAAATGCAATCCGCCTCAGTGCAGGAGTGTCCTGCATATTACATCTGCAAGCCCGCTGGGGCCTCTTGTGATGACTGCCTGAAGATGACCAGGGAACAATGGCAGAAAAATGTCAAGATAGTTCTCGGACAGCTCCCTCTTGAGATCCCAGGGATCTCCTGGGGATGAGAAAACTTGCATCTCCGCAGGAAGAGAGCCACGATTGGATTATCCTTACGATAGCGGTCGTCTTCTGGCTGGGAATGTTTTATTGGAGCTTGATATAATATGGGTAAACTAGATCATTGGGAAGGACCACGGACGCATCCAGAAGATGTGGTGAGTCCTGGAGATCACGATGCATTGGTCACTGCCAATGTTGAATATGAGATTAATCTCAGAAGAGTCCGGAGCATCTTTGCCCAGATACTGGAGGCGATCTATATCGATCCAGGATTTGTAGATAATGGGAACGGTTGTTTCAGTTGGCATGCGCCAGGGTTTGAGGAAATTTGAAATTCGTTATGCCACAATCTATTCCTGATCGTATCGCCATGTATCGAGAGCAGCAAACCAGGATCCTGGATATGCTCCGCCAAATCCGTCTGGGCAAGATCGAGCTGGAGCCGAAGATCACAGCTTTGGAGATCGAGGAGATTTCGGGCAAAGATTGCTGCGGCAAATTATCAGAAATGCGCAAGATCAAACTTGGATTGAGGATGCAGGAGCTCGTGCTCGAAAGGCAGTTCCGGGAGCTGGATGAGGCTAAGAGAGCATTGGAGGTAGCGGAGTGCACACAGACTGGCTCGGCAACTGGTCTCTAAAAGATGGGCGCGTCAGGTGCCACGGAGATTTTGATTTTGTCCAGTCTGTAACTGGAGACCTCGAGAGGACCACCTCTGAAGAGCAGTATACAGTCCAGAAGCTCATCCTCTGGCTGGCCATAAAGAAGGGCGAGGTAGTGAACGATCCGGAACTCGGGAGCGTCCTGCACCAGTTCCTCTTCAAGCCCTTAACGCCCGGAAATATAACTTTGCTCGAAAGATTGCTCGAATACGATCTCAAGAAGCAGATTCCAGAGCTGGCTGTGAGAACCGTGAAGTGTCTTGCCGATAAGACGTTTGATAGGGTGAATATTACGATATCCACGAGCGATAAGAATTACCTGCTATCGGCTGATAAGTCTGATCTCCTGCAGATGGGGTTGACTGATGCGTTTCAGGGGAGGGGGGGAGGGGGTGACCGCGCCGACAGTCGAAGAGCTGACTGAGGACCTGGAGCACTATCAGGCTACCATGATACCCAGTCAGAAAGAGATGGATAAGCTCACGCTTCATTATCTGCATAACCTCTCAGTAGCCGCGATGCTCCATGACCTCTATGATGACCTCGAGAATGCTCTCATCGCCCTCGATGTCCTGAAGGCTACCGGAAAAGATCTCGAACTTAGAGTCGCAGACCGGATCCTGGATGGCCGGCACAGGGGAGATCGAGGCACTGGATTTCTGACATTCTATTCTAGCCTGCCTGTTGAAGATGAAGTCACAATCCCAGAGGGAACGAGATGCTATGCAGTCACTACTCAAGGAAAAAAGATCTTTTTTGATACTGATCTAGACGCAACAATCCCTATCGGAGAGACATCTGTTTCAGTCCTGGCTTCGGCGGTCGAGAGAGGGCTTGGGGGCAACGTGGCGCCCTTCACGATCCTCAACATCTGGGCGGGCGTTGCTGGCATTGATGCGGCCGAGAATCCCCTGGCTTTTGACGGCGGTACTGAAGATGAATCGGACGATGAGCTCCGGCAGAGGTACTTGGATGCTGTGATGATCTCAGGTCGGGCTGTTGTTGAGATGATCGAGCGCCATCTGATGGATGTCGAGGGTGTGACCGAAGCCCATGTCGTGAACCATGGACAAGGAGACATGGCGGTTGTTCTTGACTACACTGGCGGGATCGCTCAGGTCAACGAAGATATTGTCGAGGCTCTTGAAACAAACTTAGCTGCTGGGACACAGGCTCGAGGGTGCTTGGCTGCTACAGTTACCCCTGAGGCAGTAACTCCAGACCTGGGAGACTCCTTTGGCGGAGAGGTCTATTTCCGAGCTCGCGATTTTATCTCTGCAGATGAAGAGATCGATTTCAACTACAGGATCGCATCAGGCCAGACCAAGGTCGGAACCGTGACCGTTCCGGCAGGGACTCATCGAGGCCAGATGGTGAAGGCTGAGCTTGATAATGAGGAGGATAGGGCTGTATCCATCCCGGCTTTCACCTATGAGGGCGATAACTCGTATGACATCCTCATCGGCATGGGTGAACCTGGCTACCTCTACAACCTGCCTGAGCCAGTATCCTTTACGGTCTACGTGAATATCAGCGCGCTCGAAATAGTTGAGCCGGATCTCCAAGAGCTGATAACTCAATCCATCACAAACTGGTTCAACGACTACAGAATCGGAGAGAGAATTGAGTACAGCGACATTCGGAACTGCATAGTGATCGCTTATACCGCTGACTCTGATCATGAGTTCCTTGGCGCGGAAAGGCCCTTCAGAGGCATTAATAGTCTAACGTGCACAGTAGTTGGCCGAGGAGAATCGATCAGCCAGGATGGGCAAACGATAGATCTCGAAGAGGATGAGATCGCAAAACTAGCATCGGTTGAAGTTCAAATAATTTAGCCAGAGCCATGGAAGAAGATAGAAAGGATGAGTGCCCGTTTTAAATGCAATCAGTTTTTAATAAAGTATTTATATTAAGATACGCATGAACCTTAAGCAGGAGGTATCATAACGATAGAAGCTGCCATTAGAGTGCTTGACGAAAAGGATCATGATACAATTGAGGCTCTGATCTGTCCAGGCGTCGTAGCCGCGGGTGAGACTGAGACAGAGACTGAGGAGCTAATTAAGGAAGCTATAGAGTTCCATCTTGACGGCCTGAAAGAAGAAAAGCTCCCAATTCCAGAGCCAACTACCCACGCCAGAAGTGTTGAAGTAGCCGTTTCCAAGCACTCTTCTTCCCTTCAGCCTTCGCCTTCTCTGCTCTTTCCTCCATGAAACGGGCCTGTTCCATATCTATATCGACCTTTGCCTTGGCCGTTGCATCAGCCTTCGCCTTCTCTACATTTTCATTTGTCATTTTTTGATTCCTCATTTTGTGCTTCTAACTTTTAATACGACGTCTTTAAATAAAAAGCATTTGGCACCAAAATTTCGAAGTACCATGAGCTATCTAAACTCAAAGCTTAATAAAACAAAGTGGCTCTTCGCTGTTTCATGTGGGTAAATTGAATTCGAGTTTTCCTGTCCTAAGATAGAGGACTCGAGGATTACGAGTAACCTAGGCATTTAGGCCTTGTATGAAGATGTTATCCCCCATTTTGGGCCTTTACGTTCCTTTTGACTCGCCTTCTCTCTCAATTCCTCGCTTTATCCCCTCTTTTTCCTCTGCATTTCGACAGCCTCCGCTAGGCTAGATAACCCCGGCACTGCGGAGCGTTCTGAGCTGATACAAGTTGTAAGCGATAGCCGTGAAAATCATCTTGACATGGACTCTTTCGACTGTGGTTACTAGCACATGAGCCGCCTTGAAGACAGTCTTGATCACCGCAAAGGGCCTCTCGCCCGGCGCTCTTATTCTGCTAATCTGAAAGTTCCGTCTTTTATCCCATGTACTCAACGGGTGGCCTCTCTTGCCTCCGCAAGGATTTGCAGGCTAAAGAGATTAGATTCCGAACTTTGGAATGCATGCCAGATAGTTTCGCTTGACATCCTCCGGATCGATATGGTTATACAGATCGATCGCCTCGCGCATTGCATCCCCACGGATCCACTTCACTTGCTCCCTCGGCATCCCGCCCCGGATTAAGTGAGTTACGAGCCAATGTCTGCAGCAATGTGGCGTAAACTTGTCCTCTAGTCTATTTGATTCATGGTCATGCAAGCCAGCCCTAGTTGCTGCCTTACGGACCACGGTATTTACGCCTGCATTGCTCAGGCATTGGCCTCGGTTATTCAGGAATAGAGCCCGTTCGCCCTTTCTTCTAAGGCGCTTTTCGCCCGCTTTGAGCCATCTCGCCAAGGCTCTTGCGGCTTCATCATCGAAGAATACCGTTCTGTTGCTTCGCTTGGCGGTTGGTTTCAATATCAAGAATTGCTTCTCGAGATCTATACTATCAAGATCCAGCGTGACAAGCTCATTTCGCCTGATGCCTGTTTTGAAGAGCAGAAGGAGTATGGCTCGATCTCTGCTATCAATCGTGGCCCTGACCATCTTTGTAGCATCTTCAACACTGATCAGTTGACGCTGTCGAGTTTCATCCTTGTAGGATTTGAGATATCTCTTCTGGATGGGAGGAATTGGGTTTTGAATGATCTCGCCCTGTTCCGCAAAGAAAGAGTACAGGGTTGATAGGCTTGAAAAATTGTTACTCAGAGAGCTCTGCTTAAGCCCCCTGGCCCGAAGATCTCCCAAGTAGGCCAGCAGATCGTCTCGCTTTGCTTCGCGGGCATCTATGCCTCTTTCGGCTGCCCAGATCAGGTAGCGTCTCACACAACCAAGGACGTCAACCTGGCTGGTCTTGGCCAGGCCACGGAGCTTAAGATCCCTTTCGAAAGGATCGAGAATGCTCGTTAAATTATCTTTGAGCGGACGGTCTGGATTCAGCTCAACTGCTGCCTGAGAATCCTGTGAAGTGCTCATCCCGTCCACCTCCAGCCCCTAATGCCTTCCTGGGCCAGGCCGAGATCCTGCAGGACATGGAGCTGGCGAGTCACTATCTGGATGGCATCGGCATCCTTCTGGTCCACCTGCAGCTCTGCGAGGATTTCCCGCGGAGGCCAGGAGCCACCCGACTTCAAGGTAGTCACAAGACGAGGATCAAACTCTCCGCATCCAGCCAACCGGTCCTTCAGGAAAATCTCATTCTGAAGCTTGAAGAGCTCCGCTTTCTGGCGCTCATGCTCCCTGGTCATGCTCTCCAGCTCCCGCCGCAGCCGTCGGTTCTCTTCGCGAAGGGTCTGCATGTCTTGATCTGTATCGATTGCTTGATCGCTCAAGGCGGCTCGATTGGCCTCAACAGTGGTAAAAATCCAGGAAGATAAAGGCAGCTTGGCCTTTTTCGCCTCATCCCTCCATTCCTTCAAGAACTTTTCAGATGGGAAGTATATCTCTCCCCGGCGACCATTGTACCTCTTGGGAGCCATGCTACTTGATTGGAGCTCAATCTATTTAAATATTACCGGTACAAAATTGACAAGGGTAATAAGTCGTAAGCTTCTAACGCCCGAGGACAGCCAGACCCAGGAAGAGGAGAGCCGAGCCAGCACGCTCGCCATGCCACACCAGGCTTGAGCACATCAAACCTGGCGGCAGGGAGTGGGAAGAAAGATGGCATCATAAAATCCAAACAAATTAGAGGTTTACAGCCTGCGTTCCTACGGAGAAGAACCTCTTATATAAGGCCCGTTGAGGCACGACTTTAAATCAGCTTAAGATCCATTCATTATCCCGGATGAAAGATGCAGAGCTGAAAAGATACTCCCGCCAGATCATGCTCTTTGGAGAGGAGGGCCAGGAGAGGCTGAAGAACACAAGAGTCCTCATTGCCGGGGCGGGCGGCCTAGGCTCGGCCATATCGATATACATGGCCGCAGCTGGATTCGGCGGCATCCGCATCGTGGACTGCGACCTGGTCGATGCCAGCAACCTGAACCGGCAGGTGCTGCACTGGACGGAGGACGTAGGCAAGAGCAAGGCCGCATCAGCCCTGGAGACCTTGAAGGGCATAAATCCGGAGATCGAGGTGGAGGCCATTTCAGCTCGAATCGATGAAGAGAACGTCAACCAGCTGCTGGAGGGCTGCCAGCTGATCATGGATGCCATGGACAACTTCTCGGCCAGGTATATTCTGAACAGAGCATCTCTCGCGCGCAGATCTCCCCTCTTCCACGGCGCCATCTGCGGCTTCCAGGGCCAGGCCACGACTTTGATCCCGGGAAGAACGGCTTGTCTGCGCTGTCTCTTCCCCCGGGCGCCGGAGGCGCAGACCTTCCCGGCACTGGGAAGCACCTGTGGCGTTGTTGGCTCCATTCAAGCCACTGAGGCCATCAAGTATGTCCTTGGCAAGGGCGAGCTGCTCGAGAACCGGCTCCTCCTCTGGGACGGCCTGAGCTCCCGCCTGGACGAAATCATCTTTCAAGATCACTCCAGCTGCCCGGACTGCTGCCGTTATCAACGTCAAAGGCAAGAAAAGGATAGGTAAACTGAAAAGAAAGCGATGAGCATATGACTGGCGAGATGAGCATATGACTGGCGAGATGAGCATATGACTGGTGAGATGAGCATATGACTGGCGAAAAGGCACTTCTGGTGATGGGGTGCCCTGAGGTCCCAGTGCAGATGAGCGCCGTCATCTACCTCAGCTACAGGCTGAGCAAAGCCGGCCTGCAGGTTACCGTTGCCGGGACAGATGCCGCCCTGAAGCTCCTGGCGGTCTCCGATCCCGAGAAGTATTACGTCAAGAGCACCGTTGACCTGGACCGGTGTATCGCCGACCTGGTAGAGAAGCGAGCCGACTACGACCTGTGCTTCGTCTTCATGCATAACGATGCCGGTATGACCTACGGCGCCACTATGAGCGTCATCTCCCGGGCCAAGCTCTATGCTGTGGTCTTCGGGAAGAACGCTGAAGCCCTGGCGGAGGCCATAGAGTACCCAGCGGAAAAGATCGTGGCCAATGCAGTGCACAACCCTACGCCTCTTAAGAACAGAATAGACCGGGTGATAGCATGAGCTGCATCGAGCAGATGAAGTACAAGCTGCACCTGGAGAGAACATCCTTCAAGGAGGCCAGGGAGTACGTCGAAAAGAACTCCGAGGAGGTCTACTACGTCCAGCCGGGCTACAAGATATTCAAGGACTACTATCTGATAGGCGTGCCGCCCGTGGCCATGGGTGTGAAGGGCAAAGAGCTGCTCTTTCCCTATGTCAAGCCCTGCCATGGCACCTTTGTGATGTCCATCGAGTCGGAAGAAGAGATAAACAGGCTCCGCGAGCAAGAGAGACAGAAGATCCTCTCCTCCCTGAAGAAGGGCAAGAGGTGAAGGCCTGTGCAGGTCACGGTCAAGGCTTTCGCCAGCTTCCGGGAGATCCTGGGAGGCGAGATGGAGATGGAGCTTGAGGAGGGCGCCACCTTGCAGTTCCTCCTGAAGTCCCTCTCCCTGAAGAACCACAGGTTCGAAGAAGAGGCCTTCAACCCCTCCGGGGAGCCGAGAGACCATCTTCTTCTGATGATAAACCGCAAGCGCATAGATCCCGCAGGAGGCTTGCAGGTCTCCCTTTGCGAAGGGGACGAGGTGGCCGTATTTCCTCCTGCTGCCGGGGGCTAGAGCCCTGTGATCGAGATTGTTGATAGGGATTTCTCCATCCAGGAGCTGGTGGAGATGGCCAGGCGCCCAGACGCCGGCGCCGTTGTGGCCTTCCTTGGTACAGTCAGAGATGACGGCCTGCAGAAATTGGAGATAGAGGCCTTTCGTGAGGCGGCCCTGCCAGAGCTGGAGCGCATCAGGGAGGAGGCAGTGAGCAGATTCGGCCTACTATCTGCAGATGTCGTCCACCGGGTGGGCTCCCTCTCGGTGGGCGAAAATATAGTGCTCATAGTTGTGGCAGCCCCGCACAGGGAGGAGGCCTTCGGAGGCTGCAGATATATTTTGGAGGAGCTGAAGGCCAGGGTGCCCGTCTGGAAGAAAGAGATCCGCGAAGAGGGCAGCAGGTGGGTTGGGCAGTGACCGAGTTTGTAGTAGTATTATGCACTGCTCCCGCAGGCGGAGCAGAGAATATTGCCAAGGCCCTGGTGGAGGAGAGGCTGGCGGCCTGTGTGAACGTCGGAGCTGT
>Ga0315291_10012304_pt1 | contig 10384 bp, 9 predicted proteins | sample YL17G12_20_MG_FD_203070 | JGI IMG/M metagenome (GOLD analysis project Ga0315291, IMG submission 203070) | Sediment microbial communities from Yellowstone Lake, YNP, Wyoming, USA - YL17G12_20 | ecosystem: Environmental > Aquatic > Freshwater > Lake > Sediment | place: USA: Wyoming | collected... | reverse complement strand
TGGTCGTAGGGGTGGCCCTACTCATCGCCGGAGTGGCTGCCGCGCGCCTGATCCCCGGCCTGCGGCCCACCTTTGGCCTGGCGACCGCCCGCCTTGGGGGGACCCTGGCCGTAGCGGGAGCGTTGGGCCTATTGCGGCGCGACGCGGCCTGGTGGCGCACGGCGGTCGTCGCCTTCGTCGCACTCGACCTGCTGCTCTTCGGCTGGCCGCTGGTGCGGGCGGTAGACCGCGGGTTGTATGGCGGCGGCACGGAGACGGCGAGATTCCTCGCTTCGCTCGGAATGACGGAAAAGCTGCGCGATGAACCCGCCCCGGTGCGCGTCTACTGGCCCACGGATCCCGCTCACCCCAGGACCGAGTACGACGCCGAGTACCGCGTCAGGTTCGGCTACCTGACCTTTAACAACTTTGGCCCGCGCGACGTAGCCCACTGGCGAGAGATGCGCGAGGCGCTGCTACCGAACGCGGGGATGCTGGACGGTGTGGCAACTGCCAACAACTTCGACCCGCTGCTGGTGGGACGTTACGCCGATCTGGTGGAGGCAGTCCCCGCGGCGCCCGGCCTGTTGCGGATTATGGGGGTGACGCACGTGGCCAGCGACCGGCCGTGGCCGGGAGGGGAGCCTGTCTACACGAGCCCGTCGGCCACCTTGTATCGCCTGCCCGCTGCCCTGGGGCGCGCCTGGGTCGTCCCTGCTGCCCGCCAGGTGCCCGCCGGCGAGACGCTATCCGCCTTGGCCGACCCCGCCTTCGACCCCGCCGCAGAAGTCCTCCTGGAAGCCCCAACCTCCAACCTCCAACCTCCAACCTCCAACCTCCAACCTCCAACCTCCAACCTCCAACCTCCAACCTCCAACCTCCAACCTCCAACCTCCAACTTCCAACCTCCAACTTCCAACCTCCAACCTCCAACTTCCAACTTCCAACCTCCAATTTTGCAGGATACCCCCAATCGGGTTACAATACACGCCGTCCTGGACGCCCCGGGCTACCTGGTGCTGGCCGATACCTGGTATCCCGGCTGGCAGGCGACAGTGGATGGCGTGCCGGCTGAGATTCTGCGGGCCAACTATGCGTTTCGCACCCTGCGGTTGGAGGCGGGGGAACATATGGTGGAGATGGTGTATCGCCCGACCCTCGTGCTCGTGGGAGGGGTGGTCAGCCTGGTCGCGCTGGTCCTGCTTGGAGCCGGGCTGTTGTGGGCACACAGGCGGGTGGCGTGAGATTCCTCGCTTCGCTCGGAATGACGGGAAAGCGGCCCTGGCTGGTTGTGCTGGTGCTGGCGCTGGCCTACGTGGGGCTGATGCTAGTCCACTACCAGGGCGACCCCCTCGCGTTTGCGCTGTTGGGGACCCGCTATAGCCAGTCCGATCCACAGGGGACCTGGGGCTACGATGGGCAGTTCGCCTACTACATCGCCCGTGACCTGGCTGGCGGCTGGCGGTACTGCGACGTGCCGGCCTACCGCTATCAGCGTATCCTCTATCCGCTGCTGGCGCGGGCGTTGGCCTTGGGGCAGCCGGGAGCAGTGCCCTGGACGCTGATCGCGCTGAACGTACTGGCGCTGGCCGGCGGCACGTATTTCACCGAGCGGCTGCTGGCGACCTGGGGTGCGAGCCGCTGGTACGCGCTGGCCTATGGCCTCTACGGCGGGCTGGTGGCTGGATTGCGGCTCGACCTGAGCGAACCATTGGCCTATGGGCTGGTGCAGGCCGGGCTGTGGGTTTGGGTTCAGGGAGCAGGGGACAAGGAGACAGGGAGACGGGGAGACAAGGAGACAGGGAGACCAGGAGACAAGGAGACAGGGAGACCAGGAGACAAGGAGACAGGGAGACCAGGAGACCAGGAGACAGGGAGACGGGGAGACCAGGAGCAGGGGGCACGAGGCAAGAAGCGGACGGGAATCTGTCTTACGCCAATTGCTGTTTGCCATTTGCCATTTGCGATTTGCTGCCTCCTGTTGTCCCTGGCCGCGCTGGCGAAGGAGACAGCACTGATCGCTGCGGCCGGGTTGTTCCTGTACCTGGCGTCGGAGCGCCGCTGGCGAGAGACGGTGCAGTTGGGAGTGGTGGTAGGATTACCGTTTGTGCTCTGGCAAGGAGTACTGTGGGCCTGGTTGGGCAGCCCCGGCGTGGGGGCAGGGGGCGCGATGGCGACCCCCTTCGAGTGGGTGCCCTTCGCCGGGCTGTTGCGCGTGGCCACGGTCAAGTGGTCCGTCTTTTGGCTCTTGCTGGCGCTCGAGGGGCCGCTCTTCGTGCTGCCCACCGTCTGGGCGCTGGTCGCCTCGATGCGGGACCTGGCGCGCGGGCGGCGTCATCCGTGGGTCACGCTGCTGCTGGTCCAGGCGGCCGCTTTACCCTTTCTGCCCTTCTCCACCTGGCGGGAGCCGCTGGCGATGGCGCGCTTGGCCGCAGGCTTGGTAGCGGCGACGTTGCTCTACGGAGCGTGGAGTCGCTCCCGGCGTGTGCTGTTCTTCAGCCTGCTCTGGTTGGCGACCCTGGCGCTGCTGGTCAACGAAACTGCCCTGCCGGTGTAGAGCGTGAAACGTGATGCGTAATCCGTAATCCGTAATGCGTGATGCGTAATGCGTGTTGCGTGGTGCGTGACGTGCTACGGAACACGAAACACGAAGCACGCACCACGTGAAGTAGACTGGAGGCTATATTGCAGGCAACTGTCATTATACCGACGTACAACGAGAAAGAGAACATTGAGGCGTTGGCGACGCAACTGCTCGCCCTGCCGGTAGCGCTGCGCGTCATTGTCGTGGACGATCACTCGCCGGATGGCACCGGTGAGATCGCGGACCGGCTGGCGCTGGAGAACAGCGGGCGAGTGGACGTCATCCACCGGGCGGGGAAACTGGGGTTGGGCACGGCCTACATCGCCGGTTTCAAGCAGGCACTGGCCGGGGGGGCCGACCTCATCTGCACGATGGACGCGGATTTCTCTCACAATCCGCGCTATATTCCGAGTCTGGTGGACAAAATCGGCCAGGGTTATGACCTGGTCATCGGCTCGCGCTACGTGCGGGGCGGGGGTGCCAGCGGCTGTACCTTCGACCGCAAGTTGCTCAGTTGGGGGGCCAACGCCTTCGCCCGCACAGTGCTCAGCCTGAACGCCCACGACACGACGGCCGGTTTTCGCTGCTATCGCCGCGCAGTCCTGGAGGGGCTGGGCCTGGATGAGATCAAGGCCAGCGGCTACTCCTTCTTGATCGAGATGCTCTACCGGGTACAACGGCAGGGCTGGCGAGTGGGCGAGGTGCCCATCATCTTCGAAAACCGTCGCCTGGGGACTTCGAAGGTCTCAAGGGGCGAGATCACCAAGGCGCTGGGAACAGTGCTGCGCTTGGGCCGCATGCGCCTGGCGAGGAAGCCGGCCTGATGGAGCACGTGCACTGTAATCTCTGTGGAGCCGAAAGCGGCGCCGTGCGTTACCCTGGCACGGTCAGGCAGGGGGAGAGCGGCGACTGGCGGGCCTTTCGCTGCACCTACAGCGGATACGGGCGGCACCATACCATCGTCCAGTGCCAGCGGTGCGGGCTGGTCTACACCGATCCGCGGCCCGACGGCCACGACATCGTCGAGACCTATCAGGCGGTCGAGGACCCGCTCTACCTGGAGGAGCGGGCAGGGCGAGTGTTGACCTTCGAACACCACCTGAAACCACTGGAACGGCTCACCGGTCCGCCCAACCATCGCCCACTACTGGACGTGGGATGTTACACAGGGGTGTTCGTCGAGATCGCTGCCCACCACGGTTGGGACGCCTGGGGGATGGAGCCCTCCCGTTGGGCGGTCGAGCAGGCGCGTGCTCAAGGCCTCCACGTCGTGCAGGGGACGCTGGAGACAGTCGCTCTGCCGGAGGAGACCTTCGACGTCGTGACCATGTGGGACGTCATTGAGCACCTGCCCGACCCGCGCGGGGCGCTGGAGCAGGTCTATCGGCTGCTCAAGCCAGGCGGTTGGGTGGTCGTGCACACGATTGACATCGAGAGCCTGTTTGCCCGGCTGATGGGTGCACACTGGCCGTGGCTGATGGAGATGCACATATACTACTTCTCGCGGCGCACGCTGCGTAGGATGCTGGAGCAGTGTGGGTTTCGTGTGCTCAGCGACCGGCCCCAGGGGCGCTACCTGCGGCTGGGCTACCTGATGAGCCGGGTGGGAGCGCTGATGCCGGCGGTGGGCCGGCCGGCGGAGTGGCTGGTAACCAGGTTGAGATTGCGCAGGGTGGCCGTGCCGGTCAACCTGGGTGACCTGTTCACGGCCTATGCGCGAAAGGGGGGAGGTGCTATAGGGAGCAAATCATGGCAAAAGTAGCGAGTCTCACCTTGTTCTTCCCGATGTACAATGAGAAGGAAACCGTGGAGCGCATGGTCAGTAAGGCGCTCCAGGTCTTGGACACCCTGGCTGGCGATTACGAGGTGGTCGTCGTGGACGACGCCAGCCACGATGGCTCGGAGCGCATAGCCGATGAACTGGCGCGCCGGCATCGGCAGGTGCGCGTGGTCCGGCATACTCAGAATCGAGGGTACGGAGCTGCCCTCCGCACCGGTTTTCAGAGTGCTACGAAAGGGTTGGTCTTTTATACAGACTGTGATGAACCGGTGGACTTGCACGAGGTCAAACGAGCCTGTGCTCTTGTCGGGCCGGATGTAGACCTGGTCGTCGGTTATCGGGTCAACCGCTACGATACGCCGCGGCGATTTGTCTACTCAAAGGTGTACAACTTTCTGTGTCGCCTGCTGTTCGGCGTTCACGTGCGCGACGTCAACTTCTCCTTCAAACTGTTGAAGCGGGAAGTAGTGCAGCACATCCGTTTGAGGGCCAACTCGGTCTTCATTGACGGCGAACTGCTGGCAGAAGCGGTGCGCTATGGATACCGGATCGTCGAAATCCCTGTTGAATACTTTCCCCGTCGCGCCGGCGAATCCAGTTTCGACAGCTTGAGCGCTGCACTGCATACGCTCGAGGAGATGTTGGCGTATTGGTGGCGCACCCGGATACGCCGGCTGCCGTAGGTGGTGGGTGGTATGGAAGAGCGCGCCTATCTCGACTTGCATCAACTGGAGCAGGGACACTGGTGGTATCGGGGCACACGTTCCATCTACCGCACGCTCATGCGGCGGTACGTGCCCCACCCGTGCGGCCGAGTGCTCGACGTGGGCTGTGGTACTGGCGGCAACTTGAGCCTGCTTTCTGACTGGGGGGTTGTGTTCGGGTTGGAGCCATGGCGCCCAGCGCTGATGCTCTGTCCACCCGAGGCAAGGATGCTGGTCCAGGGAACGGCTGAGGCCCTCCCGTTTCGGGATGGCACTTTCGGATTGGTGGCGATGCTGGGGGTACTTGAGCATGTGAGCGACGACTTGGGGATGTTGCGTGAGACCCGGCGCGTTTGCCGTCCTACCGGCACGATTCTGTTGCTCACTTCCGCCTTCATGTTCTTGTGGAGCCAACACGACGAGGCCAACCGCCACGTCCACCGCTACACGGCCCGCCAGTTGCGGGAGAAGGTGGAAAGCGCAGGTTTACGGGTGCGCCGGCTCAGTTATCTGAACTTCTTCCTGTTCCCGCTGGCGGCGCTGGTCCGGCTGCTTCAGCGGTTGAACCCTGGGCGCGGCGCGCCGCGAATGGACATGTTCCCCGTGCCGGAGCCGTTCAGCACTGCGCTGGCCGGGCTGTTGGCGTTGGAGGGCTGGCTGATGCAGTGGCTGGAACTGCCCTTGGGCGTCTCTCTGGTTACAGTGGTCGAGCGGTAATGGATAGGACCATCCTGCAGCAGGCGCAGGCATTGTACACAGATGCCCCTTGGCGTGACCGGTACCACGTAGCGGTGCGCCGGGCCTTGTGTCCGTTCGAGCGCCTGGCGGCTTTCGTCCCATCCACCGGGCTGATTGTGGATTTGGGATGTGGCCACGGGCTGTTCGCCAATGCGCTGGCGCTGGAGGCGCCGAGGCGCTGCATTGTGGGTGTGGAACTCTCGACCCGTAAGTTGCTGGCGGCGCGGGCGACCCAGTCGGCTGCCCTCACCCCCGCCCCCTCTCCCGATTGCGGGAGAGGGGAGACCGTGGCAGGGCAGGTCCACTTCGTGCAAGGCGACCTGCTGGCCAACCCAGTGGTTGGGCCATGCCGGGCGATGCTGTTGATTGACGTGCTCTACTTGTTCACTCCCCATCAACAAGAGCAGATTCTCTGTATGTGCTCTGAGCGGTTGGAGCCTGGGGGGGTGCTTGTACTCAAGACTATGGACACTCTGCCGCGATGGAAGTCGGCTCTGGACCGGCTAGAAGAGTGGATGGCGGTACGCCTCTTCCATATCACACTGAGTGGCAGAAGCCCATTGGCGTTTCGTCCCCTGGCAGAATGGGCTGCATTGTGCCAGGCGATGGGGTTTGAGACGAGGGTCGTACGTCTCGACCAGGGCTACTATCACCCTCACGCGGCTGTGGTGGGGCTAAAGCGATGAGAAACGCTCGACTGATCGTCAATGCCGACGACCTGGGGTTGACTGAGGGCCACAACTGCGCCATCGTCGAAGCGCATCGTGGTGGTATTCTGACCAGTGCCTCTCTGCTGGCCTGTGGCCTGGCCTTTGACGACGCGGTTGAGCGAGTGCGTTCGGTACCAACGCTGGGGGTGGGGGCGCACCTGGCGCTGCTGGAAGGGGTGCCGGTACTGCCTGCAGACGTGGTACCCGATCTGGTCGGCGGGGATGGTAGATTCGGACTGAGTTGGGTCGGGTTATTCCGGCGCCTGGCCCTGGGACAGGTGCGGCGGGAGCAGGTGTATCGTGAGTGGTATGCCCAGATCGAGAAAGTATTGGCGACTGGCCTGCACGTGACACACCTCGATAGCCACAAACACGTTCATATGCATCCCCAGTTACTGGAGGTGGCTCTCGCCCTGGCCGATGAATTCGGCATCCGGCGGATGCGGCTGGCGCGCCCGCTGCACCTGGTATCGGGGGCGAGGCCGATACTGCTGGGGGTGCTGGCGACGTGGGCACGCCAGCGGGCCATGCAGCGGGGTGTGCGCACTCCTGATGCGCTGGTCGGATTGGAGGCCAGCGGGCAGGTGACGACGGCGTACATGCTGGCAGCGCTGCGGCGGGCCTGGCAGGGTACACGCGAGTGGATGATGCATCCCGCCTATCCGAACGCGGCCCTCGCTCAACTGTTGGCGGAAGGGTACGGCTGGATTGCCGGGTATCGTTTCGAGGATGAGCTGGCAGCGCTGTGTAGTACTCGTGTGCGAGCGCGGCTTGATGAACTGCAGATCGAGTTGATCCACTATGGAGCACTCTGAGCGATCTGGACTCGGGGCCTGGGGCTGGCAAATCGGGTTGTGGCGACGGTTGCGAACGTGGTGGCAGCGGCTCGCTCCGTCCACACGCTGGGCCTTGCAGTTGTATGGCGTGGTACGCCTCTTCGTCTCGCTGTGGGGCGGCATCGCTACTCGCTGGCAGGCCGTACCATCCCCTTTCGACGTAGACTACCTGATCAGGGCGGGTTTCCCCTGGGCAGGGTCGCGCCTGGCTGACGTGCTGATCGGGAACTATCTGCGGTGGGACACCGGCTGGTATCTGGAGATCGCTATCTTCGGCTACTTGCCAGAGACCGGGAATGTCATTTTCCCCCCGCTCTACCCGCTGCTGATCCGGGGGTTAGGTTGGCTGATCGGTGGCCACTACCTCCTGGCCGCCTTGCTCATCTCGAATCTGGCGTGCATCGTGTTCCTGATTTTCGCCTACCGGTTGATCGCGCTGGATTTCTCGCAGGACGCGGCCCGCCAGGCGCTACTCTACTTGTTGGCGTTTCCGACTGGTTTTTTCCTGGTGTGTGGCTATAGCGAGCCGGTGTTTCTGTGTTTCTTCGTGTTGGCGCTCTACGCGGCGCGCCGCAACCGGTGGATATGGGCCGGCCTGGCTGCGTTCTTATCTGCGCTCGCCCGGCTCCAGGGATGGGTGTTGGTCCTTCCACTCGTCTACTTCTGGGTCAAGGATCGTTTGTGGCCAGCCTGGTGTGCGAAAAGGTTCGATCTGTGGGCACTGGGAAGCAGCCTGATCGCGGCTGGCGGGGCAGGGCTGGGTGTGGTCGCCTTTATGGTCTACGTCCATCTGGCCGGCCTGCCCTCGATCGAGCAAGCATTCCTGGAGAAATGGGGCTTGCAGGTTGGCATGCCGTGGGATAGCGTGCTGCTGGCTATCCGTGCGTTGTGGAGCGGGGACGTTCTGTTCCACGACGTCGGCAACATCGTTGTGGCCGTGATGGTCGTTGCACTCACCCTGGTTGGGTTGCGCAGGCTACCGGCGTTCTATTCGCTCTTTATGGTGCCAGCACTGTTGTTCACGCTGATGCGTTACTACCCACGCACTCAATTGCACGGGATGATGCGCTACGCGCTGGCCTATTTCCCAGACTTTATCCTGGTGGCTCAATGGGGGCAGCGACACAGGTGGGGACACCGTTTTCTGATGGCTTTCTTCCTGCTTTTCCAGGTGATCTTGGTCGCATGGTTCGTCAATTGGATCTGGGTGTCGTGACGGTAATGGGGGATGCTCCCGAATCTGTGGCCCGTATAAAGATCAGCATCCCGTCGCTCCCATAGATATCTGTCTCGATCTTTTCCAGCAGGCGGTAGCGGGCCTGGAAGCGAGGGTCAGGGAGCAGCCCGCGCCGCCCGTAAACTTCGAGGATGACGATATAGTCTGGGTCGAGCGCCAGCACGAGGTCAGCGGGGATGGCATAGTTGATGACGTAGATCGCCGGATCGGCCGGGTAGTGGCGCGTAGACTCGGGCGTTACCAGCCCGACGGTGTCGAGGATGCGCAGGCCGGTGCGGTAGCCCAACACCCCAATGTCGCCGGCGCAGAGGGTGTCGCCGGGCGCGGCCTGGGAGCGCACGATATCGGCGGCTCGGGCATAGAGCAGTTCCAGTTTGAACCAGGCCATCTCCGGCGCTGGCCGGTCGGGCCCGTGATCGGGGTGGAGAGCCCAGGCGTTGAGGGTGCAAGCGAGTGCAGTGGCAGTGAACAGGAGAATAGTAGATGAGTAGACAGGTAGATGGGGCACCCGCCTCTGCCGATGCGCTGATTCGCGAAAGTCATGTGCCACCGTCCCGATACCGGCGACGATGAACAGAAAGTAGAACGGGAGGGGAGGGGAGAGGTACCAGCGGAACAGGGGCGGGTTGGCGACCGCGAAGATGACCAGGTAAGCGTAAGGGTAGGCCAACAGCGGCCAGGCGTGGCGATCGCGCCGGATCACACGTAGCCCGCCCAAGCCACACAGCAGCAGGTAGACTGCGGAACCAGCCAGACGCCAGTAGGGGCCGAGGAAGGCATCCTCGAAGAAAGGGGTGCTAAAGTGCTGGATCAGTCGTACCAGGTCGGCTCCCGGCGGCAGCCGGTAGGTGATGGACTTGGCGGCGGCGGAGATGGTGAGGGGACTGCTGAAGTAGAGCGTGCCAAAGATCAACCAGGGGGCCAGGAAGGCCAGCGTCGTCGCCCCTTCACGCCACGGGATGTGCCGCCGGGCCCAAGCCAGGTCCAGCCACAGGAGTCCCAGCAGGATGACGGTGTCGGGCCGGGCCAGGAGCGCCAGCGCGGAGAGGATCGCCATGGTGTGGGAACGGCCGGTGACGTGGGCATAAGAGGCGGCCAGGAGCAGCGCGATGGCCAGGTCGGTCTCCATCCCGCCTATGGCAAAGGTGACACTGTAGGGAGCCACGGCCCACAACAGCGCGGCCGCTGTGGCGGGGGCTCGGTGACCGGTCAGTCGCCTGCCCAGGCCATAGAGCAGCCAGACGGAGGCCGCGCCGGCCAGCGCGTTGGCTGCCAGCGCCAGGAGGGGGAAATTGCGGGAGCCAGTCACCAGTGCCAGTCCGGCCATCAACAGCGTGTAAAGGGGTGTAGTCGTGCCGAGCACGTGCTCGCCGGGATTGTAAACGAAGCCGTGCCCCTCGACGAGATTGCGGGCGTAGCGGAAGGTGATGTAAGCATCGTCTACCGTCCGCTCGCCGGGCACCAGGCGTGCCAGCAGCGCCAGGGTCAGCAGGCCCGCGATCAGCAGCCACTCGGTACGGGTTTGATGTGCTTCACATTTCATAGTCCGGCGCCTGGCTTAGACCAGTTCTTAGAGAACGCGGACTCACGCAGATCATTCTTGCCATGATTATACACTTGGATGGCCTGATAACCAAATTGCGTAGGTGCTGGCCCCTGGTCGTGGTCCTGATCGGAGCAATGGCGCTGAAGGGGGCGATACTGGCGCTCGACGCGCTGCCATTCAACGCCGACGAAGCAGTAGTGGCGCTGATGGCCCGCCACATCGTGCAGGGGGAGCGGCCGTGGTTCTTCTATGGCCAGGCGTACATGGGCA
>Ga0315291_10012303_pt1 | contig 10385 bp, 7 predicted proteins | sample YL17G12_20_MG_FD_203070 | JGI IMG/M metagenome (GOLD analysis project Ga0315291, IMG submission 203070) | Sediment microbial communities from Yellowstone Lake, YNP, Wyoming, USA - YL17G12_20 | ecosystem: Environmental > Aquatic > Freshwater > Lake > Sediment | place: USA: Wyoming | collected... | reverse complement strand
CCTTCATACCGGCAGCGGACATAGATATAGGTTTTCCGCTGCGGCTCCGGCGAAAACCGGATGTCGCATTTATTCCTTTCCCAGGCTGTCAGGTTCTGATAGTCGGTCCGAATCACCCCGGTCTCTGTGTTGACCATCTCCAGGGGGATCCCTTCCCGGTTCATCGCTTTCAAAGTCAGATCCCAGGCCTGGTTCATGTCCACCGCATAAACCCTCTTGGGCCGGAAGTAAGGGTCCTGGGTCTCCTGGGTTACGGTTCTTCCCGTTGTCCCGCCGCAACCTCCCAAAACCGTCAAGCCTAGCATGAGGATAACAAGAAAAGGCCCCTTTTTCATGGTTCTCCCTTCCTTGAGTTGGGATGAGGCTAAATCATTGGGATTTTTCTGCAATGTCAATGCCACTCAAATGCATTTTACCTTATTCCCAAATTTTTTTGCATAACAATTATGGTGAGTTCGTAAAAAGTCGAAATTCCATAGAATGCGTCATTCCGGCGAACCCCGGATCAAGTCCGGGGCAGGCGCCGGAATACATGGTTTCCCGTGAAAACGGGAATCCAGATTTTCTTTAATGGTTCCCCGCTTCCGCGGGGACAATGTCTGGACCCCGGCGCCTGCCCCGGACTTGATCCGGGGTTCGCCGGGGTGACGATCCAAGAGACTTTTTTCGAGACCATTATAAAATGACCATTATGAATAAATGCGCCAAGGGCAAATCATTCCCGTGCGAGAGGGAATGTATTCCCGGAAATAAATTGACAAACTGATTCTGTCTGCTGAGAATAAGGTAGGAAGAATAGAGGAGCGCCCCTTCGGGGCTTGAGGACCGTCGCGCCAAAGGCGCGACTTGAGGAGCGGGGCTTCGCCCCTTGAGGCAATAGATTAAAAGAAAGAAGGCGATAAGGAGGCCGGATATGTCCCCCGGAAGGAAATGGCTTTGGGCATGCTTGGCCATAGTGATTTTGACCTCTTGCACCCACCGGCAGGTTCAGCCTCCCCCTCCCCTCCCGCCTCCTCCCAAACCGGCCAGAATTGCTCTTGTCCTGGGAGCGGGCTCGGCCAAGGGTTTTGCCCATATCGGGGTGCTGAAAGTCTTTGAAGCGCAGAAAGTCCCGGTCCACATGATCGTGGGAACCAGCGCGGGAAGCCTGGTGGGAAGTCTGTATGCTTACGGATACAATGCTTTTCGGCTTCAGGAATTGGCCCTGCCCCTGGAAAAAGGGGAAGTTCTGGATTTTACCATCCCCGACAAGGGTTTTATCAAGGGGGAGAAACTCGCCGAGTTCGTCAACAAAATGACGAATAACACGCCGTTGGAGCAGATGAAAATTCCCTTTTATGCCGTGGCCGCGGATATTCAGAACGGAGAGGAGGTCGTTTTCGGCCGGGGAAACACAGGCACCGCGGTGAGAGCCAGCTGTTCGGTGCCGGGCGTTTTCCGACCGGTCAGAATCGGCGACCGCATGTATGTGGACGGGGGAATCGTAAGCCCGGTCGCCGTCGATGCGGCCCGGAAGCACGGCGGAGACGTGGTCATCGCCGTGGACATATCCTCCCAGGTGGAGAGCGCGAAACCCGAAGGGATTGTCGAAACCATCCTCCAATCCATCGACATCATGTACTTTCGTTTAGCCTCCATCCAGTGCGCCAAGGCGGACGTGGTCATAAGACCCAAGGTCGGCCACATCGCCTCCAGTGATTTTTCCAAGAGGCACGAAGCGATCCTCGAAGGGGAGAAGGCGGCCGCCGCAGCCCTGCCCCAGATCCAAGAGCTACTGGAGAAGCTGAAGAAGGAAGGAAGACTCTAATAAAAGCGATCGGCCTGAAGGCCTCGAGGAGCGTCACGCCAAAGGCGTGACTTGAGGAGCGTTTCACTCGAGGAGCGGGCTTCGCCCTTGAGGCAAAAACATTCCCCGCATCTCCCCTGAGTGCGGAATGCGGAATAAAGAATGGAATGATGGAATATTGGAATGTTGCGGATCGAGATGATTTATTCTTTTAAAACCCATTATTCCAGTATTCCAACATTCCATATTCCACTTTTTCAGCTTTTGGTATAAATTAAATGTATGGAGTACGAGGGGATCGTCATCCGTCCTCCCAGCGAGGCCGAAAGTCTCATCCTCCAGGTCACCCTGGGATGCTCTCATAATAAATGCACCTTCTGCCCCACTTACAAGGGCCGCCGCTTCCGCATCAAGGACCTGGCTCAGGTCAAGGAAGAAATCGACGAAATGGTCGATTACGGCCCCTTCCGCAAGGTCTTCCTGGCCGACGGGGACGCCCTGATTATCCCCCAGCCTAAGCTCCTGGCCATCTTCGATTATTTGAACCAAAAGATTTCCGGCCTGCGCCGGGTGGGCATTTACGGCAACGCCAAGAGCATCCTGCGCAAGAGCGTGGAAGAACTCAAGGAGCTGAGGGCCCGGAAATTCGGAATCATTTATCTGGGAGTGGAGACGGGGGATCCGGCCCTTCTGGAAAAGATCCGTAAAGGGGCCACGTATGAGCAGATGGTAGAAGCCGGAAGGCGGGTGAAGGAAGCCGGAATCAGCCTTTCGGCAACAGTGCTTTTAGGGTTGGGCGGGACGGATCACGGAACCCAGCATGCCCGGGCTACGGGCAAGATCCTTTCCGACATCGACCCGGATTTTGCCAGCGCTCTGACCCTGATGGTGGTTCCCGGAACTCCACTGGATGAGGATAGGAAAGCGGGGCGCTTTCAGCTCCCCTCCCCTTTTGAGTTGCTCGAAGAGCTGGGAACGATCGTGGCCAACTCCAACTTCAGCCGCTGCTACTTCACCTCCAACCACGCCTCCAACTACCTGCCCATCAAGGCCCGCATGCCCAGGGATAAGGAGGCGGTGGTCAACCTCATCCATAAGGTGACTTCTTCCAAGGACCGCTCCCTCCTCCGCCCCGAGTTTATGCGGGGCCTTTGATCATTTTTTCCCGGTCAGTTTGCGCGCCAGGTCGGAAAGGCCGGCCAGCAATTCTTCCTCCCGCCCCTTTGGGCACTGCAGGGAACTTATGGCCAAAGTGCCCTGGGTTTCCACGTCGATCCGTTTGACCTGAAGTACGGATGTACTCCCCACAGTTCCGAACTGCCCCAGAACGATCTGGGCGGCGGCCAGGCCTTTCCCCGCCCGGACAGCCTGCCGCTCCTCCACCAGGCCGGTCTGCTGAAGTCCCATCTCATTCAGTACCTGTTCCATATTTTCCCGGTTGACGAGGGAGAAAGCCCCCATCCGGAAGATCTCCTCCCGGAGAGCTTCCGATAGGATCAGGGCGATGATTTTGAATGGCTCACTCGTGTTTAGATCCAAAACCGCCAGACGGGTCCTTCCCGCCGCCGAGGCTTCCGCTTTGCGAATCTGTTCCAAATCGATCGAAGACCCGGGTTTCTCGGGCAACGCCTGTCTTTCGCTCGAACCGGGCTTTCCCGCGGGAGGGACGGATGGCTGGGGAAAGCTGCCCGGGGCCCTGGCCCTTCCTTTTTGAATGGCCGTGGCCAGAAGGTCTTCTTTGGCCTGCCGGAAAATCTCCCCATAGGATGCCTGAATCATTTCTTGGTATTGCGGCGCCATTCCACCGGGAACCGGCATCCATACATCAAACTTCCTCCCGGTTTCGATGTTGACCAGAACCAGCCGCCAGAAAAAAACCTTTTCCTTCCGGTATCGCTCCGTAAAGACCCCATATTCGGCATGCAGCCCTTTTCCCGCTTTTCTGGCCAATTCCCAATGATTCTTGGACCATCGACCCATCCAGTCTTGTTCTGAATACCAGGATTGCCCTAAAACCAATTTGAGGTTTTCTTCGGGAACGACCTCATAAATTTTCATCCGCCCAAAATGCCTCTGCGTTACAGCAATCATATTCTTCGCATAGTTCTCGTGAGGATTCATCCACCCCGGGCCCGTTGAGATCGGAACTACAAACACCCGTAGCTTGGCCGTCGGGGGAGGTGCGGGAAGGGAGCGGACCTGGACTTCCGCACACCCAGCCACCATTGCAAAAAACAATATCGCGACTAGCCAATAAGCGCGCACCAGACGGATAGAACATTTTTTCAACATCATTTCCTCGCTCCTCTGCCGCATTTTCAACGGATTGCGACCCATGCTTTCCCTTGCAAATTTCCTGCCAGAATCGGATCGGCCAGGGAAGGCTCCCGCTTGGTATTTTTTCATCATAATTTCAAAGCGTTGGGCCGAAAAAAAGGCGCCCCGTCGATCATAGAAACCGGGCGCCGAAAGAACCAGGGGGCGAAATCAATAACTCTGGGTCAGTTTTTTGATCTGTCCCCATTAAATTGACATTTCCCCGTTTCTTTGCTTATAAAGGTGGGGAGACTGGGAAAGGCAGGAACAGCCTTTTCATGAATCCATGAGGAGGTCGAGTGCAATCATCCATCTTGAATCTTTTTTTTGAACCCCGCTCCGTGGCCCTCATCGGGGCGACCAGCAATCCCGGCTTCGGCCACGGAATTCCGCTTTTTTGGCAAAAAAACGGCTGGCTGGACAGGGCATACCTGGTGAACCCCAAGGGGGGAGAGATTCAAGGGAAAAAAGTCATCCCCTCCATCTCCGAGCTCCCCGAGGGGATTGATCTGGCCGTTGTGATCGTTCCCTCTCCGGCGGTTCGGGAGGTTTTGATCGACCTGGAGAAAAAGGGGATCCGGGCGGTCATCATCGAGAGCGCCGGGTTTGCCGAGACCGGCCCCGAAGGAAAGGAAAGGCAGGAGGAGTTGGCCAAGCTGGCCAAGGCGATGGGAATTCGCCTCATCGGGCCCAACTGTGTGGGAGTGGTGAACACGGAAAATCGATTCGCCACCATCGAAATCATGGACCCCGCCATGGAACCGGGATCCGTGGCCATCATGGCCCAGAGCGGAGTCTTCGGGAACATCCTCCTCGACCACCTCCCAACCGCAGGCTTGAAAATCAGCAAGGTGGCCACCCTGGGAAACAAGATCGACCTTGATGAAGCCGATTTCCTGGATTATTTTGCCGCCGATCCCGGGACCCGGGTGATTTTAATCTACATGGAAGGCACGAACAACGGCCCACGCTTCCTGCAGGCTCTGCGCCGCACCTGCCGGATAAAGCCGGTCGTCATCCTGAAAAGCGGCCGAACTCCCTACGGAAAAGAAGCAACCCTTTCCCACACGGCCAGCCTCTCCGGCGAAGACCGGGTGTTCGACGCCGCTTTCCGTCAGGCCGGCGCCATCCGGGCGATGAATCTTCAAGAGATGGTTGAGATCGCCCGGGTCCTTATCGCCCAGCCCCCGATGCGGGGAAGAAATATCGGGATCCTGACGACTTCCGGGTCCCTCGGGGCCATGACCGCCGACATAGTTTACCAGGAAGGAATGCGGCTGCCCCCCTGGGAGCCGGATACCATCGAAAAAATAAAAGCCCGGTCCCCGGGCTGGATGAATGTCAAAAACCCGCTGGACATCGGGCCCAGCGGCATCTTCCGCCCCGCCTGCGAGGCTGTTTTTGCCGACCCTAACCCGGACGGGTTCATCCTGATCCCGGTCATCCCCTACGCGGCCATCGAGATCTACATGCGCCTGGGGGTTAAAGCCCGGGACATGCTGGGCGACTGGCCCGCTTACCGGGAAACCATCAAGGACAAGCCTGTGGTGGCCATTCATCTCGGCTACCGGGAATGGATCGAGCAGATCAAGGATCTGTGCGGCGAGGCCGTGGCCACCGTTTCTTCTCCGGAAGCCGCGGTCCGGGCCCTTTCCGCGTTATATCAATTCAACCTCCATTCGCAAAAATAAGCGAACCCTCCAAAAACTTTCAGGATTCTCGGTAAGGAACCGGGCTCTCTGCGCTCTCCCCCCAAAAAAATCCTTAAGATTTCACCCTGACCTGCCGAAAGGGTCCCTGTAATTTCGAGGATATTCTTCTGTTCGAATTCGGGGCCTCCCGCACCGGAAATCTGGAACCCCAAAGATATTGAGCCGAAAGAAATTCATGGTTGGCATAGGGCTTTGCCCTTTCGTCCGGAAATGATTGACAGGCGAAATTCCATCTCAACTCCGATATTCCATTTTCGGGGTCGAGGCAAGGGGAGCTCCCCCCTGCCTTTCTACCTGACGGATTATGTGTGGCGTCCGCCGCCCGAGGGGCTCAAATCGAAAGAACGAATGGAGAATTTTTTCTTCTTCATTTTCAATCGGGAACAGCAAATCCACAAAAACAAAAGCAAGGAGGAAAGAAGATCATGAAACAGAAATTTTTCGCTCTTTTAGCCGTGGCCATCATGCTCCTGACCCTGGCCGCCGGGTGCGGCGGAAGCGGCAGCAGCGGCGGCGGGACCCCTTCCGGCAATGTCAGCGGAAGCGCCGAATAAGTAAAGAATATTAACCATCTAAAAAATAGGGAGGTTTAAGGAATGAAAAAGTTTTGGATATTGGCTTTATGCGCAGTGCTTTGTTGGGGAATGACGGCGGTTCCTTCCCACGCCGCCCCCCTGACCTCCGGCATGGTTTACACCATCACCATCCAGAAGATGAACAGCAACGGAACGGTATCAGACGTGAGTACAACGCCAGCCACTGCTGACGCCAATGGAAAGCTGAGCTTCGATCTCACCAGCATGCCCACCAACGCGGAGTGCAACTTCATCGTCTTTATCATAAAAGACGGCGCCGGCGAAGTGGTGCGGAAAGGCTTTGTTCCGGCTCCTCCGGCGGGTTATACCAACGCGCTGGGCATCAACAACCTCTCCACCGCCCAGACCAATGCGATCCTGTCCGCCGCAGAAAAGATCGGGACGGATGATCCCATTCCGTTCGCTTATCTCATAACCCTCCTCCGGTCGGACGGAGCGACGGCAAATGATGCCCTCACCTTTGCCGACATGGGGAAGGTGGCCATCGTGGGCACTGGCGGGTTTGAGGACACCTTGACCACCTCCGGAGTGACCGCCGCCCAGCTCGCCAATTTCAAATCTTACCTGATCTATAACCCGACCGCCGGCAAGAAGACCCTCCGCGATCTGACCGCCAGCTTCAAGGCGGCCGTGGACAGCGGCGACGCAACCACCGCCAAGCAGGAGTTGCAGAAGGCCGGCGGGTTCATGGCCGATGTCTTCATGGATGCGGCTTCTTCCGCCGGGATCGATTACACCCTGATCCTGGTGGCCCATGATGCGGCCGGAGTGGTGTGCGAAGCTCACCCCGAAATCGTCAACCAGCTCTCCGCCAACGTGCAGTCCTCCATGGATCAGTCCATGAGTGCTTTCTTCCAGCGCATCGCGGCCATCAAAGTCAAGGGAGAATACACCAAGGCCCTGAACACCCTGGAGGCTTCGGGCGCCCAGGTCGATACCTTCAACGCCGCGGTCAACGCCATGATGACCGCCATGGCGGCCATCGATTCGGATTATGCCGACTTGTTCAACGATCCGCAGGGTTATTGCACGGCCCACGGGAAATCCTTCGTCACCGTCCAGGCGGAAGTGTCCGCCCGGTATCAAGCGGCCTTTGCCGCTTTCCAGACCGCCATTGCCGCTTCGAACGCCGACATTACCACCATGAAAACCAACGTGGCCACGGCTTTCGGAATTCTCATCGGCCAGCTCCCCGGCGATTTCGGTCAATACGTTGATTTTACCGGCACTCCTAAGAACTGGCCTATTCCCCAGGTGGTCATGGTTAACTGGATGGCCGCGAAGGTTATCACTACGGGCGGGGCCTTAACCTATACCCGAGACACTCTGGCTATACCCACCCACATGCGGGAATGGATGGGAACTTGCTCCAATCCTGCATTTTTCATGAAGACACAATGCGAAGCGAATCCTCCGGCAACCTGGACGGTCGGGCGCCGCGATTACAGCGGCATGACCCCCAGTGCCTCCTTCAACGCCTACCTCGGGCTGATGGAGGATATTCAGATTATCGAAAACGCCCGGTTTGCCATCTACTCGGGCGGTGGTAATCCCACCCGTGACCAGGAAAAGCAGGCCAAGGTGGATTTCAAGCTGAGGATGGAGGCTGCTGCGGATCGGATCGGCGGAACGACTAACGGCACAACGGCGATTACCGACGCGCAGAAAGACGCCATCATCAAGCTGCTGATGCAGCCCAGCATGGACTAAACGGCGTTAAGGGGCGGGGGTATTCCCCGCCCCTTCATTCCCATCAGCGGCGGACCCGTGGATTATTTTACATTCTCTTCAACCTCTCCTGAGGGATCGGATCCAGAAGAAGGCATCTCCTCCTTCTCCATGGGAAGTGTCCCTTTTTCTTTTTCCGTTGATCCTGCCCCTGGAATTCTTGAGAACCCGGGGGCGGGGCAGGGAAAATACACTGGCCCTCTGCTCTATTCCCTTATCATTCATTCGATCATCCTGCTCTTCCTTCTTGCGGTCCTCTATCAGCCCGACCAAAGACCGGTCAAGGAAGTCAGCCATTGGGTCGTCAACCTCGTTTCCGGAATCAAGGAGGGGCCGAAGGGCCCTCAAACCGTTTTGCCGGAAGAACCCCATGCCATCGCCGGGCCGATTCAGCCCACCCCGGAACCCCCGGCTCCCCCTTCTATGGAGGTGAAATCCGCCCTGAAAGATGGCCTTCTGCCTTTTCACGAGTCTGCCCTGGACCCGCCGCCTGCCTCTCCCGCCGAAGAGAAGCGATCGGAAGGGGCCGTTTTCGCCATGCAGGAATCGGCCGATCAGCAGCTGCAAATGGGGCAATATCTCTTCCGCATGAGATTGGGCGACCGGATGGTCGGCATGAAAATGAAATATTTTCAACAAACCGCCAGCACCCATTTGAATGGATGCATCCAGAGCGCCATTCCCGAGGACCTTCGAAAAACCCTTCAGGGGAAATCGACGGTGGTCAGGATCCTTTATCAGGAGGATGGGACTCTTAAGGAAATCCTTTTCGATTCCGGTTCCGAGGACCCATTCATCCAGATCTTGAAAGACGGAATTCAGTGGGACGCCCTGAACGCTCCCCGCAAGTTCGGTCTTCCCTTCCGCGAGATGAAAGTCCGCATCGGCATCGACTTGGAGGGAAAGCCCTCTTCCCGCATCACTCTTCTTTAACCGCTCCCCCTCCCTGCTAAAAAAATTTTCTTCCGGTGACCATCCGCCTTGCCCACTATTGCGATTGCATTTTCTGCAAAAAAGAAAACTTGTGGCCCGGAAGCAAGGGCATTGCGCGGAAAAAGCATCGGCGGGAAGAGAATTGCCGTCGGAGATCCGATCGGGTTTCCGCAGAATGGGGCGGGCCTATCGGGCGCCCGGTCACGCGCTTCGCGTGACGCCCCTACAACGGAATAAACCTGTCCACGGGGAAAGAATGGCTTGCCCGCCCGGTCCAAGAAATGAAAGGTGCCTCATGGTTTTTTCGCGCAATGCCCTTGCTCCCGGGCCGGGCAATGTTTGAAATTCAATAGGGCTAACACCTACTTGCAGAAAAGTGAAGGTGGGCAAGGACCATCCGCCGGTTGAAACCGCGCCGGAATTCCTATATTCTGGAGACGGATGCAGACTATTACACTGCTTCCCTTACCCTACTGACGTGCAGACTCTCTAAATTTTGGGCTTTGTTCGAAAGGTACGTGATTCGTCGCGTGGGCGGTTAGAATGAAAAATCTTGAAATTTGCCAAGAAATCTTGTTTGGCCGACCCCTCTCTGAAATCCCCCCCAACCCCCCTTTCATAAAGGGGGGCAGGGGGGATTTCTGGGATGACGGGTTTTCAGAGGTAAAACCTTTGGGAGTAGCTCCGATCCTTGGCTTTTATCCATATCTTGAAATCTTTCCCATAAATCTCTGTACTATGTAGTGTAAAGTCTTTAAATTTTTTTAAAATTTTTCCATGAATCTTTATCCGTGTTGATCCGTGTTCATCCGCGTCCCATTCAGTCTTTTGTCTTTCAATCTTCTGCGAGTATAAAATCTGTGTTCATCTGTGTTTATCTGTGTCCCGATATAAAATTTTTTGGTTGTGGCTATACCGCGTTATGAAATCGAAAAACCATTCTCATCTCAGCCCCGCTCCCCCAAACGACCCGGAGGAGATGTCTTTTTTTGGGTTCCGGCGAATTCCGGCCGGGGAAAAGGGACGCCGCGTCCTCCGGCACTTCAATTCCATCGCCGGGAAATACGATCTCATGAACACCATCCTCAGCTTCGGGCTTCATTATCCCTGGAAAAGGTGGGCCGTGGAAACCCTGGGGCTGAAGCCGGGAGACCGGGTTATCGATGTCTGCGGGGGAACCGCCGACCTGTCGATTCTGGCCGGCGGAAGGGTCGGGGAAAGAGGGCGGGTGTTCCTTTATGATATCAACCGGGCCATGATGGAGGGGGGAAGGCCCAAGTTGTCCCGGGCTTCTCTAAACGACCGCGTCCGCTA
>Ga0315291_10012298_pt1 | contig 10387 bp, 7 predicted proteins | sample YL17G12_20_MG_FD_203070 | JGI IMG/M metagenome (GOLD analysis project Ga0315291, IMG submission 203070) | Sediment microbial communities from Yellowstone Lake, YNP, Wyoming, USA - YL17G12_20 | ecosystem: Environmental > Aquatic > Freshwater > Lake > Sediment | place: USA: Wyoming | collected... | reverse complement strand
AGAGTTTGAATATAAAAATGGTAAAATTGTTTATGTTGTCGTAGGAATAGGAATTAACGTGAATAATAAAATAAATAAACAAATAAAAAAAACAGCAACATCTTTATCAATAGAGCTTGGAAGAGATATTTCAAGAGTAAAATTCCTTCGATGTGTGCTTAAATATTTTGATGAAAACTATAAAAAATTAGTTTCAGCAGATTATGATTTTATTAAGAATTTATGGTCTTATTATGCTAAAATAGTTGGTAGAACAGTAAGGATAGAAGATAACGGAAATACATTATCTGGAATAATTTCTGATGTAGATGATCATGGTTACCTTATCCTAAAAACTAAAGAAGGAATCCATAAAATATCTAGTGGTGATCTTTTTTATTTATAAGAAAAAATTAAATATTTGAATTATATTATTTAAATATTATTAAAATTTGTACAACTTACTAATCAAAACATTTTTATACTAATTAAAACATTATAAATTAACATCTGTTAATATATCAGATATTAGGCGGAGGAAAATATGAAAATAAAAAGACCTATATTGTGTATGATAGCATTAGCTATCATGGGGCTGTTGATAACTAGCGCAACAAGTTTACCAATACAACAAACATCTTCTCAAGAAGATGAGATTAGAGCAGAATTTATATCTGTACAAAGACAACCAATGTTAAAAACAACAAACATAGATAACTCTGTGCAGCCATTGGGTTATGGTGTACCAGTAACTGGTGGAGATTTTGATGAATTTCACCCTTCAGTTGCAGGTAGTCCTGCTGGTGGCTATTATGCTATGGCAGAACAAACAGAGGATGGATATGTATGGGTACCAGCGCTTTATGGTTCTGCCGACGGTACAGTTTGGGATCCAATTTTAACTGCAACATATAATAACGCAGAATATACTGATATGGATCAAAATGCCTATGGAACCTATGGAACTTTTGGTGCTCCTCCAGATGCTTCTGGTCAGATAGTAGTTATGCAAGGTGAAATAGAAGATGGTTGGGTCTGGGATTTCGGTGCTAATAACATAAACCAATTTACTAACAACCGTATAGCTTGTTACACCTTTGAAGGCCCTGAAGGCGACCCTGGAAACTGGAATTGGGGTGCGCTAACTTTGACTGGTTACCAAGGTTATGCTAGTCCTTTTGTTTCTGGATGTCCATTTGTGTTTTACCAATCCGATTCAGCAGGAAATGGTATTATTGGATGGCTTTCCGGAGCAGTCTCCGACTGTGAACATACTGGATCTAATATTGATTCAGTGAAAAATATTTTATATTCAGTATATGACCGATTTACCGGTACAGGATATGAACTATTATTGAGAAAGGATAACTTTGGACTCTGGCAATGGAATTCAGCCGGTCAATATTGGACACATCCATATATGACAAGTATGCATGTAACTGGTTCGGGCGGCGCAAACCTAACTTTTCCATCTGTTGCAGCATATAATAATACCGTGATTGTTGCATGTCAAAAAAATAGCGATGTAATTGCTTACTACTCAACAAACGGATTTTCATCTAAAACAGAGGTTGCAATTGAAACAGCAGCATCCTACCCAGAAGTAGTTTTTGCTGCAAATGGTGTAGCAGTTATAACATATACAAAAGATAATGTGTTATACTATAGAACCTCTGATAATAATGGAGCTAATTGGAGTGATGCGCAAGTTGTCAGTGATAACCAAATTAACCTAAATGATCGCGCGGCAAACATTGATGAATTTCTAGGTAGTGTATATGGTGTATGGGAAGATACAAGGGATGCAAACATTAATATTTATTATGACAAGGTCTACGGATTTGTTAACAACCCACCAAATACACCCACAATCGACGGACCAACAGATTTAAAGAAAAACGTAAACTATGAATACACATTCTCCACAACAGATCCAGATGGAGACGATGTTTTGTACATGGTAGAGTGGGGTGATACGGCAAGCACAGGTTGGATTACTGAAACAACTGCTAATCACACATGGACTACAAAGGCTAAATTCACAATAAGATGCCATGCAAAAGATACGTGGGGTTTAGAAGGTGGTTACGTAGAGCTTCAAGTAAGTACACCGAAGTCTAGATTTATAACACTAAGGTTTTTGGATTATTTCCCAAATGCATTTCCGATTTTACGGTTAATATTTGGGTATTAATCTCTATTAAAAACCTCTCTTTTTTTTATTTTTTTTATAATAAAATATTATAAAATACTATATTTTTTGATAAAATACAAAGTATTAAGCAAAATATTTATAAATTAACAACCGTTAAGATATTACTCGGAGGCAATAAATATGAATTTTAATATAGGTAAAAAAGGCGCTGTTTTAATCGCGGTATTACTTTTAGGAACAGCTTTTTTTGTTCCCGTGGGTTCGCAGACTGAACAAACAGAAATTTTAATAGATAATAACTTAGGTTCATCAGAATTTGATGATCAAGTACAAGGGTACTATCTAGATAGATCTTACATCTTAGAACCTTTACCTACGATTATAGCAAGTGACAATGATGACGCGGGATGGAAAGCAGATGCAGGAAATAGATTGGCATCAGCTAAAGCGATTTATCCTGGCGAAGAAATAGATGATTCCCCCGGTCGTGGAGTAAATGGAAAATTAACAGCATCATCAGATCTTCAGGATTGGTATTCATTCTCTGTCTGTAGCGGTCAGCAGATTACCGTTTCTCTTACCGTTCCTTCAGGTTTTGACTTTGATCTTAATATAACTAATAAGGATGATATTGAAGTTGCTGAATCAAACAACGTTGGTTCAGGTGTATCAGAATATGTAAGCTATGTTGCCACTTACCCAGGTAAATGGTACATGAGTGTTGAATATAAAAGTGGTACAGGTACAGGAAGATACACTTTCAGTGTTGTTTTAGTTGGACAAAATGATTCAGGAACAAGCCAAGATGCATCAGATGATTTTGCCAATGCCAATTTATTAACACCAGGTCATTATTTTGGATATCTTGATATGAATGATGGGTATGATTGGTACAAATTTAACGTAAATTCAGGGCAAGGAATACATTTATTATTAAAATGTACATTGGCGTCTCTAACAGATTTTGATTTTGAATTATATAACCCAAGTGGAGACATGATTTATAGGGGATCATATTATTTTCAAGATGAAATAACATATCCTGCAGATGTATCAGGTGAATGGCGGGCAAAAATCTTTCTGTTTCCTGGATGGGTAGATATACCAAATCCAACAGAATGGAAGTATTATGCCTATGGGTCAGGCACATATGATTTAACCTTCAGCCTTGAGTCATCAGCACCAAGTCCACCTGGTCCTATAACTCAACCTCAGATTACTCCTATGGCAAAAACGTTCAAAATAGCAAATGATCCAGCAAGTAGTAAAGATGAATATGGGTATTTTGCTTCTATACCCGCTTGTAACTACCTTGAAGGTGGAATACGATACTTAGCTCCCATTATTTATACAGGTGATTCAACTCCAACAGCTTACTATGACGATCCAGATGATTTTGGAACTGTTGATGATACAACTCAATATCTTATTGATGATTGGAATACTTATTTAGATTTATTTGGAAAAAATGCAGATGAATACAATGTTTTAACTGATCCAATACAAGCAGCAGCTCAGATTGCAACAAATAACTGGGTATCATCAAGTACAGCAGTTGTGGCTATTGATGGAAGTACTTATGAGGATACAACAAGAAATGTTTTAAAACGCACAAAAACATTGAAAAGAACAACAGATATAATAGAATTCAAAACAAACGATCCCCAATATACTGATGCATATGGGTATCAAATGAATCTTGGCCCAAAATGGGGAGCTATAAATGTAAGTACATATAACGTTGCTGCGACAGTCACAGCAGATATATTGAATCTCTGGCCAAAGTTTATTGGTATGGCAGATGATTGGTGGCCAGATGTTCCAGGTGAGGACAGAATTGATACATACATCCCAGTGACAAGATCAGGGATATGGGCTGGTAAAGGAGCTAGAAATAACTCAAATCCACCAACTGATATAAAAATTACAAAATATGCTTGTGATCGTTTTAGAATATTTTTGGGCAATGATGATCAAACACTTAAAGTTACTGTAAAAACTACTGAACAATCAGATCTACTTGTCTTTTTAGTAGATCCATCTGGAAACTTAAGAGCACCAATTATTGGAGCTTGGAATGGAGGACCAGTAAATCCTGTACACTTGTGGAATGGATTTGAAAATGAAACAATAGGTTTTGATGAATGGCGATCTTGGGATCCAAAACCACATACAGAATTTTCAGCAGAAGTATTGCATCCTGAAAAGGGTATGTGGACAGCGATTGTCGTTCCACGAAATGCAGAAGGTTCATCAAGCATAAAATACACAATTACTGGAACAGTAAAAAAATTAAATTCAAAGGGAACCAATGCTGCCATTTCAGCAGCAAACGCTGCAGTTATTGCATCCCAAAAACACCTACCACTGCTTTATGTAACAGAAGATAATGTCCCAGCTGAAACATCAAGTGCGTTTACGGCTCTTGGTGTAACTAGTGTTATCTTTGTTGAGCGAAACAATATTGGTAGTGGAGTAAGAAGTAAACTTCCTACAATTGAAACTGACTTAACAGATATGGCGGATATAGTAGGATACATAAAAGAAGATCCATCTTCAGAAAATTACATAACTATTACATCATTAAAAACAGGTGTTGGACAGGCTACTGCTGGAGCAATGCTTGCTGCTTATCATGGTTCACCAGTGTTACGTATAGAAGAAGCACCAGATAATCCTGCAGGCATAGCAAATACTATCGAAGCATATTTACGTTGGGATGGTGACTATTACCATGGAGAACGCTCTAATGGTCATATACCTAGAGCAGATGCACCTGTAGCTCATGGTTTTAATGTAACTCTAGATATGATTAAATATTTCATATCTGGCGGTCAAAAAGGAGCTCTACCACCATTTGGTATGGATATGGATCTATACTGGTTTGAAGCTTTATACAACGGAGTACATGATATGTTAACAAGTTACGATCTTGACAAAGATGGACAAGAAGGAATCTGTTTTGTAGCATCTAGAGACGATATTTGTATTCCAGTATATGCTGCTTTAATGGGTAACAACTCTTACACAGGTGGTATACCAGGTATTACTCCAGCTTATTCTTCAGATCTTGTAGTCAGAAATCTCTTATATCCTGCATTGATTTTTGCAAATCCAGGTAAAGATATCACTACAACACAACTAATGAACTTCCCTGATGGAGGATCTTGGACAACTAACGATGGAGTATCAACCCCAGTCTACTCAAGTCGTGCTGTTAAAGAAGCTTTTAGCTCTCATGGTAGATTATATGATGGTCACTGTCTATGGGATGCTCATCTAGAACGTATGAATGATGGTGCGAGTGTTTTATACTATTCCGGACATGGAACTGGAGGAAGTGGTGCTTCTGCACAATATATCCAAACGGAGCATAGTAAATACCCAGAACAAGAGTGGTGGGACGGATGGCGAGGATATATGTACGATAACTGGAAGACACCTAGAGACGGTGGCTTTACTTGGTACAACCCAGATCCACCAAACCTATACGACATCCTTCACTACAAATGGATCGACCAGCTATATGACAATCTCCACAGCAATGCTGTCTTTTACATGTCCTGTACAACCGGTGATGCAGACGGACCAATGGTTTACCTAGATCACGGAGCAGTCTGTTGGTATGGAAATGCAGGAACAGGTCTATGTCCAGAAGCAGATTTACAAGATGATAATTTCTTCAACTACGCTATGATTCAGGGACAAGCAATAGGTCCTGCCTACTCAACACAGGTCTGGTTGCACTTCAGAGATTACACAACCATGGATCCAACGTCTCTATACGGTAGTTCATCACTTTATGGTGGAGCTGAAGGTGGTGGTGTTACTACAAGACAAGTCATATACGGTGATCCAAATCTAATTATTTACAGCCCAGAGTGGACAGCACCAGTACCAGTGGATTAAAACCAAGACTAAAAAACAAACAAATCTCTCTTTTTTTTTATTTTTTTAATCTATTGTTTTAATTTTTAATTTATACAAATAGAAGACTATATAAATCCTAATATGTTTTTGAAGATATCTATAATAAAGTGGTAGAGGAGAAAAATGGTAACAATAAAAGAAATAAAAAGTACGATAGCCGTTGCAATCGCTGCTGCATTTGGTTTTATAATCGCTCTAATATGGAAGGATATTATAGTAGGAGCAATGAAACTAGGCGGACTATGGCAAGAAGGTGGATTTTCAGATATGACTTCTCTTATTATTGGATTAGTTGTCGGTTTAGTAATCACAGTAGTCTCAGTTCTAGGTATTGTCTATATCTCAAAATGGGGCGGAGTTGTCCAAAAGTAGAAAATATCTTTTTTTATTTTTCTTTATTTTTTTTATTTAAAATTTTAGGATAAATTTATATAATTTTTTTGTAAAAGAAATAAAAATAAAAAGGTATAACGTATTTACTTTTATGTGCAGATTATATGAATGAAAAGGATAAAAAAGAATTTCTTGAGGACTTCAAAAAAGCAGATATTGACAAAAAACTGGATATGTGGTATTATGCTTTGGACCAGGAAGGTTTATGGGAAGAGGTAATTGCTGAGATGTCCACTATTGCTCAGGATCGCTTTGGCGGAAAAGGTATAATGGCTGAGGAATAAAAACATAAGAGGTGTAAAATCTAGTATGAATGAGGAAGATAAAAAAGAGCTTCTGCAAGAATTTAAAAATGGAGACGGAACAAAACGACTTGATCTGTGGGACTATGCAATAACACAGCAGGTAATATGGGAAGATATAATTACTGAGATGCAGAAAATAGCAAGGGAACAGGGTGTTGATAAAAAACTAGAAAAAATGATGGATGATGACTTGAAAAACTCTTCTTGATTTTTTTATAATATTAGTTTAAAAAAATGGAATAAATTTTATTAATTTTTTGTATTTATATCTGCATTTAAGATATTTTTTTGTTTTTTAATTGCTACAAAATCAATTCCGTTACCTGATAGACCCATGTATCTTTCGGTAGAAAAAATATCTACAGATTTATTCCAATGTTCATGAACTCCTAAACTGGTTGAAAGATAGCTGCCATCATTTTCAGGGTCATAAGTATCTGGATTTGGTACTGCCGATTGATGTAGGTAATTTTGGGATCCTTCGCATGGATTTGTGCCTTCTGTATGTAAGAAATCAAACATTACTGAGTCAATTGCAACTGGGTCTTGCGAGAAGAACAAGCTATTTGTCCAATCATTATTAAATGGATACATTTGGAATTTAGCAATTGTTCTGTGGTCTACTTTTGTTGCAAAAAGGCCATCTCCAATATATATTATTGTTTTCCCACCTAGTTGTTCATGAGCAAGTAAATCTGTTTGTGGTGTAGAATTACCTTCTGTAAAACCAGATTGGTGATAATTATGAATCTCCCAGACAGGTTCTATAAATGTACCAAATAAATTTTTACCAGATAAGGTTACACCATATTGAATCGGGTGTCTTTTTAAAAGGGGCATATTTATTACGTATTTTGCTTCGGCAACACAAGTTGGAAGTGTTCTATATAAATCAGTTCCATCAGCAAAGTAAATTCTTTCTGAACTTGCTCGGGCCTTTTCACGACCTGGTAATAATCCCAAACTGTCAACATAATGAACATTTGGAAATTCAGGTCTTAACAATATTGCAGGATATGATTCATAATAAACCCGTTTATAAAACCAGATTGGTATAACACGGGACGAGTCAAACACTGTTATATCCTCTTGAGCAACCCCTACTTTATTTACTAGTTGCCTTAAAAGGGCTTTTACAACATAAGGACTAGCATCTCTATCATTATCTTTTATGAAGTAGCTATAGAATTGATAACAGTTATTTAAATTAATTTTTATTGCAATTTTTTCTCCAGATTGATATCCTATTTCACCATTGCCATGTTCGGAATTAAAATATTTAAACAAAACATCCCAAGCTTCTGTATCATTATCAACTCCAGCTAAACCTCTTATTCCATCGGAAAACATTTGGTCGATTTCTTTTTGGTCATTGTTTATTTTTAACCACCAAAAACCTGTTAAATTATCCTTTGTTGCATTAGGATTCCAAACCCAAACAACCCTTCCGGGATTAGCCCCCTTGGGGGTTCCCATAGGCTCATTTGGAATTGGTTCCCATAAAATTAGTTCATCCTCATTAGTGTTTTTAGTAACTCCATAAACATTGCAGGATATTGAGAAGATCAATAAAAACACAACCAAAATAACTGGTGCAAAAGCAACAGTTTTAATTTTTACTCGTCTAATCCATAGACCAAGTCCATGGAATATTGCACTCCATAATAAACTCCAAAAAGCAATATAGCCTATTGCAATTGAAATGGATACTTGTTGGCAAGGATAACGTATTCTATCTGGTTTAGGTAAAACACGAACTAGAAACCATATTACTGCTGCGATTCCTGCTAGATGAAAGAGAATTCCCTGGTGCGAGTATAACTTTTGCAATAAACTTGATTTATTTTTATTATGGTTCTTCATTTTTTACCCCCCGACTCAAATTAACAATGGTTAATATTGTATTAATGCTGCTATTAATTAAATTTTTCCTATAAGTGTTAATGTTGCACTAGTCACAATGGTTTTTTGTATAATTTTCCATAAAACAATGTGTGGTTATGTAACATTTAAATATCCTATATTTGTTGATATTATTGTTAGGGAGGAATTTATGAGAAAAAGATTCCTAGTAATTGGATTAATCTTATTATTTATCTGTATGAGTATTACTCAATCCTCTGCTTTTGATAATGTAAAGAAATCCACTATACCAATTTTTAATGGTAATACCTTGTATGTTGGTGGTAACGGACCAGATAATTATACCAGGATTCAGGATGCAATAGATAATGCGTCTGACGGTGATACGGTATTTGTCTTTGATGACTCGTCACCTTATCACGAAAACATTGTTATTAATAAGAGTATTTTTTTGATTGGTGAGGATAAAAATAATGTTGTTTTAGATGGTGATTTGAAAGATAATGTGATAACAATAACCGATGATGATGTTTTTGTTAGTGGTTTTACGATGATACATCCATGTTATCCAAGTGATATTTGGGATTCTACTTTGGTGGACATCGTTTCCTCGGAGAATGTTACTATCAAGGATAATTTTATTCGTCAGTATGAATGGGAATTTCCAACTAATAACGCCTGTGTGGTTCTTAGAAACTCATCATATTGTTTTATACAGAACAATACTATAATTTCAGACGAAACTTCGAGAGCTTTTGGTGTTGTTCTTTTGCCTGATTCAAAATTTAACAATATCTCGGGTAACGAAATCAGTCTTTTTATTTCAGGTGTCGAAATACAATGGTGTTCGGAAAACGTAATTTATATGAATTACTTACATCACAATTTAGATGGTGTTGACATCTGGTACGGTAATAATAATACGATTATTAACAATATTATTAATTTTAATAGTGGTGAGGGAATTAGTTTTGAAGATTCATCTAACAATCAAATTATTGGGAATACTATTACAGATAATGGCGAGGGTGAATGGATAGATAATGGTATTTATATTGGTCTCGGGTCCAATAACTATATTTCATACAATCACATTTCACGTAATAATCCAAATGGAATTTTGATTCTTTCTATAAAAAATTATATCACATATAACGATTTTTCAAATAATCCTGTAGGTGTTTATTGTGAGGGCTATCATAATCATATAACGAAGAACAATTTCATGAACAATAAAAGGAATGCTTATTTAAAGGTGGGATTATTGGACCTCAGGAATTTCTGGGATGAGAATTATTGGAATCGCCCAAGGTTTTTTCCTTATCCTGTTTTTGGTTTAATGATAGGTATATTTAATGAGTTTCTGTGGGTCAACTTTGATTGGCATCCAGCACAGGAACCATATGATATATAGATTTTTTAGATGCTTTCCTGTGGGGTTATAATTAAAAGTAGTGAAAAATCTATATCTGTTGGACCATCAAATTAGTGAAAACTGTAATTGCCTTAAGATAAGAAATTATGGTTCATTAATAAATATATAGTTATAAGAAAAGATTTAGTGCTAACTATTTTATCTTAATTTGATAATTCTTAGCATAGTCTTTATATAGTTCTAATCAAATTGGATTATGTAATCTTGAGAGGGAGGTAGCATGAAGAAAGAGTGGTTGATAAAAACCCTTGCAATAGGGGTTGTTGTTTTATTTGTTGGTGTTGTTTTTCAACCTGGAATTTCAGCAGTTGGCAAAAAAACAGATGA
>Ga0315291_10012297_pt1 | contig 10387 bp, 7 predicted proteins | sample YL17G12_20_MG_FD_203070 | JGI IMG/M metagenome (GOLD analysis project Ga0315291, IMG submission 203070) | Sediment microbial communities from Yellowstone Lake, YNP, Wyoming, USA - YL17G12_20 | ecosystem: Environmental > Aquatic > Freshwater > Lake > Sediment | place: USA: Wyoming | collected... | reverse complement strand
CCTCGAGCCGATCCGGTACCCGTCGCCGCAGATGGTCCGCACGTACCACTCTCCGTCCCACGCCACTTCGTTCAGCCGCTTGGCAAACTCCGCGTAGAGCTGCCTCGCCTCGTTCTCGACGCCGCCCGCGCCGATCCGGCACGCCAGTTCTCCGACCTCTCTCAGGCCGTAGCACAATTGCTGCGTAACCATCACGCTCTCGCGCTCGCCGGCCTCGCGGGTAGCCTCCAGGCCGTCGTTCCAGTCCGCGTGCCGCTGGTTGCAGAGCCCGTTGCGGCCCAGGTCGTTCGCCAGGTACCCCATGGCGCGCAGCATGTGATCCCAGACCGTCCCCTTCTCGCTGCTCTCGAAGTAGGGCACTTCTTTCTCCAGGAGGGACATGTCCCCGCTCTCCTTGAGCAATCCGGGGACGGTCAACATGATCCAGGCGGGCTTGTCCGAATACTGGAGCCTGTTCAGCGGCCGGAAGCTGTGCGGCACGCTGCCGTCCGCGTACTGGCTGGCGAGGGCGCGGAGCAGGTTCTGCTCGGCGGCCTCGTACTCGACCATGCAGAGCGCGTTGTCGCACTGAAGGTTGTCGCGGAAGCCGCTCTTGTTGATCAGATACGAGTACATCTGCTTCTTGACGAAGTGGTTCATCAGCGAGTCCACGTTTCTGTGTCCCGTCTGCACGCGGAACTTCTTGGCGCGGGCGGTCTCCACGGCCATCTGCTCGTCGCACATTGCGTCTATCCCGGCCGGGCTCAGCCCGGCGCGGAGGCGCACTACCTCCTCGGGCGAGGACGCCTGCCCGAGAAGGAAGTCCGCCCTCCCGGTGCCCCCCGCCGGGATGTTCAGGGCCACCTGGACGACGCCGGCGCAGTCGGGCCCGCAGCCGGGCCGGTTGTCGCAGTTCCAGCCCCACAGGATGCGCGGCGTTCCCACGGCGAACTCGCTCCGCAGGAAGTGGTCCCGGTACCCGTTCCCCGCCTTGAAACCGTCCAGGGCGACCAGGAAGCCCTTGAACCGGTTCGTCGGCACGAAGGCGTTCCGGTTGGTGATGAACGTGCCCCCAATCTCGGGGAGCACCTCAGCGTAGTTGTCCTTGCCGACGTACTTCCCTTCCGCGTCCGTGCCGGTGAGTTGGAACATGGCGTAGCCGAACACGGACAGCCGCCTCGGGCGGTCGGTGAGGTTCTCGACCGTGAGCGTCCAGACCTCGACCGGCAGGTCGCGCGGCACGAAGATGCGTTCCGTGGCGCGCAGGCCGTCGCACGTGCCGCGGATCTCGGTCTTCGCCGGCCAGTACTTGCAGGAGAAGTCCTCGACAGCCTGCGGAGCCGGAGCGCCGGCCGGGCAGAACACCGCGCCGCTCTCCTCGTCCCGGATGTAGAAGTACTTGCAGTCCCACCCGACCAGCACGCAGGTGCAGCCGGCCTCGTCGCGGATGTAACTCGTGCCGTCCCCGATAGTTGTGACCTCGACGTAGAGCTCGTCGGGACCGACTCGGTTGCAGTGCACGCTCGTCCACTTGCGGGGCGGATCGTTCGTCAGCAGCTCGAAGCAACCTTCGTCGTCAATGAACCGGCCGTAGCGCTCGATCGTGGACACCGCTTCCTTCCTCCGTCCTGGGCCTGCGAAGAGGCCAGGGAAGTGTCGGCCTTCGCGCAGGGCATGTCAAGCAGACGTGCGCGTCGCCTGCCGCGACGTTGCGGGCAGTCATGCCTTCGGTTATAGTGCTTCGTCCTGCGCCCCACGCGGAGCGCACACCAGCTCTTGTCGCGCGAGCATTTCGCAGACTCCGGAGGTCTCGCATGGTCAAGAGGATACTCATCGGCGAGTCAGGCGGCCCGACGCCCGTCATAGACTGGGAAGTGGCGGGCGCGCTCGACGCCGCCCAGAAGGCGGGCGTCGAGGTCTACGGCATGATCAACGGCTTCGAGGGCCTGCTCAACGCGAACATCGAAGGCAACATCGTGGACCTGACGCAGATGGACCCGATGTCCTTTGTCTTCAACGGCCCGGGCGCCGGCCTCAGAACCACGCGCATCAAGCCCAAAGAGCCTGAGTACAAGAAGATCGCCGAGAACCTGCGCGCCTTCGGCGTGGACGGCGTCGTCTACATCGGCGGCAACGACAGCGCGGACCAACTCCTCGGCCTGACAGCCGTCAGCGACGTGGCCGCCGTCCATGCCATCAAGACGGTGGACAACGACCTGATGGTCACGCACCACTGCCCGGGGTGGGGCTCCGCCGCGCTCTATAACGCCACGGCGCTCAAGAACGTCCACAGCGACTTCTCCTCCTACCGCGTCATGGCCAACTTCTCCGTCGGCGGCAAGACCGTCCAGGGGCTCGACATCGCGCCGGTGATCATCTACCAGGTGATGGGCCGCAAGGCCGGCTGGCTCGCCCAGGCCACGGCGTTCGCCCGCGTGGACCCGCGGGGCGAGATGGTCCCGGACGCGCCGCCCCACGTGATCCTGTGCAAGGAGGTGCCGTTCGACAAGCAGGCCTTCCTGAACGAGATGGACCAGATCATCACGCGGCTGGGCCAGGCCGCCGTCGTCGTGCAGGAAGACCTGACCGACAAGCGGACCGGCAAGAGCATTGAGGAGGTCTACGCGGCCAAGCTCGTCTACGACGAGCACGGCAACATCCAGCACGGCCGCGCCGAGTCCTTCTCGCCCGCCGTGTTCCTGGCGGAACTGATCAACTCCGAACTCAAGGTGGCGGCCGTCCCGGGCAGCGTGAAGGACTGCGTCCTCAACCCGCAGCACATCCAGCGCAGCTACGCCATGTCCCACGTGGACGCCTCCGAAGCCTACATGGTCGGCCACACCGCCGTCGAGGCCATGCTGGCCGGGGAGACGAAGAAGTCCGTCATCCTCGAAAGGAAGGTCGGCGTCACCCGCACCGGCCTCACTGACCTGAGCAACATCGCCGCCAAGGACCGCAAGGTGCCCGCCGAGTACATCAGGGGGATTCAGGGGCCGACGCAGGGCTTCGTGGACGAGTTCATCTACGTGATCGGCGGCCCGGTGGCGCTGCCCCACTACTCCAAGATGCAGTTCAGGTCTGTGCCGGCGCCTGCCGGGGCCGCGAAGGCGCCGTACATCAGGAAGAAGAAGTAGGGCCGACGGATCGCAAGCACCGAACGGGCCGGCGCCGCGTGCGCTTGGGCAAAGGACCCACAGCGGCTCCGTTCGTCTTGCCCCGGCATCAGCTGCGCATGGAACGCAGAAAAGAAGGCAGAGACGATGCTTGTCTCTGCCTTCTGCGTCCGGTTCACGCGAAAGCTCGCCGCCGTGCCGCGCGGTGAGTTCACTCGGCCGCTTCCACGGGCACGACTTCCTTGACGTCCGGGATCTCTTTCTTCAGCCGCGCCTCGACGCCCCGCTGGATCGTCATCTGCGCCATCGGGCAGCCCCGGCAGGCCCCCTGAAGCTCGACCTTGACGGTGCCGTCCTCGGTCACCTCGACCAGCTTTACGTCGCCGCCGTGCATCTGGAGCGCCGCGCGGATGTCCTCGATCACCCTCGCCACATGCTCTTTGTCAACCATCATCTATCCTTTCGCCCGCCTGCGCGGGTCGTTGATGTCCATCGCGCCGGCCTGTCACTTCACGTCCACAGGGATCGTCTTTCCCTGAGGGACCGGCCTCTTCTTCAGCCGCACGGTCAGAACGCCGTTCTCAAGCGAGGCGGCCGGTTCCGCGTCCACGTCCACGGCCGGCGGCAGGAAGACGTGCCGGGAGAACTCCGCCGGCCCGCGCTCCCTGCACACGCAGGGATAGGCCTCAACGCGCGAACGATCCTCCTTGCCCTCCAGGACGAGCGCCCCTTCCTTGAGAGTCACGTTCAGGTCCTGCTTCGGCACGCCCGCCACCTCGGCCGTGACGATGAACGCGTCCTCCGCCTCGTAGATGTTCACGGGCGGATACTCGGGCCGGGAGAACGTCTTGAAAGGCGGGATCTTGCGGAGCGCCGTGTCCATGGTATCCGCCATGTCCGAAAGGTGCTTACGCATCTCCTGCCAGACGTCCTTCTGCTCCATTTCCCACCCTCCTTACTTGCCAAACCCCCGCACACCTATATTATAGCATCCTCCGTCCGGCGGCAACCACGCCCAACAGAATCTCCATCCGCAGATTGCGCAGACAGGGCCCGCAGACACGGCATGATGGGCTGCGCGGGACTGCGCCTGTGCAGGAAGGGAACGGCCCAAGAGCGGTCAAGGTCGGCAGGAAAACGGGGTCGCGGTCATCCTGCCGGCGGCATTCCGTCAGGCGCTGTTCCCGCCCTGCCTTCCGTATCGGGGCAATCCGGGTGATCTGCGGAAGAAAGGGCCGCGGCCGCGGACGTTACCTGTCGCGTTGCTCGCGCCTGCGCCGCACAATCTCCTCGGCCAGTTCCGCCGGCACCGGTTCGTAGCGTTCGAAGCGCATGTCGAACACGCCCCGCCCGCCCGTGATGCTGCGCAGTTCCGTCGCGTAGCCGAACATCTCGGCCAGCGGCGTCACAGCGCGGATGAGCTGCGCGCCTCCCTGCCCCCGCGACTCGATGCCCGTGATGCGGCCGCGCCGGGATGCGATGCTGCCCGTCACCGCGCCGCTGAACTCCTCCGGCGCCGTGACGTTCAGCGAGCAGACCGGCTCCAGCAGACGCGGCGCCCCGCGCAGGAAGCCCTCTCGGAACGCCTGCCGAGCGCACGTCTTGAACGCCATCTCAGAGGAGTCTACCTCGTGGGCCGAGCCGTCCACCAGCCGCACGGCCACGTCCACCACCGGCGAGCCGGCAAGGACGCCCTCGGCCATCGCCGCGACGACGCCGCGCTCCACGGCCGGAATATAGTTGATCGGGACGCGCCCGCCCCTTACCTCGTCCATGAACTCGAAGCCCTTCCCCGCCGGAAGCGGCTCCAGTTCCAGGACGACGTGCGCGTACTGGCCGTGTCCGCCGGTCTGCTTGACGTGCTTGTAGTCCACGCGCGCCGGCCGCGACATTGTCTCGCGGTAGGCCACGCGCGGCGCCCCGACGACGGGCTCCACGCCGAACTCGCGCCTCAGCCGCTCGATCAGCACCTCCAAGTGCAACTCGCCCATGCCACTGATGACCGTCTCGTCCGTCTCCACGTTCCACGTGACAGTGAACGTGGGGTCTTCCTGCGCCAGGCACTCGAGCGCCCGCGCAAGCTTGTCCTTCTCGGCGTTCGAGGTCGGCGCAACGCTCACGGAGAGCACGGGCGTCGGGAACTCGATCGCTTCCAAGAGGATGGGCATCGCCTCCTCGCAGAGCGTGTCGCCGGTGGTCGTGTCCGCCAGGCCCACGGCGACGCCGATCTCGCCACAGTAGAGGGCCTCCCGCCTCTCCTGCCGGTCGGCGTGCATCTGCATCAGCCGCCCGATGCGTTGGCGCTTGCCCTTGGTCGCGTTGTAGACGTGGCTTCCCACCTCGAGCCTGCCGGAGTAGACCCGCACGTAGACCATCTTGCCCATGTGCCGGTCGGTCACCACCTTGAAGGCGAGCGCCGCGAGGCTTTCGTCGCTGCTGTGCACGCGCCGGATCACGTCCTGCTCGGCGTCCGCTCGGGGCCCGCTGACAGCGCGCATGCCGATGACAGGCGGCAGGTCCGCCGGCGACGGCAGGTAGTACACGACGGCGTCGAGGAGCCGCTGAATCCCCTTGTTCTTCAGGGCCGACCCGCACAACGTCGGCACGATCTTCCCCGAGAGCGTCGCGGCGCGCAGCGCGCCTCTCAGCTCGTCCGCGCCGATGTGCTCGTCCATGCAGTACTTCTCGAACAGCGCCTCGTCCTGCTCGCTCACGTCGTGGATGAGCCGGTGGCGCCAGTGCTCGAACTGCTCGCGCATCTCGGCCGTCACGGGCTTCTCCACGTACGTCGCGCCCAGGTCCTCGTCCGTGTAGTACACGGCCTTCTCGGTCACCAGGTCCAAGACGCCCACGAAGGCGCCTTCCTCGAAGAGCGGGACCACGACCGGCACGGGCTTTGCCGACAGGCGCGTCTCGATCTCGTTCACGACGCGCTCGAAGTCTGCGCCCACGCGGTCCATCTTGTTGATGAACGCGATGGTCGGGACGCCGTACTTCTCGGCCTGCCGCCAGACGGCCTCCGACTGCGGCTCCACGCCGCCCACTCCGCAGAAAAGCGCAATGGCGCCGTCCAGCACGCGCAGCGAGCGCTCCACCTCCACGGTGAAGTCCACGTGCCCGGGCGTGTCTATCAGGGTAATGCGATGGCCGCGCCAAGTCGTCGTCGTCGCCGCGCTGACGATGGTGATGCCGCGCTCCTGCTCCTGGTCCATCCAGTCCATGACGGTCGTGCCGTCGTCCACGTTGCCCAGACGATGCGTGCGGCCCGTGTAGTACAGGATGCGCTCGGCGACGGTCGTCTTCCCGGCGTCAATATGGGCCATGACGCCGATATTGCGCAGCTTGCTCAGCTCGAGCTTCTGTTGCTCTTCTACAGTGAACGTTCCCATCGAAACCACCAGTGTGAACGAAGCAGCGCAGCCGGGGCGCTGACAAGAAGGACCTCTCGCCGGCGTTGTCGGGCGGATGGTGTGCCCTGAACCAGCCAGGACTCCGCGTTCCCTCACGCGCACACAAGCGCCCGCGAAAACACCGCCTCCGCACGCGCGAGAGGAACCGAACCCCGGTGCCAGGTAGGCGAGAAACGAGGGGGAACTCCAGCCCCAGCACTACCAGTATACTCGAAACGCGCGCCCAGGTGCAAATGCAGGACCGCAACACTCACCGCCGAGAACGCCGCGCCTCACCACGACGGCACAACGAACACCACGAGGTAAGAGCGCATCTTCAACAGGGATGAACAGGATGATCAGGATGCGCCGGAAGCAACCGAGCACCTCACGTTCGGCCGCCGGCTGACTGACAACCGACCGCCTGCAACCGCCGCTTAGACACAGACGGACGCAGATGAGCGCAGAGAGGCACAGAAGCGCAAGGCAGTCAGGCCGGAGGCCCGGGGCCGATCATCCTCACGCTCTGCGCTCACGCCGTCACACTCCGTCCGTCACGTCCGTGGGCATCCGTGTGAATCCGTGTCAACGTCGCCCCCCGGTCGTAGCGTGGTGCCGTTGCAGTTGGAAGGCCGTTCTCGCTGTCTCATTGGTGGCTGTTACCGCACGGGTCGCAGGCTCCGGAGCATCTCGGAGGGGCCAATGTAGCCGGGGGAGGAGCGGCGGGAGCCGTCCGTCCCCACCAACACGACGGTCGGCGCGCCGTAGATGCCGTATCGGTCCCGCACCTCCGTCACGGCAGGCGCCGACCAGTCCGTCAGGTCCACCGTCGCGCAGACGAACCGCCGCGACTCGGCCACCACGCCCGCGTCCGCGAAGGTCGTGCGAAGCATCTCGTGGCACGGCGCGCACCAGTCGGCGGAGAAGAAGAGGAGCACCGGCTTGCCCTCCGCCTTCGCCTGAGCCAGAGCCTCGGGCTCCGACCGCAGCCAGGCGACGCCGGCGGGAGCGCCGGACGACGCAGGAGCCGGGCCTGCGCCGGCGGTCGCGCCGCTCCTGAGCGCGGCCACGAGCGCCACCACCGCGCCGAACACGAAGAGCAGGCCAACGGTCTTCCGCAGCCGCTCCCGCCAGCCCGCGTCGGCCGCAAGAGAGTCGAATGCGCCCGCGAACACGCCGACCGCGAGCAGGAACGCGCAGACGAGCGCCCGGAACCAGAACTCGGAAAGGACGCGGCTCCGGCCCACGTAGTAGACCGCGACGGCCAGCAGCGCCACGCTGAAGGCGCGCTTCACGGCGACCATCCATTGCCCGGATTTGGGCAACGCTCGAACAAGTCCGGCGAAGGTGCCGAGCACAACGAGCGGCGCGCCCATGCCCCAGGCCATGGCAAAGAAGACCAGCCAGCCCAGCAGCATGTCATGGCTCTGCATGACGTAGGTCAGAGCGCCGATGATGACGGGCGCGATGCACGCCGTGGCCGCCGCGCCCGACAGGAGCCCGATGAACCAGATGCCCGCGAGCCCGCCCTTCCCGCGCAGGCCGGCCTGGAGCCGCGCCAGCCGCTGCGAGGTCAGGCCGATCTGGTAAAGGTCGAGCATGGCGCCCGCCAGGACCGCGAAGATCGCCGCCAGCGCGAGGTAGACCGCCGGGCGCTGGAGCCACGCGCCGAAGACGCCGCCCGTGGCCGCCGCCACAACGCCCACGACGGAGTAAGTGACCGAGATGCCGAACACGTAGACGAGCGAGCGCACGAGGGCGTCCGTTCTGCGGCCGGTCGCCGTGGCGCCGATGAGGCTGATCGTGATCGGGATGAGCGGGTAGACGCACGGCGTCAGCGCGAGGCCGAGGCCGCCGAGGAAGGCGAGGACGACCACGGCCAGTCTCCCGCGCCCTGCAAAGGCCGCCTGATCCGCCGCCGCCGGGGCCGGCGCGGGCTGCACGGAATGTCGCGGCGGAGCCGGGGCAGCAGCTCCTGGCGGCAGAACCGTCAACTGCGCCGTGCGCGACTCCTTGCCGAACTCGCAGAGGTCCGGCCCGCAGCCGGTGAACGCGATCGTGAACTCGAGGTCATGCCGTCCGGGCGCGGCGTCCGCCGCGATGCTCAGGGGAAGCGTCGCCGTGAAGTCACCGTCGAGGTACTCGACCACGCCCCCGGCGAACTCGTCGTGCTTCCGCTTCGGCTTGGGAAGGACGAGCTTGCCCGGCGCAATGCCCGCGCTGCTGCCGCCGGCCAACGTGACCTTGATCGAGTCCGCCCAGACGTAATGCTCAGGCTTGCAGGAGAACCGGACCTGGGCCAGGACCGAGCCGCCGGCAGCCTGCTCCGAAGGGACGAGGGCGACCTCGACGGAGAAGTTCCGCGGCCTCGGGACAGTCTGGGGCAGTCCCTGCTGGCCGAAGAAGCCCTCCTGTGCAGAAGCGGCGGCCCCGGCTGCAAGGAGCACCACGGCCACCAGTCTGGGAAGCGCAGTCGGGGTCATGGGCGTGCGCCTCCCTTCCGGAGGGGCGTCCGTCACGGGGGAACGGATAGCCGAGATGCGGCCTGCTCTGTAACTATGCGTGCACGACGGCCTTGTAGCGCACCGTCCGGCACGCGGGCCGTCTCTCGTTCATTCTACCACGCCTTGAGTCCGCCCACTATCTCCTCGACCAGGTCCTTCACGGTCACGATGCCAACGGCGCGGCCCGTGTCGTCAATGACGGCTGCAAGCTGCTGGCGCGCCTGCCGCAGCGCCCAGAGGGCGTCGGCCACCGAGGTGCCCTTGCGCACGGTGAGCACGCCCCGGTCGAAATCGGCGGCGATGAGCAGCGGGGTCTCCATGCTGGCGACGTCCACGACGTTGGCGATGCCCATGATGCGGTCACGCGAGCCGCTGTAGACGGGGATGCGCGAGAAGGGATGCGCCCGGAAGACGTCGTGGACCGTTTGGAGGGGTGCATCCTCCGCCACCATGACGACGTCAGCGAGGGGCGTCATCACGGCAGTGACGGGCTGGGACTTCAGGCGCAGGATGTTCTCGATCATCGTCTGCTGGAAGCCGGAAAGGATGCCCTGCTGGGCGCTCTCCACAAGGTAGAAGCGGAACGTCTCGGGCGTGAAGAGGACAGGCCTCTGCGGGGTACCCGCACCGAGGAGGTAGTTCAGGCCAACGCTGATCCCCCTCAGCAGGGCCGACAGAGGGTAGAAGAGCACGCGCGAGACGGCGAGGGGCCACACGAGCCGATACATGAGGAGGTCGGCGTGGTCCTGGAACAGGGACTTCGGGATGAGCTCGGCGAGAACAAGGAGTATGGGCGGCATGAGGAGGGTGCTGTAGAGTTCGGCGTGCGGCGCCGAGCTTGTGCGACGGAGCACCTGGGCGCACAGGATGGTGGCCACGTAGAGCCCGACGTTGGTGCCGACGAGCATAGTCGTGATGGCCAGACGAGGGCGCGCGACCAATCGCAGCAGCCGGCGCGCCGCAGCCTCCCCCCTTTCGGCTCTCAGGCGCAGCCTGAGGCGGTTCACGCAGTAGATGCCCGTCTCCGCGCCGCAGTAGAAAGCGGCGAACAGTATGGATGCCGCTATCAAGGCGTAATCAGCCACGCCGCACGTCCTCCTGGGACTCCGGCGGCAGCCGACGCACCAGGATCGTGGCCGCGGTGCGCGCTCTGACGGATTCCACGGTGAACTCGAGGTCGTCCGAGCGGACGACGTCCCCCACCTCTGGCAGCTTCTCCAGAGAGGCCATGAGGAACCCGCCGACCGTCTCGACGCCGAGGTCGGGCAGCGGCGTGCCCATCGCCTCCTGCCACTCGCGCAGCGTGACGCTGCCCTGGAGCTTGTAGAGGCCCTCGCCGAGCGCCACGATGTCGGGCAACTGCTCGGGCTCGTGCTCGTCCGCGATCTCCCCGACGATCTGC
>Ga0315291_10012295_pt1 | contig 10388 bp, 25 predicted proteins | sample YL17G12_20_MG_FD_203070 | JGI IMG/M metagenome (GOLD analysis project Ga0315291, IMG submission 203070) | Sediment microbial communities from Yellowstone Lake, YNP, Wyoming, USA - YL17G12_20 | ecosystem: Environmental > Aquatic > Freshwater > Lake > Sediment | place: USA: Wyoming | collected... | reverse complement strand
TATGAGAAGCAGAGCAGACCGAGAAAGAACGACTGCTGAATTAAGACCAAGCAAAGAACTTTTACGTATCCAAAGGACTGGCGGGTTTTTGACTTTCCACGAGAAAGAAAGATTAAAGAAAGAAGCTGAGTCAAACCGAATAAAAAATTTAAACAAAAAATAAAATGAAAAAAGAATTTAAATATCTTGAGATAACCCGTATTGAAGGTGGGGTTGTTGTAAAAAGAATTGACGTATCAGGAAAAAGTGAACGTTCAATTGAGCGCACTGAGATGGGTATCTTAATGCAAATGAACCGAGAGGAATTTTTTGTTGGTGAGAAAGATTATGACACCAAACAAAAAGACACAGACGAACCAAAGTAAAATTCTTTTTTTATAAAAATTCAATCTATAAAGGTATAACAATTAAAAACGCAGAAAGATGAAACAATCAATGACACGTCAAAACTTCAGAAATTTACGCAACAATGTTCGTAACTTCCGTCCAAACGCTAAACACGTTACTGTAATGGCTTTGATAGCCATGGCAAACTTCGGAATAAAAGCATTCAGCTTTATCAACAATTTATTAACAATCGGCTCCACTCCCTTCGAAGGATTAAACCGAGGGCAGATGCGCCAAATGAGTTGGTTATTTTGTATGTACCGCTAAGGTTCTTTGACTTCTGAACACAAACCCTAAAAACCGCTCACAAGGCGGTTTTCTTTTTTTATTTGTTTTCAATCTATAAATAATATGAAAGTAATCAACGAATATAAGCTGGTAAATGTAAGAATAAACAAACAAGCATTTGAGTATGTAAAAAACAATGCTCCATTTGTTGAGGGTGGTATCCCGTCTGCTTATGGTCGTTTGGATTCTCTTTTAAAAGATAAAATAGCCATTTGCTGCGACTTTCATATTGAGAAGATGATTAAAGACCTTGACGATAGAGGTAACGCCACACACAGCGTTATTGTGCTTAAAGAGGCATTGGCTTTAAAATTGGAATTGGGTCAATTATGGTCTACAATGAAAAGAGGTGGATTTTTATTCGCTCACATTATGGTTGAATAACCAACTCTCCCTTTCTTTTTATTTTAAATCTAAATCTATAAATATATGAAACAACTTAGAGAAGACCTACGAGCTATAATAACAAAATATCCTCAGTTACAAGGCGAGGTTAATGATTTTTATCAATTGTGTAAAGATGAGATTGAGGAGGGCGGAAGTGAGGAGCATGAGATACAATTGTGCCGTGGCTCGGTTCAAGAGCTTGTTGATGAAATAGAGAAAAAGAAATAATTCTTTTTTTGTTTCTTTTCAATCTATAAAGATATAACCAAACAACCTCAACCAATGGACATTCAAGAAAACGACCACAGCCGAAAAGTAAGACGAGTTTTAAACAGCAAATTTGGACTTGTTCCAGTTCTTGATTGGAATTTGAATCACTGGTTTCCAATAAGCCAAGAACGTGTTCAGTTTGTAATAAGAACAAAAACGTTTCACGGGGTTGTATGTGTAGATGTTGACCCAAAAGGTGAGAATGTGTTTATAGTTGGATACGCAGACTTTGACCACAATGGAGTTGCAACAAAAATTTTGGTTCACAAAGATGAGTTGATTGATTTTATTGAACACTTAAGACCAAACTCAGCACCTCACAGAGCGCCACAAGGCACAGAAAAGCCAAGCAATGGAATGGCAAGTCGTTCTTTTTTTATTTAATTTCAATCTATAAAGACACAACCAAACCAAACAGAACTTATGATAAAAATGTTAGAGAAAAAATTAACTGGTGCGATTCACGGAATCAAGACTGGTAGCAAAACAAGAACTGACGCTGAGGTTTTCCTGAAACAAATGGAAAAAATAAACTCAGGACTGGCAGAAGATTTTAAAAAGAAAATTGACGAAGCTGTGATAATAGCTTCAAAGAAGAAATAAAGGCGTAAGTCGGTGCGAACTGGAAGGACAGACGGGTCTCCCTGAGACTGGAAACCGAGCCCACCGAAGATATTTTGTTTGGTTGATTGCTCAAAGAGGGCGCAAGGGTATTGGTTCCTTTGCGCCTTCGCCTTTTTGACCAGTCTCCCTGAATTCTTTTTTTAATTCTTTTCAATCTATAAATAAACAAATGGGAAGTTTTTTTGATACATATTTTTCTAAGGAGCAAAAGAAGCTGGAGCTGGTAAATCCTAAGCTGGATTTTAAATTGAATCCCAGTAAATTTGCTGACTGGTTGGTTTTAGCTGGAGAGTGTTCCAGTGAAGAGCGCAAAGAAAGTTATTCCAACATAGTTCAATCAATGTGTGAATACTCTTGTTTGTATATTGTGAGTGTATTGGAAAAGAAAAAACTTAAAGGAAAGCTAAAAATTTGTTATGGGGAGTTTGGATGTTACGAACATTACTGGATGAGTTATAAGCTGGAAGGTGTAGAGTATTTTATTGACCTGACGCTTGCCCAGTTCTCCCCAAAAGCTAAAAGGTTGGCAATAACAAAAGCCAGTGATGCAGTCCACCCGACAACTTACAATGAGTTTGAATACATTTCTATAAATGATTATATGAAGTATAGACGTAGAGATTTAGAAATTATCCAGTCTGGAAAGTTTAAGGATTTTGATATGAATAAATTTTTATTCGGTGACAAAGAAATAAATTTTGATATTGACGAATTTGCTGACAAGGTTACAATTGAATAATTCTTTTTTTATTTCTTTTCAATCTATAACAACGTGAAGAAGAACGGCAAAAAGACAACAGCGCCCAAAAGCAAAAGTAAGCCATTGTCCAAAAAGAAAACACCAAAATTATTGACAGCACACAAACTCATAGAGTTTCTACAAGAGATTGAAAGCCGAGGGACGAACCTCAAAAAAGTCACAATTAACTTTCGTGTAAACAAAGATTCGGATGTTGAGGAAGTAAAATTTATTGAGGAAGACCTCTTTGACGAAGAAACCAACAGCATAATAGAAAGTGTTGTTTTGTTGGTTGACGATGATGAAGAAGCGGGAATTGGAGAAAAAGAAGATTTGCCGACAACTTCAAGCGAAGCAGATAAAGCCTTTTTAGAGCTGATTAAAGCTGAGGATTTAGCAGACGAATTTGTAAACAATGGAGACGATGATAATGCTGATAAACTTAGAAAGATTATACGAAATGTAGAAAACTTTCTTGTAAAGCATATGACAACTATTTAAAAAGAGAGGGGATTTATTTCCCCTTTTCTTTTTATTTTTCTTTTCAATCTATAAATAAAAACAATATGTCAAAGAAAATCATCAAACAAACATTCATCATAGAGATTGCAGTGGACTCACTGAACGTATCTAAGAAATATCCAAACTACCGCTTTAATTTCTCAAAGCCTGAAGAATTAATCAAATCAGTTGCAAACGATATAAAGTTTTGTGCCGATACTGATATGAGCAAGGATGGTATGAAGTTATGGGGTTATTCAATCAAAGTTAAAAAAGTTAAAACAAAAAAATAAATGGGAGAATCATTTATAAGTTGGTTCAATGAGAACAAGGAATTTCTCAGGGACGAATACAGGTCGATTAAGGCCAGTATGAAAATTGACGGAGTTATGGATATTCCAAACTTGAGAGAGTGGGCAAAGGAACAATATAATTCTTTTTTTTAAATAACTCAATCTATAAATAAAAAACAATATGGGAAGTTTCAGTTGGACTAAAGCCGATAAGTTAACAAACATTGAAAATATAGCTTATGGCGCATCTTTTAAATTTTTAATACCAAAAGAATTTGGTGGTGGATTTATAAAAGATAAATACCAAGACTATGGTTATTTAGGAACCAAAGATGATGGTGAACCAAAATACGATATGTATGAACTTTTAGCTTTTTGGAATAAAGCAGAGGGGTTAAAGTATAAAGGCGAATTTCCTCTAATGAAAGAGATTGATGATGATACAGATGACAATAGAGGTTTAGGTATTGATATTGGTTGCTATGATAAACAAATACTAGCGTTGAAATACCCTTTGAAATTGGTGTCAGCATCTTTTAAAGGAACTTATGAGGACTTAGACGATTGTAGTTTAGGAGACCGTGACCAAGGATTTTGTAGCAGAAAAAGAAACAGCAGAAGATAATAAAAAGAGGGGATTTATTTCCCCTTTTCTTTTTATTTTTCTTTTCAATCTATAATTGATATGAGTAGTAAAAGAATAGGTATAATGAAATTCCACTACAACAATGCAAAAACTGCAAAAGTAGGTGAAAGTATTGTTTGTCCAGGATGTAATGGCAGACACGTTAAAAACACCTATCAGAAGGTATTTTGCTCTAATGCCAAGACAAAAAAAACAAATAACTGCAAAGATAAATTTTGGAATTTGGTTGACCCACAAAAGAAATGTAGAGATACACCTTTTTTTAATGACGTGATTATGCCAAGAATTGCAAATGAGTTGGGATTCCCAGATGTACAAACAATGAAAGACCATATTGACGAAACTGACGAAATGACAGTAACTTGTTCAAATTGTGAATGGTGCGGTATGCGTGGCGAGTATTGTAGATGTGATTAAGATTCTTTTTTATTTCCTTTTCAATCTATAAGTGTATGAGCAAACAAAACCAAAAAATAAAAACCCACCTGACAAAAGATTTGAGATACTTTGAGTTTATGCTCAATGGAGTTAAGTGTGAAATGCAAACCCCCGAAGATAATGACGAGAGTGGTTTTTACTTTGAGGAGTGCCAACAAGTATTTCTTGATGGTTTTGGTAACTGCTACAAATTTTTTGACCACTACTATATATGTGAGGGCTATCAATGGTATCGTTTTATGATGTCGGACTTGATATTGATTTCAAATTGATTTCTTTTTATTTAAAAACTCAATCTATAAAGACATGGAAAAATTCGATTATCAAATAGTAACCTCTGACAATAAGTGGGAGGGTGGTGGCACTCAAGCTACAAAAAAAGAAATTAAAGCTGAAATTAAAGCCATAGGAGAGCGTTTGAGAGAGGAAGGGCGTTTTGAGGAGTTGGTGGTATTTACTGCGCCTAAAATGGAGCAATATACAGATAGTACATTTGCATAAAAAAATGAGGTAACAAGGCAAGCGTCCTCTAATCGGGATAAACAAAGACGCATTTTTACGTGCCATAGCGAGTCCCGACTTAGCCTCATTTTTCTTTTTATTTTTCTTTTCAATCTATAATAGTATAGAGAGACACCTTACTAAGTGGAATCTACCCCAGAAATCTGGCAGGGTTAATCCAGACCTGCCTTATATTTTTTTTTGTTAAAATAAATTTCTAATTGCCTGATAACCAACGTATGTTCTTTTAGATTGAAACTATTTTCTTTTCAATTGAAACTATTTTCTTTTTTTTTCGTTTATCAATCTATAAGGGTATATAAACAATTAAACTAAAAACGAAAATTATGGCACACAATCTGAACGAAAAAAATGGTAAAACAAGTTTTGCGAGTACGCAAACAGCTTGGCATGGTTTAGGACAAATCGTGGAGGGCGCAATGACATCTAAGCAAGCTATTGAATTGGCGGGTTTGGATTATGAGGTAGCAAAAGTACCTGTATTAATGGATGGCTCTAATGGTTTTAATACCGTTATTCCTGACAAATTTGTGACACTTCGCAAAGATACCAACGAAATTTTTGGAATTGTTGGAAATCGTTACGAAATTGTACAAAATCGTGACGCTTTTGGATTCTTTGATTCAATCGTTGGTGGTGAATTGGCAATGTTTGAGACAGCAGGGGCAATCGGTAAAGGAGAAAAAATCTTCATTACAGCCAAAATGCCGAGCTTTATCCGTATTGCGGGTACTGATGATATCACTGAGGTTTATGTGTTGTTAACTTCAACGCATGACGGTACTGGAGCGGTAATTGCAGCTATCACACCTATTCGTGTAGTTTGTCAAAACACTTTAAACGCAGCTTTAGAGAGTACAATCAACAAAGTGTCTTTACGTCACACGTCAAGTGTAGTAAAAGCTTTAGAGGACGCTCACAAGCTAATCGGTATCTCTCACGCTTACACCGAAGAGCTTAACGAGTGTTTCAATTTCTTAGCTACTAAAAAAGTAACCGATTCACAAGTTAAAGCTCTAATTGAGAACTTGTTTTTAGGAGACGCAAAAGCGGGAGAAGAAGATAGCACACGTATTAAGAATATCCGTGAAGAGGTGTTAAAGTCTTACATGAGTGGCGTAGGTCAAGGTAAAATTTTAGGAACAGCTTGGGGAGTGTATAATGGAATCACTCACTACTTAGACCACAAAAAAGAGTATAAGAATGAGGCGGTAAAGTTTGAGAACATCATTAGCGGTGGCTCTGCTGAATTAGCAAATCAAGCTGTAAAATTGTTAATCTCCCTATAAGGGGAGGTTACTTTGAAAAGGGAGGACGTGAGTTCTCCCTTTCTTTTTTTATTTACTTTCAATCTATAAGAACATGGATAAGGATAAAGCAAAAAAAATAGCAATCGGATTAATGAAAAAGCATGGTTTGATAACTGATTTTTTTCCATGGACTTTTAAGTTTGATAATGCAAAACGCAGGTTCGGCTCTTGTGATGAAAGAAGTAGATTAATTACCCTTTCTCTCTCCCTCACAGAATTAAACGAAGAAGCTGAGGTAACAAATACAATCCTCCACGAAATTGCACACGCTCTTGCAGGATGTGTACATGGACACAATTGGGTTTGGAAACAAAAAGCACTGGAGATTGGATGTACTGGAGATAGATGTTATAAATCAAGTGAGGTTGTAACACCAACAGGAAATTACGTTGCTATATGCAAAAATGGACACTCTCGTTCTAAAATGAGAAAACCAAAAAGAACCATATCATGTGGCAAGTGTTCAAGAAAATTCGACCCGAATAATGTATTGGTTTGGAATAGAGTTTAATTCTTTTTTTATTTACTTTCAATCTATAAGAACATGAAACAAACAATAAAACAAATGTACTTTATTGAAATCGTATGTGGCATTGACCGCTTCGCAAATAAATCAAAATACTTAAGAGCAATCGTTAAAGCCGAGAACGAGGAACAAGCAAAACAAAAATGCTTAGACCATTACAGACCATTCTATAAGAGTTTAAACCCAACCCCTGAAGGACGTTTTTATGTTCAATGTTGCTGGACTTATCGCTCCCCAACCAAAAAAGCTGTTAAAGAAACCATTGATATGTTGGCTGAAAACGTTAACATTCCAATGGCAAGACATGATAGTGATGGAGCAATTTTGGGATACCGTTATTTCAATGCATACGAAAAAAAGCAGGATGTAATAGATGACTGGACACGAATAAACTTATCATGGGGCGATATTTATTACGACAATAAGATAAGTGCTTACGTTGTAGAGATTCATCCTCACATGTGTATGCCTGCCATTGCTAAAGTGTTTGAAGGAAATACAAAAGAGGTTTACGACCAAGCTTGTCAGTGGGTAGAAAAAAACACAATGAAAAAAGACCATTTTGCTTTTAAGTTTTAAATTCTTTTTTTTAATACTTTCAATCTATAAGAACATGAGCAAACCAACAGCAGAACAGGAAACAAAATTGAGAGAGATATTCTCCAAATTCCACAACAAAGAAATTACCGAGGAGCAACTTATCAAAAGACTCAGAGCGGTTGAAAATAAGACATGCAGCGGTCAAAAGAGTATTTGGTTCAGGTTCTTTGGTAATGATACAGCAGCGACCACTGTAAACAACATAGAGAGAGATTTAAACACTCTCCCTAATTGTTATCAGAACAACAGAAAATACATGCAAGAAAATATTGAGATTGCAGTAAACGAAAACTCCCTACAAATTAACTTTTCATAAATTCTTTTTTTATTTACTTTCAATCTATAAATACATGAGCAAATCAAAAAGTTTATATTTCGAAGTCTATTTGACAAATGGTAAGAAAAAAAATTTATTCATTGGAAATACAGGAAATATTGATGCTGAAGATGAGCGAAATATTACTCTAATAGAGATATGGATTGAGGAACAATTAGGCCGATTATTGAAAGACCCTGAATATTTTCCAAATAAAATTGTAAAAGTAAACAGAGTTGTAAGGGCTCAATGGATTAAAAACGAAGATGAGCAAATTTATATAAGTAAAATTCTTTTTTTATAAAAACCTAATCTATAAATATATGAAACAAGTAAAATGTAAATCAGGAATCACAGGATTCCAATGTAAATTAAAAGAGAACTATTCAAGTTTTGAAGAGTTCCAAAGTTATGACGAAACTTATGGCATTGCAAAACGCCTTGGGTTTAAAAGTGCCGAAGCGGCTTGGGAAAAGAACCCAACCATGCAAGGCTCAGTCATTCCATCAGACTTATGCGCTGTATAATTCTTTTTATTTAAAAAGCAAATCTATAAAGACATGAAAAAGAAAAATCATTCAAAAGAACAAGTAAATACAGCTCTGGAGAAACTGGAAAATAAACAATATGGCTATCAGAGTTCAGTTTTTAGAGCAATAAGAAACTTTGAAAACAAGTATGGAAAACACAAACGTATAGAGTTTGGAGTTAATCAGCTCGATGAGGATTGTTTTGAATTAACTGTATTCTATTTCTAAAAAATTCTTTTTATTTAAAAACTCAATCTATAACAGTATAAACAAAAACATATGGCAAAGTCAAAAACAAAAATAAAAGAATATATAGCGACATTCCTAATAGCCATCACTTGCAGTGAGTTCGGCAATCTTCAAAAGTTTTATAAGACCTACGCAAAAGGCAATCGAGAAATCATTATCGAGGGCATTGAGTATGAAGGTACGGACGAACAACATAATACAGGGTTGATAATTGATAAGTTTACCTTTAAAGTTAGAAAGGATAATAATTACTATCCTGACTTACAAAAAGCTGTTGAGGATTTTCTTGACAAAAATAATCTGCACCAAGAATGTTTTTCTATCACAAGAGAGGGTAGTAAAAAAGTATTGTTTACTGAGGACGATTTTTAATTCTTTTTATTTAAAAAACAAATCTATAAAGACATGAAACAAGTAAAGTGTAAATCGGGTTTAACAGGCTCACAGGAGAAACTTCAAAAAAGATATGAAGATTTCACGGACTTCAAAAATTGGAGCAGAACATATAACATTCATGGCAGACTTGGGTTCAAGTCGATGAAGTCAGCTTGGGAATCAAACCCAACAATTCAAAGTTCAGTTCAGCCTTCGGATTTAAGCGTGGTATATTTCCATGTAATCAAAGGAAAAAATGGGTTAAGAATTAAAGAATCGGTTGAGCATAGTTGTAAAAAAGTTGGCTCAACATCATGCTTTAGCAATCGTGAAGGAGCATTGGCTCAACTTAATAATACTGAATTAAACTAAATCTCCCTAATTCTTTTTATTTAAAAACTCAATCTATAAAGACATGAAAACAATAGGAAAAGTAATTTTTAAGCCAGACCTCAGTCGTCTACCCGATAAATTGGAATACTCACGTGAACCAACTGCCAGCGAAATAAAGTTTGGACATGGCGCAAGACATTACCTCAGCTTTAAGAAAGAGGACTATCTCAAAAAGGATGGCACAATTAAAAAGCGTATCAAGTGCAAAATTTTTGGATTGATTTATACAAGATTTTAAAGAGGGATATTCTCCCTCTTTCTTTTTTTATTTATTTTCAATCTATAAGGACATGGATATACAAATTGCAAAAAGAATGGGACTGAGTGGAGAATTAGATTCTCTATTTGCTCAACAAAAAGCTGAAAAAAAGAGATTTGACGCTCTGCCTACTTTGGGATATTACTTTACTATTATGAGTGATGACCAGGATTTATTGGATGAAGGAGATGAAGACCCATGCCAAAAATACTCACAAAGAGGTTGGGGAAAAACTGAAGAGTTAGCTAAAGCTGATTCTATAAGAAGATTCCGTTCACAGTGGGGAAATACTTTAGAAATATATTGGATAAAGTGCCATGGTTTAATTGACTAAACAATTCTTTTTTTTAATCTTTTCAATCTATAAATAAAAAACTTACCATGAATTATAAAGCATTAGTCAAACAAACCGAAAAACAAATTACAGCTCAAAAGAATGTTGCCAAGGCTGTGGCTAAAGAACAATCTGAAATTCTTTTTGAATTTGCTAAAGATATTTTTGAGTATCTACTATTCATAAACAGCTCAAAAGACTTCAAGTTTAGCGCTGAGGCTCATTACAGCAAAGGTCATTCGAAAGATTATTTTTTATTGGAAGATAGAATTAGGGTTGGCTCTAAGATACCTTATGCAATAGAGTCCGCTAAAAAAGACATTAGAGAAAACAAATCGGCACAAATCAGAACCAACGGTATGAGTTATTTCTTTGGTTCGGTTGTAATTAAATTTCACATT
>Ga0315291_10012291_pt1 | contig 10390 bp, 9 predicted proteins | sample YL17G12_20_MG_FD_203070 | JGI IMG/M metagenome (GOLD analysis project Ga0315291, IMG submission 203070) | Sediment microbial communities from Yellowstone Lake, YNP, Wyoming, USA - YL17G12_20 | ecosystem: Environmental > Aquatic > Freshwater > Lake > Sediment | place: USA: Wyoming | collected... | reverse complement strand
CATTACTAGGATACCCGAGAGAAGCTTGCTAATGCCAAGCTTCCTGTTAAGAAAGGCTGTTGTGAGCCCGGCAACAAACCCACAAAGCGAAGCAATGACCATCGCCACTCCAGGAGGAAGTCCGAGCACCAACAGACGAGCAAGTACCGCACCACCCAGGGCGAAACTACCATCCACGGTCAGGTCTGGGTAGTTAAGAATCCTAAAACTTATAAGGATACCCAAAGAGGCAAGGGCGTACGACAGTCCTTGCTGAAGCGCGGTATCAATAACTCCAAGGATCACCTGTAGACCTCGCGTGCCTTGCTCACAAGATCGTCCGGTATGCTAACACCCATCTTCGCTGCGGACCGCAAGTTTAAGTACAGGTCATACTTATTAGCGGTGAGCACAGGCAAATTAGCCGGGCTCTCACCATGTATGATTTTGGCTGCAAGTCCGGCCGACTGCCTGCCTATCTCGAAATAATTGTTGCCAATGGTTCCAAAGCCACCCCTCTCGACGCTCGGAGCGTCTCCTACAAGAAGGGGTATCTTATTGTCTTCGCATACCTTTACTACGGACTCAATGGCGCTCAGTATTGTATTGTCAGCTGGCGCATAAAAAGCGTCAACTCGACCGATCAGCGATTGTGAAGCAGTCAGTACTTCACCCGTGGCAGAAACTGGGACTTTCGCGACTTTCAATCCGAGGCTTTGGCAAACACTCTCAGCCAGATTCACATTATATTGAGAATTGCTCTCGCCAGGGTTATATACTATGCCAAGCGTTTTCACGGTTGGGACGAGCCGTAAGAGGAGCTTTATCTGATCCTCAACAGGCCAGACATCGCTAACGCCTGTGACGTTCCCGCCCGGTCTTTCAAGAGTATCAACAAGCCCTGCAGACACAGGATCTGTGACGGCACCAAAGACTATCGGAATGCTCTTTGTCGCCTTCGCTACAGCTTGGCTCGAGGGCGTCGAGATAGAGAATATTAGGTCAACCTTGTCTGCCACGAATTTCTGTGCGATTGTATATGCGACGCTCATCTGTCCTTGGGCATTCTGGAAATCGTAGCTCACATTCTTACCTTCTTCATATCCTGCTTCTTTCATGCCTTGAACGAACCCGTCTCTTACGGCATCGATACCCGAATGAGTAGCGATTTGTGTGACTCCTATTGTAGGAATAGCTTCTCTCTTTTCGCAGCCAGCAGACATAAGAATAAGTGGTAACACCCAGACTCCTAGCATACGAACGATTCTGTTAGTGGTATCCATAATGGTGCCCTTTGCGCGCTTCGTTTCGTCTGTGTCCTTTGCGAACTGCCCCGACCACCTTTGTAGTTTAGTCTACCACGAAGTCAAGTCTCTGTCAATTCGCTCACTGTGGCGGAAATGTTTCCTCTCAGCAGTTGGACAGACCCGAAGCGCAGCACGCTACTCGTTATCTTTCGTTGACTCTATTTCGTGGGTAACGTGACCGCCATATATTTGACTCACGAGTCTTCTTCTGCGAATAGGGGTAACAGCAAGGAGCCACGTGCAAAGGGATGGCTCGCTAAACACAGCGTACGCTCTCGCGGTTCGGTCACCTAAAACCTCAAGGGCGTCCTCGGTCTTCGACCGGTCGCCACTTTGAAGTTTTCCCTTCTCCCCAATCCGATCTGGCAATTGAAGGTCGGCTCCCGAACATGGTAACCACATTGAATTGAGGGCTTCTCGAAAGAGAAGACCTGCCAATTGCAGGGAGGGAGTGACTATGTCACGAAAGCGCAACCCAATAGAGATTGTCAGAGAGCTAGCACTAGGCGCAGATAGCGTCGGCCTTACTGAGTTCGACGTTCACGGGATGATAAGAGATGCTTTTCGTGAAGTGCACGAACTGCACCTGAAACATCTGGATAAATGGTGGGACGCAACGTTTGAACAGCTCGGAAGAACGGGTAGAGATAGGGCGTGCACATCTCATGTTCAACAAACGGGAGGTGAAAGAACGGCAAGACCAATCAAGGAGTTTACGTCTGGTTCGGTCAGAGCGGCGATCTGGAAAAACGAATACGAAAAGGACGGGCAGAAGTTCACGACACATGTCATTCGCGTGGAACGGACATACAAAGACGCAGATGGCAGCTGGCAAGCTACAAACGGATTCCGCCAAGCCGACCTGCCGAACCTCGAGTTGCTGGCTCGCAAAGCGTTCGAGTTCCTGAGCATGCGCGAGCGAGAGCCACAGGATGAAGAGAACCGCGAGAACCCCGAGGTGTAAGCTTCGCGGTTCGGGCCACGCGGCACCGGACTGGTGGGAGCGGGCGAGTCAAGCTATCACTGTTCCGAAGACATATCCAAATCCATGAGAAGGTGAAACGTACGGATGAAACTACCGAGCCGGAATCAGAGACACCCGCACGATTCGCACACCGCGCGTATAACGTCCGTGCCCCTCCCAGTCATGGAAACTGGGAGGAAGCATGGCGAATCGTTGGCGGCCTATCCAAGACGGAGAAAATGTCCTGTTACAGCTGGGGGGTATCTCTTGAGGAGTGCAGAAGAGGAGCTGTCCTAGCCAAGCAACCTCGCACGATCTGCAGCCTACGCTACGCAAGGAAGGGCTATTACGAAGAGGACCACGTACAGCGAGCACTCGAGCGGCGAAGAGAGAGGCTCAGCGACCCCCGGTGGGTGGATGCCATGACACTGCTGCTCAGAGACGAGAGATACTTCCGATGGTTCGACACCGGAGACTTGCTGGGCCTGAGCCATCTCTGCATGATCGTAGAAGTGTGTCAGCGAACGCCTCAATGCAGGCACTGGCTTGCAACCAGAGAGTATGGAATCGTCGAGCAATTCGTAGAACAACATCAACTACCGGAAAACCTCAACATCCGCCTGAGCGCCGACTTCATCGACCAAGACTACCCTCACACGCCAGTGGAAGGCTGCACAGTGTCTACCGTCTCAACGGCGCCAAGGAGGGACGCGCACAACTGTCCTGCAAGCTTCGGACCGTTCAGCAAGAGAAGCTGTGAACTTGCCAACTGCAGAGCGTGCTGGGACCGATCAGTTACCAAAGTCAACGGCAGACTCCATTGAAGCCGCTCGTTTCGAGCTGCGCAATACGGGAAGTCGATAGAGGCCGCCGAAGCTGTTGGGCCGAAGACCGAGCGACAGGTTCAGTGGTATCGCGGTCTTTCAAGTTCCGCATATCTCTCGCGCTCCGCTCTGTTCCTCAAAACAGGGACCTGGAAGGAGTAGTTACCGAATCCGATGTGCCATTCGCGTCTGTTCAGCTCCTGCTGTCTTAGACGAGCATCTTGCAGGTGGCGTAGAAACTCTTGATAACCGACCATATTGACTTCCATGAAGTGGTTGGCGAGTCTGTCAAATGTCTGACGGTCCCTGGCTCTGATCAAGTGCTTCACCCCGTGGCAGTGATCGCAGAGCGCTTCGAATCCCATCAACCATTGATACCCGGTGCGCTCGTTGTGATACCACAGCTCGTGGCAGTTGAGTCGTGCATCCCTTCCGCAGATCTGACATCTGTACCCGGCGCGCTTATACACACTCTTTCTGATTCTGTCCCACTCTGCTTGAGGCAAGAGCTTAGCCAAACTCGCCATTGCTGCGCTCAAAGGCATGGGTTCGATGGCGAGGCGAAGTCTGCTCATGGTTTAACTCTTTGAACGAACGTCCTTATATAGGTCGTCCATCTTCGCTAGAGGCTTTCTGCCTGTACTCCGGGTTTTTCTGTCCCAATCACCTCCTGAACAATGCTCGGCCCATTGCTCTTCTCGCGGTCCTTCGGACACGCTCGAAGGCTAAGGGCCTGCGCCAAGTGAAATGCGGAGGTGATTGACTGTGGCAAAAACCCGCAACGCGAAGGCAGAAAGACGTGCCGTGCGTAATGCCAAGTTAATCGTTGTTCTCTGCGGCGCGTCTCATTCAGGCAAATCCACGTTTGCCCGGAGATTCGCAAACGGGTTTACCATCATCAACTCGGATGATGTTAGGAAAAGCCTCACGGGTAACCCTGAACTCTCTGAGCATGAAGGTTCGGTCTGGGCTGAATTTTCCGCGCGAAAGCGCATCGCGTTGAGAGCTGGTCAGAACATCATTCTGGATGCCTGTCATCTGAGCCCGAAGGCGAGGCGGCACGCCCTTGAGAGAGTCGACGATAGGTACAGAAAGCTTTGCATTGTTTTTGACTGTCCTTTCGACGTCATCAAGAAACGATGCCTTCGCGAAGGGAGGATGAGCCTGGCTGTTGCGCGAGAGATTCGGAATCGGTTCAAGAAGCCTACCGGGCAGGCACTTGTGCAGGAAGGTTTTGATGAGGCCTATTTCATAAGCACAGGGGTAGTTGTACTATGACACCGAGAGGTTCCTGCGACACATGCGATTCGCCGAAAGCCGATAACGTCTGCATCAGCAGAATATGCGTCCGCGGCTCGTGCCTGGCAGATTTCCGGGATGATCGTTCCCATAAGCGAGTTCAGTTGCTATCCGTTGCGGTCGCCCAGCTTCGGACGCGATTCGTTATTGCCCCGCAGGACGCAGCCTCGGGTCAGACGTCGCCGATTCCTCGCTCTGTCATGCTTGCTTCGGCCGTTCCACTCCTTCTCGCCACTTGCCACTGCGCTACCCCGTCAATCACCTCCCCATAGGCGGCTTCGCACATAATTGTCGTTTTCGGTACGGTCAACATACAGGACGCGAAAACCACATTAAGTGCTCAGCCAATTTCGGTGCGGAGGTGATTGATGTGACGGTTCGGAGTGCACGGGCTCGGGGCGAGGCAGAACTCCCAAACGCGGGCAAGTGCCTTGGATGCGGATTGAAGAGCGGTCCAAGACGCTTCTGCGAGGTCCTCGGAGTTGAGGTGTGGAAGCAGTGCTGCATCTGCCGGGGAGGTCATAGCTGCTATTGGTGGGACCTCTGCAAGGCATGCCAAGGCCTAACAAGTGCGGACTCGGCGAACGAGGCCACGGACTAATGGGTTTGTTTCCTCTCGGTGTGGCTTGAAACACTTTGTTCGATTCCATCCGGTCTTCTCAGCATGAAGCGCTGCCGATGTTCGCACTTTTGCTAATTCCTTGCGGACTTGGACATCAATCTGCTATCCTTCTCCAAGAGGCATCAGCTCCGGCGAGAGGGGATGTGCTGCCGTTTGCGAAGGGGCAGTCTGTACCCATACCAGGAACTTACCTACCGTCGAGGGATAGGATTGACGCATCGCTCGAATCGGGGATGAATCAGGAAAGGACGCGTCGTGAGCCCCTACAAAACTCTGCTCATGGAACCGTTACCTCTTATCATCTTGGCGATAGCGGCAAGCCTAGCTAGCGCCGCAATCTGTCTTGGATGCTTCATGTGGATGTGTATCGGACGGCAACGGGACATCCTGAACGTTTATGAGACGAAGCTTCGGGTTCTTGGTGCCGTCGTTTTCGTCGTCTGTATCAGCCTCGCATGGGGTACAGTCGGTTTTACTGCCCTCGTCGTAAATGTCCGTAGGGACGTATATGACTTCCTGGATGTGGTGCCTTATGCAGTGTTTCTCTTGGTTCCATTGGCTGCAGCCGTATGGGCCTACGTAAGAATGCCCGCGAATCTGCGAAAGGAATATCGACCGCACCCGGTTTCACCTGACTCGAGTCAATGGGACCTGGTAGCTCTGACAACGGAACTGTCACATCGGCTAGGTCTAAAAGCCGTCCCTCGGGTGCTGGAGGCGACCCGACCGCTTCTCTCGCCTGTCGTGTTTGGCAGAAGCAGACGAAGTAGCTGTTTACTCTGCCCAGAAGGCTTCAGAGATACACTTTCCAGGCGAGCGCAAATGCTGGGAATCGATCCGGAGAACTGCCTTAAGTTCATTCTTCTTCACGAACTCTCGCACATTCGACACGGAGACGCTCCTTTCATATGTTGGGCGTATTACTATACAAGAGCCATGAGGAAGTGGGTCGGTATAGGCCTATTGGTCGGGCTGGCGTATCTAACGATCGGAGTCTCGTCGCATTTCATGGGCAACGCAGACTTGTCTGAAGCCCTCAGCACTTCCCTCTACTTATGGGCTTTGATGGGCTTCTTCGCTGGCTTCCAGTTAGTTTTCTTTTGTTTATGCAATTCTGCGCAAAGACAGCGCGAGATCCATGCTGACGCTCGCGCGTGGCTTCACACGCAAGACGCCGCAACGACAAAGACCGGCGAGGGCTACGGGGGTGTGAAAAAGTTGTTCACTTCGTTCGGGCAGATCTTGCCCGGAGGGACGAGCGCCAGGACGGGATTTGTCGGATGGGCCACCGGATTTGCGGAGGTCGGGACGGTTGAACTTTCTACAAGAGGGTTGCCTCACTTCATACGCTACCTTGTTAGAAGGGTCGTGTCAAGATATCCGACAGCTGAAGAGCGCTTGAAATCATTGGAGAACGTACAGTCGGGCGCTGAGAAAAGGTTCTTTCTCAGCGGCGAAACTGCGTTCTGGTCAGGCGTCAACATCGGCCTGATTGTTACCGTGGCTCTGGCAATGGACCTGTTCTGGATATGGGGGATACCTTTTGGTTCTCCGTCTAATGCAATGATAGTTGCTGCACTCATAATTGCGGCGCTTGCTTATGGAGGAACGGTGCTAGCTCTGCCGGTGAGAGACAACGTCAATCCCTTGCCGGTCGGCTCATTAGCAAAAGGCATCGCGCGTGCGCTGGGAGTGGTGGTCTTGGGATATATAGTTGGTGCTGCATGTTGCTGTTTCTCCGCTCTGCCGTTCATGCCACCAATCTTCCTCGGCGTCCTCGGTGCTGGGGCCTTATACATTGGAAACGCTCAACTCTCACACCATTATCAGCAATCATCAGAAGAAGGATGGCAATCAGCGATTCTCGTCGCTCCCGCCTTTGCCCTCTGGCTCATACTGATCGCGGCGACGGTGCGGTGGGGACGGATAGACTTTTTGACAATTCTTCGGGGCGTTATCCTGGGCATGATCGGCACCATCGTCGTAATGCGCGCAGGACCTTTTCCGAGGTACGCGTCGTGGCGTGACAGGTGGCTAATTGTAGATTGGCAACGCCGACCGGTAGCGTGGAGCGAGGGTGACACATTCACTGCCGACTCGGTGATCTGGTTTGGAGGAGGCTGGTCTCTGACACTGATTCTTCCGTGGATTTCTCTTACACTTGCTGACATGGCCATCGAAAGATGGATAGACGCCGTGGGATGGCATCCGGACGCTTATACCGCCCTCGTCATACTAGTGGCGATGGTTGCATTCGTGGCTGGAACGCGGACAATACGCCTCCACAGGTCGTCGGTACTGGAAGAGATGGGGCTTTGTGCGGCTGTCATGCGAGAAACGAATGCCGAAGGTGAGCCCCGCCTGTCAGAGCACCTGCCAGCGAAAGTCAAGGATGAAGGGTACTCGTCGCTCACGCCATTTGTGGATGGTAGCCTGCCTCTGCCGCTTGCCGAAGAAGTGTTCTACGCCTCGTCGGTCTTGGATGCTCTAGGGGGAATGACTGTTCCGTTGAAAGAGAATGCGGCGGCACTGATGCTGCGCTTTGAGTGCGAGGAAGGCGGTTTTGGTGTATGGGAGGGAAGCTCGCCTCGTTTATGCAGTACGTTTTGGGCTTTGTCGGTGTTGAACATGTGCTGTGCTGTGAGCAAGGTGGACCGGGAGAAGCATGTGAAATGGATCGCCACGTGTCTGCAGCCATCTTATCTGTACCGGTCGCGATGGACTAAGCGTGACACGCTCGAAGAGACTTTCTTCGCCTTGAACAGCCTGTCCTTTCTGCGGGCGATAGACGGCTTGGACGGCGATAGATGTAGCGGAGCAATCATACAGGATTGGCGTCTTGGGCGACGAGATGAGCGACGCACTTATTGGTGTGTGAGGGCCCTGGAGGCGCTCGGACGGCTGGAATCCCCGGTGAGAGAAGAGGTGCGTGACGCGTGGCTGTTACCGCAGCGCGTTGCAGTGCAAGACTTGAGGATAGACACCTGCATCGGTTGGGTCTCGCACTATGTGGGTATTGTCGCGGCATTGGAAAAGAGTGGAGCGTTGGTTGCATCGGAGTTTATATCGGAGTCATGGTACGGGTCTGTCGGCAAGGCGTTGGAACGATACTTGAACGGTTTAAAGGGGAAGGGCAAGCGCTGCCTGTAGACATCATGATGCTGAGTGACAGGAGAGTCTCCGCAATTCCATGGCTGCGCGCTGCTGCATTTCTGAGCTCCGGGTGTAGGTGGCAGTCAGAAGCGTATTTTTATCGTCTGGCTGGCGAGGATGTGGCCCGACAAGGTCGATAGGATTGGGAAAAATCGCGGCCTCATAGAACGAGTGGACCCGAGAACGTAACGCGTTACCCAGCGGAAACCCAGTCGGTGATACTACTCGCCAGGGGGTATACTGTCGTGTTTCTGTCGCCTGGAAGGCTAGAGTGGGTCGGCAGGCAGGAGACATAGACATCGGAGGAGGAAAACAGGTATTTGGAACTGGAAGGGAGTGGCCATGTCTTCAGAGAAATTCAATTCACTGGAACGAACTGGAAACATGTGTGCTCGGCTGGTGGAGGAGGTGTTTCCTGCAGAATTGCCTTTCTTCGATGACGTGTGGCGTTTTCTGTCGCCTGTGTTCGAGAAGTGGGTGAAGTGTGGTCGACCAACACGACGTCAGGCGAAGGCGCTTCTCTCGACCGGCGCGGCATCTTGGCATTCGGTCTCGCCACATGGATGTTCCGAATAATGGAGCTTGTAATTGGCGCAGTCCTGATCGTCGCGGTCGTCGCTGTAGTGCTGTGGTTCTGCTTCGGCGGGCAGCAGGACGTTCTGGAGACGTACGAGGTAAAGTTACGGATCCTTGGTGTTGTTTTCTTTGTGGCTTGCGTTGGCGTTGCGGGCGCAACGGCCGGCATTATCATACTTGCCGAGGCTGAAGATACTTACGCAATCTCTTTTTCGATACCATTTGCGTTGTTCTTGGCTGGCCCCATTCTTGTTTCCCTATGGGTTTATACGAGGATACCAGCGTATCTAAGAAAGGACTACGACCCACAAGCGGTCTTACCATCATCGGAGCATTGGGATCTGGTGGCTCTAGCGAGTGACCTATCCTATCGAATTGGTCTTAGGGTTCCGCCAAACGTAGTGCTATCTGGCCGGTTTGTGACCTTGCCCTTCGTAGTGGGTAGGGGACGGAGGTCGAGTTTTCTCGTTTATCCTTCGGGCCTGAGGAACATCCTTGCTGCCCAAGCAAACAAGACGCAAGTTGATCCGGATCATTGTGTTCGATTCGTTCTTCTCCACGAGCTCGCCCACATTCGACACGGAGATGCCCCCTTTATATGCTGGGCGTACTACTTCAGAAAAGTGATGAACAGGTGGCTCCTGATTGGTCTGGCACTGGCGCTTACGTATTTGGCAACAAGCATGTGGCTGAGCGCTCAGGGGAATAGCAGCACGCTCCGTCTTGCCAGATTAGCGACTCACTCGTGGCTCGTGCTTGGAGGCAGCGCAGCATTTCTGTTCATCTTCTCGTGCCTATGTAGTTCCGTGCAGAGGGAACGCGAAGTCCATGCTGACGCTCGCGCGTGGCTTCACATACCGTCCGCGGGAACCGGTGTTGCTGAGGTTCGTGAGTCAGTACGCCGACTGCTGACTTCGCTTAACCATAGTCCGAGGCAGTCAGCAGGAAGCAGCAGCGCCGGATTCGCTGAATGGGCTGGAGGAGGCCCTCAAACGAGTGTGTACATGCAGTTCGTAAATATGCTGCCTGGCAAGTTGCTCGAATTAGGCGAGAGGGTGTTTTCAAGGTACCCAGAAAGCAGGACTCGGATCAAGTTCGTAGAAAGGGCCCACACGGGAGTTGAAGCGTCACCCTTTCTCTCTGATAGTACGGCTTTCTGGGCCGGGGTCAATATCGGACTCGTCGGCGTTCTAATGGTCTTTATCCGAATGATGTGGACGGCCATATCCCTTTCTACATTCAGGCTAACGTTCGCCATACCGATTAGCGTAACCGCCTCCTGTTATGGAGCTATCGTATTGAGCTTGCCAGTGAGGGAGCGTGTCGGGCACTTTCCAGCAACAGTGCTTGCAAAAGGCGTCGGGCGCGCAATTGCCATGATGATTTTCGGCTATCTTCTCGCCGCAATGTGTTGCGGTTTCCGCTCGTTGGAGTTTGGTTTGCCTCTTTTCTTTGGGGTTTTCAGTATGGCGTGGGCATTCTTTATCTTGGCGCACGCATCCACAGAGCGGCGATTAGCATTAGAACTCGGGGCGAGCACGGGTTTCAAAGTTATGGCTCTGGGAGCAATTCTGTGTCTTGCAATAGTTGGTGCCTTCGTCTGGTGGCAGCGCGAGAGATGGTTTTGTGTCGTCCTGGGAGGATTGCTTGGTTCGCTGACCGCGCC
>Ga0315291_10012287_pt1 | contig 10391 bp, 11 predicted proteins | sample YL17G12_20_MG_FD_203070 | JGI IMG/M metagenome (GOLD analysis project Ga0315291, IMG submission 203070) | Sediment microbial communities from Yellowstone Lake, YNP, Wyoming, USA - YL17G12_20 | ecosystem: Environmental > Aquatic > Freshwater > Lake > Sediment | place: USA: Wyoming | collected... | reverse complement strand
GCCGCCATCGCACCCCGCACCGCCTCGTCCAGGTCCGCCCCCATCGCAAACCGAATCCCCTGCTCCATACCATAATTGATCACCTTCGCCTGATACGCCGCGCTGTCCGATCGGAAATACCCGATCCGTTTCCCCTTCGGCATCTGCCGCCGGCAGTGCTGCAAAAACTCCAGGTTCCCCGCCCCCGGCGAGGCATTCCCCTCCCGAAATTCGTCTCCCACCACCAGCCCGTTCTCCGCCAAGTGCTCCACCAGCGGCGTATAACCCTTCACCCCTTGGTCCCTCCACTGCGCCGCCTCCTTCTCCGCCGCGATCACCGTCGCGTCCATGTCCAGCGTGTACTCCCTCCGCGCCTCCGCTCGCAACTGCCGATGCACTACCGCCCGGTTCACCTGCTCCAATCCCTTCAAGCCGCGACCCGCCCCCATCCGCCGTAACCAATCCCCCGTCGGATCCGACGCCGGAACCTCCTCCCACTCCAACAACCTCCGCTCGACTAAGCTCTCGGCCGAAGCCGCAATCCTTCGTCCTGATCAATCTCCCGCAAATCTTCCAGCGACCGGCCCCCGCCGTTCAGCATCAACACCAGCGGCAACACAAACCGGGAGGGACGATAACCTGGCGCGCTCCCCGGCTCCGGCAGACGCCGGTTCAACTCCCGCTCCAACCCGATCCCCGGGGCAAACTCTCCGAGCAGGGTCAGCCCGGCATGAGCGGTGATGAAATCTTCGGTGACGGCCAACTTCAACGGAAGCACGGTTTGTTCTATCATCTTTTCACCTCGTTGGTTTGGATAGAGGGATTATCTTCAGCCTCTATCTTACCAAATCAACGGGGTTTTTTATTCATAAAAAATTTTGATCGCGCTTTTTGGGTCACCGAGAGCTGGAAAAGGAACCGGGCGAGGGGAAGCCTTGCAACTTATCGCAAAAATTCTTATACTTGCCAAGGAGGCAAAGATGGCGAAGGCTGCCGGCCAATGGCTCACTTTGCGCGAATACGCGGAACGGTTCCGTCTGCCCCTTGCCACGGTGCAGAAACGAGTGGAGGCCGGGGAACTGGTGAAAAAGCGGGTGGATGGACTCAATTACCTCTGGGCGGGTGAAGATGAGGTAGTTCCGCCCGAGCCGGCACCAGCCGCGGCGTTCGAGCCAGAGCCGGTCGCCAGCCCGGAAGTTCAACCGCCGGCGGCCTCGCAGGAGTTGATGTTACGGACCGACCGGGCGCTCTCGCTGGTGGAGAAATCGCTGAACACCTTCATGCTCATGCACCGGGAAGTGGTGAAGGAGAAAGAGCGGCTGCTTCTTGAGTTGCAGGGCCAGGTCCGGGAGAAAGAAGAGCGCCGGCGCGAGTTGGAGAAAATCCTGCACCAGCGGGAGCAGGAGATCGCGGACTTGAAAATGCTGGCGGGGCTTTTGGAGGACCAGTTGCGCCGGGCTCGCGCGGAAGCCGGCTCGGCGCCGGCGGAGGACAAGGAGCGGGAGCTGGGAGATTTAATCCAGGACCAGCTCACTTATCTCATGGAAGACGAGATGGTCCGGGAATTGACCAAGGCATAAGGAGAGGGCAATGGGCACGCAGGCCAAGCGCAAGAATGAAAGGCGTCGGTTCGAGCGGATCCGGCTCGAACACCCCAGGCAGTGCCGCAATATCAGCGAGGGCGGGCTGTATATGCTGACCAATCGTCCTCGCCGGCTGGGCAGCGTCGTCAATTTTGAACTGAAGCTTTTAGATCGCTATCCCCCCATCCGGGGCCGCGGCCGGGTGGTGCGGGTGATCCATGAGGCCGGCGCCGTCGGCGCCGACCCGCCGGGCATGGCCATCCAGTTCGTGGAATTGGCTCCGGCCGACCGGGATCGGATCCGGACGCTGGTGGTCGAGAATCGGCGGGAGAAGAGGGATGAGGAGCCGGTGACCGAGTCCCGGCTGATGTAAAGGGCGGTCCGGATCCGGGGCCTCGGAACCCGGGCGCGAGGGGAAGGCATGGCGGTAACGGCGATTGTGGCGGCGGGCGGGCAAGGCACCCGGATGAAAGGGGACGTGCCCAAGCAATTCCTGATGCTGGGCGATCGGCCCATCCTGTTCCACAGCCTGCAGCGAGTGGCGGACTGCCCGAAGGTGGACGAGCTGATCGCGGTGGTGCCGGCCGACTACCTGCAATTCACCCGGACCCTGTTGCAGGAGGAGTATCCGTTGGGCAAGCCCTGCCTGGTGGTGCCGGGCGGGGAGGAGCGGCAAGATTCGGTGCGGGCCGGGCTGCAGCAGCTTTCCCTGGAGTGCGAGCTGGTGGTGGTGCACGATGCGGCGCGGCCGCTGGTGTCCAACGCGGTGCTGATTGCGGTGATCCAGGCCGCGGAAAAGGACGGCGCCGCCACCGCGGCGATCCAGCCGGCGGACACCATCAAGCTGGTGGACCAGGAGCGCCGGATTTCCGAGAACCTGCCCCGCTCCATGCTCTGGCAGATCCAGACCCCCCAGGCCTTCAAGAAGGACCTCCTGGTCCGCGCCCATGAGCAGGCCCTGGCCGATAACTTTGTCGGCAGCGACGACTCGGTCTTGCTCGAACGCCTCGGGGTGCGGGTGCGGATCGTGCCCGGCGACCCCAAGAACCTCAAGATCACCACTCCCGACGACCTGCTGATGGCCGAGGCGCTGTTCCGCCATCCCTGACCCGGACGAGGGAGAGGCATAACCGATGAAACCGATTCTGAGGCGATTCCTGTTCCTGCTCCCGGCGGCCATGCTGCTGGCGCAATCCAGCCCTCCGGCCAAGACCAGCGTGGCGATTTATCCGATCAAAGCCGTGGGCGCGGTGGACAAGTCCATCGCCGCGACCTTCACCTCTCTCCTCAGCCATGAGCTCAGCCAATCGCCCCAACTGATTCTGATTAAAGAAAGCCTGCTGCAAGAGGTGATGAAGCGCCAGGCCATGAATATTTCGGACCTCTGCGATGACACGGTCTGCCAGGTCGAGATCGGGAAGTTGGTCCAGGCCCAGAAGATGGTGGTGGGCGATCTCAGCAAGCTCGGCGCCCGCTACTATCTCACCCTGGACCTGATTGACATTCAGAGCGGCGCGGTCCAGTTCAGCACCCGGGAGGAATGCGCCTGCACCGAGGACCAACTCGTCCTGCTCGTGGCCGCGGCCGGGGCCAAAATCCGCAACCACTTCGGCGAGGCCCTTGCCATTCCAAGCCTGCCAGTGGGGCAGGCATTCTTGCCTGTCACTCAAGCGCCGGCTCAAAAAACCTTTCAGGAATATCATCCATCAGGAACCAAAGGCGGGCCGATGGTCTTTGTCTCGGATTTCAAGTTTTACATTGACAAGTATGAAGTTACCAACCAGGATTACCAGGAATGCGTCTCCGCCGGGGTGTGCAAGGAAGCGAAGCTAAGAGGCGCTCCCAAGCAGCCGGTGGTTGCGGTCAACCAGGAGGAAGCTCGGACCTATTGCCAATGGGCCGGGAAGCGCTTGCCCAAAGAACAGGAATGGCAAGAGGCGGCGCAGGGGACCGATGGTCGGATATATCCCTGGGGTAATCAGGCGCCGGATTGCAATTTGGCGAATTACGCTGACTGCAAGATTGGTGAGACTTTGCCGGTGGGGAGCAGGCCGGCCGGGGCGTCTCCCTATGGGGCGCAGGACATGGCCGGGAATGTATTGGAATGGGTGGAAGAAAAGGGCGTGTTGCGCGGGAGTAGTTGTGGCAGCTTTGCGGCGGCCCTGCGCGTGTCGCTCCGCAGTACGAACATCGCGTGGGGTCGGGGCGGCCTCATCGGTTTTCGCTGCGGTGGGGACTGATCTTTTTTGGAGTGCGGCGATTTATCGCCGCTTTGACTTCCCCGCGATTGATCGCGGGGTCTCTGGAGTGCGGCAGTGGACTGCCGCGGTTCTTCCCGGGGATTGATCGGCGGGTCTTTATGCGGCAATGAATTGCCGCAAAGACAAAGCGGCGCTAAAGCGCCGCACTCCAAGGCGATGCTGAAGCATCGCACTCCATAACGATGCGGAAGCGCGGCAGTTGAGATGAAAAGCGCCATTTGGAATGCGGTGATTGATCACCGCTTTGGCACCGCCGATTCATCGGCGGACATAAAGGTTGACAGACAGGAATGTCTGTTCCACCAACCAGATATAAGAGATTAAGAAGATGTCTTTGCGCATCGGCTTGGGCTTTGACCTCCATCGCCTGGCGCCCCGGCGCCGCCTGGTGCTGGGGGGCGTCACCATCCCCTTCGAGAAAGGACTGCTCGGCCACTCCGACGCCGACGCCCTCTGCCACGCCGCGGCCGACGCGCTGCTCGGCGCGCTCGCGCTCGGCGACCTGGGCCAGCATTTTCCGGACACCGACCCGGCCTGGAAAGACGCGGACAGCCTCCAGCTCCTCGGCCGGGTGGCGGAAATGGTGGAGGCCAAAGGCTTTCGGGTCGCCAACCTCGACGCCACCCTGATCGCGGAAGCGCCCAGGCTTTCGCCCCATTTCCCGGCCATGGCCCAGAACCTGGCGCGGGTGCTGAACGTGAGCGCGGACCGGGTCAGCGTCAAGGCCAAGACCCTGGAGGGGACCGGGGAGATCGGCCGGGGCGAGGCTATCGCCGCCCAGGTCATCGTCCTGCTGGAAGCCCGAGCATGAGCGCCGTCCGCGTCCGTTTCGCGCCCTCACCTACCGGACTTTTGCACTTGGGCAACGCCCGCGCCGCGCTCTTCAACTGGCTCTTTGCCCGGCATGAGCAGGGGACCTTGGTGCTGCGGCTGGAGGACACCGACGCGGTCCGCAACGACCCGGACGCCGAGCGCGGCATCTACGTGAGCCTGCGCTGGCTGGGGCTCTTGTGGGACGAGGGCCCGGTCGCGGCCGAGGACCCGCAGGCGCCGGGCCGGGGCGAATACGGCCCCTACCGGCAGTCGGAGCGGACCGAGCTTTACCGGCGCTGCCTGGAGGAGTTGGCCGCGGCCGGGAAAGTCTATCCCTGTTTCTGCTCGGAGCTGGAGCTGGAGCAAGAGCGCCGGCAGGCCGCGGCCGCGGGCTTGACCTATCACTATTCCGGCCGCTGTCGGAACTTGCGCGAGGCCGAGCGGGCGGATCGCATGGTGCAAGGCCGCAACCCGGTGTGGCGCTTCTCGGTGCCGGCCGGCGCGGTGGAGGTGACCGACGCGATCCGGGGCCGCTTGAGCTTCGATTCCGGCCAGATCGGCGACTTCGTGGTCGTGCGGGCCAGTGGTAAGGTGACTTACAATTTTGCCTGCGTGGTGGACGACCAGCACATGGCCATCAGCCACGTGATCCGGGGGGAGGACCACCTCTCCAACACTCCGAAACAGGCGCTGCTCTACCGCGCCCTGGGCTGGGAGCCGCCCGCTTTCGCGCACCTGCCCCTGATCACCGGCCCGGACCATAAGCCCCTGAGCAAGCGCCACGGCGATACCTCGCTCGACCGTTTTTACCGCGACGGTTACCTGCCCGCGGCGCTGGACAATTACATGGCCCTGCTCGGCTGGTCGAGCCCGGACGGGGAGGAGATCCTTTCACTCGCGGAAATGGCTGAGCGGTTCAGCCTGGAGCGGGTGCACAAGGCCGCGGCGGTGTTTGACCTGGACAAGCTCAAATGGCTGAACGGGAAGTATCTGCGGGCGCTTCCACCCGAAGCCCTTTACGAGCTGGTCCGGCCCCACCTGGAGCTGGCCGGCTATCCGCTTAACGGCCGGCCCCGGGAATGGCTCTGGGCCGCGGTGGACTCGATCCGCGAAAAGATTGACCTGCTCAGCGAGTCGGCGGCCGCGATGCGGCTTTACCTGCAAGAGCCGTTCTCCCGATCGGCCGAAGCTGAGCGGGTCTTGCAGGAGGAGTCGGCGCGGAAAGTGGCGGCGGCGTTCGCGGCCGAGCTTTTGGGCCGGGAGCGGCTGGACGAAGCGGGGTTCGCGGAGGTTGTGGCGGAGCTGAAGAAGAAGCTCAAGCTGAAAGGCAAGGCGCTGCTCATGCCGCTGCGGGCGGCGCTCACCGGCGAGGTGCAGGGGCCGGAGCTCAAGAAGGCGGCGGCGCTACTGGGCCTGGCCGAATGCCGGAAGCGGTTGGCCGAAGGGAGCGTAGCGGAAAAATCCTCTGGTGTGCTATAATCAATTTTATAAGCAGGGGAGAGGAGACTGTTTATGCCTCCGGAACTAAATGAAGAGCAAATCCTGGCTGCCCTCGATCGGCTCTCGCCGCAGGGCCGACGCAAAGCCTTGCAGCGGCTTTTGGGCAACCTGGAAAAATGGGAGCGACTGGTGGAAAAGAATCAAGCCAAATTGGAGGCCATCTGCCGGGAGCGCGGCCTGGATTTTGGCCGGATGAGCGAAGATGAGAAAGCGGAGCTGATTGATCAGATTCTCCACGAGCCTTAGGCCGTGAAAGCGGTTTTGGATACCAACGTGCTCGTTTCGGCCTTACTTTATCAGGGCACGCCCCCATCGAATCCTGCTCGCCGCGGAGCAGGGCCTTTATGAGTTGGTCATCTCGGAGGAAATGCTAAGAGAGTTGGAGCGAGTTCTCCTCCAGAAATTCCGGCTCGCTTCGGAAGAAACCCAAGAGGCGATTCAGATGCTTCGAGCGATTGGCACCAAGATAGAAATAGAGGAACCAGAAACCATTGTGGCGGAAGATCCCGACGATGATAAATTTCTGGCCGCGGCCCTTGCATCTGGAGCGCCATTTCTTGTTTCCGGCGACAAACACCTGCTTCGATTGCGGGCCTATACCAAGGTCCAGATTGTAACGGCGCGCGAGTTTCTGGAACAGATTTTGCGCGAGAGTAACCTTTAGGAGCAAAAGGAGCCTGGCCATGCTCAACGGAGAAAAGGTTCGACTCCGGGCGTTGGAGGCGGAAGACCTGGCCCACTGCCTGAAGTGGCTGAACGACTGGAACGTGGTGCGGACCCTCTCCGCGGTCTGGTATCCGATCAGCCGGGAGGCGGAGCGGGCCTGGCTCGAGCGCCGGGTCCTGGACGACGACCCCACCCGGAAGTCGTTCGTGATCGAATCCCACTCCGGCCAATACCTGGGCAACTGCGACCTGGAGCTGATTGACCATCGCGACCGCAAGGCCCGGGTCGGCATCGTCATCGGCCTGCCCGAATACTGGGACAAGGGCTTCGGCCGCGAGGCCCTCAAGCTCCTGGCCCAGTATGCCTTCGACTTCCTCAACCTGCGCAAGCTCTACCTGGAAACCTATGCCTTCAACCCCCGCGCCCTCAAGTGCTACCAGGAGGTCGGCTTCTTCCAGGAGGGCGTCTTCCGCCGGGAGTTCTTCCGCGAGGGCCAATACCACGACATCATCCGCATGGGCTTATTCAAAGAAGAATTAAAATAGACCTTACCAACGCTCTCTCCTCCCCAGAGAATGTTACCAGACCTTCTCCGAGGCTCTCGGCCAGGAGAGAGGAGGCGCGGTCGCTTGGATCCTTCCTGCATTGCAATCTGGCAACATCTTTCTTTTTTGAAAGATCTTTTTCGAGGTGCCAGCCAAACCCCTCGAACTAAAAGAAGAATTCGTTCACGTTCACGTTCAGGTTCACGGTCTCAAGCCTCTGGCCTCATGCCTCAAGCCTCTTAAGAGCATTGGTTGCGGCTCCGCCGCGCTGGGGGTGCCGGCGAATATTCGGTATGTCGGGGTTCTTATTTGTTTCAGATCAACTAGAAAATGGTATTACTGCCTCCCTTCGACCAGGGAATCCACCACCGTGGGGTCGGCCAGGGTGGTGGTGTCGCCCAACTCCTTGACGTCGCCGGACGCGATCTTTTTCAGGATGCGGCGCATGATCTTGCCCGAACGGGTCTTGGGCAGCGCCTCGGTGAACTGGATCTTGTCCGGGGTGGCGATGGGCCCGATCTCCTTGCGCACGTGCGCGACCAGTTCTTTCTTGAGGTCCTCCGACTTGGGCACGCCGGCGTTGAGGGTGACAAAGGCGTAAATGCCCTGGCCCTTGATGTCGTGGGGCATGCCCACCACCGCGGCCTCGGCCACCTTGGGATGGCTGACCAGGGCGCTCTCGATCTCGGCGGTGCCCATGCGGTGGCCGGAGACGTTGATCACGTCGTCCAGCCGGCCCATCAGCCAGAAATAGCCGTCGTCGTCAACGCGGCAGCCGTCGCCGGTGGTGTAGTAGCCGGGGAAGCGGACCCAGTAGGTTTCCTTGAAGCGCTCGTGCTGGCCGTAAACGGTGCGCATCATGCCGGGCCAGGGCCGCTCGATCACCAGGTATCCGCCCTCGTTGGCCTCGCACTCGGTGCCGTCTTCGCGGAGCACCTTGCAGAACACCCCGAAAAAGGGCTTGGTGGCGCTTCCGGGCTTGAGCTTGAAGGCGCCGGGGAAGGGGGTGATGACGAAGCCGCCGGTTTCGGTCTGCCAGTAGGTGTCCACGATCGGGCAGCGGTCCTTGCCGATCACGTGGTGATACCAGATCCAGGCCTCGGGGTTGATCGGCTCGCCCACGGTGCCCAGGATTCGCAAGGACGACAGGTCGTGCTTCTTCGGCCATTCGTCCCCCTCCTTGGCAATGGCCCGGATCGCGGTGGGCGCGGTGTAGATCACGTTGACCTTGTATTTTTCCACGATCGCCCAAAAGCGGGCCGGGTTGGGATAGTTGGGCACGCCCTCGAACATGACCGAGGTGGCGCCGTTGCAGAGCGGGCCGTAAACGATGTAGGAATGGCCGGTGACCCAGCCGATGTCCGCGGTGCACCAGAAGGTGTCTTCCTCGTGGATGTCAAAAACCAGCTTATGGGAGACCGCCACGTAGAGCAGGAAGCCGGCGGTGGTGTGGAGCACGCCCTTGGGTTTGCCGGTGGAGCCGGAGGTGTAGAGGATGAAGAGCGGATCTTCTGAATCCATGCTTTCGGGCGGACAAAAGGGCTTGATGTCCGGGGCGTTCATTTCCTCGTGCCACCAGACGTCCCGGCCGGCCTTCATCGGCACCTCCTGATTGGCCCGGTTGACCACGACCGTAGTCTTGACCGAGGGGCAGCTCTCCAGGGCCTTGTCGGCATTGGCCTTGAGCGGGATCACCCGGCCGCCCCGGTAACTGGCGTCGGAGGTGATCAGCATCACGCACTGCGAGTCCTGGATCCGGTCCTTGAGCGAGTCGGCGCTGAAGCCGCCGAAGACCACGGAGTGGACGGCGCCGATCCGGGCGCAGGCGAGCATGGCGATGGGCAGCTCCGGGATCATGGGCAGGTAAACGGCCACCCGGTCGCCCTTCTTGACCCCTTTCTTCTTGAGCACGTTGGCAAACTTGTTGACTTCCCGGTAGAGGTCCATATAGGTAAAGACCTTGCTGTCCTTGGGATCATCGCCTTCCCAGACTAGGGCGGCCCGGTTCTTGTTGGCAGTGGTGAGGTGCCGGTCCAGGCAATTGACCGAGGCATTGAGCTTGCCGCCCTTGAACCAGGAAAACGTGATCGCCTCCTTGTCATCCCACTTGAACACCGAGCTCCACTTCTTGTCCCAGGTCAGGTATTCCTCGGCCAACTTGCCCCAAAACTGGTCGGGGTTGTCGCGGGATTCCTTGAACATCCTGTCATATTGGGCGGCGCTTTTGATGTAAGCTCGCTTCTGCAAATCCTTGGGGATGTCAAACACGCGGTCTTCCAGGCTAACGGACATGATGGACTTTTTTTCTTTTTCTTCTGTTTTTTCTTTTGCTTTTCCTTTATCCATGGTAAATTCCTCCTTACTCTCCTTGATTCCGATCAGCCCCGAGTTTCCTCTTTCCTTCCCCAAACCGAAAGGAAGAATCCTTTTTAACCCCAGAGCCGGTTATTATATGACAGCTTCCAAAATTTTGCCAAGTCTCGCTTCTCCCTAGAACTGGAACACCTGGCACTGGAGCACCACCTGGTTGCGGCGGCGCTCATGCTGCTTGTAAATCTGGGTGTAGCCGAGCTTGAGGTTGAATTTGTGCCCGAAGGCCCAATAGGCCAGCCCGCCCTGGTAGCGGTTCTCGTCATGCAGGTCCGGATCGGCGAAGTCTTGCACCCCGATCTGGACAAAGGGTCCCAGCCGGGCCGCCTTGTTATAGTAACCCGCTTCGGCGAGCCAGGTATTCTGGACCGGCAGTTGTTGAAAAGTATCATTCCCATCATAATAGATATAATCCCCTTGCAGGGTAAGCCCGTCCCCGTTGGGAATGGGCAGATCCATAAAGACGTCGCCGCCGTAAGAGCGATAGGTCTCCTGGCCGTCGCCGCTGAACCCCAGCGCCAGGATCTTCTTGGTGCCCAGGGAAGTGCCGGTATAGAAGAAGCCGGTTTCCGGCTCGAAGACGTAGGCCACCACCCGGCCGACGTAGCGGAAGGGGGCAGTGGAATTTTCCCCTCGAAAGCCCTGGTAAACGCCGAAACGGTATTCGAAATGCT
>Ga0315291_10012281_pt1 | contig 10393 bp, 14 predicted proteins | sample YL17G12_20_MG_FD_203070 | JGI IMG/M metagenome (GOLD analysis project Ga0315291, IMG submission 203070) | Sediment microbial communities from Yellowstone Lake, YNP, Wyoming, USA - YL17G12_20 | ecosystem: Environmental > Aquatic > Freshwater > Lake > Sediment | place: USA: Wyoming | collected... | reverse complement strand
AGTAGGTAACATATCATACACATCCATCTTGGCGTCTAATTCGGTTAACTCATCCTCCAACTCACTTATTTCATCTAACAAATCACCTCTTAATTCTTCGTCATTATCATATTCCGCTTGAAGTCTGATAATTTCATTTTCAATTCTTGAAATTTCACTTTTAGTTTCAGGTGTTTTTCCCTCAATTGTGTTTTCACTAACCAAAAAATCAAATAAAGCATGAGCACAAGAACCCATATCACCTTGAGATAAATTATCTAAACTCCACACATCATCTTCTCTTCTTTGATTAGCGGATTCAATTAAATCATTTTCAATTCTTTGTTGTTCTACTCTTGCTAATCTTTTTCTTTCAATCGCAGCTTTTTCTTTATCACCCCAAATTTCAAGTTCCTTAGAATATTTCTCTCTAATATATAAATCAATGTATTGTTTTATACGAGCAAGTTCATTTGTTCCCATAATCCAACCACTGGTGAATTTATCGTCAGGAGCATCAAAATAAGATTCATCACCATCAAACTTTTTCAATAACGCAACTTTGTAGAATCTATCAGATGTTGCTTTTGTTTTATCTAAGATATAAAACAATTTTCCATCCTTCATATAGTTGTTAAAGTGTGTATTGTCAGCACTTGAGGATGTACACCATTTGGTACCAGCACCATAATAACAAGACGCTGTAGTTGTAAGTGGTGCGACAACGGTAAATTGGTCATTTTCAAAAACAATATCTGCACCTTCAACAGATTTTACAGTTCTTCTTATTCTAGTTTCATATTCTTGAATTGTCGAATATAACTCAGCAAATGTTTTGTATTGATTAATATCTTTGATTTTTAAGTTGGGACCAATAGAAACAAACTTCTTTAAAGTATCTTTTACTTTCTCATCTAATAGTCCATCAGGAATTGTTTGAGGTAACGCTCTACCCAAGAAAGTCAAAAACTTTGACCCATTTGGAACTTCATTAACCATCTTAATAATAGCATCCAACTTTTCAGGAGAAAACTTTTTCCCGTAAGTTGTTTTGAAGTCTTCTTCTCTTCCCTCTAATAACAAATTAATAAATTTCATTATTCAATTTACTATAAATATTGATAAACTTGTAATATACACACAAACTTAATAAACAGATTGTATTAAACAACTATTTATGTATAATAAACCTTAATAATATAAAACCATGGGATGCGGATGTAAAAACAACGGTATAGTGCAACAACCACAAGCACAACCACAGGGTCAACCAATTAACAGAACACAGAACCAAAGTCAAACGATTCAACAATCAATTAAAAAGACGGTTCAAAAGTATTACAATCAGAAAAAATAATACTCTTTAATATGGGAAGTGAAAACTTCCCATATTTTTTGTATTTATATTACTATGGAAGATAAAATATCAGCCTTAATAGATAAATTTTATGATAATCCTTCTGGTGTTGCCAAAAACTTTGGTGGACCAGAACAATTCATAAAATTTGTTTTAGCAAAAGGTAATCCTGAAGAACATTATTTGGACCCAAAAAATCAATTCTTTTATGATGAAGGATTACAAGACTTATTGATTTGGGAACAGTACCAATCCACACCTAATAAACTTGAGTATCTTAAACGTTTTATTAGTGATTTTTTAGAAAGTGATTTGGTTGTTGAAAATGATAGAATTATTTGGTTAATAGATAAAGATGATTTATTGATGGTTTTTGATGATAGGGGTAGAGATGGTACCGCTAAATATGCTGCTGAAATGGTATTTAACGAGGATTATAATGAACATTTTAATGATGTTATAGATGATTTTTATAATGATTGTGTAAGAACATTAAACGACAAAAATGAAAGTTTATTGGCAAATAAAATTGTTTCTGAATTACCACCATTAACTTCAGAGGATATTGAACGAACATCATTTTTAGAAGAACTTTGGGAGATTGAAGGTCAAAGTGGTTTTTTAAGTATTACTTCCGATAATATTTCAGAATTATTGGGGGACGATAAAACAACCGACTATATTATAACTAATTTTTTTCCTGATTTAAAAAGTGATATGATGAATGCTTACCATAACGCATTTAACACAGCATATGAAGATGAATTATCCAAAGAAGTTTATAGTAATTTAGAAGGATTTTTTGGTGATTCAGGTAAGATGGTTAATGTAGGTACCAATCGTGCCGGAAATGATATTTGGACTTACGCAATAGATGTAACCAACACATTTGATTATTTATTTAGAGAATATTTTAGTGATTGGAACAACCATTACAACCCAATTGAATATTTTGGTTCTTTCAAGGAAATGTTAAACCAATTATTTGATGGTGGTCTTGACAAAATTGACTTTACCATTCCTGATTATCCAGATTCAGATGAAATTGAAAGTGCGTATAACGAATACGTTGAAATTTAATTAACCCTTTATACTATCAAATTAAATTCATAAGTTTTAACCAATATGAATTTAATCAACCCCGATTCTATAGAAGGAATTATTAATCATTTTGCAAATCATTTATTAGAACAAGTTGGTGATAACTTAATTAACGAGAACACCTTCCAAGTATCATATTATTTTCCATCTATTATGCTTGTATCAGGTTCAATTACATCTGATAATGAATTCTTTAACCTACCAAAACAATTTGAAATGTTTAAAGAAAAATACAAATATGATTTTCCAAGTACGAAATTAAGATTCATTGATAATATCAGATACAACACATCATCATCATACAATCAAAACTGGCACAGGTTCTACAATACCCCAAGACCGTTGTATAATAATTATCAACTCAGTACATACATTGAGAAAGATTATCAATCAAGTACTATTGTTAGTATTGGTGAGGATTACACAAACGTATCTTCATTCTTTTATAATGACACTAACTTAACATATCTTTCAAATTCCACTCATCATAGTCAATACCCACACGGTTACTCAAAAGAATTAAGAAAGAAGTTATACTCAATGGAGTTTATTGCCTACAACATGTTCAGGGTATCTAAATCAAAAGTAATGGACATCCATACTTGGGGTGAAACACCTGAAACATTTACAATGAATGATAATATGTTCAAAATAAGAACAAACTCAAGATGGAGCAATGAAAAATTGTCATCAGTTGCACTTGATGTTTTATGTGATTATAACATCAATGAAGCAATTGAAGACTACGATATTAATGATGATTTGTTTCTACCAATAGCCGACAAGCCATGGAATGAACATTATAAGATGGATGAATTAATTCTATTTTAATAAGTTTCGTAACAAATACTATATACTATTTGTTACGAAATCCCTTCAACTGAATGACCAGTTAAGCAATTTGTTCACGAATAAGAGTAATCGCTTCTTCCAACTCTTGAAAGTCCCTGTCAGGTGCATAAAACTTAGCATCTGTTGTACCTTCCTCAATAATCATTATTGCTGGTACAAATTCATTATCAGTTACTTTAACAAACAAACTATACTCTTCTTCGTTTTCAATAATATCCGCTTCCATATACTCAATACCTTCTTTGGTTAACATATCTTTGAAGTCAGTACAATGTGGACATCCATCCATCGTGAAAACTAAAACGTGTTTCATTAGTTTAAGAAACTATCAAATTCAGATTCTTGTAGTATACCTGTATGAGATTTAACTACTGAAGAACCTTCATAAAGTTTAAGTGTTGGTACACTACGGACGTTTTGTTCCATTGTAAATTTAAGGTCGGAATCTACATCAAATTTGTAGATTGGAACACCCAATTTGTCACCACTTGTTTCCAAGATACGACCTAACATTTTGCATGGTCCACACCATTTGGCAAAATAATCAATTATGAATCTCTCACCAGATTCCATCTTCTCTCTTAGTTGTTCAACTGTTAGTTCTTGCATTTTGTTTTTTCTTTAATCTTGTTATAAAAAATACCACTTCATTATATTGTTCAGGTTTAAAGTATATCTTTATACCATAGAATGATGGGTTAATTTGTTTTATATAAATATAGAAAGATGCACTTGTTTCGTAAATACCTTTGACAATATTTCCAGTGGATGTAACGTCAAAGTATATTGGTTTCATTTTGAAAATTTCATCCACAACGGTAAGTTCCCCCACCTCAATTTCGGATAGGGGAACTCCATTTTCTTTTTCAAGATGTAGGATTACTCTTTCTATTTTATTGGGGTAATCCATTAACCTTGACCGCGATACGCTTTTTTATAATTTTTGGATTGTTTGTGTTTGGATGTCTTTGTTTTTGCTTGGACACCAGGACGAGACACTTTTGCCTTTTCTTTGTACTTCAATGAGTAACTTGAGGTTGATTTTGCGGGTTTCTTAGCCATTTCTTATATGTTTTATATTGTTAGATTGTTATACAAAGATACTGATAATTTTTAGAAATCCAAATCAAACATCAGAATATTTTGTAAATATTCTTCATTGGTTATTTCTGAATTGTCATTTGTGTCTGTAATACCATCCTGTAGTATTCTATATTCACTCATAGAATTTTTAACCACATTATATTTGATGGTTTCTGTTTGTGTTGTTTTTGTCATTTTGAAATCTTCAAACTTAAAATGTTTGACAGCCAACATAACTTGATTATCAAGTTCTTCAAGTGCGAAGTTCCATTTGGAATCCAAATTTTTATTAAACCTTCCAAGACTTTGTCTTCTTTCAAATTTTGAATTTGAGTAATTCCATCGGTATTCAATGGTTGCTCTTTCTTTTGATTCAGAACTACCTTCCCTTAACGATATAATAAAACAGTGTACGTTTTTATGATAAGTTTTAACACAATTTGATTGATGTTCTGATTCGTCAAAATATTCGTATTGTTTTGTAAACAAGACAGGATAATACACACCACCTTGAGGTGTGGCAATTTCTTTACCTATACCATCAAAGAATTGTTGTGAGTATATTCTATTCCATTCACCATCTTTATGACGAGATATTTTATTTGAAAATTCTATGTGTTCAACTGTAAACTCAGTGTTAGTTTTACTTTTCCACATAACATCTTCATTATATCGTAATTTCAATGTAAGATAAAATTTAATGTGGTCCATAAAGGTATAGACACTACCTCCATTTATAATAGAATTAACAAGACATGTATAAACATTAATTCTTTCTTTATCAGTAATGTGTTTGTTTAAAAGTCTGGTATAATTTCTTACATCAAAATAATCTTTGTACTGAAACAATTCTAAAATTTCATTATCAGGTCGTGATTTAAGATATTTTGGTGGAACAATATTTTGAACAAAATTAATAACATTTGAATTAATAGTATTCACCAAATGTAAAACACGATGGAATTTTTTACCACTTAAATCATATTTTTTTTCCGCAGCCTCAATCAAGTTAAAATGTGATTTTCTTAACTGTTTCATTGTCATACTTTCCCCATTGTTAAAAAATGCCAAATAATTGTTGGGTACTACAACATTGTGTAGTGTAAGATAATTTGTTATAAGTAAGTTGTTGGGACTAAATTTTCCATCTTTAGTTATGTCAATGTCATAACCAAAAACTTTATTAAAAAAAGTACTGGAATAATTTATAAACAACCCTTCACCATCATCAGAGAAATGTGTCCTACATAGGGCAGATAATCTACTAAAAAAATCAGTAATCATACCATTCCAAGCGTTAGACCTAACATATGATTGATTACCTTTATTGTATTTTGTACCAACATACACAATTTTAGTTTTTTTATTAAAAGTTAAGAACTCAACTCTTTTATTGGTAACAAAATAATGTTTCCCTTCATTTCTATAATTTACATAGTAATACGCCTTTAGACTTACTTTTTCTTCACTATCTTCTAATACTAATGTAACTCTATTAAGATGAATATGCCATAACTTATTTCCATAATTTTCCAAATAAGTTTCTTTTTCAATCGTGTTTACACGACCATCAGGTCTAAAAAAATAACGTTTTTTCTTACCATCACGATTCATACTCTGAGCCAATTCAAAATCTCTTTGTATATCACAATGGTCATGGAATTTTCTACCATGAAATTCTTCAAACACATTTTTTAATAGTGGTTCCATATTCACAAAGATAATAAAAAAATTAGTTTAAACCAACCAAACCAAAGCCAGTTTCCATAAATGGTGACTTTTTTACTTTAACATCAATTTTGTGTGTTTCATTGAATAATTCAAATATTAAATCAACCATTTCTTTTCGGGTCAATTCAACTTCATCACCCTTATCAGCATGTTCATAAACCTTGACTTTAATCTTGTCATAGAATTTGTCTTTGCTCATTTCACCAATCAATATTTTTAATTGGTCAGGATTGACATCAAAGAAATGAAAAATTTGTTTTAAATAGATTTCAACATCTACATTCATAAACATTAATTTTGAACGAACCAAACATCACCACCATTTTCAACAAAACGTTGTTGAAGTCTTTCAGGTATTTTCAAATCGGAGTTACTTCCTTTAACAGACAACGCAATCAAATTTGGAAGGTCAGCAATCCATTCAGGAAGTTCTTTCAAATTAGGGTTGTTTGGAAGTGATAAGAACTCAAGGTTCTTAAGGTTTTTTAATTCATCAGGAACTTTACTCAAACCTTTTTCAACGTAGAACGTTTGAAGGTTTTTCAAGTTAGCCAACTCTTTAGGGAATGATAAATCCAAAGACTCATTTGAACTGTTTGTGAAATCTATTCTTTCAGTTTGTGGGTCAATGTTTTTAAATAATTCATCCCAACCATACAAGGCAACATACTTAGATGATGCGTCTCTTGGGTAATCAATAACCAATTCTTTACCTGACTTGGCGTCTTTAGATAAACCTTTTACAAATTCAGGTTTGAAGTAATTTTTCAACTCTTTCATTGGTCCGTTTAATAATTGAACCAAATCTTGTTGACGGTCATGAACATCCATGAACTGATTAGATGGGAAGTGGAACTGATATCTTTCAGCAGGAAGACCAGATACATCACCACGTTTTCCTTCAGTAGTATTAGGAATAATAACATATAAAGGACCATCTTTAATGTAACGGTCAAACCAACTTAAACCAGGTGCTGATGTACACCATCTTGTTTCACCCTTACTTGGTTCCAACTGGTTACCACCATAGAAACAAGCTGCGTCTTTACCCAACTGACCTTTGTCTTCAACTTTAGCAATTGTCCATTCAGGTCCACGGAATACAATCTCTCCACCTGGGTGTTCATAAGTTTGTGAAGCAATTTTCTTTTCCTCCTTTGATGCTTTGGTTTTTTCCATTGAGAAATCTTTAACCAAATCATAAAGTTTTTCAGGAGTTAATTTATTAATGTCTCTGAATTCAGAAGGTATCTTACCCTTATGTCTGTCAAACTTTTGTAAATCAGCGGTGATTTTATAAAGGTCTTCCATGAATTGAGACCTCATCATTTTAATCGCATTTTTTATAAGTTTATCATTTGGGTCATATTCATCAATATTGAGTGGTTTTTGATTAAGATAAGTTTTAATTATCCATTGAGCATAAGGACCAACTTTTTTAACAACAGAAAAGTCACCACCAAAACTGTCAACATCAACACCTTCAGTAACTTTTGTCTGTGGGTCAGCAACAACCAACGCAAATAACTCCTCAGGAGTTAACAAAGGTTTCTTACCCTTTTCGGCTTTAGTAAGCTTGTCCGCCAAGACATCCATTCTTGACTGTTCAACAATAACCCTTCTTAATAAATCTTGAAATCTCATTTCGGTATCTTTTGTCATATAAATATCTATAAATTGTGGTTTTTTTAATAATTCATTATTAAAAGTTCTTGACCCATGTTCTGTGTCTTACCTTTGGTCGCTGAAGCCGCCTTAGCGAACTCCTTCATTTCCCATGTGTAAGTTTCTTTTGGATACCACAAAGATAGTAAATCAAAGTCATAATATGAAAGAGAAAATTTTCCACTTATTGATGTTAACTTGTCAGCAAGTCTTTTGTGGTCGTCCACATCAAAGTCGTGATTAGAATAATAGTTTTCTGTCTTCCAATATGGGGGGTCAACATAGAAGTATGTTGTAGGACTATCAAACTCATCAATTACATTACCAAAGTCCCCCAACCTAAAATGTGATATTCTATTAAAATGCTCAACCCAATCAGGTTTTGATAACTTATCCCTGAACGTCAAGAACTTTGATTTGTACTTACCCTTAAGGTCAATGAACCCTGATGTTTCAGGTCGTGAACCACTGAAGATTGATGTAAGAATGTAGGCATACTTGGCCGCAACATCATAGTCGGGATAGTTAATCGTAAACCCCGTAGCAAATAACTCTTTCTGAAACAAGTTAAATTGTTCTTTATAGATACTCGGAGTGTCCTCAACACCCCTTTCCTGACATGGAATACTATTCACTGCGTTCAATAGAACTGAAGGGTTCTGAATACACAAGAATAGGTTGTAGTTCAATGGGTTAAAGTCATTGTATACAACTCGTTTAAGATTTGGGTACTTACTCAAATCCATACTAAAGAATGTCCAAAACATTCCCCCAAAAACCTCAATAAAATTTTCAATATCCGTAGGGATGTTTGGTATTATTAATTTTGGTGCGATACGGCTTTTACCTCCAATATATGAAATCATGATAATATTTTTTTTATTTTATTTGGTTTATTAGTTTATTTGATTTTTTTAGATTATCCACCGCCCATAATGGTTGTAGATTATCTAACGAATTAATTATAGACATTTTTTCTGACTTGTCAAAACTTGAAACTGGTTTAATATGGTCAAGGTGCCATTCCCCCCAATTTTCCCAAGACATCCCATTAATAAATTTTTTTTCTATATGTTCTTTTAATTCTTTAGCCGAATATCCTAATATTTTATTAGTAGTTTCTTCTTTTTTTGTCCCAATTCTTTTCAAAGTATTACGTAGTACCGACCTCCAAAGAATAAAATATGATTTTTCTTTTCTATATTTAGTTGAATAATCTTTCATATATTTCTTATGTTTTTCAGATTTTCGTCTTTCAATATCTTTATTAGGGTTATTTTTTTTATATTCATTAACTTTTAATTTAACACTTTCAGAATTATTTTTATAATATTTTTGTTTAGATTTTTTACCATTTAATGATTTAGACCAAATTCTTTTATTTTTATTTAATTCCTCAGAGTTTTTTTTCCGATATTGTTTTAACCCTTCTTTTATTTTTTCAGGATTGTTTATTCTATACTTTGTGACATTTTCTTTAATTTTATCTACGTTTTTTTGATAGTATAACGTTGTATCAACTTTACGACATTCTTTACATCGTTCTCTATAACCATCATTACTTCTTATTGATTTATGAAATTCACAGAATTCTTTTTCTACCCCACATTTACTACAAATTTTTTTCTTCATAATGATTTTTTACTAATTTTTGAATGAATTTAGAAACACTAACATTCTCCTGTTTCAATTTATCAAAAAGATATTTGTCAATACTAATTCCGTATTTTACCTTTTTATCGTTATCTTCTTTATTAGGTCTTCCTATTTTTCCCATATATTATAAATATCACAAAGTATAGTAAAAGTGCGTTAAAAAGTCAAATAATTAACAAATGTTTACAACAAATATTTATTGTAATATATTAAAACTATGGGATGTCAAACTTGTAAAGAAAAAGGTGAAAGTAAAATTAACTGGATGGTGGTACTTGCCGTTGAGGTATTAATTGTGTCAGTTTATGGACACGTTAAATTATTTGAGGTTCTTTCTACCCTCTTTTAAATTTAACAATATTTTTCACATACATATCCCCAACTCTTTCTCTTCTAAAACCTTTTCCTCTAACCCTCATTGGTGTTGATGTATCAAACACTTCAGGGTATTTGATTGATATTTTTCCGTCAGGGTGTGGTATTTCAATACTTTCTTTTTGTAACCCTTCAAAATCAACAATATTAATATAAATCAAATCATCACCAAGTTTCTCCCAATCGGAATGTTTAACCATATTGACTTTTATTAATAAGTTTCCGTAATTTCCATTATGGAAATCACCAGCGTTTTCCATTCTATAATATTCACCATCGTCTATTCCGTGATTTAAATTAATTTTAAGATTTTTAAATTCACCTACTGTTGACCTTCCTCCACACTGAAAACAAGCTTTAATTAACATGGTACCTTTACCTTGACATATGGGACAAACATTCCTAATGACTTGTGTAAATAAACCATTTCCAACCTGTTGTACAATCTGACCAGTACCACGACAATTGGTACACGTGGTACGGTCACCACCAGTTCCATTACAAGGTTGACACCCAATCTCTCGTCTGTAGTTTATTTCTTTCTCAGAACCCAAATAAGACTCAATTGGTGTAACATCAATTGATATGATTTTT
>Ga0315291_10012279_pt1 | contig 10393 bp, 8 predicted proteins | sample YL17G12_20_MG_FD_203070 | JGI IMG/M metagenome (GOLD analysis project Ga0315291, IMG submission 203070) | Sediment microbial communities from Yellowstone Lake, YNP, Wyoming, USA - YL17G12_20 | ecosystem: Environmental > Aquatic > Freshwater > Lake > Sediment | place: USA: Wyoming | collected... | reverse complement strand
TCCGGACCATGGTCAGCGTGCGCTGGACGAGGTTGCCCAGGTCGTTGGCCAGGTCCGAGTTCACCCGGTGGATGAACGCCTCGTGGGAGAAGTTACCGTCGAGCCCGATCGGGATCTCGCGGACGAGGAAGTAGCGAAGGCTGTCGGCGCCGAACGTCTTGAGGATGATGTTCGGGTCGAGGACGTTCCCCTTAGACTTGGACATCTTGGCGTTGTCCTTGAGCCACCAGCCGTGGCTGTACACGGTCCCGGGAAGCGGGAAGCCGCCGGCCATGAGGAAGGCCGGCCAGAAGATGGCGTGGAAGCGTAGGATGTCCTTGGCCATAAGGTGGATTGTCGCCGGCCAGAACTTTTTATAAAGTTCTTCGTTCCAGCCGTAGCCGATCCCGGTCAGGTAGTTGTTCAGGGCGTCGAACCAGACGTAGATCGTGTGTTTCGGGTCTCCCGGGACGGGGATTCCCCACTTGACAGAGGTCCGGGTGATGCTCAGGTCCTTGAGTCCGCCTTCGACGAAGCTCATGACCTCTTTCATCCGGCTTTGCGGCCGGACGAAATCCGGGCGTGCGGCGTAAAAATCGAGAAGGGGCTTTTGATAGGCCGAGAGGCGGAAGAAATAGGTCTCCTCCTTGACGAGCGATGTCTTGACTCCGCACTCGGGGCAGATCTTGTATCCTTCCTCTTCCATCGGCACGTCCTCGGCCAGGAAGTGTTCGTTGGAGACGCAGTACCATCCCTGGTACGTTCCCTTGTAGACGTCCCCCTTGTCCAGAAGCTTCCGGAAGATCTTTTGGACGCCCTCCTCATGATAGGCCTGGGTTGTCCGGATGAAGGCGTCGAAGGAGATGTCGATGGCTTTCCAAAGCTCCCGGAAACGGCCCACGACCCGGTCGACGTGCTCTTGGGGGGAGAGCCCCCTTTCGGCGGCGGCCTTTTCGATCTTCTGGCCGTGCTCGTCGGTTCCGGTCAGGAAAAAGACCTCTTTCCCCAGGAGCCGGTTGAAGCGGGCCAGGACGTCCGCGATGATCGTTGTATAAGCGTGTCCGATGTGGGGGACATCGTTCACGTAGTAGATGGGCGTCGTGACATAGAATTTATTTTCTTCAGTATTCTTTGCCACTGGTCAAACCTCCTCGGATGAGCATCATGGCCTCGGCCCGGGTGGCCGCGTTCGTCCGGAAGGACCCTCGGACGGCCGACGTCACGGTGATCGACTTCGGCTTCTTGGCCCCCCGCATGGACATGCACATGTGCTCGGCCTCGATGACGACCATGACCCCGAGGGGCTTGAGCCGCGCCTCAAGAAGGTCGGCGATCTGTTTGGTCAGCCTCTCCTGCACCTGGAGCCTCCGGGCGAGGGTGTCCACAACTCTGGCGATCTTGCTCAGCCCGACGATCCTCCCCCCCCTGGGGATGTAGGCGATGTGGGCCACGCCGGCGAAGGGGAGGAGGTGATGTTCGCACATCGAGTAGAGGGGGATACACTTAATCAGGACCATCTCGTCGTGTTTCTCGGCCTCGATCGTTCGCAAGCCCTTGGCCGCCTCCTCGATGGAGCCGCCCAGGATGTCCTGAAGCATGAACGCGACGCGCCGGGGCGTCCGTTTTATACCCTGCCTATCGGGGTCCTCGCCCACGCCTTCCAGGACGAGTTTGACTCCTCTCTCGATCTTCTTCAGGTCCATCGTCACTCCTTCGACGTCCCGCGGCGCCTATCTCTTCCCGTAATATTCTCTCAAGGCCAGCCGGGTGACTTCTTTGAGCGGGAGGCCCATTCTCTCCGAAGCCTTCAGGCAGTCTGCATACTCGGGTTGGACGTTGACGGCCTCGCCGCTAAGGCGGGACACCTTGATCCCGATCTCCTCTCCCCGGATGTGAACCTTTCGGCTTTCCCGCTCTAATACGCGCCTTTCCACCGGAAAGAAACGGACCCCGATGGAACTCGTTTCCCGGAAAACGGCCTCGATCAGGTCATCTATTTTATCAACCTCCGCGAGGAGGGTCAATTTTGTTGCCAGCCGGTTCTTTTTCATGACGACGGGAGTGAGGAAGGCGTCGAGGGCTCCCCTCTTGAGGGCGAGCTCCAGAAAATGGGCCAGGAGCTGGGGAGTCGAGTCATCGATCGACGCTTCGACCACAAAGACCTTCTTTTGCGGCTTGAAGTCCCCGATGTTTCCATAGAACGCCCTCAGGATGTTGGGCAGGCCGGGGAGGTCGCGGCTGCCGGCGCCGCAGCCGATCCTCCCGTACGTGATCTCGGGGAAGGGAAGAAATTCCCGGACCAGCGTTGAGACGACGGCCGCGCCCGTGGGCGTCACGAGCTCTTCCTTAGCCCCGGCCGAATAGACAGGGATGTTCTTAAGGAGTTCAGCCACGGCCGGGGGAGGGACGGGAAGAAGGCCGTGGGAGGTCCGGACGAAGCCCTCGCCCACGTTGAGCGGAGAGCAGTAGAAGGCTCCGATACCGAGCGCCTCGGTCAGCCAGCAGGCGCCCAGGACGTCCACTAAAGCGTCGTCGGCCCCCGACTCATGGAGGTGCGCGGAGCGGAAGAGGCAGCCGTGGACTCGGGCTTCGGCCTCGAACAGCCGCTTGAAGACCTTCCGGGCGTCGGCCTTGACGCCGGGCGAGAACGGGCTCCGCCCGATGATCCTTTCCACGTCGGCCCAGGTCCTTGTCACGGGTTTCTTGCGTTTGACGATAACGTCGACCTTGAGGCCGCGAAGATGGGACCTCTCAGCCTCACGAACTTCGATGCGGACAGGAAGCTTGAGGCGGGCCATCACCTTCTTGAAGAGGGCCGGGTCGATGCCCAGGTCCAGGAGGGCCCCCAGGATCATGTCGCCGCTCAGCCCCGATGACGCGTCAAAATAAACGTATTTCATTTTTAGCCTCGGCCCCGAGTCTCTTGGGCGTTCATCCGCAGTTCTTTTTTTGTCAATAGGATACATCAAGACCAGGGACCTGTCCAGCGCGAACTCCGCCGGTCGTCGAACACTCCTTGACTTGTCCCCGCATAAATTATATATCCTTATTCTTGCTCAAGGAGGCAACATGTCCCTTTCAGGTCAGGCGGGGCAGTCCCGCGCGAATATCGGGATCCTCGGAGGCACGGGGCTTTACGAGATCGACGGGATCGAGGACGTCCGGGAGATCTCCCTCGATACGCCCTTCGGCCGGCCGTCCGACGCCTATGTCGTCGGGACGCTCGAAGGAAAACGCGTGGCCTTTCTCAACCGCCACGGCCGGGGGCACCGCCTGCTGCCCGCCGAGATCAACTACCGGGCCAATACCTACGGGTTCAAGAGCCTTGGTGTCAGGAGAATCATCTCCGTAAACTCGGTTGGCTCGCTCAAGGAAGAGATCCGGCCCAAGGACATCGTCCTCGCCGATCAGTTTTATGATCGGACGCGCCGTCAGAACACGTTCTTCGGCGACGGGATCGTCGCCCATATTGGCTTCGCCCATCCGATCTGCCCGGAACTTTCCCGCGTCCTCTACGAGGCCGGAAAGGGCCTCGGCCTCCGGATGCATCTCGGCGGAACCTACATTTGTATCGAGGGCCCGGCTTTCTCCACCGTCGCCGAGTCCAAGATCTATCGTTCCTGGGACTGCGACGTCATCGGCATGACGGGCGCCACCGAGGCCAGGCTCTGTCGCGAGGCCGAGATCTGCTATTCCACCCTCAGCCTGGCGACGGATTACGACGTCTGGCACGCCGAAGAGAAATCCGTCAGCGTGGAACTCATCCTGGAGAACCTGAGGCTCAATGCCGGGAACGCCAAGGCCATCATCAAGTCGGCCGTCGCGGCCCTTCCCCCCGGGGGGAGGGGGGCCTGCAGCTGCGGCGAGGCCCTCAGGAACGCGATCGTCACCGATCCGGCCCTCATCCCTTCCGGGACCAGGGAAAAGCTCAGGATCATCATCGAAAAATACATCCCTTGTTGAGGACGTCCCCATGAGCCTGGTCATCATCGGTTCCCTCGCCTTCGACACCATTGAAACCCCCCTGGACCGGCGCGAAAGGATCGTCGGCGGCTCTGGAACCTATTGCGCGTTGGCCGCGAGCTTCTTCACGAAACCCAAGGTCGTCGGCGTCGTGGGGAGGGACTTCCCGAAACGGACGATCGAACTCCTGCGGTCGCGCAAGATCGACATCAAGGGGGTCTCGGTTAAGGCCGGGAAGACCTTCCACTGGGAGGGACGCTACGGCGCCGATCCCAACCAGAGGACCACGGTCCGAACCGACCTCAACGTCTTTGCCGATTTTAAGCCCGAACTTCCGCCGTCCTACAGGTCGGCGGATATCCTCTATCTGGCCAATATCGATCCCGACCTGCATGGCCCGGTCCTGGCCCAGGTCCGGAAGCCGAAGCTCGTGGCCATGGACACCATCAGGTTCTGGATCGAGAACAAGCCGGAGGCCATCTTCCGGGAGCTGGGACGCGTGGACATTTACTTCGCCAACGACGAAGAGATCAAGCTTCTGGCCGGGGACAACAACCTGGTCCGGGCCGGGAAAAAGCTCCTCGAACGCGGCCCGTCGCTTATCGTCGCCAAGAAAGGGGAGCACGGGGCCCTCGTCTTCGGGCCGGACTTCGTTTTCGGCGTCCTGGCCCGGCCGTGCGAGGACGTCGTCGACCCGACGGGTGCGGGCGACAGCTTCGCGGGCGGCTTCCTGGGATACCTGGACAAGGTTGCGAAGATCACGCCCCGGGAGGTCCGCAGGGCTGCCGTTTACGGGAGCGTCGTCGCGTCCTTCGCCATCGAGGACTTCGGCATCGACCGGTTCCTGACGCTCACGTCCGGAGACATCGAGGCCCGTTTCCGCGAGTTCAAAAGACTTGTGTCGTTTTAAGGGCCGGTCTATGATGGTTCTTGACATCGAAGGGGGAGGCGATCATGGCTGATATCAAAGAGCTCATGGAACCGTACCGCATCAAGGTCGTCGAGCCCATCCCGTCGACGACGAGGAAGGAGCGCGACGCGGTCCTGCGCCAGGCGGGGTTTAACGTGTTCCAGATCGCCGCCGACAAGATTACCATCGACCTCCTCACGGATTCCGGGACCTCGGCCATGAGCGACAACCAGTGGGCCGGGATCATGACGGGGGACGAATCCTATGCCGGGGCCAGGAACTTCTTCCACCTCGAGGACACGGTGAAAGACATCTTCGGCTTCTCCCACGTCATTCCAACTCACCAGGGTCGGGCGGCCGAGCGCATCCTGTTCGAAGGGATGGTCAAAAAGGGGAACCAAGTCCCGAGCAATATCCATTTCGACACGACCCGGGCCAACATCGAGGTCCGCGGGGCCAGCGCCGTGGACCTGGCCGGTCCCGCGGCCTATGACCCGGACTCCCCGCATCCCTTCAAGGGGGACATGGATGTCGACCGTCTCAAGAAGTTCATTGAAAGCAAGGGCGCGAAGAAGGTTCCCCTGGTGATGCTGACGGTCACCAACAACAGCGGGGGAGGCCAGCCGGTCTCGCTGAAGAACATCAAGGAGGTCAGCCGGGTCTGCCGCCACTACGAGGTGCCCTTTTTCTTCGACGCCTGCCGCTTTGCGGAGAACGCCTTCTTTATCAAGAAACGGGAGAAAGGCTACGCGGAGAAATCCGTCCTGGAGATCGCCCAGGAGATGTTCTCCTACGCCGACGGGGCCACCATGAGCGCCAAGAAGGACGGCCTGGTCAATATCGGCGGCTTCGTGACCCTCGACGACGACGCCCTTTCCGATAAGCTCAAGAACATCCTCATCATCAGCGAAGGCTTCCCGACCTACGGAGGGCTGGCCGGACGTGACCTCGAGGCCATCGCCCGCGGGCTCCGCGAGGTCCTGGACGAGGGTTACCTCGAGCACAGGACGGGGCAGGTGGCCTTCCTCGGGGACCTTCTCGCGGCGGGGGGTGTGCCCTTCTTCAAGCCCACAGGAGGACATGCGGTTTACGTGCTTGCGGACAGGTTCCTGCCGCACATCCTACGGCACCAATACCCGGGCTGGGCCTTGACGGTCGCCCTTTACAGGGAGGCCGGGATCCGGGCGGTCGAGATCGGCGGGGTGATGTTCGCCAAGAAGGAGGGGAAGTCGGGAAAAGAGGTCTATCCCGAGCTCGAACTCGTCCGGCTGGCCATCCCGCGCCGGGTCTATACCGCCTCCCACCTCCGTTATGTGGCCGATTCGCTCATTGAGCTCCACGTGAACCGGGACAAGGTTAGGGGTATGCGCATCGTCCGGGAGTCGCCCTTCCTCCGCCACTTCACCGCCCGGCTGGAGGAGATCTAGAAGGCTTTCGGAGGCTAATCCGGATCACTTGATCCGGTAGAACCACATCAACGGAAGCCAGAACGAGGACCCGTAGGGAATGTTCTTGTGGTTCACCAGGACCTCGGTATCTCCCCATTCGTAAACCAGGTTCCAGAGATCGAAAAGATCGTCGACCTCGTCCGTGGAATAGGTGGCGGAGTGGAGGACCCATTCGCCGGTCCCTTCTTCCTTGTATGTGGGGTTCCGGCGGGCGAGCTCAACGGCCCTCCCGTAGTTCGGGGAGATCTTGTACCTGAAAACCAGCGTGATATTGAATTTTCGGGCCTGCGATGCCGGCTGAAGGATGTCGGCCAGCTTTTCTTCGACAGCAAGGTCAATCATGAATAAATTCTAGCCTAAAGCCCGACTGTTTTCAAGACAGGGATGCGTACCCGATCATTCCAGCCTGAGGTCGATGCTTCCGATCCCGGCATGAATGCTCAGGTCGATGGAGGCCGGCGTCCGTCCGTAAGCTTCGTTCGTGTACGTGTGCCCCCTCTTGTCGAAACCGTGGGCGTCCACCGACCCGATCCCTCCGTCAACCTCGACCCTGACTCCGATGTCCCTGGGCAGGCGGATCGTCCCGCTGCCGACGCCGCCGTCGATCCGGGCACTCAGGGACTTCGTCCAGTGGCCGCCGAGGTTGAGGTCAACTTCCCCCACCCCCATTTTGATCTCGAGGGACTCGATGGCCATCCCCCTGAGGTCAAGCCGGCTCTGTCCCGCTCCCAGGCGGACCTTAAGGCCAGTGGTTAGGCCGCCGTTGAGGTTGATCGTCCACTCGTTGCGCGTGTGGCCGAAGTGGATGCCGGTCGACCTTCTTTGCCGGACCGTCAGCTCTCCCTTCCGGTCGCGGACGCGATAATCGACCTCGGGGATCCAACGCGGGTAATTCGTCTCGAACCGGCCTTCCATGAGGGCGGATGCCCCGCCCTGGAGCCGGAGTTCGCCGGCGCCCATCCGGACGTCGACGTCTACGGCCTCGGCCCCTCCAGCCTCGACGGTCCGTGTTTCAGTTTGGGATTCCCTGTGTTCGTCGCAAGCCGAAATGGCCAAGGCGAGTCCGATCGTGATTATGAGAAAGGGTATGGATTTGGTCGTCATTTTTGCTTCCTCCATGATCCTATATACGGATTTCGTTGAAAATCGTTCCTTGTTTCGCTCCCGGCCGACCACGTTGCCTTTCCGCGAACGCATTCCGCCTTGAAAGTATAAAGGCGCGCCCGCGGGCCTGGGTTCGCTCGTCCTGCGGCCCTCAGGAGGGGGTGGCTTTAGCGCGCTCGGGTCCTAGCGGATCTTTCGCGCGTTAATTTTTTGTCCGCCCTGCTGGAAGATGAGCCCGGTCACCTTTCCGGCGCCGTCCTTCAGGAACTCGACCTGGTTGTCCGCGACCTTGAGAAAGTACTTGGTTTCGGACTCCGGGAAGAGCTCAACCTTTTCCTGTCCGTAGGCCTGGCCCATGAGCTTGTCGCCTTCCTTTGTGATCACCAGCAGAAACCCGGGGGCAAGCTCATACTCGCCTACGTAGAGGTCGTAGATCTTCGCATCGACGGCGATCTCTTTTTTCGGCGTGGGCAGGGGCTTGGCTGTTTTCTTCCAGATATCAGCCGGCCCGATACGGGCCTCGAGGCGCAGCCCCATAACCTCGCCCGCGGCGTTCTTCACGACCCGGATCCGGGTGGGCCTGTCCAGAAAAAAGAACTCGTCCGGAGACGCCGCCATAATCTCATATTTAGCGTCGCCGGCCCTTTGTGAAAAAACCTTGCCCCCCTCGCTGGTGATGTACCGTTCCTGCTTTTCCTCGTTCTCGTAGACGCCGACGAGAGCGTCGATGACCCCGACGGGAAGGGCTATGGTTTTGCGTTCAGGTTCAGGCTTGCCCAGCAACAGGGTGGCGATCTTGAAGGCCCGGGGTTCAGGGTCCCGGCCGTCGATAGCGCTGTTCGTCAGGATGGTCAGGAAGATGCGGTCTTCGGGAAGTGTCATCTCATAGGTCGAGAAACCATTGATCCCCCCGCCATGCTCGATGATGCGGTGGCCCTGATAATTGGCGATGAACCAGCCGTAGCCGTAACCGGTGGACTCGCCGTTCTTGAGCAGATAGGGATTGAAGGCCTTGTCCAGCCACTCTTTCTTGATAAGCTTACCGGAAAAGACGGCATCGCTCCAGACGGCCAGGTCGTCCACCGAGGAAACAAGGGAACCCGCAGCATAAGGTTGGGTCATGCTCAGGTAGGGGGCGTTGACGAAGCCGTCCTTGCCCATCTGGTAGCCGGGGATCCGGCGAAAGATGACCCGCTCGGTGTTCCCGTAATACGAGCGCTTCATGCCGAGGGGCCCGAAGATGTTCTTGTTCACAAAGTCCTCGTAGGTCAGGCCCGAGACTTTTTCGATGACGGCCCCCAGGAGGATGTAGCCTGTGTTGTTGTAATTCCATCGTTCGCCCGGGGCAAACTCCATCGGCTTGTCCTTAGTGAGGTCGATGATCTCCTGGACGGTCATGTCCTTGCGCATCAGGAGCAGCCATTCGGGCAGGTTTGTGTAGCTCTTGAGCCCGGACGTGTGGGTCAGGAGGTGTTCGATGGTGATCGTCCGGCCTTGGGTCGGAAAGTCGGGAAGGAATTTCGTGATCTCATCCTGGAGGGAGAGTTTCCCCCGTTCGGCCAGCATAAGGATGGAAACGGACGTGAACTGCTTGGTGATGGAGCCGAGGCGGAAGATCATGTCGGGCTCTACCGGGACGCCGAGCTCCATGTCGGCCATGCCGTAGCCTTTCCGGAAGATCGTCTTCCCGTCCTTCCGGACGATGATCGAGGCGCCCGGTTCTCCCGGCTTGTAGATCTCGGCCATCACGGCATCGATCTTCTTTGTCAGGGCGTCGTCGACGGTTTTCTGCGTCGGGCCGGCCGGAGCGGCGGCCGTGGTCGTCATGGCCAGGATCGAGAAAAGAAGGACCGCGAAGGCTATGAACTTGTCGTGCTTATTGTGGGTCATCCAAACCTCCTGCGTTTCGGTTTATCGTATCATAGGACGATGTCTTGGAGGAAATGGTTCCGGTCCGGACCTCCCGCGTCCGGAGCTTGGCGGTGTTCAGGCATCGTTTTTGGCTTGGCCATCTCATATCATGTGGGCATACGCACGTTCAGCAAAGAATTATGATCCCGCGTCAAAAGCAAGACGCTTTTATCCTTGCCGGCCGGACCGGCTTACTTGCGTTTGTTCCCGTTTGATTCGAACGCACTAATGTCCAGGAATCCGTGCCCCGAAAGGTTGAACAGAATGACGCGTTCCTTCCCTTCTTTCTTTGCCGCCAGCGCTTCATCGATGACCGCGGCGATCGCGTGCGAGGACTCCGGGGCGGGCAGGATGCCCTCCGTTTTGAAGAACAGCGTCGCGGCGTCGAAGACCTTCTCCTGAGAACAGGCCTTGGGTTCGACGATGCCCTTGTTGACGAGGTGGCTGACCAGCGGGGCCATGCCGTGGTACCTCAATCCGCCGGCATGGATGGGCGGCGGCACGAAGTCCATCCCCAATGTGTACATGTAAAGCAAGGGAGCCATGCCTACGCTGTCGCCGCAGTCGTAGCGAAGTTCGCCCTTGGTCAAGGTCGGACAGGACTCGGGCTCGACGGCGATGAAACGGATGTTCTTCCCGTCCTGGAGGTTCCTTCGGACGAAGGGGAAGGAGATGCCCGCGAAGTTGGAGCCGCCGCCGACGCATCCGACGATCGTGTCCGGCTCGGCGCCCAGTTCGGCCATCTGTTTCTCGGCCTCGAGGCCGATGACCGTCTGGTGCATGAGCACCGCGTCCAGGACAGATCCCAGCGCGTACTTCATGCCCGGATTCTTGACCGCCAGTTCCACGGCCTCTGAGATGGCGATACCGAGGCTGCCCGGATGGTTCGGGTCTTGAGCGGTGAACCTCCTGCCCGCGTCCGTCGTGTCGCTCGGGCTTTCCTTGACCGTGCCTCCGAACATCTCCATGAGGATTCGGCGGCCGGGTTTCTGCCGGTAACTCGACCTCACCATGAAGACCTTGGTTTGGATACCGAGCTTGGAGCCGGCGTAGGCCAGGGCCGCGCCCCATTGGCCGG
>Ga0315291_10012278_pt1 | contig 10393 bp, 11 predicted proteins | sample YL17G12_20_MG_FD_203070 | JGI IMG/M metagenome (GOLD analysis project Ga0315291, IMG submission 203070) | Sediment microbial communities from Yellowstone Lake, YNP, Wyoming, USA - YL17G12_20 | ecosystem: Environmental > Aquatic > Freshwater > Lake > Sediment | place: USA: Wyoming | collected... | reverse complement strand
TTTTTTAGCCTGATATCCAGATTGATCAATCTCTCTAATTGAGCAGGGGAGAGGGGCCACCAGAAAGCCTGGTCCATCAAAAGCATGAACCGGTCCTTGGGTTCTAATTCCCGATAGGTAATAACTTTCATCATTTCATCTCTTTTTAAATGTTTGGTCGGAGTGTAAAGTCTCAAGATCCTGGTGACTTCAGCTTTACCTGTATGCGTAGAAAAAAATAATAGGACTGTACAGATAAACCTAAAGGTTTATACTCCAAAAACTGTTTTGGGCATCAGTTCAGAACTTACTCAGTTTACTCCTCTTTTTCCTTTTTACCTTTTTTCCCTTCCCTGAATTTCTCGATGATTCCGGGAATAGCCTCCAGAATATATTCCCATTTACCGGGTTTTACCCCTAATACCGATACTTCGTCACCCTTGATCACGATAAAGGCAGCAGGGAAGATAGCTACACCGCCCCCGCCTCCGCTTCCAGCTCCCTCTCCTTTATCCTTTGCTCCTCCGGTCCCACCGCCTGCTCCAAACCCTAAGGTTATCTTGCAGACCGGAACGATGGTTTTATCCCCGATGGTGATCGGCTCTCCCACAATGGTCTCGGTTTTGGCAATGGCTTTCAGCTCCTCCAGGATCGATTTTATAAGTTCCTGTGCTGGATTCTCCATATTTTTCACCTCCCTTTAATGAAAAGTTTTCTCATAGTTTTTACCAGGGATATTTTTGGCAAAAGCAAAAAAGTTTTTACCCCAATCCAGAGCATATAGAAAAACCTGGTCTTTAAAGATATCTCCAGATCCGTTCTTGGAGTCTCAGCTTGAAAATCAGGATAAAAGTAAACTGACCCAGCTGGTAGATAAGAGTCGAGCGAATAACTCAGGCTTGAAAGCCCTCCATATAGTATCCCGGTCAAGGCTGGATCGGGAGTGGCTACTCTCAAGCTCAACGAGAATCTCTTAAGCTTAGTTTTTCTCAGCATATCGACAAAAGATCTCAGAGCTATTTTCAAAGTCTTAATGATAGCATCTTTTTTCTGCCAGAGGATAATATAATTTACTTTTCCTGTTTTTCCAGCTTTTTTTATCTTGACCTGCTTCTTTCTCATAGAACTTGTAAATATCCTTTGATTGAATATGCAAAAACCCATCTTCTGAATGGACCAGTCCAGATAAATGGCGCAACCTAACCAGTTAAGGGAAAACTTTCTTGTTTTGTCATTCAGCGTCAGATGGACAAAGATGTGCGAGAAAAACAATATCCACAAGAGTATGAAAACCGGTGCTAAAATTAGAATAAACCAGGGGCTCATTTTAAAAAGTCCTCACTCAGATGAAAGGTAAAGTCCGGTACCCCACACCTTGCCACAAGGCGGGGATGCCGTCCGGTCTATGCGGATTGCTTCGTCGGTCAAATGACCTCCTCGCAATGACGCTAAGAATTCTCTTGCTCTCTTGCTCGGAGAGGATGTTATCATCCTCTCCGATTTTCTCTTGGCGGGTGATAACATCCACATAGAGCACAGAACAGATTCCTGCATCACCCTCAAACAAGTTTGAGGGTGCCAGCCCTGTTGAGTGTCGTGTGACCTGACGGATTGCTTCGTCGGTCAAATGACCTCCTCGCAATGACAAGTAAAAACTCCTTACTTAACAAGTAGTCCCGCCTTGCCCTCAAGGTGGGAGATGCTCTATTTGTGCGAAGCCCGGATGGTAAGCACAGGGCATTGAGCATGCCTTACCACTTTCTCAGCCACCGAGCCGAAGATGAGATGCCTGAAGCCGGTCTCGCCGTGGGTTGATATGACTATGAGATCGATTTTCTCTTTCTCGGCAATCCGCACGATCTCATCTGCGGCTTTTCCGTATGCCAGAAATGACTGGACTTTAAGTTCTTTTGATAGTCTCTGATCAGTTATCTCTTCAAGCTTTTTCTCTGCCGAGCCTTTCAGCTCTTTCTCATATAAAACAACGTCAAAACTGGTGGTCGGAGCTCCTGCGCTCATCGGAGTAGTAGCCGCGGTAATAACTGGAATCGGGGCAAGGATATGAACAAGATAAAGCTCAGCCGAGAAGTGTAATGCCAGCTCCTCTGCCACTTTCAGAGACTCATAAGAAGGCTGGCTGAAATCAGTAGGACAGAGAATTTTTTTAAAAGGCAGCATTTGTTTTCCCTCCTTCGAGTAAATTTTCTAAACAGTTCTGAAAGCCTATCAAAAAGTAAAATTTATTCTGCAGTTTGTCTTGACAATTAAAGCATAATGACAAGGTTCAGTCAAGAAAAATCGTTAAGTTTGATGAAATGATCAAGGAAAGTTAAGGGAGTAGTCAGTCGCCCTCAGGCTGTGGTAACTCTACCTCTCTGTCCTCGACCGCACCCTCCAGGATCGTGCGTCAAATGTAATCTGCTTATGGAGAAAAGGGCAAATTTTCATAAAAAAACCTTGACATCTTTGAAGTAGATTGATTACTCTTGCTAAGGCGGAAGTTGTACTCCCTCCCGATATAGGGGAGAGATATACAATCCCCCTCCCAGCACAGAACGAGAATTATCATTCTGAGCCCTTCTCTGGCGTGGAGGAGAATCAACTTCAAAATCAGATTCGAGAGATTCTTCGGTCGTCCCTGTAGGGAACTCCCTCAGAATGACAAAAGTACATAGTTCACCGCGTCTAATCAGGGAGATAAAAAATGAAATGGATCACCCGCGAAAAAGTAAAAGTCGACCGGGTGGCATGCCCCTGGCTGATAAAAAAATTCATCGACCCGCAGGCGGAGTTTATTTTTGTACCGGCTGATAAGGTTATGGAGATAACCGAGCGTGAAAAAGCAATACCATTTGACGCTCCGGGAGTGGAATTAGGCCATAACGAGGGGAAATGCAGTTTTGAAGCTATTGTGTCAAAATATAAGATCGAAGACCCAGCCATCCAACTCATGGCTAAAATTGTTCACAGCGCGGATGTCTCTAAAGATCTCAATCTCCAGCCCGAGGCAGTAGGATTGAAAGCCATAGCTGAAGGGTTCGGGCATTTAGGTTTGAAAGATGATCATGAGATTTTAGCCAAAGAGTTCATCGTTTACGATGCACTATATGCTTACTGCAAACAAAAGGTGATGGAAAATTAGAAATTTTTAGTAGGGGCACGGCGTGCCGTGCCCCTACAGCTTGTTGGTCAGGGAGACCAACAAGAAGCAAGAAAAAGACGATTTTATGAATGAGAACAAGAAAAAAATAGACTGGTCCGAAGGACGCTGGAAGGAGATGCTGGTAGATCAGCGAAAGTTCATGTGGCACAAGGATACGATTGATAAGTTAGCTGTCTGGCTGGAGCTAAAACCTGGTATGACTGCAGTGGATGTTGGTTGTGGTCTGGGTAATTTAGGTTACACCTACTGGCCCTATTTCGGTAAAGGCGGATGTTATTTCGGTGTAGATGTCTCTGAGGAATTAGTCCGGGAAGCGGCAGAAGCGGCAAAGGAATGGGCAGTTGGTGGGGAGGCAAAATTTATGGTAGGCGATGCCTATAAATTACCTTTTTCAGACAACTTCGCGGACTGGGTTATGTGCCAGACTCTTCTAATGCACCTGGAAAAACCTGAGCTTGCTCTGGCTGAAATGATACGGGTAGCTGAACCCGGAGGACTGATCATGTGCAACGAGCCGGATAACCTGTCGGTAATGCTGATAAAACCCTATTGGTCAATGCCGGAACTTGACATCGAGGAGGAGCTATTAATCAAGAAAGTCCATTTGATCTGCCACAAGGGCCACATTAAGCTGGGCCGGGGTGACAATAGCATAGGTTCTAAGGTTCCTGCAATGATGAAAAAGCTGGGACTTATCGGGATTGACACTCGGATGAACGATAAAGTCCATTTCCTGATCCCGCCCTATGAAGATCCGAAGCAACAGCAGCTTTTAAAAATGATTAAGAAAACTCAGTTAGATGAGCACGAATTCTGGATGGAAAGGACAGAAGAAGAATTCTTAGCAGGAGGTGGGAATCCGGAAGAATACGAGCGTTTCCGGGAAATATCTGAAAGGCTCAAACCCATTCTTCAACAGCAAATTGAGGAAGGTAAATATACAGCTTGCGGGCCAAGTTTCTTTTATGTGATCAAAGGAAGAAAACCAAAGTAGTCTCAGGCTCTTGTATTCGACAGTTCAGGGGAAAAAGTAGGTAGCGGAAGGCCGCCAGGGTCTTGAGACTTCAGCCTTCCATCTTTTCTCTATTCAAAAAAGATGGAAACCTGAAGGTTTCCGCTACAAAAAAGCAAAACAAAAAACCCCCGTCCGTAGGACGAGGGTCTTTTTATTCAAAATCTTTACGAATCAGAATTCTTTTTCCGTACTCTCGCCTAAGAATTTCAAAACCTTGATCCATTCCGGGTCATCCTTCATTGTTTCCCGGTCTGCCAGGGTGGTTAGCTCTTTGAATTTCCCGTAATTTTTCTTAGCTTCAGACTTGTTTTCCAGCGCCGTGTAGGTCATGGCTAAATTCACATAAATCTGCCTGGAATTAGGGCTTAGCTTTCTTGCCTTGGTGTAACTTTCTGCTGCTCCTTTAAAATCCTGAGCATTATACTGGGCATTCCCTAATTCCATGAAGCCGTTAAGATATTTCGGATTCTCCTCGGTAACTTTCTTCAAGTCTGCAGTGGCTTTATCATATTCTCCTGTATGGACATAATCCTGGCCACGGGAGTAGAGGTAATTTAAATCTCCCGGAGTCAGATTCAGAACCTGAGAGTAACAGAGAACCGCTTTATTATAGTTTCCTTTATTTTCAAAAAGCTTGGCTCCCTGGGAGAGATCTGCTATAGCTTTACTTTTTTCACCGATCTTCGCATAAGAGCTTCCCCGGCCCAGGTAGGCTTCAGGGTTACCCGGATCCAAAAGCAGTCCCTTAGTGTAGTTCTCCACTGCTCCAGCATAGTTACCAATGTCATATTCTTTCTGAGCTGAACTCATGAAATCTGTCTGTCCCCTGGTAGAGCTTGAGGAGCCGGAGGTGCTCTCTATGGAGTTAAGATTTACCTTTATCCTGGAGGTCGATCTTTCGCTGACTGCCACGCTACCGGTCCAGTCCTGATAACTGTCTTTGGATAACCTGATAGAATGAGTGCCGGGTGCGATATCTGCATACAAATTATTCCCTACACCTAAATATCTGCCATCTAAATAAACAATCACACCCGGTACGTTGGTTTCTATCTTAACTGAGCCGAGTGTAGATCTGGGCTGGCTCGTAGCAACCGGCCTGGTCCTGGGTTCGGATCTTTCAGGCTCAGCCTTGGCTGGAGAAGATAAGGCGGTTTGAGGTGAAAGCTCCACTACAGTAGTGGTGATCTGCTTCTTCACTATCGCCGCATTCTCGCTCACCGGGGTATAACCTTTGAGTTGTGCCTGCATCTGGTAGGTGCCTGCTGGCAAAAGGTCAATTATGAAAAATCCCAGGTCATTGGACTGGACCTTCTTACCTAATTCTTTAAGCTCTATCATGGCATTGGGGAGAAATACACCTGTTCCTTTTTCCACTACCACTCCTACCATTTTGCCAAAATCCTTGGGTCCGGTAAAGCTGGACTGAAAAATGAAGAATAATACGATTATCCCTAAAGCCAGGATCCCCCAGTATAAGGGCTTTTTGCTGGGCTCGAGGTGCTTTAGCTCGAACTCCCGATCTCCGATTTTCATCTCATCCCCGGCATGCAGCCTGAACCCACCGGCGATCTTTATGACGTTGTCCTTAAAATGAGCCACCCCTTTGCACGAGATCTTCTGCTCCTCCAAGGGTCTATTCCTGGACAGGGTATCCGGCCTGGTTGGTTCAGCTTCAAGCTTGTTTAGTTCACTTGGAATTCTGTATCCGGTTTCAGGATCTGATCCAGTGGATGCAGATTCAGCCTTTGATCTTTTTCTGGAATTTCTGGTTCTTTTAGGTTTTTTCTCCGTCAATTTTTGTCCTGTCATATTTTCAGGGCATTGAGAATCGAGATGGGTTTTTTCAATCATGGCATCAATTGGCGATTGTATCTCGATGTCTGAGATTTTTACCTTGTCGGTTTTATCCTCTACCTTCTCTTCTCCGGTAGATGCAGGTTCAGATGCAGCCTGAGGGGGTGCAGGAGTCTCTTCTATTTCTTCCTTGATGGCAACTTTGGTCTCCTCATTTCCTGAGGATGCCCGTAGGGAGTTGTCCCTAATCTCCTGAGAATTTTCCAAAGAATTATTCTCTTCTTGGCTCACAGCTCACCTCTTTAAAAAACTTTTGCTTTGGGGACTATCCTTAATAATACAAGAAAAATCTTCTATTTTATTATCGACTTTAAAAGGATTATCTTTAACAGTAAAAAGAATTTGTGGCTGGTCAGGAGACCAGCCACCAGCAGGCAAATGCTCTCTGTTGGTGTCCTCACCAACAGAGGAGATGACCGTTGGTCAGAGGACTAACCGGAAATTACAAAAACAGTTTTAGGAATCTTTTTTCTCTGAATCTTGACTTTGAAAAGTAGGGTTACCATAGCAATAAAAACAATTATGGTAGCAGGGAAACCACATACCAATATCTACGGATTTTGTGCAGTGACAACTTTCCCTCTGGGTTTTATCTTTAACTCTGGAGCAGGGCTTTTTTCGAGGATGAAGCTCCGTGAAGAGATTACCGTCTATACACCCTTTTTTAGTGATCTCTGGCAGAACACAGGTGGAAAGTTCCATGCCCAGCTTTTCAGCTGGTGGGATCATTTTCTTCAGGACGAAATCCTTGAGTTCGTTTAACGGATGTTCCGCTATCTGGAAATCGTACTTTTCCAGGCGTTTTTTTACCTTTGGATAAAGGGTGACATAAGAGGTGATCACTCTTTTGATACCTGAGGAATGAACTGAGCTCAAAATATCTTGAAAAAGTTTTGAGTCTATATTGGTGAGGTGAATTTTCTTAGCATAAAAGACTTCGATCAGTGGATCGTATCTTATGGCAATTCTCAAAGGCGAGCCAAGAAACTCTATTAAATCAGGCAGTGCTTTTAGCACCCTGTCTGGTTCTGGTGCTTCAGGCTCCAGAGGAGTCCCGCCTAAGCCGGTTACGGTCAATAAAAGATAGATTTGGTCAATCGACTTAAGATTTTTCCCCAGACTTTTGTTCTCTAAAATATTACGGGGATTTTTGGTCCAGATGACCAGGGTATGGATGTTTTCTTTCCCGATCTCCTCCAGTCTTTTCATCAAATAATCCGGATAGAAAGTTAGAAGATCGACCCTCCGGCTGGCAGAGATGACTTTCTTAAGTTTCTGGTTCATATTCGATACAAGTAACTATCTTTTCAGTCATGGCGAGGAGTTTCCGCAGGAATGACAGAGCAATCGACTCCCTTCATGACTCAAATCCAAAAGTATACGATTATTTTAGCAACGGATTATAATCAAAATTGATTGTAGGGGCGTATTGCAATACGCCCCTACAATTTGCATTCCCAAGCTGTTCTCAACCCGGGTAGACAATTTCATTGAACTATTATTTTCGCAAGCATTTCTGGATGGAACTTGCAGTGGAAACTAAATTCCCCTTTATCCTGAAAAGTAAAAGAAAAGCTTTGTCCTGGAGCTAAGGTTCCGGAATCGAAAACCCCCTGGTCGCTGGTGGCTGAATGATTGTGGTATCCAAGGTTTGTAAAGGTTATTCTTGTGCCTGCTCTAACTGTAAAGGTAGGAGGATCAAAAAAATTGTCATATATATTCACCTTACTTGGAACCGGAGGCGGCACTTCGTATATCGGGATCGGCTTTGTGCAGCTTGCCATTGCAACCAAAAAAGTCGGGGCAATCGCCAAAAAAATCAATAAAGAGTAATTTCTCATTATAATGTAAAACAACTGTCTCCCAAATACTAAAAAACTACACTCCTCAGACTCTGTCCCCATTTGCTCAATCCAGTTTTTGATAACTGATGACCTCTAAAGGAGTGCCTTGCATACAAAAACTAACTGTATTTGTCAATATTTTCCCCATGACCTTTACCTTAATACCTTCCTTCTTAATTTCTGAAGACCTTTCACCGTAAAGCTCATAAGATTTTCCTGCATTTGAAATCAAAATCCAGCAATCCGACTCCACTCCTGCTTGCACTTTTCCGGTTACCATAATTAGTCCGCCTTTATCGCCAAATCCAAGAGGGTTGACGCAACTGAGGACCAAGGAAGAAAAATTAACCAGTAAAACCAGAAATATGATTCTGACTATCAGCAAGAGGAGTTTTTTCTTATACATCTTAGCCCTCCCGGTCATGCCTCTAGAAAACTCGACTTTCTCTGCTAATCACTAATCACTGTCTTTCTTGCGCCCAGAGGGAGTCGAACCCCCAACCGTCTGATCCGTAGTCAGGCGCTCTATCCATTTGAGCTATGGGCGCAAAATCCAAAAAATGCAGAGATACCTTTAGACTTAATATAAATTTTATAAAGCCCAAGTCAAATATTTAATTTGAAAAAAAAGGCGAAATTATAGGGGAGACCTAAAACAAGAATCACGCAGGTGTTGGTGCTGACCCTCACAATCTCTGACAGAGGATTGCTTCGTCGGTCAAATGACCTCCTCGCAATGACACTATTCGTTGCTCGGGCAGGAGTTGGACTCCTGCCCGTAAAAAAGAGGGGACAGGGGTACAACCCCTGTCCCAGCATCCGTAATTCGGGGCGGGGAGACCCCGTCCCTACATTTTTATTTCTTACTAACTATCTCTTTGATGAGGTTCAGCGCGATAATTCCCCTCTGGATCTCATTTGTGCCTTCGTAGATCTGGGTTATCTTAGCATCCCGCATCATCTTTTCGACTGGATAGTTTCTCAGGTAACCATATCCTCCAAAAATCTGCACAGCCATACTGGTCACTTTGACTGCTACGTCTGAAGCGAATATCTTAGCCATAGAGGATTCCTTGGAGACTTTTTCTGCTCCGGAGTCGACGAGAAGTGCAACTGAATAGACCAGTGCTCTGGCTGCCTCGATCTGGGTTGCCATATCCGCTAACTTAAACTGGATGTCCTGAAAAGAGGAGATCTGCTGTCCAAACTGTTCCCTTTTTCTGGAATAAACCAGAGCTTCGTCCAAAGCCCCCTGGGCAATACCTAAGGCTTGAGCTGCAACACCGGGTCTGGTTTTGTCAAAAGTTCTCATCGCCACGATAAACCCGCCCCCTTCTTTTCCCAAAAGGTTTTCCTCTGGCACAAAACAGTCCGAAAAATTAAGCTCCCGGGTGGCAGATGCCCTAATTCCCATTTTCTTTTCTTTTTTGCCAAAGGAAAAACCCTCGTACCCTTTCTCCACTATGAATGCAGATGCGCCTCTTGCTCCTTTGCTTTTATCTGTGACTGCGACTATGGTGTAAACTTCCGCTTCTCCTCCGTTGGTGATCCACTGTTTGGTCCCGTTCAAAAGATACCCACCCTCTACTTTCTTTGCCTGGGTCTGAATGGATGAGGCATCGCTACCCGCATTCGGCTCGGTCAACCCGAAAGCGGCTAATTTTTCACCTTTAGCTATAAGTGGAAGGTACTTTTTCTTCTGCTTTTCATTTCCGAAAAGCAGGATCGGGTAAGTTCCCAAAGCAGTTCCGGCAAAGGAAAGCGCGATTCCACCGCAGACCCTGGAAAGCTCCTCAGCCACCACAGCAAGCTCAGTAACCCCACCGCCTTTTCCTCCATATTCCTCAGAAATGTAAACCTCAAACAGCCCGGCTGAAGCTAACTCCTTTACTATCTCCCAGGGGAACTCCTCAGTCTCATCAAAATATTCTCTCTTCGGGAGAATTTTTTCCAAAGCTATCTTCCTGCTCAGCTCTCTTAACTTTTTCTGCTCCTCAGTCAACAGAAAATCCATTTCAGATTGTCTCCTTTTCGAGTTCCTCTAAAGCCATTTTGGCGGCGTACTGTTCTGCTTCCTTTTTACTTGCACCCTTACCTTTGCCTAAAAGCTTTCCCTTGGAATAAACCCCGATGGTAAACATCTTCTGATGGTCAGGTCCTTCCTCTTCCATGACCTCATATTTAGGAATACCTTCGCCTTCAGCCTGCAGCAGTTCCAAAAGCTCACCCTTGTAGTTATACATCGATTTATCCTCAGCCGTCTCCTTCAGATTTTTCAAAAGATGTGCCTGGATAAACTCCTCTGCTGCTTCCAAGCCCCCGTCCAGGAAAATAGCACCTAACAGGGCTTCATACGAATCAGACAGGATGGAAGGCCTGGACCTTCCTCCGGATTTTTCCTCCTCTGCGCTTAAATGAAGATATTTCCCTAAGGAGATCAGCTTTGCCCGGCGGGAAAGATTTACCTCGCTCACCAAAGTGGCTTTGAGCTTGGTTAATTCCCCCTCATCTTTGTCCGGGAAATTCTCAAAAAGA
>Ga0315291_10012277_pt1 | contig 10393 bp, 8 predicted proteins | sample YL17G12_20_MG_FD_203070 | JGI IMG/M metagenome (GOLD analysis project Ga0315291, IMG submission 203070) | Sediment microbial communities from Yellowstone Lake, YNP, Wyoming, USA - YL17G12_20 | ecosystem: Environmental > Aquatic > Freshwater > Lake > Sediment | place: USA: Wyoming | collected... | reverse complement strand
CGTCCAACTCTTCCTCGCTAAGAGGCATTGCCTTGCAAGCTGGCGTAATAGGAAGGAAAATCGCGTAAGTCGCCTGACCACTTAAGGCTCTCAGTTTTGACTGGCGCACGCAACGTTCCTCCGCCCAGTGCGTCAATCGCAAAATCTAGGCTGATGTCTATTTGATTGTCAGCCTCATTGGGACAGCTGGAACGACTCCAGTCAATGGATACGCTACTATGAAGATATTTGTCAACCTTTTGATTACAATATCGGATCAGGCTGTTCACGGTGTTAGCAACTCTGCTAATACGATAGTCGTGAGTGTAAACCCATTCCACATACGTTTCGCTATTGGGAGAAGCGAATCTTACATGGTACTCTGGAGTATCGACAAAATGATTTGAAAACCACTCCACGATATTCTCAAAGCTCCAGAATATATAATCATAACTCAGCAAATGTCTAATCCAAGCCAAGGTTGTGTTGTCACTACCCACGTTGCAGCACCATCGCCACTCGAACTGCACTATTGAGAGGGAGAAAGGAGTGCAACCCAAACTGGTTCTAGCAACCAAATCTAGAAAATACCGCTCAGCTATTGCGTTGTTTTTGAAATGCTGCATCAGGTTCATTGGATGTAATTGCAGATTGTGATGAAGAAGAAAACTATCAACCCAATCCCACGATGCATGACTGAGGATTACGATTCCTCTACCTTGCCCAGGTACTATAATGTTATCGCTGTCGGCATAGTATGGTAGTTGCCACCCTCCCCGCATACTCATGTAATCGATGCGATATTGATCAAAACAATATCCTTGATAGAATGAGCAGTTGTATTTTGAACGGACATAGTTAGCGACGTAAGTGTCTGGAACATAGTCAAACACTCCTTTCGGATAATAACCCACAAAGCTTGACCAATTCGCAAAAATAGCATCAACGAGCTCGCTACGATTTGCTAAACTCAAAGTCTGAGCATAGTCAATACGTGGTATAAGCACTCCGTAGTTTTTGAGTAGAGTCAACCTTGTTGAGTTAGTAAGCCAAGCATCTTGACAACGCTGGAAAATGCAGAAAGTCCAGTTCTGAAACGAACATGCTCTCAAGAACGACTCAAGACGGTTGTAATAATCTTCTACCCAATTGTCACTTCCCATATCAAGGATAATGCTTAGAGAGACAAATCTTTCTCCATCTCCGCTTGGTATGTTGCGCAAGGGGAGAAAAAGAGAAATGACGAGCAAGATTGCAAAGAAAAAAGAAAATAGACAAATCGAGGTTTTCACACTCTTCATCTGTCGAACCTTCAAACCATATTAGACATAGTGCGCGCCTAACCTTAGGATTCCATTGAATCGTAAAAAGCATTTCGTTCTAGTGAGAGGGGAGAGAGTGCATCAAATAGTACTTGAGCTCCTTGTCAGTTTCCGCGCCTCCAACACAAGTACCGATGACAACGAAGGGATGTTGCTGATAATCACATCAACCTTTCCCAGAACGCTGGGTAGACCGCCAAAAGGGGCGCCTTTAACCTTCAAGACACTGAATTGATAGTAGGCCAAGAACTCTTTCAAGGCGCGATAAGTAAAGAGCCGTAAATGGCCAACGGGCGTGATGTCCTGTTTGCCATATCTGCCAAAACTCTTCACTGTCGACACTTCTGATGAGAGAGGTTGAAGGCCAACAACCAGCAACAACCTATTTAGCCAGCTCGCAATATTCGGGGTTGACAAGACTAAGAACCCATCGGATTTCAACACCCTTCTAACTTCTTTAATGGCAAAATCAGGGTTTAGCAGATGTTCAATAACGTCTCCCATATAGACGATATCAAAATACTCATTGCTGAACGGTAATTCTTGACAGGATATGTCGGCTTTGTACGCGTTCACGCCAATTCTTCTTGCCAGATCAATTGCCTTCTGAGAAACATCTACGCCAAACACCTCACAGCATTTCCTGAGCCTCGCGGAGAAACTTCCGTCGCCACATCCAATGTCGAGAAGCTTCTTTGGTCTATTGGTTTCTCCAGTTATTAGATCAACTATTAAATCGTAGCAGATTTCGCTTCTCTTGGCTTCGACAACTTCATGGGTGACTTCTGTTCTTTCATAGAAAATGTCTGGTCTCATCGCCATTCACGCTGGAGGCATCCTTTCTTAGCCACCAATCAGTGTTGAGGAGTTAATAGCGTTTCTGAAAAATACGATCTCTTGAAAGCAGGCTTGGACGCACAGTGACCAGTCTTTTCAGAGGAGCCTATGAGCCGCTTCAGCTTGTCACTTTTCTGTTCCAAAAACACGTTTTTCTCAGCTCAAGTATGATTGCATCAGCGTTTCTTACTCGACTGCCTGTTGCTAGAAACTTGGCAATAAGATACTCAAGCAAAGTAAGAAAACCTGTCGGGACTACTTTCTGGTGTACGAATTTTGTTAGGCGTCCACTTCCTAACACAAAATAATCCTGTCTTACACATTTTGAGGATGCAATCACTCTCTTGTCCACGTCCTCCAATGAAGAGAAACGTTCAAAATAAGAGCTGGTTCGATCAACCTTAAACTTGTTCAAGATCGCATGGAGAGAGGTTCCCAAGAGATCCTGCAACAATGGAGGAATGCCAGTTGCCCAGTGTTGCTTGAAGTAGGTCTTTCCATGCGTGGACAATGGCATGCTTATCACACATAATCCATTGTCCTTCAAGATTCTTCCAATCTCAGCCGCTGTCTCAATGTCTCCATCGTCAGGAATGTGTTCAATGGCAGATATGCATGAGACGCTATCAATGCACTCATCTTTAAATGGCAGGTACTGCATGTCTGCCAAGATTGCACCGATAATCGCACCCGCGATTTTTTTGCTTTTTCTGATTTGCCACAGTAACGCGCCTCGGTTCATATCCACAACTGTCACTTCCATCTGCAGCTGCTGCCAGATTGTTGGTAGGATCGAGTGGCCAGAGCCAAGCTCTAAGACTGTGGTCCCAAGCCTGGCTTTTTTCAATAGGAAAGCCATTGCACCAGCATATTCTACGTATCTGGACGCAGAAAGCCCGTGGCAATATAGTATGGCATCTAGACCATTCACTCGAATGTTATGGACAAACAGCTGCCTCGCTATTTTCACCGTAACGAATCTGGCTTGGTTCTGAGACTTGCTGATGACTATTCTCCGCCTCCTTCACTCAGTAGAACATCAGACCCGTCATCAAACCAAGCACTATAGAATACGATTTCAAACATAAAAGAACTGTACATCCTGCAACCGTTTTGGGAAATTGTCCATACTCCCGTAGAACCTCTTCGAAAGTTAGCAAAGAATGAGTGAACATTGTCCTAAACACCTTCCGTCCAGTACGCTGCGTAAAAATCGGCAGGGAACCCCCGTAGCGATAAATCTTGTGCAAGATTTCCCTAAGCGATGTCGGTTCGTAGTGATAGAGTTCAAATTCACAGGAAGCTTCCTTGACGCCCGTTTTCCTCATCCTAACGTACAAATCGTAATCTTCACCCCATAGTAGACTGTCATTAAACATGCCAACGCGGATTATGTAATCTTTAACAAAAAAACGCGGTTCCCCCACAAGAGTATTTCTTCCAGCTTCACGCAGTTCCACTCTCTGGTAACAGTTTTTCCAAGCAGCTGAACAACAACTCCAAAAGCTTTTCCCAACAAAAATCTCGGGGATTCGGACCATACCAACACCGCTGCGCTCACATCTGCCAACGCAGTCTTGTATAACCGGCGGGGACAGAGTCTGATCTGAGTCAAGGAAGAAAACGTACTTGCCTTTTGAATGAGCTATTCCAATATTTCGAGCTGCGGCAGGCCCACATTTCTCTCGGAGTGTCTTAGCTCCGTACTTTCTGGCAATTTCCAATGTTCGATCTTTGCTATAACCGTCAACGACTATGACTTCGCATGAAGGATATGTTTGGCGCATAATACTCTCAAGACATTCTCCTAGAGTTTCTTCAGAATTGTACGTAGGGATGATTGTTGAGACCTGCGACTCTTTCAGACTTCCGCCCATCAACCTGCCTCTCTCTGCTCAAGACATCAAGTAATTGGGATCGAAGTGACCCCAACATTATCAACATAGGCAACGTTTTCAATGCCATCAAAGTCATAATTCACGAACTCGAGAATGAAGTGATTCGGCAAGGATGAATTGAACGCCTCTCGCCATGTGGCACTTAGGTCGCAACTGAATAGGCCTTCATGGTTCATCAACTGCGTGGCATAGACATAGTCTCCATAGATTCCATTGGGAGTCGTGAAGATCAACGATTGATTGCTGTAGACATTGGAAACAAAGACTGCGAATGTGTCGTTGAATATGGACCTGTTGTTGAAACCCTCAGTCGCATTCAAATAGAAGGAAAGGCTAGTGGCAGAATTGTTCAGCACAAAGATTTCTCTAAAAACTCGGCGTGCATACTTCGATTCTGATGCCGTAAAAACTGCTTGAGCACTTATTCTTAAGCTACGTGAACCATCAAATCCGTAATCAGGAGCGATCGTCACGTTTCCCAAGCCGTTTCCGACAAAAAGTGTGCCCCATCCATTCTCTTCCCAGAGCTTGTGTTGAAAATCATCAAAGAACGCGGCATTCGTATTCACAGCATCAACCTGGAAAAGATAAGCGCTACCAAAGCTTTTCACCAATCTGAAGTTTGGATTGCCGAGAAACAGATTATGATTCCAGCCGAAGTTACTGACCCACCAGTAAGTGGCATGCGACGCCACAAAGACATGAGTTATAGTGTGATTTTGCATCAAGTCATATGTTGTTTCATTCAATGTATCATCCTGCAGTAGGCTCACTAGGCTTTGATAGGAACGAGTAAACCAGCTCCCCGAATAGGGGAATATTATCCTATGATGCGAAACGGAGGGAATGAACAGGCCTGCCTCGTTGGGGTTGACCAAAATTACAGCGTTCTGCGTTAGATTCTCTCTCATCCAAAGCATAAGATTGTAGTCATCTTGGGTAGTAACTGCAAACGTACCATAGGATCCTCTCAAGTTTCCAGGGTCGATGACAAACCTGTAATACAGAAACGGTAACGTCGTCAGCGAAAGAAACGTAATCATGAAGAAAGTGCCCAGATAGAAGTTCTTGGCTATCTTAGATATTAGCCTAGGCCTAAAGCGACGACCAAATCTGGCGAGCTTGATATAGGAGACCGTAATGATGATGTTTATTGGAATCATAAGGATCATACCTTGATGCCCCCAAGATATGACATTGAAATCCGCAGGAAGAAAGAATGCAACAAATGACAACAAAGAGGAAGCGGCAAAAATGACGAGAGCAAATGCAGCTTGGGCTTTAACATCCTTATAGTCTCTAGTTCTCCAAACAAATATGACAAAAATCACAATAAGAAATATCAAAAGCAAGCGAAGACTAATGTAAGCGGATAGATTTTCGATGGCCCATTGCAGTGACTGTGATATGGAAACTTGTTGTATGGGAAACCCTGTGAAATCGGAAGGAACACCAATGTTATGAGCCGGGTATTGATAGAATGTGAAGAACCTGTACAAGAAAGGGCTCAACGGAAGCAAGCTTGCCAGAAAAGCCAAGGAAGGTCCAACCAGACCTTGAACACTGAAGCGTTTGTGAACTGTCTCATAAATGATGACCAGTATAGCGATTACGATCAATGCTTGAAGATATGATATGATTATGACGCCTACGTAGCCGAAAAGTAAGCCAACTATAATGAGTTCAACAGGGCTAGTTTTCGAGGATCTAATGATAGAAAAAAGGGTTCCCAAACATACGAGAAACAATGGCAACCCAACAACAAAGGGATTGGCACCCCAAGTAATATATAAGGGCCAACTAGAGACAAAGGCGAAAACAGAAGCGAGGCCTAAGTAGAAAGGCCTGTAGGGCCAGATTTTCTTCGCTAAATAATATGCGCCGAACACTGAGAGAGAACTGAATAAAGGAGTTACGTAGAATACAATCTTTGGTATGTCATACTTCAGAATCAGAGAAGCAAAGCCGAAGATTACATTCGCTCCTTGTGGGTATATAATGCCCTCCGGCAAGTAGGGCTTAAGAGTCAGAGGCACGCACCCATTCTCTAACACAACTTCTGTCATCAGCGAATGCAGTGATGTGTCATGTACGCTTCCAAAAACAAGATCTGAAAGAGGCAGAAGCTGAACAGCAAGAAAGGCAGCGAAAATCCCCCCCAAACAAACGTAATCAAAAACCTCCATTCTATGGGTTGACAAGAATTCTCTGATCGTAGCACGTCTAACATGCCGAAAAAGTCTGAAATGAGCTGCGACCGCAAGAACAAAGTTCAAAGCAGTAAGGAAGAAAACTGGGGCATCGGTAAAAAAACCAAAAGGCAACATGGCAATTGCGTAGAAAGTCAGACCCCCCAGATAGATGTCGAGTACAAGAACTTGTGGCAGATCCAAACCCGAAAACAATCTAAAACGCTTGATGAAAAAAAACCTAAGAGGTTCACCGTTTATCGCTAAAAGGAACAAAAGAATGATTAATTGCAAAGCAATTAGGACCATTCGTTTTTCCCTTATAGTTTTTACACGGCGTATGTTCTTAAAAGGTTAATGCACTCATTCATGGCTTCGGCAGATTGTGAGCCTCACAATCCCCACACGAACATTGTCTCAATGGAACACATTTTGAATCCGGAGAGGCCGGGAAAATGGTCTTTGCAGGATTAGAAAACTATAAAGGATGACAGTGGAACATGTTGGGACTGAGAATGATGAAGATAGCGGTTTTTGTCGAATACTTGCCCCCCAGACTAGGAAGCGACAGAAGAATATTTGAAATCATGAAACGGCTGTCAAGCAAACACGAAATACGCTTCATCATCTTCCCCCCCTTCCGAGAACTACGCAACAAACCAAAACAAACCAGTGACAAAACCCACACCAACTCTCAAAAGAAAGACCTCACCACATACGAAGGCATCAACGGACACACTATATCAATATCTCCCAAAATCGCACTGCTATGGCAGCACTCACTAGTAATAGCATACTGCCTTACCGCCGTGTCACTGTTTCTCAAATCGACAAGACTCCTCAGAAAAATAAACCCTGACATCATCATACTCAACTACCCAAGCCCCCACACAGGCTTGCTAGGGCTCCTGACAGGGAAGCTCTGGCACAAACCTGTCATACTCGACTTCGACGACCTCATCGCCCAATACACTGCCGCTCTCCTCAACATCGACAAAGACAGCTTCAAAGCCAAACTGCTTATCCTTGTCCAAGACTACATCGCCAAAAACTCACGCAAAATAGTCGCACCAACACATTTCATCAAAAACTACACACTAGTACTTGGCGTACCAGCGGAAAGAATATCGATAATCCCAAACGGCGCTGACACGAAAATCTTCACCCCCAACAAGCCCGACACTCTCAGACTGAGAAGTAGGCTAAATCTCAAGAACGAAAGACTGTGCGCTTACTGCGGACGCTTGGACGGCTGGGCTGGATTAAACATAATATCAAAACTGTGCGACATTGCCCAAACAAGAAAACTAAACGTGAAATTCCTACTCATCGGAAGCGGCGAAGAAGAAACAGCCCAAAAGACAAATGTCATCGCTCTAGGAGAGAAACCTTACGAAGAAGTACCCTCCATCCTAGCAGCTTCAGACATCATACTAATCCCATTCCCCAACAACGAAGTTTCACACGCAGCAAGCCCATTGAAACTCTTCGAAGGAATGGCCATGCAAAAACCCATAATCGCAAGTAAAGTCAGCGGAATAGAAGAAGTCGTCTCAGACGGCAAGAACGGCTTCCTTGCAGACCCCGACAACCTCGAGGAATGGGCCCAAAAGCTGGAGACAATACTAAGTTCTGAAACGCTCGCAGCAAACATGGGGCACAGCGCCAAGCGAACGGTTGAGGAGAAACACGATTGGGCCTTCCTTGCCAAGCAGTATGAGGAAGTATTAAATACAGTCTACCTAAAGCAACACGGTCATAGCGCCAGATAAGTGTACAAGAGAGAACAGACATGCACATAATCCAAGTTGTACCTCGCTTCCCCCCAGCCATAGGAGGCATGGAAGAACATGCCTATCAGATTTCTGTTGGACTTGCAAGGCGAGGCCACAACGTAACCGTCATAACCTCCAACGAAGCTGACGGCAAAACCTGTCCCAAACACGCCGAAGTTGTCCAAGGCGTACGCATCTACCGGTTCCCACTATTCATGCCTAAGAAACTCAGGGAACTCTGGCTGGTACCTGGCGTTCGGAAAATCCTCCCCAAGCTCCAAGCCGATATAGTCCATGCCCATGGCTACCGATGCCTGAGCTCCTGCACAGCCATCTATCTTGCCCACGTCAAGAATATACCATCAATAATTACACCTCACGGAATATACCCTGCGAGATCTCTCATCAACGGACTTGCGAAATCGCTCTTCGACCATACCCTCGGCCTTCTGCTCCTCAGCCTTTCCGACAAGATAGTCTCACTAAGCCAACACAACACCGGCCTGCTCTTACAGATCGGTGCATCAAACCGAAAAATAGTCACAGTCCCGAACGGCGTTAACATCGAAGAGTACGCGAACCTTCAAAGAAGCAAGGAAATTCTAAATGAGTTGAAAACGGACGGCCCCATATTGCTTTACGTCGGGCGAATAGACTGGAACAAACGGGTAGAAAGAATCATTGAAGCAATGCCAACCGTCTTAAAAGACTTTCCCACAGCAAAGTTCGCCGTGGTCGGCCCAGACTACGCCAACTACGCGAACAAGTTAGTAGAAATCGCCAAGGAACTTCATGTTGAACATTCAGTCTTCATAACCGGAAACGTTTCAAGAGAGAAACTCCTCGAATTCTATTCCGCTGCTGATGTTTTCCTGTTGCCATCATCATACGAAGGGTTCGGTTTGAGCATGCTCGAGGCAATGTGCAGCAAAGTCCCAGTAGTCGTTTCTCCATCAGGAGGCCCAGGCGACATCCTGAAACACAAGGATCAAGCATGGCTACTGAAAGAAGCCACCCCTACAACAATTTCTGAATCTGTTCACACAATACTAACAGACCACCAGTTAAGAGAACGCATCGTCAAAAATGCCTTTGAACTCGTGGAAAAAAGGTATACTTGGAAAAGCGTTGTTGAAAGATTAGAAATGGTTTACCGACAGACGATCAGGGAAAAAACTGCAGCTTGATTTCTTCTCGTTCCCCGACTTTTCTACTTTCTTTCTAACCCTATCTTCATGATATATGAGAGAAACTCTCTGATCTCATTTTGCGTGAGCTTCGACTTCCCCTTCTTTCTATTCACGAAAATCATGGGAACCTCTCTCACGTCAAACTTTCTTTTGCGAGCCTGCCTTATGGTTTCTATTTGAATCTCGTAAGTTTCGCTGTGCAAGTCGCCAACCATGCTTCTTACAAGCTTCGTCGAGTAACAACGCAGCCCGCTCGTATAGTCATGTATTTTGGCCTTCACCAGTATGGAGGCCACAAGATTAGCCGCGTGGCTCGTAACCAACCGGAAAAAGCTCCAATTCTCTATCCTGCCGCCCCTGCAATATCTGCTCCCTATGGCAAGTCCCTTTCCCACTTTCGCAGCGGCAACCACACGCGGAACGTCCTTCGGGTTATGCGAGTAATCAGCATCCATCGTCACTATGTACTGCGGAGGCTTCTTAAGCGAAAGAAAAATCTTGAACCCGTCTGTGATCGCCGTGCCAAGCCCAAACTTCCCCGGCCTCACAAAAGCCAGAATGTTACCATACTTCTTCTGAAGATTCCTAACAACATCCGCCGTGCCGTCGGGGCTTGAATCATCAATAACCAGTATGGAAAGATTCAAGTCTAGGTTTTCAACCTCATCCACAAGCTTACCTATGTTTCCAACTTCACAATAGGTCGGAAGGATTATCCCAACCTCGGAATCAACCTCGAGGTTTCCTTCCACTGACCGAAGACCCATTTTTCCACTTTCACCTTTCCAAAGATAGTGTTCAGTTAATCAGACACTTGCTATATAAACTCTGCCTTTAGACAACCCAACCCCAAAGATTCAGGTCAAGCCGTCCTGGACTTTCCCCGATAATAACCAAGCGGATGACGCACTCTCCGACACATCTCATCCTGATTCACGCAGACCCCATGAGTTTGCAACGTTTCACACTTCGGCGGCGTATACCTGGTTCTAGAACCCCTCTCGCCTGCGATATGCTCAACCTGATAACGGGTCATCCTCTCGCTGTAGTCCGAAAAGCTTCTGAACAGCTCGATCGCCTTTTCAGGCGGCATCCCGATGTTTATGAGAAACGAGGTCAAAGTGAACCGGCCTATGTGTGAGAGATGACGCCCAGAAGAGAATGATTGATAAAGCGCTTTTATGCACGGCGGAAAGGCTTCTT
>Ga0315291_10012272_pt1 | contig 10397 bp, 4 predicted proteins | sample YL17G12_20_MG_FD_203070 | JGI IMG/M metagenome (GOLD analysis project Ga0315291, IMG submission 203070) | Sediment microbial communities from Yellowstone Lake, YNP, Wyoming, USA - YL17G12_20 | ecosystem: Environmental > Aquatic > Freshwater > Lake > Sediment | place: USA: Wyoming | collected... | reverse complement strand
GATCATCAGTTATTTTTATCCCTGTCTTGTTCAATTGGATTGCCTTGCCTGACCGGCCGTCAATTCTGATCATTTTAGTGGAATCACTGACAACTATTTTCGTATTGTCAAAATTATTGGCTGAAAAATCATTTATTTGGCTGCCAGTGTCTTCAAATTTGAAAAACAAAGCTTGCCCTTGGCTTAAGCCAAAATGCTGCGAGATATTATCATAAGTTAAAATTGTACTATAAATTGAAAAATTATCTATTTCACCTTTAAAGTAATCGCTGATATTAGTAATGTTTTTGGCGCCGATTAAAATATCGGTTTTATTCGTGCCAATAAAATCGCCAGTCCAAGAAATTCCCGTACCACTAAAGTCAGTAAATTTAAAAGCGTTTAAATATAATAAGATTTGGCTGCCATCATAAGTATAAGTTAAATAATTCCAATCATTATCTTTAATTATGCCGCTGGTATTATTGGCTGCGTTGTAATCTAAAGAAAAAGCATTAGTTGCTGTACCGTCAGTTGCACTAAATAAAGTGCCGCTAGCTTGAGGCTTGAACCAAAATTCTAAACTGCCAGTAGTCTGGTTTAAAGCATTAGGCAATTTTATATAATCTGCTGTGCCATTCAATTGCAAGGCTTGTTTAAATTGATCCTTGACTCGTGTTGGTGCTCCTTTTATTTCACCGTCAGATCCATTGATTTTATCTTTGACAATCACATTGCTCGTCTCTTCAAAGTCATAAAATAAGGTCATGTTATTTTCTTTGCCAGGCAAAGGTAGCTTATAAGTTGCCTTTGTGCTAGCTAAAATTGGCTGGCCTTGCGGCACCTGTATCTTTATCATCGTGTCAGACCAGGCCTCCTTGCAATCAGCTAAAGGCGCGGCTAAATCGCCAAAAAGAACCTGGCTATTGCCTTGGCTTTTACCAAAATTTCTGCCATAAACAGTAACATAGGTTTTAACTTCAGGCCTGACCTGGCCGTTGGTTGGTGTGAAATAATCAATTTCCGGAATATTCAAATCAATAACCAATTTATTATTATCATCTTTTCTGTTTTTAACAGCATCATCTTTAAAAACTTCAGCGCCGACATAAGTTTGCCCTTGTTTTTGCGGTGTGGCAATCTGTAAATAATCAGTTTTTTGATTGCCGCTAGGCAACGGTAAAACATCATCTTCTGAAATTTTGGCTATACAATATTTAGTCTGTGGAGTTGGATCAGTAGCCGCTTGATTGCACTGCGCGCTTTCTTTGGCATTATCGCTGTAGACTTTATACCAATTCCAGCCATATCCGTTGCCATCTAAAATATTGCAATTAGTAGCCAAAGCAAAAGCATTATAAATCTGTTTTTGATCTAGCTTTTCCAAAATGGATTCCTGCGGTGAAACAACTACTTTATCAACATCGCAGGCCAAATCAGAATCTCTGGTTTTAAAATACCAGATATAATCACCGCCAGGCTGACCATTAAAATCACCGTCTAATTGTTTGCTTAGAGGCGCAGGCGATTTAATGCCGGTTGTTCCGCTTTTCAAAGTTACCTGATACCAGGTATTTTTTATTAATTTATCTACCGGTGCGAATTGGAAACCAGTTCCCAAATTCCCTGCTGGCAAAGTATGGTCAAAAGTCGTTAAGCTCGCAGAAGTAACGGCAGTATTGCATTTTGTGTCATCAAATTCTGGAGAACTATCACAGGATTTAACAATGATATTATCTTGATTTAAGGTCGCAATGTCCATTAGCTGATTAAACCTGGCTGAAATCCAGATATTAGTGCAATTATCAACTGATTTTTTCCAGGGAGTCGGACTTTGGGTATTATCAATACAATCAATTGATTCAATAACTTGCGGAACGGGTAAAGGCGGCGGATTTAAACCGGTTTTAAATGCCCAGGCATAAGTGCACATTGCCGGATATTGTATGGCACAGTCTGCTTCTGTCTTACAAATGCCATCCCGCTGATCGCAGCAACTTGTTGTGCCCGAACATAAATTTGCGTTTTGGCGGCAATCACCGACTGTAAATTGAATCTTATTGCTGACAATGCCGCTTTTATTTTTTAAATAAACAGGACCGCTGACTGCGCCTGTGGGCACGGTCATAGGCGGTGTCCCTAAAGTTCCTGAACCAACTTTATTATTATTTTGAAAATTCCAAAAATTCAAATTTAAATCCATAACGGCTTTATTATTCCAAAAAATAACCTGACTATTGGGCGTTAAATAATCCCCAAAACCCTCACCGTAAAGCGTTACGCCTTTGGTGCCAACCGGGCCCTGATCAGGTGAAATTGCGCAAATGCCCGGCCTGAGAGGACAATTACTGCCGGCTTCACAATGATAAAAAAGTGCCTCATTGCTATATATATATTTATCGGCAGCATCTTTACCTGTCCTGACTACAACCTTGCCTCCTCCTGAAATTGCTCCGCTTGGTACTTTAACTACAATATATTTATCATGCCAATAGCCTTGCTGAGTACAGCTGGCCGGGAAATTAGTATCAGCGAGCACCCAATTATCTTTATTAACATCGCCATTGGCTGGTAAAAATAATACTGCGCTAGTACTGCTTAAACTGCCGAAATTACTGCCAAAAATCGTGACATACTGGCTGGTAGGTCCCTGAGTTGGATCAATATAATCAATTGTTGGCACTTTAGTAGAAGGTAAAACATTGAAAGAAAAAGGATTGCTAAATATACTGCCGACTTTAATTTGCACTGGGTATTTGCCAGGTACTATATTAGGTATTAACGTTTTAGATATAAGATAGTCCTGCCAGGCCCAATTATTTTTATTGTCAAATTCTTGGCTGCCAATTGTCGCTTTATCTTTTCTAATGCCAAAATTCCAGCCATAAATTTTCACTTCGCTGCCAAATTCTCCTGACCCAGGCGATAGACTGCAAATATTTGGCCTTTCCACTGTATTAACATCAAAATCACCAACCCATCCATCCTGGTCAGCTGTTGTTTCCTCTAATCCATTGGAGTTAATTAATTTTATCGGCCCATCAACTCCGCCATTTGGCACTGCAATAATCACCTGATTATCTTGCCAATAACCATAAACAGTACAATATGAGGCGACTTCCGAAGGAAAAGGCGCCCTTATATCATCACCATCATTATCACAGGGATTAGTATTGCCATTTAAATCCTTGCCGCAAAAATAAACCTGCCCTGGCGTTGGCACTTCAAGGATCTCAAAATCATCAATATAAAAATCAGTGCCTTCCCCAGTGTCCGTATAATACATATCCAAACCAATATTAAAAACATTATGTCTGTCTTTATCCATAATCAAATTATACTCATCTTTATAGACAAAAGTGCTTTCATAAGTTTGCCAGTCATTATACACGCCTTCTAGACGTCTCAAAAGAGCAAAATCCGTTTGTGCATAGGGTTTTGTTTGAATAGGTGGTATTGCGCAACAAGATTTATCATCAGCACTACAAATACATAAACCAGGAGTATTTGGGGCTTGACAAATACCATTAACGCCTGCTTTACTGGTGCAATACTGATCTAAATAATAACCAGGATATCCTGGATTTTTCGTTTTATCTACGCGTGGCCAGGACGCACTGCAATAACCAAGATCATAACAAGCTCTAACATTAATATTTGTATCAAGTTTGCCTTTAAATTTAAAACGGACTAAATAAGTTTTATCAGCTTGTAAATTTAAAGAAGCTGCATTAAACTGTATATTCACATATTGGCTATGGGCAGCAGGTAAAATATTCGGATCCCGATGCAATTTCATGCTTTTAGAATATGAATTATATGCCTGGTCTGTGACTCCTGTTTTTGTATTTGCATACTGGGTCGATTTCCAGTTAACCGGATACTTGCCAATATCTACATTGTCAAAATTTTGGCTATATAAAACATTTTCTGAATTTTTAACTCCGCCAAAACCGCGGCCAGTAAGTGTTATTAAATTGCCAGGCGCAGCATTGTCAGGATTGACTGCGTCTATCTGGGGCAAATACTGGCAAGTACAGCCATCAGCTATTGAGCAATATAGTCCTGCGCTGCATTTTGTGTCATCTCTCACACATTGTTGCGGGTCGCCGCAAGAAGTACCGACACCAACTGTTTTACAAGTGCAAGTGGCATTATCACAGTATGTACCAGGAACGCAGTTGCCAGCCTGGCAGCCCAAAGCAGCATTAGTATCGCAACTCTGGCCTTCTTCATATAAACAAAAATCTGACGCGCCATCAGCACAATAACCGCCGCTGCAGCAATTGTTGGCTGAACATAAATTTGTATTATTACAGGTAGTATAAAAAGGCGAGCCATTACTAATGTCAGTATCTTTAATAACATAAACAAGGGTGACTGGGCGGCTGATTGCTCCCGGGGGCACAGTACTTGTTATTTGTTCGTCTGCCCAGGTAATAATAGTAGCATTGATCGTATCTGTGCTGCTTTTGGGAAATTTCAAATAATCATTAGCTCCCTGGTTCGCGCCAAAACGTTTGCCTTTAACTGTAATTGGAGTATTTTCCGGGCCTCGTTCTGGATCAATACAAGCAATACCCGGCCCAGGCAAACCATCTTCTAAGGTAAATAAATCATTAGGATTTAATACATTTGTTTGTTTATTGGCAGCATCACTACCTCCATCAGCTGTCCTGACAATTACTTTATAAACATTTTCTGCAGGTGTTAGGGCACTAAATTGCAATTCCTGCGGGACTTCAACTTTAATTTCTGTCATATGCCAAACCATATCAGCGCCGCAATAAACTATTGGAGCAGCCCATTCAGACTCTCCTTTTTTAAATACAACTTCTGAAGAACCTTTGGTATTACCAAATTTTCCGCCTAAAATTGTTACATAATCGCCTTTAGTTCCATGAGTGGGTGACAAACTGCAAATATAAGGCGCCGGATCATTCTGATCCGGATCAGGGCACGAACCAGGCAGATTACAATCAGTACAAGGATGACATGACGGATCTGTGCATTCTGAAATAATTATTGGGCCTCCGACAGTTGCTTCAATTAATTTATTTAGAACAAAACTGGCGATGGCAAAGGCTGACAAAATTATAACTAAACCAATTACAGCTTCTGTTAAAATTCTTTTAGCTTTAGTGATTTTCTCAGGATCCCCCTGAGAAGTTATATAAGAAAAACCAGCATATAATATTATTACAACTGTTACTATGCCCAATAAACCCAAGGCGACCTGGATTATGCGGGCAATTGTCACTCTGATATCAACGGTCCCTAAACCAGTTTCTGCTACCTGATTTAAACCCACATCCAATGCTGCCCTAACTGGAGCGAAAATCAAAAATAACCCAATAAACAGTATCAAGGCTAAAAATATTTTTTTTCTTCCTTCAAGTAACTTCATATTAATTTAAATATTTTTATTGTATGGGAATTGAACAAGAAGGATAAGCACCCTGCCATTGGCCTGGCACAGCTTCGTATTGTCCGGTTATGCCTGTACTGCGCTTAACACACTGCGGTCCGGCGCAAGGCTGATAACAATTTTGCATTAAATCTTTAACCCCAGAGCCAACCTGAATGCTATAATTTAAATTTTCACCCAAACCAACGTGGTCTAAGAGCCCTGTAGTCTTATTGGTCGCATCATTATTTTCACTAGTTAGCCAATAACCGCGCGGGATATAATTAGCTAAAGTCGGCTGATTTAAAGTAATATGGTGATTTTCCTGACAGATAATAGTGCCTTCGCAAACTACGAGTGGTATGCTATTGGTACAAACAAATCTTTGTCCATTGTCAGCCAGACAATAGCCGTTAACTAAATCACATTGATTGCTTTTACATTGGCTATTATTTGTACAAGGGCAATAACCATCGCCATAACCGCGATCTGGCTTAAGCGTTGTCTTCATCATTAATTTAGTAAATGGTATTTGAAAAACTTCCAAGGGGCTAATTATTTCATTGGCATTGGGGATATAGCCATTGTCAATTTCCGGGGGCACTAAATCAATAATATTGTTGGTATAAAAAGTCCAGCGTACATTATCGCCTTGCTGGGCATTAATTACATATTTATTGTCAATAAAATTTTCATTCAAATTATAAGGTGTAGTCCCTTGCCCTTTGGCTACGCCGTCTAAATTGCCGTCTAAAGAATTATCAGCCATATCCACTAATCCATCAAAACCATCAACCGTAAAAATTGCAGTTGGCTTATTTACGCTTTCCAGAGTTGCGGCTTTTGCCAAAACACCGATATTGGCATTGCCAGGCAAGCAAAAAACATCGCCGCCGCAGGCATTTTTTCCGCATAAATCATTAGTGACAAATTCCACGGTTTGATAACCATTGCCATACATAAATTCACCAGCAAGGAATGAATCTGAATTAAGGTTAGGCATTTTAAAGACATTGATAGTATTAAAAGTAATAATTTTATTCTCTCCATCGGTTTTTAAATGACCGACAGTTCCATTTTCATTTATTTCTACTTTACCCTGAATCGTCATTGGATTAATCGGTTCATTAAAATTAATCTGGATCACCATATTTCTCGGGACTGTTTGAGTATCATCATCCTCGGGAATTACTGGCTTAGGTATGACAGAAACTATCTGAGGAGGAGTCAAATCAATTTTATTAGAAACTTCAAAGCTCCATTTATAGCCGCCAAACGCCCCAAAAGCATCAGACCCGTCTGCTTTTTTAATTTTATTTGTTAATTCAACCGTATAATTAATTGCCTCATTTTGGCTGCCTAAGAGATTAACTGGTTTAAAAACAAAAGTTTTTCCATCACTTGTTGCGGTCACTTTTACTAAACCAATAAAAGCATCAGCAGTATCATCTGTTTTTCTGATAATAATACTCTGCGGATTAACTAAATCGCATTCAGAAGAATCACCATCGCTAATATTAAATTTATTATCCTGATTAGCATCTACAATATCTAAAATGCCATTGCCATTACTATCTACACAATCGCCAAAAATAGGCTTGCCTTGGGCATCTACAGAGTTGTTTGTATTTTGAATTATAGATAAGCTGCTCATCGGCATTTTAAAAGTCACAACAATACTTGTATTACGGGCAATATCAACTGCATTACGTGCAGGATAATGACTTTCAATTATGCCATTTCCTAAAGCACCACCGCCATCGCCATAATTAGGCGGGCCACCACCAATCTGTGCGCCTGTTGCTTCCAGTAATTTATTCAGGATAAAACTGGCAATGGCAAAAGCTGACAATATTATTACTAAACCAATTACAGCTTCAGTTAAAATTCTTTTAGCCTTGGTTATTTTTTCAGGATCTCCCTGGGAAGTAATGTAGGAGAAACCAGCATAAAGTAATATTAATACTGTTATAATACCCAATAAACCTAAAGCATCCCTGATTATTCTTGCAATAGTCACTCTAATATCAACATTGCCCAACCCTGTTTCTTGGGCATATTGCAAACCAACATCCAAAGTAACTGCCCCCACTTGTTTGACCAATAAAAAAACTGCCAAAATAATAATTACAAACAAAATACCTTTGGCAGTCTGGCTGACAATTTTTTTCTTTTTTTGCCCTTGGCTGCAATTTTTAGCCAAGAGAAAATCTTTTTGCATGGGATTTTATTTTAATTGGATTTTTATTTGTTTATTTCTTCTTGCACAATTTTTCTAACAATATTGCCATCAGCTTGTCCTTTTAGCTCATTCATTATCATGCCCATTACTTTGCCCAAATTGCTTTTATCATCTAGCTTAGCCAATATATCCTCTATCTTCTTCCTTATTTCCTCTTCATTTAATTGTAGCGGTAAATATTTTTCAATTATTTTTATTTCTGACTCCTCCTTATCAGCCAAATCTTGTCTTTTGCCCTTTTGATAATCTAAGATAGATTCTTTCCTCTTTTTTATTTCACTCTTCAAAATCCTCTGCACATCTTCCTCTTCTAAATCCGCCATTTTTTTAATTCTTTCATTTTTTAAACTTGCTAAAAGAAGGCGTAATGTTGAAACTACGATGACTTCCCGATTTTTTAAAGCCTGCTGAAAATCGCTGTTGATTTGTTCTAAAATTGACATTTAATAAATTATTTAGAGAATTTATTCTTCCAAATCCTTGCCAATTTTTTTTAAATATTCTTTTTTAGCTTTAATTTTTAATCTCCTTAAAGCTAATTTTTTAGCTAAATTTTTATTGGGTTCTTTTACTAAAAACCTGATTTTTTTGGCCTGAAGTATTTTACCACTTTGCAGCATTCTTTTATTAAAACGTCTCAGCAAGCTCTCAAAAGTCTCGCCCTTTTTCCTTTTAAGTTCGGTCATTAATTAACATCTCCTTCCTAATTTAAGTTAATATAATCATAACAATAAAATATAAAGAAGTCAAATTGAAATCAATACATATATATAAAAAAGCACTGATCTTGACATCCAGCGCTTTTTATATTGTAATTAAAATATCACTTTCTAAATTACTTCTTATTTTTCTAACCTTTTTTTAACTTCTTTAACTGCTTTATTGTAATTTAATGTCTCTTGAACTCCGCCCTCCATATCACGCAATAAAATTGTACCTTCTGAAAGTTCTTTTTGCCCTAAGATTAAAGCATATCTTACACCTAGCTTATTTGCCGCTTCTAACTGATTCTTTAGCCCGTCTTTGGAAAAATTCTCGGCAATCTTTATTCCTTCTTTCCTTAAAATTTCATATAAAGCCAAAGCTTTTCTTTTGGCTGACTCACCTAACTGGGCTACAAAAATATCAATTTTTTCTTCAGCTGGGGGCTCAATATTGGCTTCTTTTATTTTTAGGATAATTCTTTCAATACCAATTGATGCGCCTACTGCCGGAGTCGGCCTGCCGTTTAATAATTCAATTAAGTTATCATAACGTCCGCCTCCACCCAAAGCATTCTGGGCTTTTTTAGGCTCGCCTTCATCAACCGGCCAAATTTCAAAAACTGTCTTGGTATAATAATCTAAACCGCGAACTAAATGAGAATTAAGATTGTAAGGAATCTCTAATTCATCTAAAAACTCCAATACTTTAACAAAATGGTTCTTGCAATCCTCGCAGAGCCAATCAACAATTTGTGGTGCATCTTCGCTAATTGCCTGGCATTTTTCTTCTTTACAGTCTAAAAGTCTTAAAGGATTTTTTCCCAAACGCAACTTACAATCAGGACACAAATCTGCTTTTTGTGTTTTATAATAATTGACTAATTGGACTTTATATTCTTTGCGGCAGATCGGACATCCAATACTGTTTATTTGGATATTAACTTTAAGCCCTAATTCTTGTAAAAAATTATATGATAAAATTACTATTTGAGCATCCAAAACAGGGTGTTTATCGCCTAAAACTTCAAAGCCAAACTGGTTAAACTGGCGATAACGTCCAGATTGCGGACGATCATAACGGAACATCGGACCGAAATAATACAATTTAACTGGCTGAGGCAAATTTATCATGCCGTGATTAATATAAGCCCTGGCTATTTGAGCTGTCGCTTCTGGCCGCAAACTGATTCTCTCACCGCCACGATCTTCAAAGGAAAACATTTCTTTTTCTACAATGTCTGTCTCTTTGCCCACAGAACGAGTAAATAAATTAGTTTCTTCCAGTAATGGCAATTCTATCTTTTCAAAGCCATAATCTCTGGCTAAGGCTTTTGCTTTGCTGCTGATTAAATCCCAATATCTTTGTTCGCTTGGTAAAATATCTTTAAAGCCACGCAAAACTTGGGGTGTTTTTTTTGACACACTACTTACTGCTACTTTGGGTAAATCTGCTGGTTTAGCTTCTTTTTTCATCTTTGACTTGATTTTTCTTGCTGTTTTAATTTTTTTTACTTTAGGCATAATAAAATTAATTCCAAAGTCTGAATACTACATATTATAAGACGGCGTCTGAAAAATTGTAATCTTATCAAATGGCCAACCCCGAACCCAAGCCTTACCAATTATTAATCTGCGCGACACCGGACCGAATTTTCTTGAATCTAGACTCGCCTCGCGATTATCTCCCAGGACAAAATACTCGCCTTGGTCTAAAATAAATTCAGTTTTACCGACATTAGGAGTCGGTTCTTCATCTGCCAGATAAATATCTTCATTTATCGCTATACCATTAGGATACTGATCGTTGTAAATATAAACTTTATTATCTTTTATTTTTACTTTTTCTCCTGGTAAGCCAATGATTCTTTTGATAAAGTATTGGCTGGGATCTTTAGGATAACGGAAGACTACGATATCCCCTCTTTGCGGTTCAAAAAATCTATAGATAATTTCATTAATTATGAGATATTCATGATCATGAAAATTTGGCTCCATTGATGCGCCTTTGACATAAAAAGGCTGGATTAAGAAGTAACGAACAGGGATTATAATTGCTAAAGAAATT
>Ga0315291_10012271_pt1 | contig 10397 bp, 13 predicted proteins | sample YL17G12_20_MG_FD_203070 | JGI IMG/M metagenome (GOLD analysis project Ga0315291, IMG submission 203070) | Sediment microbial communities from Yellowstone Lake, YNP, Wyoming, USA - YL17G12_20 | ecosystem: Environmental > Aquatic > Freshwater > Lake > Sediment | place: USA: Wyoming | collected... | reverse complement strand
CGGAGGTTATGTAAAGGTTGGCGGCCTGAAGGTTTCCCGAACCAGTAGCGTTCGTGAAGGTGAGCCCGGTGCTGCTTGCGAGCGTCGTAAATATCCCAGTACCGACTTGGAAGTTGCCTGAACCGGTTGCGTTGGTGAAGGTGATTCCTGTAGATGAGGCGGTTGTGGCGATGAGAGTGCCGATTTGAAGGTTGCCTGAACCTGTCGCATTCGTAAAGGTGAGGCCTGTGGTAGAAGCAACGGAGGTTATGTAAAGATTGGCGGCTTGGAGATTCCCCGTGCTCGTGGCGTTGGTAAACGTGATGCCGGTAGATGAGGCGGTTGTGGCAAGGAGCGTACCGATTTGAAGGTTACCAGAACCAGTGGCGTTGGTAAACGTGATGCCAGTACTGCTCACGTTGGTCGCAAAGAAACTTCCAGTGCCCGTGGCGTTCGTGAACGTAATGCCGGTGGAGGAGACAGTAGCGATGTAAAGTCTTCCGGTACTCGTGGCGTTCGTGAACGTAAGGCCGGTGATGGTAGAACTATTTACATATTCTTGGGAAGTTGAAGCTATGCCCGTGATTGTGAGGTTTGTGCCCGTGGCGTTGGTAAAGGTGAGGCCGGTGATCGTCGAGGACGTGTGCCAGGCGTTCGTGGACGAAACGGTTCCGGCAGTAAGCCAGCCGGTGGAAGTGGCGTTGGTGAAGGTAAGGCCCTGCAGGCCGATTACTCCGGTTACGTTCAGAGTGCCGGAGACGTTTGCGTTGCCGGTGGTATTGAGAGTCGCTACTTGCAGATTCCCCGTGCCTGTGGCGTTGGTGAATGTAAGACCTTGGAGGCCGGTTACTCCTGTCACGTTTAAGGTTCCGGAGACGTTCGCGTTGCCGGTGGAGTTGAGGGTCGCGATCTGGAGGTTTCCCGAACCTGTAGCGTTGGTGAAAGTAATGCCAGTTGAGGAGGCCGTGCCAAAAGTGCTTGAACCAGTAACAATTAAACTACCCACGACATGCAGCGTAGAAGATGGTTGTGCCGTCCCGATGCCGACGTTGCCGGTGTTCAAGACCGTAAGGATATTGGACGTGGTAGCAACAGTAAGAAGAGCATTTGCTATAGGCGTGGAAGTACCGATGTTTATCGTTCCGACTCCTAAGTTTCCAGCGGTGGAGGTGGCATTCACGAACCAGATATTCGTGGACGAAACGGTGGGAACGGTGAGCCAGCCAGTGCCTGTGGCGTTGGTGAACGTGAGGCCGGTGATTGTGGAGCTGTTTGCGTATATTTGGGAAGTTGAAGCTATGCCTGTGATTGTGAGGTTTGTGCCCGTGGCGTTCGTGAAGGTAAGGCCGGTGATCGTCGAGGACGTGTGCCAAGCGTTCGTGGACGAAACAGTTCCGGCGGTAAGCCAGCCGGTGGAAGTGGCGTTGGTGAATGTAAGACCTTGGAGGCCGGTTACTCCTGTCACGTTTAAGGTTCCGGAGACGTTCGCGTTGCCGGTTGTATTGAGAGTCGCTACCTGGAGGTTTCCGCTGCCCGTAGCGTTCGTGAATGTAAGGCCGGTGGAAGAAACGTTGGCAATGAGCGTCCCTGCCGTAATGACTCCGCTAGAAGAAACACGAAGCTGGGTAGAGGAATTGACTTGGAAATCAATGAAGTTACCAGAGAAGCTCGTCGGGTTCGCCCCGATGAAGGTTCCTGAAGCCGAGCCTGCCTGGATTATGTTCGGTCCGAGCTGCAGGAGTGAGGAGGAAGCAAGGAGTTGAGGCGAGCCGGTGAGGGCGAGGGCATTTGTGCCGGAGGCGCTAAGCGTGAGCGCGGTTCCTGTTGCGTTGGTGAATGTAAGGCCGGTGGTAGAAGCAACGGAGGTTATGTAAAGGTTGGCGGCCTGAAGGTTTCCCGAACCAGTAGCGTTCGTGAAGGTGAGCCCGGTGCTGCTTGCTAAGGTAAATATCCCAGTACCGACTTGGAAGTTGCCTGAACCGGTTGCGTTGGTAAACGTGATGCCGGTACTGCTCACGTTGGCTGCAAAGAAATTCCCGGTGCCGGTTGCGTTCGTGAAGGTGATGCCAGTGGATGAGACAGTAGCGATATAAAGCCTTCCGGTACTCGTGGCGTTGAGGAAGGTAAGGCCGGTGATCGTCGAGGACGTGTGCCAGGCGTTCGTGGACGAAACGGTTCCGGCAGTAAGCCAGCCGGTGGAAGTGGCGTTGGTGAAGGTGAGCCCGGTGCTGCTTGCTAAGGTAAATATCCCAGTACCGACTTGGAAGTTGCCTGAACCAGTAGCATTGGTGAACGTGATGCCGGTTGATGAGACCGTTCCGAAGATGCCTGCGTTCGTAACCGAGAGCGAGGCGGCCTGTAGATTGCCCGAGCTCGTGGCGTTGGTGAATGTCAATCCTTGTAAGCCTGTTACTCCGGTTACGTTCAAGGTTCCAGAGACGTTCGCGTTGCCGGTTGTGTTGAGGGTCGCAAGCTGCAGGTTGCCTGAACCCGTGGCGTTGGTGAAGGTAAGGCCGGTAGAGGATGTCATGGCAAATACCGGATATGTAGTTACTCCAATAGTTGATGACCCACCGCCGTTGCTTACTTGTATGTTCGTCCCCGAAGCATTTATAACCCAAGTTGAAGTGGTAAGATAGAGTCCGTTGTTCGCCCATTGCGAGATTGAGGAAGTTACGAAATTGGAAATAGTAAGACCCGTGGAAGTAGTAAGGTACAAGCCATTGTTTGCCCATTGTGAAATTGAAGTAGTGGCGAAATTGAGAATACCTAAATTGGTGGAAGTTGTTAAGTATAGTCCATTGTTAATCCATTGTCCCACAGATGTGGTGGCGAAATTGGCCGAACTCAACCCCGTGGAAGTGGTAAGGTACAAGCCGTTATTAACCCACTGACCTACCGAGGAAGTTGTGAAGTTGAGTATTCCGAGCCCCGTGCTCGTTGTGAGATACAAGCCGTTATTATTCCATTGCCCCACGGAAGCCGTGGCGAAATTCAATATACCCAACCCGGTTGAGGTCGTTATATAACCGCTCGGATTGCTTGCGAGATAGAAGGTTGAAGAGTTCACTCCTTGCCATGTCCCCGCCCAATTGCCTGTGTTCGTCGCCAAGTAAACAGTACTTGAAGCAAGAAAATCAGTGAGTGGGCGATATGCCGCCGAGCCAAGACCAGATGAGGTTGCATACAGTCCATTGTTTGCCCACTGTCCTACGCTGGAAGTGGTGAAATTGAGTATGCCCAATCCCGTTGATGTCGTAAGATAAAGTCCGTTGTTCGCCCATTGACCGACTGATGTTGAAGCGAAATTGGCGGTCGTAAGACCCGTTGAAGTTGAAATGTAGCCGGGGTTCGTCCACGTGAGCGTGTTCCCGGCGAACGAAAGCCCCGTGCCGCCGAAGGTCGTGGTTGTAAGTTTTCCTGTTGAGTCAAACGAACCGAGAGAAGAAGAGACATTGGACTGCTGGAAACTACCGACCACGTGCAAAGTTGAAGAAGGTTGCGTCGTCCCGATGCCGACATTGCCGGTTATATTGAGAGTCGCTACCTGGAGATTTCCGGTACTTGTGGCGTTTACAAACGTAAGGTTCGTCGTGGAAGCAGTGGTGACGGAAATCGTGGTACCGGTTGCGTTGGTGAAAGATGTTCCCTGGAACGAGGAAGCGCCAACGACGGTCAGCGTGCTTGAAACCGTTGTCGGAACACTAAAGGTAATTGTCGAAGAGGTGACCGCCAAACGATTGGCGTTATTGTTGTCGCGCACAATGAAAGCGCCAGTTGAAGAAGTCGCAATTCGCACGATGAAATTCGGATCAACCGCGGTGTCCGTGAGATCAAATAAAATATCTCGCGAACTTGTTGCCGTAATTATGTTTCCTAAATCATACGCCTGTTGTAGCGTTGAACCGCCGCCAGCGCCGCCGCCCAAAGCAGTCCAACTGGACGAAGCGCTGTTAAAAACAAAGAGGTTGTTGTTTGAGATGTCGTAACAAAGCGAGCCGCCGCCGAGCGCCAAAAGTCCGGAGCAAGAAGAACTGTTGATTGGCCGAATCTGACCGCCAGGCAAATCAATCGCTCCGCTGGCGTTCAAAAGCAAAATGTTATTAGAGCTTGTGCCGGCGCTGAAGCCGTCAAGAAGGTCGGCATTGATTGCAAAACCCGCGGAGACAATTGACTGACGCGGCGAGAGCGTTTCAAATTCCGAACTGGTGGCATTCCAAACTTCTATTTGGAGATAAAGAATTGTGGAGGTGTTGAAATTTAAATCCAGGGCAGAAAAGCCCTGCGAAGCGTCGCCGATCCTCGCGTCGAAAACGCCGCTGGTTACTTTAAGAGTTGTTGAAGCTGGCGTGGATGCCGGCCAAAGCTGCGTTCCCGAACCCGTGGAGGACGAATCCCAGACGGAAAATCTAAAATCAAAGTTCGTTCCGGACGAACCGCCCAAGAGATTGCCACCCGAATTCTCCAACCGCCCCTGATAATTAACGACCCGGGGCACTGCCGCCTCCGCTTTGTTCAAGAAACTGCCATAAACCGACCAGGAATAGAAAATTTGAGCGCTCAAAAACAGCGCGACGTTAAAAAATATGAAAAACTTCGCTGGCTTTTTGCCGCTCATTTACTTTACTTATAATTATAAGCCCTAAAATGCCGAAGTGAAGGCGTGGGCTGTGCATAAAAAGGCCGGCTGGCGGCTGATTTGGCCAGTGTTTCCAATGTGTTTTGAGCAACCGAGCCGAAGTACGCCAAAAGCGCGAAAAAGAGCGTCTTGAGGGTCGTTTTTGTGCGCGCGGAGGCAAAATCGGCAACGTTGCGGGCCATGCCGGAATTCCGGGGGCTGTCGCGGAACTATTTGATTCTGTATTCAATAACGATCTGCTGCTGGTCTCTAAGCACCAGGTTTTCAAACTCGCCGGAAGGCCGACCGTCAACGGTCATCAAAATTTCGTGGCCGGAGTTCACTCTGTAATCCAAAATCTGGCCGGATGAAAACGGCTCTTGCCAAACAGCGAAGAAATCTCCGAGTGTAAAATCTATTTCTTCCGGTGACTCAACGTGAATTTCTCCGCTCGTGTCATGCGTGTGAATTGGACGCATGCAATCCACCGTTATGCCGACATTTGCCGGAATAATTTCGTTCTTGCCGTTGACGACTATTTGCAGGTGTGGGTGGATATGAAATTTTGTGAGTGAATCAAGCGTGCAACTCAGCGCCAATTTTCTCGTCGCGTCGCGTTCGGCGAAACCAGCGGGTTGGTTCGTTGCGGGCTCTTGCGCGGGACTTCGCGGCGGATTGAACACGCTGCCCAATCCCAGCATGCCAAATACGACCATAAGCATCAAAACAACCGTTACCGCTGTTTTATTGTTTTTCTTCCGCATTTATAAAATAATAACCGTGCGGCAATATTGTTGCAAACAACCTATTCTATGAACCTCGTTGTGATATAATTAGAGGACAGTACCGTGGTTCGCACAAGTTATAATAATTTTAAAGATTTAGCAATAAAACTCCGCAGAGCAGGCCTGTCTTGTTAAGAGCCAGTTCAACATTGAACAGAAGAATTGCAGGATGGACGAAGGGTGTGGTAGAGTGTTTTCAATAAAGAAATGCGGGGTGGTGCAATGGTAACACGCCTGCCTTTGGAGCAGGAATTCTTGGTTCGAATCCAAGCCCCGCAGCACACCCGTGAGACGACCGAGGTGCGTTGGTGCGATACAATAAATTACAAGTTAAGTCAATTATGAAAAAGAATAGAGATTTCTTTTATCTCCAATACAATAAAATAAATTGGAAAAATCAGGAGAAAACAAAAATCAACTCTTATATTTATGAATGGATTATCCGGAATATCATTTTGAAACATCGGGGCGACAATATCTCAATTTTTGATATTGGATTTGGTATTGGCTTTTTTATAAAGATGCTTGCCGAGAATTTTATTGGTAAATATAAAGAAATCGTGATTGAGGGATGCGAGCCTTCACGAGTGAATTATGGATACTTTGCAGAAAAGAAAATAGGAGGCGTCAATCTAAAAACCCATCCAAAAAGCTTTTTGGAAGTTAGTTCAGAAAAAAAGTTTGACTATCTTACTGCCATCTATGTTTTTCCCCATTTTCTTTCTGAGGATTTAGAAAATATAGTTAGAAAGATTCGTTCAATGCTAGTCAAGGATGGGCAATTTATTCTAGTTTTGGCCAACGAAAAATACCTTCAAGAAAAGCTCGATAATGAAAAAGATTTATTTATCGAAAAAGGAGAAGTAGAATATGGCGGTAAAAAATATAAAGAGATCCTGCACTATTCTGACATACCAGAAATTGGTAAGGTAATTGATTATAACCGTGATGATAGTCTTTATATCGACATGTTTACTCAAAATGGTTTTTCGCTAAAAAGCAAAGAAGAGCTTAATGATAGCGGTTTTTTATGCTCACTCTTCGTTTTTGCGAAAATATGACCCGACCGAGGTGCATCGGGTTGGTTCCAGAAATATATCCAGAAAAGCCCTGTAATGCTTAGTAGTGGTCGGTTCCAGGCCGGAGTACACAGCACGAGTCAGTACGGTATCAAGTAAGGCCGAATGTTACGATAACGGTGATAATTGAAATTGGTTCATTGCTTGTACGCGTTGCGTGCCGGTTGGCGTTATTATACAATAACAGCAGTGCACTTGGCCGACACGATGCGATTTGTTATAATTATGATGTTACAATTATAATCATAAAAAACATATTTTAATTTATGCCGCAGGAAAAATATCCTCATAAAATTTTGATAGTTGAGGACGAGGTAGTAATGTTAAATGCTTTAGTGGACAACCTGCTTATAGCTGGCTTTGGTCATATTCTTCAGGCAAGAAACGGAGAAGATGGCCTGACGATTGCATTGAAAGAGAAACCGGATTTGATTCTTTTAGATATAATTATGCCCAAAATGGACGGCATGACGATGCTTAAGAAACTAAGGCAGGACTCACGAGGCAAAGATCAGAAAGTGATCCTTTTGACGAACCTTGTGGCAGATGACTCGATAATGAGGGGCGTCGTGACCAATGAGCCTTCGTACTACCTTGTCAAAACAGAACATTCCATCGAGGATGTAATTCAGAAAACGAAGATTGCCCTTGGCATAGAGCCGACACCAATGAATTAAAAACAAACCTGCCGAATTTATTAACAAGTTTTGCTTTGAGGATGACTGTTGCTGCCGGAAACAGTGTGACGTCCCGACGTGGCATGGCCCCCCCAATTATCGTATTGGGGTTTTTGAAAATCGGGAAAATTAATGCCGATCAATTAAGCAAGACGATAAAAACATGAAAAACAACGAAGAAACATTCCGGGCAATTTTTGAAGGAGCAGGAGATGGAATTTTGGCCGTAGATATAAAAACAAAAAGATTTGTTCTTGCCAATCCAAAAATTTGTGAGATTACAGGCTATTCTAAAGATGAATTATTAAAGCTAGGCGTAGAAGATATTCATCTAAAAAAAGATTTGCCACATGTATTAGACCAAATTCAAAAACAAATTCAAAAAAAAGTAACCGTTGCAAAAAACGTCCCGGTTTTAAAAAAAGACGGAACGATAGTTTATTGTGACATTAGCTCTCAACCAATAAAAATTAGGGATCAAGAAGTATTAGTGGGGTTTTTCAGGGATGTCACCGACCGGAAAAAGGCGGAGGAAGCGCTGGCGTTCAGCAACGTCATCCTCCGCACACAGCAGGAGTCATACATCGATGGAATACTTGTGGTGAACGAAAGAGGTGAAATAATATCCTTCAATCAGCGTTTTGTTGACATGTGGGGTATTCCTCTCGACGTAATAGAATCAAAATCCGATGAGCGTGCGCTAGAGTCGGTGAAGGATAAACTGGCAAATCCAGAAGAGTTCTTCAGTAAGGTGAAACACCTCTACGAAGCCAGATCTGAAATATCCAGGGATGAGATCGTTCTGAAAGACGGCAGGACCTTCGACCGTTACTCGGCTCCGATGATTGGCACTGAAGGAAAACACTATGGCAGGGTGTGGTATTTCCGCGACGTCACCGATCAGAAGCAGATAGAGAAAAATTTGAAGAACGAGAAGGCGGCCGCCCTAAGTGTTTTTGAAGATTTAAGTATTGAAAAGTCAAAATCTGAAGCCCTGGCAAAAGATTTAGAGAAATTTAAATTAGCCCTAGATAACGCTTCTGACTATGTTATTATTACCGACCCGGAAGGAATCGTAATCTATGCCAATAGGGCGATAGAAAAAGTAACCGGCTACAAGCCAGAAGAAGCGGTTGGTAAGAAAAGCGGTGTTCTTTGGAAAAAACCCATGTCCTTGGAGTATTATCAAAAACTGTGGGATACAATAAAGAAACAAAAAGAGGTTTTCGTTGGCGAAATACAAAACAAAAGGAAAAATGGCGAGGTGTATGTTGCCGTAATTAGCATTTCCCCGGTTCTTAATAAAGAAGGCGAGGTAGAATTCTTTGTGGACATTGAGCGTGATATTACCGAAGAAAAAAAGATTGACCAGTCAAAAAGTGAATTCATGTCACTCGCCTCGCATCAGCTCCGCACGCCTCCGAGCATAATCAGCTGGTACACGGAAACGCTTCAATCTGGCGACCTCGGTCCAATTAACGAGAAACAGGCCGATTATCTTAAAGAAATTTACAAGGCAAACCGAAGAATGATAGCGATTATCAATTCCCTGCTCAATATTTCGCGGATTGAGATGGGCACTTTTGCGATTTCCATCCAAAAAATTGATGTCAAAGACATTATTGACGAAACAATCAAGGAACTAACCAGCCGATTCAACCGAAAAATAGAATTAAAAAAGAACTACGACCCCGACTTGGGCCCATACAACGCAGACCCGAATATCGTGCAAATAATTATTGATAATCTGCTTTCAAATTCCTTCAAGTACAGTCCGCCGGAAAACACCAAAATTGAAATAACCGCGAAAATAGAAGGCGATTCCCTGCTCTTGAGCGTCAAAGACAACGGCATCGGCATACCCGCCAAAGATCAGAGCAGGGTTTTTGAAAAATTGTTCAGGGCAGATAATGCGGCACCCGTGAATCCCGACGGCACCGGCCTTGGCCTTTACATGATTAAGAAAATAATAGTGGAAGGGTTGGGCGGCAAAATTTGGTTCGATTCCAGGGAAAACGCAGGGGCAACATTTTATGTGTCGCTCCCAGCTTACGGCATGAAAGAAAAACCCGGCACCACCACCTTGGTCCGAGTATTGCGATAGGTTTTAGATTTTGGCGCCCCTAGCGCGACTTCTCCAAAAGACGATTCTGTACCTTCTCAACCACCTCGTTTATTGGATGCTGCGATTTGACGAAGTAGTCCTCGGCTCCCATCCGTAACGCTCTCTTTAAATTTTCGTCCTCGGCCAAGTTGGAAAGCACAAAAACCGGCACGTTTTTAAGCTCTGGATCCTGCTTCAGCATCATAAGCACGTCAAAACCGCTGCGTTTGGGCAAAATCAAATCAAGAAGAATAATGTCCGGGTTTTTGCTTTTCGCCATATCCCACCCCTCAACGCCGTCTTTGGCGGCAAAGGCTTCAAAACCGGATTTTTGCAGTTTTTCCTGGAGAACCTTCCGCAATGCCTCCTCGTCTTCTATAATTAATACTTTCATAATTTTATTTTACCATATTATAGATTAATTTGCACAATCGCACATTTAAGATTCAACGTATTGGCTATTGCTCTATTTCTTCTACGTTTTCGGACACATAACGCTTCATTTTATCGGTTTCTTCTTTTGTTTCTCTAAGCAAGAATTTCATTTCTTCCGTTTTTGATTCTCCAATCGGCCCGTCGTTATAGTAGCCCAAAAGCTTTTCAATGTTCTTTTGGATAGCGCCGAATGCCGCAACCACGTCCCTTCCGGCAATGACAACCCTGTTCTTTCGTTGTAATTTAGCTCTGTACCCAAGCCACCAGCCAGCAAGTATGCCGATAATTATAACAACGATAATGGTGCCGAAAAATATCGTCTCGGTTATTTTAACACCGGCGACGGCAAGAAACGGCGGCGTCGCGATGGTAAGCGAAAGACGGCTTTCTGTCGCATTGCCGGCGTAGTCAATTGCTTGCACCACTATGTTATGCGAACCCAAAGAAAGCGCCGGCAACGTAAACGACGTGCTCGTTGTTGATCCGCCTACAACGCCATCCGCCAATATTTTGTAAGATGCTACGCCCGACGGCTGGTCCTGCGTTGAAAACTGCAACGTCGGCGAAGGCACCCCAGTCACCAATCCTTCTCTTGATTTTGCTGCGAACGCAAACGGCGGCGTCGCGTCAATCGCAATCCGGTAATGCGCCGTAGGGCCCCAACCAACCGAGTTCCTGAACCGTGCATGCAGATACCAAATGCCCTCTTTCACCGCGCCG